>Ga0105240_10004125_pt1 | contig 22298 bp, 25 predicted proteins | sample KBSC54metaG_FD_80426 | JGI IMG/M metagenome (GOLD analysis project Ga0105240, IMG submission 80426) | Corn rhizosphere microbial communities from Kellogg Biological Station, Michigan, USA - KBS C5-4 metaG | ecosystem: Host-associated > Plants > Roots > Rhizosphere > Soil | place: Michigan, USA... | reverse complement strand
GGCCACCGCCGGCGCGATCCGGACGCTGCGCGATGTCGTCAGCAAAAGCTTGCCGCCCGTCGTAATCGTGGAGAAGGGTCAGATGACCGAAGGGGTCGCGTTCCGGAATTTTGCCACCGGTGACGTCGGCAACGATGACTTCGTGCTGACCGAAGATTGCGACATCGTGCTGTAAATTTGCGCGCTTTGCCTTGCGACCCCGATCCGGTGCCTGGCGGCTGTGCGTGTATGCCAGGCTATGCCCTCTCGCACAGCGGGGGCTCAACTTTTCCCTGGCGCAGCCGGGCGAATGGACGGTTCGACGTTTCCATGAGCTAGCACATGGTCCCGAAAGCGCCTGTCGATTTCGCGGCCGATCTTGGTGCCGTCGGCGAACCGCAGTAGCGGGATCTGCGATCGCCAACCGCAAACACATTCGATCAGCCAGCGATCGCAGCTGTGTTGAGCATCAGATCGTACCAGGAAGTGCTTGGCGTCTGTAAATTCGCCAAGGTCGAGGCCGCTTGCGCCTGATCGACCTTGTCGAACGTCAGGCACTGCACTGGTCCGGCAGGCGTGCGATGACGGCCGCGAGCGATCGCGATTGGCCCAAAACAGCAGCCGATCGTGATCGTCTCATGGCTCGGATCCCCCAAACGGTGCCGCGTCCCGTCGCCGCGGTCAGAGCAGGGCTCGTCGCGGCCTGCACGATGCTGAGCCAGCCGTACCCGAGGGTGGCCGCGCCCTGCGATCCATCGATAAGGGTGCCCTGCCTGTCGACCGGGTCGCCAGACAGGGCTGCTCGATCAATGTGGGTCCGCTGATCGAACAATGCGCAAGGCATGGGCTATCGCTATCCGATCAAGCGGGTGCAGGATAGTTGGCTTCTTGGTCAGGTCACACGACCGGCAGGGCAGCCGCCCACCTCTTGCCAGGCGAAGGGGCGCTGGCGGCGCTGCTGGCCGCAGGGCCAACCGATCCCACGGTGAGGGGCCGGACATAAGCGGTGATCGGTTGGCTTGCGCAAGCCACGACGCGGTGGGTGCGTTGACGCCTGCGCGTTGCGGTGACGACATCCAGAGGGCAGTTTCCGGCCGCTCCGCTACCGCCTCGGATCAACCCTTGCAGGCCAGCGAGCCAGAGAGCGCAGCCCTTCGGCCCATGTTTCTAACGAGGCATGCCGATCATCGCAGCGCGGGCGAAGAGCGCGGCACGCTCACAACAGCCGGAGGGGCCGCCAGCGCCATAGGCCTCCCTCCAGATCTTCTCCGTCAAGGCGGCGAGCTCATCGCGAGACGGTTCGCGTCCTTCGCCGACACATGACAGCAATGCCTGTGGAAACAGGATCGGCATCCCCAACTCCTCGCGAGCGCTCTCTTGCAGGCACTTCAAGACGTGCCAGTAGCGCAAGAGTGCGACGTTATCATGACCCGAGTGTGGACGCATGGACCAGATTGAAACGCGAGGATGAGTGACGCGATCCTCTTCGCGCGCTTTGTATTGCCGGCGCCGGTCATAGTCGCGCATGCCTGTCCCGGTTGATCGGGAGAGGGATTGGAGCACCAAGGCCGAACTGCTATCCGCGAAAGTCCGCAAGATAGTGAAACGGATCATATGGCGAAATTGAGTGAAGAGGCGCGCGCGGTGGCCGCTGCGTCCCTGGTTCAGGCACATGCCGCGATGCTCGGCGGTGTTTATGCGGGCAGACGGCCCGGTTCCAACGTCTCGGTCATACCGCAGGAATTGATCGAAAAACTCTTCGCTCACTATCTGGGCGTTGTTGAACGGGATCCGAAGGCTCTGATGCGCAGGATCGAGATCGACGACGGTCTGTGATTGCGCGGTTCACTGTGCAGGGCCCAAAATCCGAACCGCATCTATGATCGGGAGCGAGGCCAGCCCGCGTCAGCGGGTCGGCCTCGCGGCCTGGAGCGAATTCAATCTTCTAATCTCAATGTGGACGTAGGCCGTCGCCAGGTCTGGCGGGCGCGGTGCCGAGATGCCGTTCCACGATCTTGATCGCCAGCCGGAACGCGCGGGCGGAGTGCCGCGTGCGGCCCTGCTTGCCGAGCCTCTCGCGAAGGTGCGCCACAGCCTCGTCGCCATGGGACCGGATCGCCGCTGTCGCTTCGGTGCGGGCGTCGGCCCTTTCCTGGGGGGTGTAGAAGATCTGATCAAGAAACCGTGCCATCATCGCTTTCCGTTCGCGCCGAGAATCGGCGTCTGTTCGCAGTGCTGCATCGCAATATGCAAAACTGTATCATTTTGCGTCACCTGCGCATATCGCGGTGATCGGAGCGCACCCGGCGACCGGCCAGACCCCGCGGCGGACTCGCCTTGGATGTGATCAGGAGCGCGTCGAACGGCTCGCCACGCAAGCGCAGAGTATCGCTGTCATCACCCGGTCGCTGGTAGCCGGCTTTGTCCCCTGCATTCTCGATCCGCTCGATCCGCACCGATCCCAAGGCGACATCGCAGAAGCCGCTTTCATCGACGTCGGGCATGACAACCTGCATCCCGCGCGGAAAGAAGTGCAGCGCCTCGATGAGTTCGTCGACGGTCACGGACGATCCTCCGCCAGAGCCTGATCGATCATCGCCGCCCAGATGTTGCGCGACGTGGCGCGTCCGGTTTCCCCTTCGCATTTCGTCGCATCGATCAGGATCGACCGGGGAGGTTCGCGTATGGCCTCGAGAATGGCGCGTGCCTCGCCCTGGAAAGCAATCCAAGCGCTGTGGCGGCCTTCGCCCATGGCATGCTCCTTACCCGCAATATGCTTGTTCGGGTCGATCCGCGCGGCGAGGCATAACTGGCGCGCGACCCGTTCGATCAGGCCGCCCTGCACCTCAGCGCCCCGCAAGGGCCGCGTCGACCATCGCGCGCCATCCAATCACCTCCGGCTGCGGGTCACAGACGATGCGCGAGAAGGCGTCGCTGCTCTTCCCTGCATCGATCATCGCGCCGGTCGGATCACGCATCTCGGCGATAACTCTGCGCGCCCGCGCGAGAGCCCGGATCCGTGCGCGCTCCGCGCTGCTGGCGTTCATGCGGCTGAGATCAGATTGTGGGTCGAAGGCTGCAGGAGCGAGAATAGCGGCCACCCGCTCGATCATGCTAGCCGGCAATGGCTGAAGCCCCATCGGTGATTTCCTGGTGCCCGACATCGACTTCTCATCTTGAGGTAGAACAAGCCTAGCAGCAACCTGTTGCGTCGCCAGTCAAATTCGTCGGGTGATCACGCCCCAGACCGGGACAGCCTGATCCTGGCTTTCGGGAACCTGGTCGCCACCCTGCGGCGATGCAAAGCTGCGCGGACCTGGCCTGAGGCAGCTCCTCTTGTCGGAGGTTGCACCCGCGCGGTCGACACGCCGGTCTGCTTGCCGACGGGGATAAGGTTGGGACGCTGAAGGGATGACCCAGGACTACGAAGGATGCCCGTTCGTACCTGATCGCAGGTCCGCATTCGACGGTCGCCCGAGGACGGCGCCTCGCGCTCGACCAGGGCGCCGCTGCCCGACTGTCTCTGTTCGGCCGCTATCATGGTTGCAATTGCCGAGCTGGCGGTCCGCTGCGCGCGCAAGCCTGCATGTCGGGCGGGGTAAAGGGGCAGGGGGATGAGGGCGCGGATGTGATCGGAAAAAGGGCTTCCGGCAAAAATCGACGACCGATCGCGATCGATAGTCAGGAAGACTTGGTCAGTCATGCTCCTTTTCGATCAGATCTCCCCAGCCGAGCACGATGAGAGCTGCATCCTCCAGATCGGCGCTGATCGTACGAAGATTGGTGAATTGACCGGACTTGAAATGTCGTAATGCCGTCGCATCAATCATCGGTAGAACGTCGTTCAGCCTCGAGATTCTCTCGTCTTCGGTCCATGCCTGCGGAAGATTGGCCTTGAACATGACGATCGTCTGCTGATCAGCATAGCAACGTCGAATAACAATCACGCTGCCGGTGTCGCCGGAATATTCCCTCTCAAGTCTGGATCCGCCTGAATCTGAGTCCATGAGCCGAATCCATTCGCCAGAGCAGAATTTGTTAACCATGAAGCGCAGGAGCGGTAAAGCCCTATATTCAAGCTTAGGATTAAAGTGATGCTGCGATTATTGCTCATCCGTATAGTGCGCTGAAGGCTCGCTCGCGAAAGGATCGCAAGATCGCCCGACCATTGCCCAAGAGCCGATCCGCTCATCATGGATTAAACTGGTCGATTGCATACAACGCATCCTTGGCCGTGCCGTCAAATCCGACCTTTCTCGCTTGGTCCGCACTCACCAATTTTTGATACGTCGCGCCAATCAGGGTGGAGAATCGCGCGGACGCTGGTAAACTGCGTGGGAGGCAGGCGGGTCTGTGGCCGAGAGGTCGGCGAGGTCTTGAGCGCGAACCGGCGAGGTGTCTGATGACGGCGGCAGAGGTGGAGCGTCATCGACCGGGAAACAGCGCGCACGCCGTGAGGCGGAGCGATCGAAACCACCATCATACCGTGGTGGACCGCCTGCTCGATATCATCGCTCATCTGCGTGACGTGCTCGCGAGCTTTCTCGGGGGTGCCACGCCGGAAACCGTTGCGGTCCGAGACATCCTGCTCATCCTGCGCGAGCCGCCAGCAAAAACGTTTGCAGCCTGCCCGGGCATAAGATGGCTGCAGAATGACGCCTGGCGGCGGTCGATCGACGCCGCTCTGACGGACCTTGCCGATGACACGCCCGATCGCATCTCGTCAGCCTGGGACCGATGAACTGTAAGGGACAGGCGCATGGGAGGCGCCAGGATCAGAACGGCGCCGGTGCCACCCTCAGCACCGCTTCGATCCGGTTCACCAGCTGGTCGTCTGCGGTGCGGATGTTGACATATGTCCGGGCCGCACCCGCAATCACATAATGCTCCACGCCAACAGGGATTGCCGAGCGGAAATCCGTCAGCCGGTCGGTCGGAAAGTCGATGGTTCGCATGATCGTCACGGTCGATGCCCCCGCTACGCGGAATGTCGATGCCATGATGCCGGAAATTTGTTGCGACGCAATAAGCAACGCAGCGGACGCCGGTTCATTTCTGGACACCTTGCCGCCACAGAAACGCAAGCCGGCGCGAGCATCTGCTCATTGCGGGCAACACTTCTAGCCGCCGGTGCTTGGCTGCCGACGGGCTTGTTGCGGGGGCGTGGTTTGACGGCAGGCCCAGCTCGGCCTGAGGCGGACGCCGGCGCGACCGGCCACGAGAACCTGCACCGTTTTCCAGCCTCTCTTTTATCCGGATGGGCGGTCGGCTTTAGACCGATACGGCCCGGCAGATCATCGAGCGGGCCGGTTCAAGAACAGGTGAATGACTGCCCGGGGTATCTGACTGATGGCGATCCCAGGCGGCCTAAGCGCCTTCTTCGAGCGCGGCATCGACCATCAATTGCCAGGTCACGACAGCCGACTGGTCGTCCGGCGTTGCAGCGCGCACCATGACGTCCGACGGAATACGCATCTCTTCCATCAGGCGTCTTGCCGCCTGATAGTAATTCTCCCGGTCGGCGACACGCAGCAATTCCCATTCGACATGGTGACGGCGCGGACCGCCGTTCAGATAGCGGATGGGCGCAAGCAGGAAAAGGCGGCGGGCGAGGCGTTCGAGCATGTCCGAGAAAAGGCTGTAAGCCGATCTGAAGTCAAGAATGTTCTCGCAAGTGCGAGATCCGTTATCCGCCCATTGCTTGGTGGGCCGGTCGTCTGGTGCTGAGAAGGACGCGGACTGGCCGCACGCGCTCGGCATGAACGGATGCAGCCGAGGAGACTGTGTGTCTTCATGGACAGGATTTTGCCTGTCACACGGCGCGAGCAGGAATCACAATGCCGGGCGGCCGTTATTCGCTCAGAAGCAGCTGGATCCACGGGTCTCGATCGCCATGATCGCCACATCACATGGCAGACACCCGGCATCCGGCCGGGAAGGGCATGGCGGAGCGGACGATTTTACCGGTATTCGGGCGTTTTTCGCGTTTCTGTCGGTCGAGCACGACCAGGATTTGCAGGAATTCGCTGGGCAGGCGTTGGGCAGATGGCTGGGTGATGATGGCTTCGGCAAACAGGCCGGACGGCGAACCCGCCGACGCGTCGGAATTGCTGTGCATAGGTCCCCCTCAATCATGATCATGGTGCGCGCAGCAGGGTTAACAGATCGTTAGCGAGGGCCTTGGGCGCCATCGCCTGCGCATCTTCGCGCGCGCGGTCGCAGCGTCATGGTACGGCTAAGACCTCCACTCGAGCCGTGCGAGCGTCGGGTGGCCATCAGTGCTCTGCGCGAAAGCCTTTGACCGATTGGAAAGAGCGGTTCGATCGTCGCCGGGTCAAGCCGCAAGACCTGATCTGAGCGGCTGCAGGGATACAGGGCGGTGCTGCACCTGCCATCGGAGGCCTCATGTTGCCCTGGTTAGTCCGTCTTTAACGCTCAATATTCGAGCCAGACGGTCAATGCCATGCTATGCTGCACATGCGAATGGGAAGATATTGGCATGGATCAGATCGAACTGCGCTACCAATCCGTTCAATGCCACGTTCGCTCGTCGCGCGCTGTCGACGCCGATGATGCGGCATGGATGCGGGAGCTTGGCGTCAAGCTCGCGCGGATGGCCGATGTCGAAGGTGAACGTCTCAATTTTTACGCGTGCCGGGAATTGGCGCGCGTCAACTCGCCGGTATGAGGGGATTTGCGCGCGAATACGTCCCCGCTCTTCCGGTTGCGTACGATTTGTCCAAGATTGACCGTGGCAAGCTCGTCGCGTCCGTTGAGAAGCGACCCGCAGGGGCGCCTAGTAAGATCGAGAGGCAATTATCGCGGGAGGGACGTAAAGCTGCCTGAACACATGGCTTGATCAGCCTGGGCCGTCTTTTTACAAAAAAGCTGCATGCCATTTCGCTGTGCTCTGCCCGATCTGTCCAACACATGTCAGGAAGACCGTCTTGGCCGCTGATCATCGCGACATAAGCGTCTCGAAAGTGCACCGGCGAATTGGTCTAAATGCGATGCAGCTTGTGTCCGGGATGGAAATGACCGGCACGTTCAACAATCTGCAGGCCGGCGCGGTCGCGGCAGCGCCTTGCCAAAGACCGCGCGTTCCCCATCTTCCCCTCATGGAAATTTTCACCATCGGCTATGAAGGTGCTACGCAAGCCGACGTCGTGGCAAAGTTGCAAGATGCTGGCGTGAAGCTTCTTGCGGATATCCGGGCGGTCCCGCTCTCGCGCCGGCCGGGTTTCTCCAAGAACGTCCTCGCGGCCGGCCTCCGGGGGGCCGGTATCGACTATGTTGGGCTGAAGTCCCTCGGTACGCCGCCTGAAGGTCGCGAAGCTGCGCGCAAGGGCAACCACGATCGTCTTGCCGCGGTCTATGCAGGGCAACTCGAACTCCCCGAAGCGATCGTTCAGGCCGAGATGCTCAAGGAGATGGCCGCGGAGCGACCGACCGCCTTATTGTGCTTCGAGCGCGACCCTGCGACGTGCCATCGCTCGTTGCTCGTCGAGGCGATCTTTCCGGACGTGAAGCGGACAGACCTGTTCGACTGACGGCGCCGTGACCCCAACCGCCCGTGTCGTTCGTGATTTCCCAGACCCGGAAAGCTGCTCAATGGGCCTGGGCCGCATCGGCGGAATCCCCGAGCCGTTTCTTGCCCGGTGCGCGCCGCCTTTACAAATCATTCCCCAGAATTTGCGAAGCACAGACAGACTGATGCCGAGGAGAAGCAGGCCGGCAACCAGAAAGGGCACGATCGGCTTCGGACGATGAAATAGCGGCCCAGCGGCCCTCCCAGACCGTAGCCGAGAGCCGTGAACAACAGCGACCAGAGGATCGCCGCGATCGCATTGGGCGGAATGTCGTGGTGCGCGGACGGCTATGGCCAACCTCGGATCCGAGCTTACCGCCGGAGAAGCGGGATCGATACGTGGCCGAACTCATGGCCGCGCGGCGTGACGTCGGATCGGGCCTGCGATCCGGCGACGATGCGACCGTCGGTGAGGCACGCCGCAGGGTGGATGTCGCCAAGCGCAGCCTAGGCGAGCGAGGACCGCCGTAGTGGGATTCCCGAGAGTTGACTGACGGGGCGTCGAAAAAGGCCGTCGGCAAAAAAGTGTTACAAGCCGACGGCCAGTTTCAAAGGGAGGAGGCAAGCACTTTGCCTCGTGGCCGCGATAGCTCAGACCCGGCCAACAATGGTTAACGCAGTTCGACTAAGCCGCTGATTTCGACCAATGTCTGACCGCAATCCGAAACAGTTGCCGCAAGGCCGAGCTTTGATGGCTGGCGCGGACCGAAGGCTCACAATGCGACAGGCGCCCGATCTTCACGGTCTCGGCGCCGTTCGGTGTTGATGTGCCAGGACAGCTGACAGGTGCTGAGCTGCCAACCGGCGCTGGCAACGCGGCGCAATCTCAGCAATACCTACGGCATTTGCCGGTATCAGTCGCGTCCGAGTCAGCGTCGAAAATCGACGAGAGAGGACGTCAGATGCGGAAACTCATCCTATTGATTCTGGTTATGCCGACTGCCGCGCTCGCGCAGCAGGTGCAGCCTGGCCTCTGGGCTTGGTCTAGTAAAATAATGTCCGTCTCCGGACCACGCTTGCCACCCTCCGTCGTGGCTTCCATCAAGAACGAGCCGCCGACGACGGACAAACAATGCCTTTCGGCGGCCGAGGCGAAAGAGGGTTTCGCCAATATGCTCCGGAAGAAAAGCCCGGATTGCGCGGTAAGCAACAACGCCTTGGTCGCAGGCACAGCGGACATCACCGCGATATGCAAGTCGGGAGGCCGACCAATGACCATGCGCCTTCGCGGCCCGCTTTCCTCGACCGCGTTCTCACTGACGGCGGATAGCCGCTCGGCCGATATGAATATGACGATGGTGTTCAGCGCGAAACGGATTGGTTCATGCAGCTGAGCAATCCAACCGATGCCGCTGGATGGCCTGCCGCTTAACGGTGCGTCAGGAGGTTTGAGGTCAGCGGCTTGTCGGCGAGCAAAAGCGGCTGAGCTCGCCAGAGCGCACGAATTCGACACCGTGCGGTTTTTGCTTCATCTGGCACGCCTGCAGTCGGCCAGGCTCCCTGCGCCAGGTGGAGGATGGTAGAGTTCGCCTGCTCGTCATCAGTTGCTTCGCGTTGGGAACGATAGGGCGTCCCTCGACCAGCTTGGAACAGCACGACCGTCATTTCAGACGCGGCCCCTCTTCGCCCATGAGATCGCGTCCTCTAGCCGATCGTCGCCCCAGAAGATCTCGCCTTCGACGATGAACGAGGGTGAACCGAAAAGTGAAAGCGATCGCGCCTCGTCGGTCGCGCGGTTGTAGGCGATCGTCACTTCGACAGAGGCGGCGGCTGCCAAAGCTCTTTCTGGATTCTGGCCAATGGCGCGGAGCGTTGCGCTGACTTGGGGCTCCCGACCGGGCTCTTCCCCGCACTGGAACCAACGCCGATAGGCTTCCGCTGCATATTGCTCGCACCATCCTTCGGTCGCAGCAAGCACCGCGAGCCGATTGACATTATCCCATTCAGTCAACGGGTACGGTACCGGCAATGTCACCGGAAAGCCGCGTGCTTGGGCCCGGCGTTCAATATCGCGCCACATATAAGCGGCTTTGATCGGCTTATCGCGGAAAGGGATGTTGTTCTGCTCGATCATGAGAGCACGGACAGAAAAGGGCCGCCATCGAACATCGACACCTTCCCGGCGCACCAGCTCGCCGAGGCGCATCACGGTGAGATACGTATAGGTGCTACCAATCGAGAACCAGAAATCTATTTCGCTCCGCATGGGCCCGCCCCCCGAATGCGCCAAAAGCCCGACTGAACGTCGACGATTATCACACAGGCGACCGAGACAGCTCTATCAGTTTGTAGGCTTAGCTATTTTTCCTCATATCGATGACGAAAAGGAAGCCCGCCGAGCGCTTGTTCGGCGGGCAAAGGTTCAGGGAGGAAACGGGCGAGGGGGAGGCCCGGGGCCGCAGATTAGAAATCCAATCGCGCACAAAGCTGGCGTTGCGAGACTGAAACTTGGTTTCTGAGATTGCTGCGCTATGCGCACCGATGCGTAATCCTGCGGATTGACCATCTCGGCGACGTCTCTGTCCGGAGGAGACGATATGCCCGATGGCGAAGGATTTTCTGGCCGTCGCGCTTCTGGCGCTCGTGGCGCTAGCCATTCTGTTCGGGTTTGGCATGGCGACCGACGCCTTTTTTCGTTGAGGCCGAGATTCCAGCGATGGCTCCGGGAATGGTGGAGCGGGTTCGACTAAGATCGCTGCAGCATATTGTCAGACCGGCGCCGAGCCGAACAGGGGGTTGGCTCGGCCTCTAGGATGATGAGCAAAGCCGGTCTGACCGGATTAGACGAGGCCGGCTGGCAAAAGCCGCAGCATCGGTGTCCGGTGAACCTTGCTGCATGCTGCTTGCTCATCACGGGCGGCGTCACCGTTGCACGCCTGGCATATCACGGGCGCATAGTGTCGAAAGCTCGATTGGCAACACTGTGTTTTTCGGTGGAGGGGAACCCCTTGCCAGCGAAGGCGATGGATATTGGAACCGCCGACGGGGCGTTTGGGTCGCCTGGTATGGACGGCATGAATAGATGGGCCTCATCGCCCCAGCGGCGATGAGGCCCGATATTACGCATACTCGACGGTCACTTGGCGAAGGGGCTTTGGAGCGTGACCGTCGCCCTTAAACTCGACCAAGATGGTTAAAGACCGGTTAAGATGTTGACGAAATTGTTGATCTTTCGTTACTTACCCGCCTACCGGCAATCGAGTTTGTTGATTAGCTCTAAAAATGGTCCGTTATGAATGATCTGCCATTGTCAGTGCGGGAAGCTGAGGTCATGCGCCTCCTGGCCTTGTCAAAGAGCCCCCGGCAGATCGCAGAGCAAGTAGGCGTGACGCTCCGTACTGTGGAGCATGACATTATTCGGATGCGTGCGCGGTTCAACGCCAGAGACATCGGCGCCCTGCGAGCCATTGCGCGGAAGATCGGCTAGGTGGAACGGCAATATATGGTGGATAGTGTCTGGTCCGGTTTCGGTGAGTGACATGCCTGGAGTGGCCGGACCGCTTAGCCACTTGCTCTGACCTCAGCAGCGAATGGTCGCTATGGTGCGGATGTAAGAAAAGGCTCGAACGCCGCGGCGGGCGGCAACTTAACGCAATTGCTCGCGCACCAACGAGGGTTTGCGCGCCAACATGGCGAGAAGTACCTGCGCAGTTCCAGTCGGGCGACGTCGGCCTTGTTCCCAGTTTAGCAGCGTCCCCTTTGGCAGCTTAACCGGGCGGCGATCATTCGTTCATGGTCCGGCGCAGCAGTCGATTGCTGGGTCATCAACGTGTCGCGCTTCGGGTGTCGGGCTCACGTGCCCAACTTGTTGGCTGCCAATCAAACCGTATGGCTGGAAGTCGATGGCGTGCGGGCCATTGCGAAAGTGATTTGGAGAGAGCACGGCTCTGCCGACTGCCAGTTCGAAATCGCGCTCGGCGAGGCAACCTACGCAATGATCATCTCGGCGTCTCCGGGACCGGAAAGGGTGGGCGACGAGATTTATATTTAGGTGCGGCCGGGTCTCGCTGAGAGTTCGTTAACCAAAGCCAGCTTACTCCGAAATGGATGAGCAGGCGTATCATTGCTCACGCCCCTGTTGATGACCATATGCCCCGCCAGCGCTTCTCCCCAGAACACCAAGGCGGGGCATTTTTTGCTTGGTCGGGCACCAGTCTTTGCAAATCTCGGTTATCTCCGCTCGACGCCGGGCGATCATGCATGAATGCACGAGCAAGATACATTTCTAACCAATGGGCGCGAAAAAGACGCCGTTCGAGCGATCGCGGAGACTAGCGCTCAACCTTGTCCGGCCATGCGCTGTTGGAGATATGCCGGTGACGCCCAAGTCAGCAAAGATATTTTATTGCCACAGCAACGCCGAACGCCAGCCATGTTCCGAAAGCGGCGAAAATCCAGAGAATGGCGTCGGACGGCAAGTCGGCAAATTCGTTTTGATCGATCACAGTGTCGTGATCGCGCCGACGCCAAGGTCCTTTCTCATAAATCATAATTAGGCCTCTTCCGCGTGACAGCGCGGCAACTGTTCACAGGTCGGCGGCTGGATAACACCGCCAATCACCTTCCATCCGAACTGGAGCATTAAAAATGCGACATCCGGCGTCGCCGAGGCGGTACACTCATCATTGACCACGGGTTGGACAGCTACCTTGTTTTCAGGCCATTGCGGGAGCGATTGGCTGGGCTCCCGCGCTCGGGGGAGATTGGTTGAGCCTGCCTGATCCCAGTTGTTGCTTGGCGTTCCGGTTTGACGCGCAGCTATCCGCGTGCTCCGGCCGCGCCGATAGCTCGAACAGCGACACGAGCTTTATCCTCTGCCTCTTGGCCGAGCTGAAGCTCCTCGCAATCTGCTGATGGCGGCGTTGATCGAATGTCCTTGCCGCAACCGGATCGGGCGTCTGGGCGTGATCGAGAGGCCCTGGAAGCGGGCATAATGATCGGCGACCGCCCGGCGCCTCCGAGCTTGGCGGAGGGCCCCGCGACAGATTTCGTCTTCGGTCCTATCGAGATTTGCGCTGTTCTTGCGCTGCAACAGGCTAGGCGATGATGCTTCTCGTCACGACGGCGCCCGCATAACCGTTTGCGGGCGCAACGTCGCTGATGATCCAGCCCGCTTGCTCGTGGGGACGGGCTTCGCGACCAATCGATACGTCGAAGGTATCCAGGGGATGGGAAAGCCCGAGGCCGAGCGCCTTCACATAAGCTTCCTTGCGCGTCCAGCAATCAAAGAAAGCGCGGCGCGCTGGCGCTTCGGCTAGCGCCAGGAGCTGCCGGCGTTCAAGGCGAGAGAAGAGCCGCTCGGCCAGCGGCGGCCACTCCAGATCGGGATCGATGCGCTCGATGTCGCAGCCGATCTCGACGGGCCCGATCGCAAGCATGATGAGCCCATGCGAATGGGACAAGCTGAAATGCAGCCCGCCGTCCGCGAGGACGGGCTTGCCGTATGGTCCGCTCGCGAAAGACAGGTGCTCCGGCGCATCGGCGACATAAGCGGAAAGGATTTCCCGAAGACGTGCGCGCCGCGCGATGAAATGCGCCGCGTCACGTGCGAAGCGGAATGAGGTGGCTCTGATCTTCTCCTGTTGGTCGATCAGCCTCATGCCCCGCTGGAGCGCGGCATCGCTGGTGTCGAGCGTTTCGACATGGAGTGAGATGGTCGTCAACGGCTAACCCATCACTCTGCGCCGTGTCGGACCGTCCTCGTCAGCCAGAGCGGGTCGCAGGATGGCGGCGAGGCTGTCGACGTAAGGCGGCTCCAGCATTGTGCGATGCCCGCCAGCGATAATGTGACTCGTGAAATTACCGGTTACGTCCGCTTTCCAGTCGTCCACGAAGTCCAGCACGGCCGGATGCTCCGCCGGCTGGAAGAGCATGACCGCGCCGTCATACGGAGGCGGGGTGTAGTGCAGCGCGATCCGATCGAGGGCCGAGCGCAAGGCGGGCTGGAGTACTGCCTCCCGCCCCCCCGCAAGTGCAGCGGCGTCCGACATGCCCTGAAGTCGGTCAAGGAAATACCGCCAGCGCTGCCCCTGCGGCTGCCGCATCGACTGGTCGATATGAAAGCGAAGCTTGCTGACAAAGAAGCGCGCGCTGCCGATCGACCGGGCCTTCACAGGGTGGAACGCGTGGATCAGCATGAGCAGGGCCACGTCCTCGCCCTCGTCACGCAATCGCGCCGCCACCGCGTACGCCACGATCCCGGACGTGCACCATCCGCCCAGCCGGTAGGGACCGGTGGGCTGCGCTTCGCGGATCGCGGCGACGACGAGGGTCGCGACGTCCTCGATCCGTTTGGGGCATCCCCCAGCTGCGTTCAGTACCACGTCGATAGAGAGGCCGAAGAACGGCTGTTCGATACCCAGGCGCTCGGCCAGCGGGCGGAACGTCGAGCCGCCGTCGAGCCACAGAACCGGCGTCGCCGATCCCAGTGGCTGTATGGGGGCGACCACCGCAGAAGCGACATCGCGGCCCGACGCAATGAGCTCAGCCATGTCGGCGAGTCGTGGCGCGCGGAATAGCGCCGCCATCGAAACCTTCTTTCCGTAAACGCCCTCGATCCTGCGCAGAAGGCGCGCGACGAGCAGCGAATGGCCGCCAAGTTCGAAGAAATCGTCGGCGCGCGACACGGCTTCGACCTTGAGCACCTCCCGCCAGATCGCGGCCAGCCGCCTCTCGTCGGCCGTGGCCGGGGGCTCGGCCTTGCCGCCGGTCTCAGCGCCAGGCTCGGGCAGGACGCCGCGGTCGATCTTGCCATTGGGCGTCAGCGGCATCGCCTCCAGCACGACGAACCGCGTCGGGATCATGTAGTCGGGCAAGCTTGCGGCGAGCATCTCGCGCCAGTTGGCGGTCTCACCGGTGCTGACGATATAGCCGGCGAGCGCCCGCTCGCCGCTCGCATCGGGCCATGCGCGCACCGCCGCCGCCGAGACGCCCGGCAGCCGTGCCAGCGCGCCCTCGACCTCCTCAATGGCGACGCGGAAGCCACGGATTTTCTCCTCATGATCGGTGCGGCCCAGGCATTCGAGCCTTCCGTCCGCCCGCCAGCGTGCGAGATCGCCCGTCCGGTAAAGCCGCTCGCCTTGATGGGTGATGAAACGCTGGGCAGTGAGATAGGCGCGCCCGCGATAGCCGCGCGCCACGCCGCGCCCGCCGACCAGCAGCTCACCAATCGCGCCGGTCGGCAGAAGGTTGCCGTCGGCATCAAGGATGCGGATGGTCGTGTTGGCGATCGGTTTCCCGATCGAAATGGCCTCGGGCCCCGGATCAATCCGGGCGACAGTCGACCAAATCGTCGTCTCAGTGGGGCCGTACATGTTCCAGAGCGCGCCGGCGCGCGCCAGCAGTCTGTCTGCCAATATGCGCGACATCGCCTCTCCACCGCACAGGATGCGCAGATCGGGGTCGCCTTGCCAGCCTGCCTCGATCAGGCCGCGCCACGTGGCGGGGGTCGCCTGCATCAGGTCTGGCTTCGCCGTTGCGATCAGCTGAGCGAGCGCCGCCATATCGATCGCGACATCGCGCGAGGCAAGAAGGATGGTGCCGCCCGAGACCAAAGGCAGCCACAGCTCCAATGCGGCGATGTCGAAAGACAAGGTGGTGACGGCCAGCAAGGATTCTCCCTTGGTGAAGCCCGGTTCATGCTGCATCGCCATCAACAGGTTGACCAACGCAGCATGCGGGATCTCAACGCCCTTGGGTCGGCCGGTCGATCCGGAGGTGTAGAGCACGTAGGCCAAGGCCTCACCGTCGATCGCCCGGGGCACGAAGGGGCGGTCAGGCCAGTCGCGGTCCAGCATCAGCGTTCGCGCAGCGTCGGCCGGCAGCGCATCCTCGGTACCGACCTCGACCAGCACCAGCGCGGGCGCGGCGTCTTGCGCAATCATCGCGAGGCGGGCTGGCGGGAAGCCGGGATCGAGCGGCAGATAGGCGGCGCCTGCTTTCGCAACAGCCAGCATGGCCGCGGCCATCCACGGTGACCGGTTAAGCGACAGCCCGACCAGCGCCCCCGGGGATACGCCGGCGGCTACCAGCCGGGCGGCGATGGTGTCGGAGCGCCGCGCGAGATCGGCATAGGTCCAGTCCACGGCCGCATGGCGGATCGCCACCGCATCGGGCATCTCGGCGGCGCGGTCCGCAAACCACGCGACCACATTGGCGTGCGGCAGCGGGCAGGCAGTATCGTTCCAGCGGTCGACCAGTGTGTGCGCCTCGTCTTCCGTCAGCATCGGCAGGCGGGCGAGTGGGGTCGTGGTATCGGCAGCAATGCCTTGGAGCAAGCAGATCCAATGCCCGATCATCCGGCGAATCGTGGCCGGGTCGAACAATTCGGTCGAATACAGGACGCGGCCGGCCATGCCATGGGGGCGCTCGTCCAGCTCCAGATAGAGATCATATTTTGCCGCGCCGACGACGACGTCCATCTGGGTGAGATCCCAGCCGGTGGGGAAAGGCTCGACCGGTGGCTCGATCGAGAAGAGCGTGTTGAACAAGGGATGCGGTCCGGTGCCGCGCTTGATGTCGAGCGCCCGGACCAGGCGGTCGAAGGGAATGTCGCAGGCACCGAGCGCGCCGATCACGCTCGCCTTCACCTGGGCGAGAAAGTCGCAAAACGGCAGGGCGCTCTCGGGCCGGCTTCGTAGTGCCATGGTGTTGAGGAAATAGCCCATCAGCGGCTGCAGCTCGGGTCGCCTGCGCGTATCGGTGACACCGCCGACGATGATGTCGGTATCGCCGGTGTAGCGGAACAGCATCGTCTTGTAGGCGGCAAGCAGCACCATGTAGAGCGTCGCACCCTCGGTCCGCGCGACGGCTTTGAGCGCGTCCACGAGCAAACCGTCGAGCTCGAACACTTCCATCGATCCGGCGTGGCTCGGGAGCGCGGCGCGGGGGCGGTCGCCGGCGATCTCGAGCCGCGGCAGCGGCTCGGCCAGCGCGGTACGCCAATAAGCGAGCTGTCGCTCCGTGGTAGCGGGATCGTTCTGGTCCTGCTGCCAGGCAGCGTAATCGGCATATTGCAAAGCCGGTTCGGGGAGCGGCGAGGGTTGGCCGGTCTCGAACGCCGCGACCAGAGCGGCGAGCTCCGGGACCAGGGTCCGGTAGATCGAGACACCATCGAAAATGATGTGATGGAGCGTAAGGTAAAGACGATGCTCCTCGGCGCCCAGCCGGACGACACGGGCGCGGAACAGGGGGCCCCGATTGAATGCGATTGGTGCGCGGGCATCTTCGGTGGCAAGGCGTATCGCTGCTGCATCGCGCTCGGCTGCCGGAACATGGCTGATATCGATCAGCGGCAGGGCGATTGGCGCGGCGGGGGCGATCTGCTGGATCAATTCGCCATCCACCTCGACGAATGCGGTACGCCAGATGGCGTGGCGGCGGACGATCTCGCTCAGAGCCCGCTCCAGCGCGTCATGATCATAGCGGCCGAGCCGATGGATGGTGATCGACTCGTTGTAGAGCGGCATGTCCGGCGCCATCTGCGCGTGCAGCCAGAGCTGGCTCTGCTCGGCGGTCAACGGCACCGACCGAGCCGGATTGCGCGGGCTGATCGGATCGGGTGCGGCGGCGACGGGCGACGCTTCGCCACTCAGCATGCGGGCGAGGAGCTGGCGCCGGGCTTCTGCGGCGTCGATCGCGTCAACCACGGGCATCGAACCTCACGGGCAAGGCGGTCAAACCTCTCAGGCCGAGATTCTGGCGCCATTCCAGCATGCCGTCGCCCAATGCCAGATGCGGCAGGCGCTTGAGCAGGGCGGTGAAGGCAATCCGCCCCTCGATTCGGGCGAGCGGCGCGCCGAAACAGAAGTGGGCCGCCCAACCAAATGCGAGGTGGCGATTGTCCTGACGCTCCAGATCGAGCCGGTCGGGCTCGGCGAAGCGGCGCGGGTCGCGGTTGGCCGCCGCCATCACGGCCATCACGGCGGCGCCCTTGCGGATCGCCACCTCGCCGATCAGCGTATCCTCGGGACAGATGCGGCCGGTATGCTGGCTCGGCGTTTCGTAGCGGAGCAGTTCCTCAATCGCGCCGCCAGCGATCTCGGGTCGGTCGCGCATCTCGACCAGGCGGTCGGGCTGGCGGAGCAGGCTGAGCAAGCCATTGCCGATCAGATTGGTGGTCGTCTCCTGGCCGCCGACCATGGTCACGATGATGTTGGCGATCACTTCATCCTCGGACAGGCGCGCGCCCTCCACCTCGGCTTCGACCAGCGAGCGGATCAGGCCGTCGGGCAACACGCGCGCCTCCTCGCGAATCGCGCTGCGAAAATAGGCGGTCATATCGGCGACACTCTGAAGGACGCGACCGACGCGCTCGGGATTGTGCTGGAAATTGCCGAGCATCTCGGCGAAATCCGCCGACCATGCCTTGAGTTGGGCGTGATCCTCGGCCGGAACACCGAGCAGATGCGCGGTAACGATGGCGGGGAAAGGGGCGGCAAAATCGGCGATTACGTCCATCGACCCGGCCGCGACCACTCGGTCGATCAGGTCGTTCGCAATCGCCTCGATCCGTTCTTGCAACAGCTCGACGCGGCGCGGCGTAAAGGCGGCCGAGCAGAGCTTGCGCAGGTGCGTGTGCGCCGGCGCGTCCATGAACAGCATCTGCTTGACCATCACCGCCGCGATCGGCTCGATCTCGCCGAGGCCAAGCGCCCGCATCTGCTCAGGTGAGGGGGTGCGGTCAGCTGAAAAGCGCTGAAGCACGGTCAGCACGTCGGCATAGCGGGTCACCACCCAGCAATGCAGATAAGGATCCCAGTGAACCGGATCCTCCTCGCGCAGCCGCGCATACAGCGGATAGGGATCGGCCAGTACCGCCGGGTCGAGCAAGCGGTAGAGGCTGAGCGACGGGTCGGAGGCGGGTTGGCTCGCCATCAGCCGGCCGCCATTCGGCGGACGTCCTCGTCGCTCATGCTGTCGAGCCTGGCGACGATCAACCCCTCGATGATTGTCGCAAGGCTGGCGACGGTACGGCCTTCGAACAGGTGGAACAGGCTCAGTTCCACGCCGAAGGCGTCGCGGGCGCGGACGATCACCTGGGTGCCAAGCAGCGAGTGGCCGCCGATCAGAAAGAAATCGTCATCCACGCCGATCGCATCGCGTTGAATAACCTCACTGACGATAGCCAGCAGCTTCGTCTCGGTTGGTGTCGACGCCACGCGGCCGGCCGGCGCTTCGGCCATCGCAAAGGCGATCGGATCGGGCAATGCCGCCTGATCGACCTTACCGTTGGCAGTCAGCGGAAGCCGAGCGATGGTGGCGAAGCGGGCTGGCATCATATAATCGGGCAATATCCCCGAAAGGGCGGCGCGAAGCTCGCTCGCTCGGGGCGTCTCACCGTCAGCAGGCACGACATAGGCAACCAGTTCACCATCGCGCGCGATGACCGTGCTGGTCGATATGGCCCTCATGCGGTTGAGCGCCGCAGCCACCTCGGCTGGTTCGATCCGGTGTCCGCGGATCTTGACCTGCGCATCGACGCGACCACGGAAAGCGATCTCGCCATTGTCCAGCCATACGCCGAGATCGCCGGTTCGATAGAGCCGGCCATGGTCGGGATGGTCGACGAAGCGCATGGCGGTGAGCGCCGGATCGCCGCGATAGCCGCGCGCAACCTGCGCGCCCCCGATCCAGATCTCGCCGACCTCGTGCGCACCGGCGAGCATACCGTCCGCCAGGATCAAGTGGATCGAGGTGCCAGCGATTGGCTTGCCGATCGAGGGAATGCGGTCACCTTCTGCCGTGACGACACCCGAAGTCGCCACCACCGTGCTTTCTGTCGGACCGTAATTGTTGACGAATTGGAACGGGAGTGAAGGGCTCGGCCGCACCGTCAGCGTGTCGGCGCCCGTCAGCAGGATCCGAAGCGTAGCGTCTCCTGGCCACGCCATCACCACCATCGGTTCAGCGAGCGCTGTCGGCGCAAAGGCAACCTCGATTCTCTCGGCCACCAGCCAGTCGCGCAATCGCACGGGATCAAGCCGAGATTGGCCATCGATCAGAACGATCGTGCCTCCGGTCGCCAGGGTCGGCCATATCTCCCAGGCCGCCGCATCGAATCCGAGGCCGGCAACGCCACTCGTCCTGGTGCCCGCTTCCAGCGCAAAGGCTTCACGATGCCAATCGATCAGGGCGGTGAGATTCGCGTGGGTCACCTCGACCGCCTTCGGCGCGCCGGTCGAGCCGGACGTGAAGATCACGTAGGCGAGATCATAGGGGTCGATCGGTGAAGCGGGTGCCGCCTCACCGGACGCGATATCGTCCGCCACGACGAGCCGCGTCGGGCCGGCGATCCGGCTCCCGAGCGACGGTTCGGCGATCAAGGCAGCACAATTCGCGTCCGCGAGCAAAGCGGACAGTCGCTTCTCGGGCCAAGCCGGATCTAGCGGCAAGTAGGCGGCGCCGACAAGCCAGGTCGCCAGCATCGCTGCGACCTGATCCGTCGAGCGGGGAAGGCACACGGCAACCAGCCTCACCGGCCCGGATGCAGACCGCCGAATCTGTGCTGCCCATGCGGCGGCGCGTGCCATGAGCGCGGCGTAGGTGAGCGACTCCCCCCCGGCCTCAAGCGCGATCGCATCGGGACGAAGTTGAGCGGCCTGCGCGATCATCTCTCGTGCGTGGGCGCCGCCGGTCGTGGCGCGCGGGCTCGTCGCTATCATTTGTACCTCCTGGTCCCCCCGGGGCGGCACAAGTTGCGTAGGCTGGCGCCTAGTTTCCCTTCAATGATCGCAACGGGCAGCCTGTCTCATTGTGGCGCACTGGGAACCGGTTGGCGGCCTTCGACCCTCGTCCCGGTGGGCCGTCCTATGAGAGAAATGCGCTGCCATCACGGTCATCGCGGCTTGGGAAGCCATCGGCGAGCCCGGAGCATGGGCCGGGCAAGGATCGGGAAAAACCGCATCACGGGCATTGCGATCTGCCAGCGTAGCGAACGCCGCTCCGATCCCCGCATCAGCGTCAGCCCACGATGGGAATCACCTTCCATGATGAGATCCTCGCCGTCCTGCCAGGCTCGTTCATCGTCCAGCTGGGCGAGAATATGTTTGGCATCATTTTGTTCGGGTCGCCCCTCGAGCAAAGCAGAAAATTTTTCGTAGGCGATCTGTGTCCCCGCCACCATCGACCGCGCATCTGACGAGAGGGATCCCGGGCGGCGGCGATAGCGGACCAGTGGCCGTGGTACATAGGCGCCGCGGTAACCAGCGGCCAGCAGGCGCACCCAGAGATCGAGATCTTCAACGGTGCGCAACCGGGGATCGAAACCCCCGATCGCATCGATCGCATCCCGGCGGATGGTGCACCCCACGAAGACGTTAAACTCGCGGCGCACCACGCGGGAGAGCGACAGCGGACCCGATTGGGAGTGATAGCGGGAGAACAGCTCATCCTGCCTGTCGGCACCGAAATAAGTCGCGTCGCTCGTCAGGAACCCAATCGTGGGCTCGCGCTCGACGGCGGCAAGCATGGTTTCCACATAATATGGGTCATAGATGTCGTCGCCGTCCAGCAGGGACACCCACGGCGCACGCGCAACGGCGACTCCTCGGTTACGCGCCAAGGCCACACCGCCATTAGTGGTTTTCAAGAGCCGAATGCGGGTATCTTCGGCAAACTGTTGCAGCGCGCCCTCGACATCGTCCTGGGCGCCGTCGTCAACCACGATCGCCTCCCAATCATGTCGAGACTGCGCTTGGAGCGACAGCAGGGCCTCGCCAACGAGATGGGCCACGCCATAAGCCGGGACAATAACGGATAATTGGGGCAGACTGCTGGCTCGGTTCATGATCGTCACGCTCCAGGGATCGGTCGCGGATGTCGACAATCTTCGCCCGAAGTGCCGGCGCCTGGCGAGCGAGCCGGCAACCGCCTTATTGTAAGCAAGACGCCGAGCCAGAACCAACGCGTAATTTCTGTCTCGGCCTGATACAACTAGACCGGTACGCCACCATCGATTGAAATGAACCCCAGAGGCCGAGCCTGAAACAACGCATTCGATGGGCGTTAGACGGAAAAATTCATGTTACAAAATGAACTCGAATCCGTCCTTGGGGACCTGCACCGAAAGCGACAGCCCGCTTCAGCGAGCATGTCCGGGTGGCGGCCGATGTCGAGCCTGCCTGCCCGGTTCAAGGATGGGCGCGACATCCTTTTCTGGGAGGCGTCCGGGCCTGTGGTCGGCCGATGGCGCGAGAGATGGGTCGGCGACAGCGACCGATCGTTTTGGAGCACTAGTTTCGCTGGCTTGCCGGATGGTGACCTTATCGCCGTTACCGCTCCTCTCTACTGGGCGGAAATTGCAGAGCCGAACCTTTGGCCGGCCGGAGTGAATGTCACGAGCCGTTGACTTCAGGACAGTCGGTTCAAGCACGGCCTGCGGCACGTGCGCACTGAGGACTTTTTGGGCGTGATCATCGACCTTGCGTCGAACGGATCGCGGGCGCGATATTCGTCGGAACAAGGCGCTGCATGACCACCTGACGCATGGTGTCAGCCTCTGCGACAGATGATTGCCGTCCGTTATCTCCTGTCCCAAGCGTTGGCCTCATGCTGGCATAGTGAGCCCTCTATTGAACCGGCACGGCGCTTTGCATTAAACGTTTTCCGAGAAATCGCTCATCACGCTGGTCGGATCGGTCAGCGTTTGACGGACGCGCGAGCGTCATTGTCTCAGCCCACCAATCTGATAGCGGTCGGCAATCGATCTGAGAGGGATGTTGCGAGGGTGCCG
>Ga0105240_10004123_pt1 | contig 22307 bp, 23 predicted proteins | sample KBSC54metaG_FD_80426 | JGI IMG/M metagenome (GOLD analysis project Ga0105240, IMG submission 80426) | Corn rhizosphere microbial communities from Kellogg Biological Station, Michigan, USA - KBS C5-4 metaG | ecosystem: Host-associated > Plants > Roots > Rhizosphere > Soil | place: Michigan, USA... | reverse complement strand
GCTACCGTCTGGGGCAAGCACGTACACGAAAGGTAAATTCTCGTCGTTGCGCAATACCGCGGACACGGGAATCAGCAGTCCCTGACTCGACTCGTGCGACCGGATTCGGACCTGGACATACATCTGTCGTTTGAGCATGCCATCCGGGTTGTCGACCGGCACGCGTGCGGTCACCGAGCGCGTGTCCGGGTCGACCACCGCGCCGACGTTGGTGACCGTACCGGTCAGCGGCGCCGCGCCGTCTCCGGTGTTGACCGTGGCGCTGTCTCCAACGCGCACCCGCGAGACGTCGGTGCCAAATACCTGCGCCATCACCCACATCCTGGAGGTGTCGGCGATCGTGAAGCAGGGCGAAGTGCCGGCCGAAAGCGTCTGCCCCGGGGCGATCGACTTTTCCACCACGGTGCCTGCGATCGGCGCACGGATCACTCCCTGCCCGAGCGCGGGCGGTTTACCGGCGCGCAGCGCAGCGATCGTTTTCGCATCCACGTGCAGTGCAAGCAATCCCTGTAGTGCGGCGGTGCGATCGGCGTCGGCGCCGACCGCAGCGGCCTGGGCATCCGCGTTCTCGCGCTGTGAAATCGCTTGATGCGCGTACAAGAAGCGGTCATTGCTCGCAACCGCATCGGCGGCTGAGGCGGTGATCAGCGCCTTGCGATAGGCGCCGACCGCGGTCGTGAAGTCGGGTGAATTCACGGTGGCCAGGGCCTGGCCGGCGGCCACGTGATCACCGAGCGTGACCATCACGCGTGTCACCGGTCCGGAGAAGGGCGCCAGCACCGCTGTCGAGCGGTCGTGATCGAGATCCACGATCGCAGTGGTCGTGATGTTGGTGCGATAGGCCGCAGCCTCGACCGTGAACAGATGAATGCTCTCCCGCTGCGCGGCCGTCAGGATCACGTTCCGCGGCGTACTCGCCTGAGAGTCAGGATCGGAAGTCGCCGAGGAGCAACCGGCGAGCGATGCCAGAGCGACGGTGAGCCAGGCGCCGGTCAGGAGGCCGGCGCGTGGCAGCGCGCTTCTGCGAGGGTATCGTGGAGGCTTGGCGATCATGGTTCGTTCAATCCCGCGTTGTGCCACCAACCACCGCCGAGCGCCTGGTACAGCGCCGCGGTGTCGGCGAAACGATTGGCCTGGTTCTGCGCGAGGGTCATCTGCGCCTGCTGATAGGCCTGCTCGGCGGCAAGCAGCTCGAATACGCCGATGTAGCCGTGGTGCAATTGAAGTTGCGACAGGTCCAGAGTGCGGGTCGCGGCGCGCGCGGCGGTGGCCGCGGCCTGCAGCGCCTGTGCATCCTGCTGCAGCGCAACCAGCGTGTCGGCCACGTTCTGGAAGGCCGTGAGGACGGCGCCGCGATACTGTTGGGCCGCCTGCACGTATGCGGCCTTGGCGGCCCGTTCCTGGTGCAGGAGCTGCCCGCCCTGGAAGATCGGAGCCGTCAGCGATGCGGTGATGCCCCAGAAACCGGTGCCTGAGGTGAACACCTGTGAGATCGCGAGCGCGCTGCTGCCGGCGTCTGCGGACAGTTGGATGTTGGGCAGCCGCTGGGCGGCGGCGATGCCGATCTGCGCGCTGGCGGCGTGCAGGTTGGCGCGCGCCTGACGCACATCGGGACGCTGCGCCACGAGCGCCGAGGGCAGGCTGACCGGCAGATCCTCCGGCAGATGCAGGTCGGCCAGTGAGAGAGTCGCGAGCTGCTGCTGATTGGGGAAGCGGCCGGTCAGCACTGCGAGCGCATGCTCGGTCTGCCGGAGCTGCTTCACGAGCGCCGGCAGCCCGGATTGCGCCTGCGCGAGCTGGGACTGCTGTGCGGCCACATCGAGGCCGCTGGCATCACCCCGCTGAAACCGCAGTTGCAGGATCGCGAGGCTCTTCTTCTCGAGGTCGATCAGCTTGGCTGTCGCATCCACCTGCTCGCGCAGCGATGCCGCCTGTACGGCCGTGACCGCGACGTTGGCACTCAATGTCGTCCAGGTCGCGATCATCTGGAAGCGAGCGGCCTCTTCCTGCGCCTGCAGCGACTCGAAGGTGCGGCGGTTGAGCCCGAAGATATCGGGCTCGTAGGAGATCGTGAGCTGCGGGGTGAACAGGCTGTACTGGAACTCGCTCGAGACCGCCGGGAAGTTGGGTACCGGCGCGAGCACTTCCGACTGCTTCTGACGGCTCCCGAGCATGGTCGCCGAAACGGCGGGAAAGAACGTCCCGCGCTGCGCCAGCACATTTTCGTAGGCGACCCGCAGCGCCGCCTGCGCCGCCGCCAGGTCGTAGTTGTTCTTCAGTGCGGCGGCGATGAGCGTATCGAGCGACTGCGAATGGAACAGCCGCCACCAATCGGCGGGGATGTCCGCGCCGGACTGGAAGCGCTGCGCCTGCCCGCCGGCGGCACCGGGCGTGGAGGCGGTCGTCTGCAGAGGCGTCCCTGTGTATCCCTTGACGTGGGGCGCCGGCGGCGGTTTGAAGTTGGGCCCGACCGCGCAGCCGGCGGCGAGCAAGGCGGTGCAGCCTGCGATGCAACGCAGTCTGCGCCACGCGTTCGAGGGTGAGCTCATTACGGATCAGCCAGAATGGGTTTGCCGTGCCGGCCGCGGACGAGCTGCAGCGGACCAGGGTGCGCACTCGATGACGCAGTCCGAAGTCAGCCGGAACGGGCCGCAGACCTCATCGGCTTGCAATCACCAGGCTCCTGAAGCGAGCGAGGTGGCGTTCAGTCAGCCGATTGAGAGCGCGGGAGGAGGTGCGCGGGCGAGGTGCGCGCGCAGCCTGCGGATGCTGCGTGGGGTCGTTGCCCCGATGGGCAGCACCAGCCATCGGGCGAGGAGCGGTTTGACGACCGGGACGGGATGGGGCGCGGAGCCGGCGACCCCCAGAAAGTGCGTGGTCCAGTCGCAATGGCACGAGTGGCCCGCGCTGCTGACCGGATCATGCGCAATGTAGCCGCACATGACCACGATCATCGCCACTGCCGCGACGAGGGCGATCAGACGGTTGCGGCGCAGTGTGAGGCTCATGAGCATCGCATGGTGAGTGAATAAGCCTAGCCGTAGGAGCGCGGCCGGGCAAGGGCATCTGGAATGCCCGATAATGTCGTGTCATCGCATTTGCGGCAGGCTCCGTTGAAGCTCACCCCTGACTCCCTGACCAGCCATCTCGAGCAGCACCTTCTGCCGGCCTACCTCATTTCCGGCGATGAGCCGCTGCTCGCCGGGGAGGCGGCCGATGCGATTCGCGCCCGGGCGCGTGCCGCCGGCTTCACGGAGCGCGAGGTGCATTTCCTCGAGCGGGGCTCGGACTGGGACGACGTGCGGGCCTCGGCAAGCAATCTATCGCTGTTCGGCTCCCGCCGGCTCATCGAGCTGCGCCTGCCCACTGGCCGGCCCGGTGTCGCCGGCAACAACGCGCTCCTCAAGCTGCTGGAGCGGGACGATCCCGACACGCTGCTCCTGATCCTGGCGCCGCGTCTCGATCGCGATGCACAGGCCGCACAATGGTTTCGCGCCCTGGAATCCCGGGGTGGCTGGATTGCGGTCTGGCCGGTGGAGGCGCAGCGGCTCGTCGGCTGGCTGCGCGGGCGCTGCCGGCGGCTGCGGCTCGAGGTCGACGATGAGGCCCTCGTCCTCCTCGCCGAGCGCACCGAGGGCAACCTCCTCGCGGCTCACCAGGAGTTGGAAAAGCTGCGGCTGCTGGCGCCGGCGGGCTCCCTAACTCTCGATTTACTGCTCGCGAGCGTGGCCGACAGCGCGCGCTTCGATGTCTTTCGACTGTCAGAAGCCGTCCTCGAAGGGGAGGCCGACCGTGCCCTGCGAGTGCTCGCCGGCCTGCGCTCGGAGGGTACGGAGCCGACACTGGTGCTGTGGGCGCTCACCAAGGCGCTGCGCGACCTGTGGAGTGCGGTCTCGAGGCCGGGTGCAGGGCGGGCCCGGGGGGGCTGGCAGCGGCAGACTGCAGCCCTGGAGAAGGCCGCGCGCCGTGCGCCGCGCCTTTCCTTTCAGGCGCTCACGCTGCGGGCCACCCGAGCAGACCGCATGATCAAGGGAAGGCTGCAGGGAGACGCGTGGGATGAGATGGCGCTGCTTGCGGCGGACATTTGCGGGCAGCCGGCGATTGCCGCACCGCAGTCCGTGTTCAAATAGTTGCCCATCAACTCACCTCGACCTCGAGTCATGAAGCGGTACAACCCGGTAAACAGGCAGCGGATGTGCTCCGCCGCCGCAGGTGACGGAGCTTTGGGCACGGCGTCCTGCCTAAACCACGCTTTGTGCCCAAAGCGGCGCTGGGGCGGGCAGGAGCCCGGATCCAACGCTTCAAACTAGGCAGCAGCGATGCAACCCATTGGTCTTTTCGGCGGCACCTTCGATCCGATTCACTACGGGCATCTGCGCACGGCTTTCGAGCTGTGGCAGGAATTGCGGCTGGCCGAAGTGCGCTTCCTGCCCACCGGCAGCCCGCCGCATCGCGATCAGCCGCTGGCGAGCGCAGAGCTGCGGCTGCGGATGGTGCAGGCCGCCGTCGCCGACCAGGCTGCCTTCATCGTCGATGACCGCGAGGTCCGGCGCACGGGCGTCTCCTACTCTGTGGATACCCTGACGGAGCTGCGGGCCGAGTATCCGGAGCGCTCCCTCTGCCTGCTGCTCGGGATGGATGCATTCCTCGGCCTGCCGAACTGGCACCGCTGGCGCGACCTCCTCGGTCTCGCGCATATCGTGGTGGCCCACCGCCCCGGTTGGAAGGCCCCGACCATGGGGCCGCTCGGCGAGGTCATGGTGGACCACGGCACCGGCACGATCCGCGAGCTGCACGAGAAGACCGCAGGGCGAATCTACGTCCATGCCGTGACACAGCTCGAGATCTCCTCCACGGAGCTGCGTCAGCTCGTCGTTTCCGGCCGCGATCCGCGCTATCTGGTGCCGGATGAAGTGCGACACATCCTGCGCGAGAGTCAGTGCTATGCTCAGGAGTGACCCCACCCACAGGAGAGACCTCTTCCTCACATGACCACCCGCACAGTCCGGCGCCGCGGCGCTCCCGCGCAGGCTTCCAAGTCCGCACGACCCGCATCCTCGCCCCGCAGTCCGGCGTCCCCGCCCTGCAGCGCGCCAACCCTGCTCCAGGCCGTCACTTCCGCCCTCGAAGACATGAAAGCCGTGAACGTCAAAGTGCTCGACGTGCGCGGCCTCACCGATTTCGCCGACACCCTGATCGTCGCTTCCGGCACCTCCGACCGGCACGTGCGCTCCATTGCGGATCACGTGATCGAGCAGGCCAAACGCAACGGCTTTCGGCCGCTCGGCACGGAAGGCGAAGGCGAGGGCGAATGGGTTCTGGTCGATCTGCAGGACGTCGTCGTGCACGTGATGCTGCCCCGCGTCCGCGAGTTCTATGGCCTCGAGCGGCTGTGGGATGCGGGTACCGCACACGACGGAGCGGGTGCCATGGCTCACCTGGCTCGGCACTCTCCGTAGGCTTTCAGCTTCCCTGCCCTTCCCGGCGACATGCGGACGCGGGTGATCGCTGTCGGCACGCGTCCGCCCGCGTGGGTCCGTGAGGCCTATGCCGACTACACCCGCCGGCTCGGCTCACACCTGAAGCTCGCTCTGGTCGAGATCGAGCCCGGCCCGCGCACCGCCGGCCAAAGTCCGCACAAGGCCATCGAGGCCGAGGCTCGCAAGCTCATGACCGCCTTGCGTCCCGATGAGTGCGTCGTGGCACTGGATGAGCATGGCAAGCAGATGAGCACGCGCGAGCTCGCCGAGTGGCTCGGCACCCGAATGCAGGAAGGACGCGATCTCACCTTCCTCATAGGCGGCCCCGACGGGTTGGCACCCGAAGTGCTGGCGCGCAGCGATTTCTCGCTCTCTTTGTCGCGCCTCACGCTGCCGCACGCTATGGTGCGCGTCATGTTGGCAGAGCAGCTCTATCGCGCTTTGAGCATACTGACCCACCATCCGTATCATCGCGATTGAGCCCGATGACGAAGCCTCCGGTCATATGCCTCGCCTCCATGTCGCCTCGGCGGCGTGAGTTGCTGGCGCAGATCGGAGTGCCTCACACGGTCTTCGCGGCGCACGTGGATGAGAGCCTGTTGCCGGAGGAGTCGCCCGCGGACTACGTCGCACGTCTGGCGATGCTCAAGGCCACTACCGTGCGGGACAGGGGCGAGGCCCTACCGGTACTCGCGGCGGATACGACTGTCGTATTGGACGGCGTGGCATACGGAAAGCCTGCCGATCGCGGCGACGGGCTCGCCATGTTGGCGAGACTCGCCGGCAGGACGCATGAGGTGCTGACCGCCGTGGCCCTCGCGACGCAGCGGGGCGTTGCACTGCGCGTCAATGTCAGCTCTGTCCGCTTTCGCAACATCGATGGATCGGAAATCGAGCGCTACTGGGAGACGGGCGAGCCGCACGACAAGGCCGGGGGCTACGCGATCCAGGGATATGGCGCGGTCTTCGTGGCGGCACTGGGCGGAAGCTATTCCGCCGTGATGGGACTGCCGCTGCTCGAGACGGCAGAGCTTTTGCGCGACGCCGGCCTACCCTACTGGATCGGAGCCGCGCCGTGACCGCGGAGATCCTGGTCAACGCGGGGAGCGGCGAGACACGGGCTGCGCTGGTGGAAGACGGGCTTGTCCAGGAGATTTACGTCGAGCGCCACAGCCGCCGCGGCCTGGTCAGCAATCTCTATCAGGGCCGGGTCACGCGCGTCCTTCCGGGGATGCAGGCGGCCTTCATCGACATTGGGCTCGAGCGGACCGCCTTTCTGCATGCCGCCGACATTGCGAGCCCGCCTCCGGATGAGACCGTCGTCTCGCTGGTGCCCCTGGGGGCAACGGCGGTCGAGGACGTGCGCCGGCTGCTCAGCCCGGGCGATGACATCCTCGTCCAGGTGATCAAGGATCCGATCGGGACCAAAGGAGCGCGCCTGACGACCTACATCACGTTGCCCGCGCGCTTCCTCGTATATCTGCCCCGAGGCGATGGAATCGGTGTGTCGGCGCGGATCGAGGATGAGACGGAGCGCCTGCGACTGAAGACGGCGATCGCGGAGCTGCGCGGCACGGACTCGGATGGCGGCTACATCCTGCGCACGGCGGCGCAGGGCGTGCCGGTCGAGAGCCTGCGCGAAGACATGGAGTATCTGCGCAAGCTCTGGAACCACGTCCGGGTGCACGCACAGGAGGCGCCTGCGGGCACGATGGTGCACGAGGATCTGCCGCTGCCGCTGCGCATCCTGAGGGACGAGCTGTCCCGCGGTGTTGGCCGCGTGTTGGTGGATTCGGCGGCGGAGCACGCCCGCATGACCGCCTTCGCGGCGCAGTTCATGCCGGCGACGGCGGGGCGTATCGAGCTGCACTCCGCCGCGCGGCCCATATTCGATCTGCACGGCATCGAGGAGGAAATCACCAGGGCGCTCGATCACAAGGTCCAGCTCAAATCCGGCGGCCACCTCGTCATCGATCAGCGGGAGGCGTTGACCACGATCGACGTCAACACCGGCGGTTACGTCGGTCACCGCAATCTGGAGGAGACCACTTTCCGCACCAACCTCGAGGCGGCGGCCAGCATCGGCCGGCAGCTGCGGCTGCGCAATCTCGGCGGCATCATCATCATCGACTTCATCGACATGCACGATGAGTCGCATCGGCGCCAGGTGCTCGGCGCGCTCGAGCACTCGCTCGTCGGCGACCGTGCACAGAGCCACGTGGTGAGTCTCTCACCGCTCGGCCTCGTGGAGATGACCCGCAAGCGCACGCGTGAGAGCCTGGAGCACCTGCTCTGCGAGCCATGCCGGGCGTGCGAGGGGCGCGGGTTCGTGAAGACACCCGAGACCGTCTGCAACGAGATCTTCCGCGAGATCCTGCGCCAGGGCGCACACGGCTCCGCCCGCGAGCTCTTGATCCTGGCGCACGCGGACGTGATCGAGCGGTTGCTCGAGGCCGAGGCCGCCACTCTGGGTGAGCTCAAGGCCCAGGTCGGCCGCCCCGTTCGGCTGCAGGTCGAGGGCCTATATGGGGTCGATCAGTTCGATATCGTGCAGGCCTGAGCGGCTGAGTTGCGGGCGCCCTCAGGCGACCCCATAGTAGCGGCATGCCTCTGATCGCCGCGATACAGATGACGTCGGGTCCGGACGTATCGACCAATCTGCAGGACGCGCGCGCGCTTCTGGAAGAGGCAGCCGACCGCGGGGCGCAGCTAGCAGCGCTGCCTGAGAATTTCGCCTTCATGGGGCTCGCCGATGCCGATAAGCGGCGTATTGCCGAGGACGACGGCCACGGCCCCGTACAGGACTTTCTCGCGGACACGGCCCGACGGGTCCGAGTGTGGATCGTGGGCGGCACTGTGCCGCTGCGCGGCGCCGGCGACGGCCGTGTCGCTGCCGCATCCCTGGTCTATGACTCTACGGGAGTGCGGCGGGCCCGGTACGACAAGATCCACCTCTTCGACGTGCAGGTCCCGGAGCGCAAGGAAACCGACACCTATCGCGAGTCGGCGAACGTGGCTCCCGGGTCGTCGCCGGTGGTCGTAGAGACCCCCGTGGGCCGCCTCGGGCTCTCTGTGTGCTACGACGTCCGCTTTCCGGAGCTCTTTCGCGGCCTGAGCGCCGCCGGGGCACAGCTGCTCGTCGTCCCGTCCGCCTTCACCGAGCCGACGGGGCGCGCGCATTGGGAGCCACTGTTGCGCGCGCGGGCCATCGAGAATCTCTGCTTCGTGCTCGCCCCGGCGCAGTCGGGGTTTCATCCGAACGGGCGCGAGACCTACGGCGACAGCATGATCGTCGATCACTGGGGGCGGGTGCTCGAGCGCCTGCCGCGAGGCCGCGGCTGCATCACGGCCGAAATCGATCTCGAGCGGCAGCAGCGCGATCGTGCCAGCTTCCCGTCGCTCGCCCATCGTGTACTCCATTGACCTTTTTCATCATGGACACCGGCAATAATCCAATCGTGACAGACCTGACCGCCCCCACTTCCGACCCGCTGTCGCTCGCCCGCGATCTCATCCTCAGGCCGAGCGGTCTCGATGACAGCCGTCTCGATCACATCTTCGGCGAGGTGCTCACGCACTCCGTCGACTTCGCCGATCTCTACTTCCAGCTCGCCCGCCAGGAATCCTGGTCGCTCGAGGACGGCATCGTGAAGGACGGGAGCGCGAGCATCGAGCAGGGTGTGGGTGTGCGCGCGCTCGCGGGCGAGAAGACAGGCTTCGCCTACTCCGACGAGATCATTCTGCCGGCCCTGCAGGAGGCCTCGCGCGCGGCCCGTGCGATCGCCGTGCAGGGAGGCGACCGGCGCGTCAGCGCCTGGCACCGGCAGGCGGGCCATCGCCTCTACCTGCCGGACGACCCCGTCGCCACGCTTTCCGACCAGGACAAGGTTTCATGGTTGGAACGGGTCGACCGCGAGACCCGCAAGGTCGATCCGCGCATCGTGCACGTCACCGCTAGTGTCACTGCCGTTCACGAAGTGATCCTCATAGCCACGAGCAACGGCGAGCTCGCCGCGGACGTCAGGCCGCTGGTGCGCTTCAACGTGTCCGTGCTGGTCGAGCAGAACGGGCGGCGTGAGCAGGGCTACTGCGGCGCCGGCGGGCGCTTCTCGCTTGCAGAGCTCGTCGCCGAGGACCGCCCGCTGGCGCTGGCGCGGGAGGCCGCGCGCCAGGCACTCATCAATCTCGAGGCGGTCCCGGCGCCTGCAGGTCCCATGACCGTCGTGCTCGGGCCCGGCTGGCCCGGCATCCTGCTGCACGAGGCGATCGGCCATGGGCTCGAGGGCGATTTCAACCGCAAAGGTACCTCTGCATTCGCCAATCGCATCGGCGAGCGGGTCGCGGCCGCGGAGTGCACCGTCGTCGATGACGGCACCCTCTCGCAGCGCCGCGGCTCCCTCAACGTCGACGACGAGGGTACTCCGACGGAGTGCACCACGCTGATCGAGAATGGCGTGCTGCGGGGCTACATGCAGGACAGGCTCAACGCCCGCCTCATGGGCACGCGGCCCACCGGCAACGGCCGGCGCGAGTCGTTCGCGCACGTGACCCTGCCGCGCATGACCAACACCTACATGCGCCCGGGACCCCACGATCCCGAGGAGATCATCCGCTCCGTGCCCCGTGGCATCTACGCCGTCAACTTCGGCGGCGGCCAGGTGGACATCACTTCGGGCAAGTTCGTTTTCTCCGCGAGCGAGGCCTACGCGATCGAGAACGGCCGCATCGGCGCCCCCCTGAAAGGCGCCACCCTGATCGGCAACGGGCCCGATGTGTTGACCCGCGTCACCATGGTCGGCAATGACCTGAAGCTGGATGACGGTGTCGGCACGTGCGGCAAGGATGGGCAGAGCGTCCCGGTCGGAGTGGGCCAGCCGACCCTCAAGATCGAGAGTCTGACGGTCGGCGGCACCGGGTAGACTCACCGGTGATTGAACAATAATCCGCTCGAGGTGCCGCGGCAGCGCCACCGTAGTATCGTGTGGCTCTATGCGCCTTTCCCGCCCCGTGTACGAAGGCCTGCCCTGGCTCTACATCGCCGGCGGCATCGCTGCTCTGGGCATCAGTTATCTGATCGGGGATTCCCACGCCCTGGGCCTTCCGGCGGGGCTCGGTGGGCTCGCCGCGCTGCTCGGCGGGGTGGTGGTGCTGCTCCGGCGCCGCAACTACCGCGACCTGCGCTCGCAGTATGGTCAGCCCGAGCTGACCCAGCGCAAAGATCAGGACTGATCGCGCGTCGTCTCGAGGCCGACTGCCGTCTCGACTTCCTCCCCCTCCTCGCTGTCCGCCGCCTCGGCGTGCTGCAGCACCGGAATTCCGGGCACCGTGTCGTTGAGACTGCCGCGCGTGCGCACCAGGCGCTCGTCGACGTAGATGAGCTCGTGCTTGCCGACAAGCACCACATCGCCGTCGTTGAGATAGTGCCGCCGCACCCGCCGCGACTTCACGTAGATGCCGTTGGTGCTGTTGAGGTCCTCGACGACGCACGAGTTGGCTGAGGTGGTGATCTGACAGTGGTGCCGGCTCACGAACCGGCTGTCGATCTGCAGATCGTTGTCGGCGGTGCGGCCGACGATGATCCTGCCCTGGGTGAGGGGGATCTCCTGCACCGTGCGGCCGTCGGTTGCGACCAGGAGCTTGCCCAGGGGCGGTAGCGCGGGGTCCGCGCTGCGCATGCGCGGCAGCGCCAGCTCCGTGGCGGCGCGCAGCTGCTGTTGTGTCCGGGCGGCGAACTCGACCCACTGCAACTCGCCGACGGCGCTCTGGATGTCCTCCAGGGTGACCTCTTCGCGGTCAGCGGCGTAGGCCGCCATCATCGCGGTGTCGCACAGCGTGTTGACGAGCCGCGGCACGCCGCCGGCGAAGCGGAAGATCTCAGCGAACGTGTCCTCGGCGAAGATCGGGCGATCGCCTGCCCCGGCGACCTCCAGACGGTGCTGGATGTAGCCCCGCGTCTCGCTCTCGGAGAGGGCGGTGAGATGGAAACGGAGGCGCACGCGCTGCGTGAGCTGCACCAGCTCCGGCGCATCGAGCTTGGCGTTCAGCTCCGGCTGGCCGGCGAGAATGATCCGCAGCACCTTCTCCTTGGTGGTCTCGACGCCGGAGAGGAGACGAATCTCCTCCAGCACCCGCTGCGAGAGGTTCTGCGCCTCATCGACGATGAGCAGGACCTTGCGCCCGGCAGCGTACTGCTCGATGAGGAAGTTGTTGAGAGTCGCGATGATCTCGCCCTTCTTCATCTTGAAGGGCGAGAAGCCGAACTGCACCAGGATCGCCTGCAGGAAGTCGATCGCCGATACCTGTGTCTGGTTGATCTGTGCCACCACGACGTCCGCCTGGATCTCCTTCAGGAAGGACTCGATCAGGGTCGTCTTGCCGGAGCCGATTTCTCCGGTGATCACCACGAAGCCGTCGGTGAACCAGATCGTCGATTCCATGTACGCCTTGGCGCGGGCGTGCTGCTTGGACAGGTAGAGGAACTGAGGGTCTGGACTCAGTCGAAACGGCAGCTCTTTGAGTTTGAACGGGTCGAGATACATGCTGTCTTCTGTTGCCGACAGGGCGGCGCGCCGTTGGCCGTTTGACCCGCTCTGGCCGGGCTCGTTCGTGGCTATCTTACGGGATGCGCAATCCGGGAGCCAGCTTCGCAAGCAACCCCCGTGCCCGCCGGTCGCGGCGCAAGGCCGTGGGCTCGACGACGGTGCAATGCCCCACCTTGCGCCCCGGCCTCGGCTGCTTGCCGTAGTCGTGGAGATGCAGCCCCTCGCTCGCGAGCAGCCCCTCGCGCGGTGGCATGTCGCCGATCAGATTTACCATAGCGCTGAAGCCGAGGGCGCGGGTCGCGCCGAGCGGCATGTCGAGGATGGCGCGCAGGTGATTCTCGAACTGGCTGGTCACGCAACCTTCGATCGTCCAGTGTCCCGAGTTATGTACACGAGGCGCCATCTCGTTGGCGATGAGCCGCCCGTCCCGCACGAAGAACTCGATCGTGAGCACGCCAACATAACGGAAGTGCGTCAGACACCTCTCGAGGTGACGGGCGGCGGTGCGTTGCCAGCGCGGCGGCCCGTACGGCGCTCGGGTCAGGCGGAGGATTCCCTGCGAGTGCACGTTGCCGTTCAGGGGATAGACGGCGAGCGCGCCGCTGGCGCTGCGGGCACCGATGATCGAGACCTCGCAATCAAACGGCACCCATTCCTCGTAGATGAGCGGCACCCGGCCGAGCGCGTCCCAGCCGCGATGAGCATCCTCGGCCGTCTGCACCCTGACCTGCCCCTTGCCGTCATATCCCAGCCGCCGTGTCTTGAGCACGCCCGGCATGCCTATCCGCTGCAGCGCGCGTTCGAGCTGCGGGCGCGATGCGACCGCCTGCCAGCGGGTCGTCGGGATTCTGAGCCGCTCGAAAAGCCGCTTTTCCGCCACTCGGTCCTGGGCCGTGGAGAGGGCGGTGATCGAGGGGCAGATACGCGCTCCGTGTGCCGATGCTGCATGGGCGCGCAGCGCCTGGACGGAGACGTTTTCCCAGTCGAACGTCAGAACTGCGCACTCGCGTGCCAGCCGGCCGAGCAGCTCGGGGTCCGTGAAGGCGCCGTGCAGGACCGGCGCGACCCGGCCGGCGGGCGCATCCCGGGCAGGATCGAGGAACAGGAAGTCGAGGCCGAGCGGATAGCCGGCCAGCGCGAGCATGCGGCCGAGCTGGCCGGCCCCCACGATGCCGACGGTCATGAGCGGGCAGCTGCGCGCGGATCGGGATTGGCGAGTACGCCGGCGGTCTGACTCTCGCGGAAGGTCTCGAGCGCCCCGGCAACCGCCGGGTACTTGTTGGCGAGGATGGCAGCCGCGCAGAGTGCCGCATTGGTCGCACCGGCGGGGCCGATGGCGAAGGTGGCAACCGGTACTCCCGCCGGCATCTGCACGATCGAGAGCAGAGAGTCGAGGCCTCCCAGCGCCTTCGACTGCACCGGCACGCCGAGGACGGGCAGGCTGGTCTTGGCGGCCGTCATGCCGGGAAGATGTGCCGCGCCGCCAGCGCCGGCGATGATGACCTCGATTCCCCGGGTGCGGGCGCTCGAGGCGTACTCGAAGAGGAGGTCCGGGGTGCGGTGGGCCGAGACCACCCGCACCTCATGGGCAATGCCGAGCTTTTCCAGCATCTCGGCGGCGCTGCGCAGGGTCTCCCAGTCGGAGGAGGAGCCCATGATGATGCCGACCAGCGCTTTCATCGGGGCATTTTAGCCGAGCAGCGTCCGCAGCGCCCGAAACAGCTCCCGTCCGGCCGGTCCGCCGGTCCCGGAGCTGCGCTCGGTGCGCGCCGCAGCGATCCGGCGCCCCCATTCTGCACGCTCGATCCCGGGCCGCAGGCGCGCGAGCTCATCGAGTGCGGCATCCCCCTCGCTGATCAGCCGCTCCCGCCACCCTTCGGCGCGCTTGAAGAGCTGAGTCTCGAGCGCATCCCGCTCGCTGCGCGCGGCGAGCGCCGCGCGGATGGGGTCGAGGTCGATTTCCCGCATGAGCTTGCCGATGTACTGACGCTGGCGCGCCCCGGCGGCGCGACTCGTGATCCGGCGCGCCTCGCGGATGGCATCGCTCAGCAGCTCCGGCAGGCCGAGCGCCTCGAGATCGGTGTCGCGCAGCCGGATGAGCGCCTCGCCCAGATCCTGGGCCGCATGGGCTGCGCGCTTGCGCTGACTCTTGCTCGGCCGCTCGGACGGATCCGGATCGGGGTAGTCTTCAGGAGTATCGGTGGTCACTGCGGCTCGAACGGTTCGGGTCTTGCGGCTGCTAGAATCAAATTCTGCCCCATTTCCCGGATTCGAGCGGAACGCGTATGCCACAGGCAGTCGAGGCGGCGGATTCTTCTTCTTCCCTGCTCCAGGACGCCGTGAGCGTTGTGCTCGCGGAGGCCCGCCGCCAGGGAGCCTCGCAGTACGAGGTCGATGCCAGCCTGAGCCAGGGCCTTGGAACGACGGTCCGCCTGGGGGAGGTCGACACCATCGAGTATCAGCGCGATCGGGGTCTCGCGGTCACCGTCTATTTCGGCAAGCGCAAGGGCTCGGCCAGCACCGCGGACCTCGGCAGGGAGGCAGTCCGTGCCACGGTGGACAAAGCCTGCGCCATCGCCCGCTATACCGCGGAGGACCCCTACGCCGGCCTCGTGGAGCCCGAATACCTGGCCCGGGAGATACCGGACCTCGACCTCGATCATCCCTGGGAGCTCCCTGCGGAGGCGGCCATCGAGATCGCGCGCCGCTGCGAGCAGGCGGGCCGGGCTCTCGATCCGCGCATCGCCAACTCGGAGGGGGCCTCCGTGAGCACTCAGCGGCACACGGGCGTCTACGGCAACTCGCTCGGATTCTTGGCCGGGTTCTCCGGCACCAGCCACTCGGTGAGCTGCTCGCTGATCGCGCACGAGGCGGATGAGATGCAGCGGGACTACTGGTTCACCACCGCACGTGATCCGGTTGACCTCGAGGGGGCGGAGTCGGTGGGAGCGGCAGCCGGGAGGCGGGCACTTGCGCGGCTCGGCGCGCGCAAGCTTTCAACGCGCAAGGCTCCGGTTCTCTTCTCGCCCGACATGGCCCGCGGCCTCTTCCGGCATTTCATCGGCGCGATCCGGGGTCCGAGTCAGTACCGCAAGGCCTCGTTCCTGCTGAATGCGGCTGGCGAGCAGGTGTTTCCGGCGTTCGTGCAGATGCGTGAGCGGCCGCACATCCTCAAAGGTCTCGCGAGCGCGGCGTTCGATGACGAGGGCGCGGCGACCCGCGATCGGGAGCTCGTCGAGAACGGGATCCTCCAGGGATACGTGCTCGGCAGCTATTCCGCGCGTCGGCTCGGGCTCCAGACCACGGGCAACGCCGGCGGTATCCACAATCTGATCGTGGAGGCTGCCGGTGAGTCACCCGGATACGACGCACTGCTGCAGCGCATGGGCTCGGGCCTGCTCGTCACGGAGTTGATGGGGCAGGGTGTCAACGGCGTCACTGGCGACTACTCACGCGGTGCGAGCGGCTTCTGGATCGAGGGCGGCGGCATCGCCTATCCCGTCCATGAGATCACGATCGCCGGCAACCTGCGCGACATCTACCGCAACATCGTCGCGCTCGGGAGCGATCTCGATCCGCGCGGCTCCATCCGCTGCGGCTCGGTGCTCATCGGGGAGATGACGATCGCAGGGGACTGAGTATTGAGGCGATTCGCTCGAGCAGCGCCGATGCACGGAAGGGCTTGCGCAGGAACGCCTGGTAGCCGTCCACGTGCTTGCGCAACGCTGATTCCGGAGCGGCACTCATCATGATGACCGGGATGTCCCGATACTCGGGGTTGGAGCGCATGGCGTGCACCAGGGCCGCACCGTCCATCAGGGGCATCATGAAATCCGAGACGACGAGATCGGGCTTGTTCTCCTCCAGTCTCTCCAGGGCGCGCCGCCCGTTGGCGGCCGTCAGCACGCGATAGCCAGCGTCCTCCAGCGCGGCGAGCAGCACCTCGACCGTGCCGTATTCGTCGTCGACGACCAGGACGGTCCTCACTCCTCAGTCCTCCTGACCTTTTCCCTGCACCCGATCCGGCCTTACTACTCTGGGCTCGCGAGCGAAGCCACTCAGCGCTCCCTCGACGCCGTGGATCGCATCGCCGATCTCGATGCCGCGCGGGCCGATCTCGAATACCCGCAGACGGGGATCGAAGCCACTGTCACGGATCTTGGTGACCGACACGACGCGCCGGATGCGCCCGTCGATCTCCGTGTAGCGCATGAGGATCAGGCCTTCCAACAGCGACGACAGGCCCTTGCTCGGAAGCTCGGTGGCCGTACCCATGACATTGCGGCTTTCCATGCTCATGATCACGGTTGCGTTGAGGGCGCGCAGCTCATTGCTGAGCGTAGAGACGAAACGAGTCATGCGCTCCGGATTGGTCGCCGACTCGACCAGCGCGCCATAGCCGTCGATGAACATCCGCTTCACGCCACGACGACGGACCGCCTCGACCATCCGATGGCCGAGCTCGTCGAGGATGTGCTCGCCCTGCGGATACCAGATGACCTCGACCGAGCCATTGCGCTCGAGTCCCCGCAGATCCACACCGAGGGTTTCGGCGCGCGCGCGCAGCCGCTCCGGAGACTCGAAGAAGCCGAAAAATGTTCCCGGCTCCGTCGGGCTCGAGAGGGCGACATACTGCAAGCCCAGGGTCGTCTTGCCGATACCGGTCGGACCGTAGACTCCGTTCGATGTCTCAGCCAACACGCCACCGCCCAGAATCTCATCGAGGCTGGGGATACCCGTCGAATGCCTGCGTGGTGAATAGGCATCCTGTACCGTCGGCACGGCAAACGCTGTCTCCACCCGCGGAAAGATTTCGTGGCCGCGGTTCGTGATCCGAAACGGGTGCCGGCCAGGCAGGAAATCGCTGCCGCGGAACTTGGCGATCTGCAGCGTCCGCTCGGTCCGCTGCTCGAACAACGTATCCTCGAGCTGGATCACCCCATCGACCATCGTGTACTCGGGACTGACCGCGCGCTCACTGCCGTTGGTCAGCAGGAGAACGGTGCATTCCAGAGCCGCGGCGTGCGCCTGCACCTCGTGGACGAACTTCTTGAACTCACGTGGCGATGATGCCGATTCCTCGGTAGTCGCAAAGCCGTCCAGCACCAGCAACGTCGCCCGCTGCCCTTCGATCTCGCGCCGCAACAGATCGACGATGCCTTTGAGCCCCTCGCTCTCGAGAATCCGAAAGCCACTGACGTAGTAGAGGCGGTCCGGAATCGCCTCTTCCCGGTAGAAGCTCATCGGCTGCAGATGCTGCAGCATCCGCGTATGCGACTCGGCGAGCAGGGTGACGAAGGCGACACGCCCGCCGGCAGCGACATGGTTGAAGGAAATCTGGTTGGCGAGGACGGTCTTGCCCGTACCGGGGACGCCTTCGATGATGTATACGCCGCCGCCCAGCAGTCCGCCGCGCAGGATCTGATCCAGCCCGGCGATGCCGGTCGGCACCCGCTCGAGCTTCAGTTGATTGCCGTTGCCTGTCATTTCGATTCCTGGAGTGCCGCGGCTGTATCGAGGGGCAGCCACACCGTGAACGCAGCGCCCTTGCCCGGAGCACTCTCTACTGCGATCGAGCCTCGATGCGCTTCGATCAATGCACGCGCAAGCCAGAGGCCCACCCCGAATCCGGTGCGGGCCTGGCCCGTCATGACCTGCTCGAAACGGCCGAAGATACGCGCCTGGTCTTCGGGCGAGATACCGATGCCCCGATCCTTCACCTCGAGGTGAGCCCGCGCTCCCTCCCGTGTCAGGTCGACATCGACCGGCCTGCCGTCGCCATACTTGATGGCGTTGGAGATAAGGTTGCCGATCACCTGCTCGATCGCCGCCCGGTCCCACGTGCCGATCAGGACATCGGGAGTCTCCAAGCGGATGTCGACGAGGTTGAAAGCCGCCTCGCTCGAGTAGGTATCCACGACGTCGCGCAGGACCTCTACGAGGTCGACCTCCTCGAAGCGAAGGTCCATGGAGCGAGCGTTGATCCGGGAGATATCGAGAAGGAGCGTCGCGCGCTTTACGTAGCGGTCGAGGACCCGCCGGACGCGCTCGAGTCTCTGCAGCAGATCATCGCTGCCGGCGCGGCGCGCAGCCACGATCGCGGTCTCGACCTGCAGCATGAGCGCGTGCATGGGGCTGCGCAGCTCGTGCGCAGCGATTGCCAGGAACTCGTCCCGCGCGCGCACGGCCTCGCGCAGCTCCTGGTTCGTCTTGAGCAGATCCGATTCCTCATTCATCGCAAGGCACTATAGCCAAAATGAACAGGCCCGCCAGTTGGCGGGCCTGTTCATGTGGCCGGAAAAGAGGCCGCGTCAGCGGCTCAGCTCATTCATCGTCATCATCGTCATCGTCGTCGTCGAACTGCGGCGCCACTGGAGCCTTCGCCATCGGCTTCGCCGGCACGATGACCGGCCGGGTCTTCATCTTCGGCCGCGCATTGAACACGACGATCGTCTTTCCCGTGGCGCGCAGCAGCCCCTGATCCTCCAGTACCTTCAGGACCCGTCCCGCCATTTCGCGCGAGCACCCGACGAGGCGTGAGAGCTCCTGTCGGCTGACCTTGATCTGCATGCCCTCCGGATGCGTCATCGCATCGGGCTCCTCGCAGAGATTGTTGATTGCGTGGGCCACGCGGCCGGTGACGTCGACGAAGGCGAGGTCGCCGAGCTTGCGGTTGGTACGGTCGAGGCGCGTGGCGAGCTGAGTGGCGAGCTCGAAGATCAGACCGGGACTCTCGGCGGCGATCTGTCGGAAGCGCGGGTAGGTCATTTCCGCGAGCTCGCACTGATTGCGGGTCCGCACCCAGGCGCTGCGGGTCGGCTGGTCGCTGAAGAAGAGCCCCATCTCACCGAAGAACTGTCCGCGATTGAGGTAGGCGAGCACCATCTCGTTGCCTTCCTCGTCCTCGATCATCACCTCGACGGAGCCGCTGATGATGTAGTAGAGGACGTCCGGAAGGTCACCCGCGTGGATGACGACCGTCTTCGACGGCACGGTACGGATACGGCAGTAGCTCAAGAACCGGTTGATCGCCGGAATGTCGCTCAACGGCTTGACGTTCTCTTCCATACCCGCTCCCCTAATTTGTGTGGTCATGATTTAGAGAGTGTTTATACGTTGACCCCGCCCACGTGCCAAGCGTACCGCACGCGGTGCAGCGAAAACCAGAGCAGCGCGTTGTTTCAATAGGGGCGTTGGCCGCATGCGCGTAGGCGATCAAACCCAGTAGGCGGCGCCCGTCATGACCCGGGCCGTGTGGCGCATGAGCGCGCGCACCGGTGCGGGCAGGTCCATACCGCCGGCGGCCCGGGCGTTGGCACCGTGCGCCGCCTCGTCCGCGCGCATCTGCTGCACGATGGCGCGGCTGCGCAGGTCGGCTGCCGGCAGGCGTCCAAGATGCTCACCGAGGTGACCCTCGACCTGCTGCTCCGTTTCCACCACGAAGCCGAGGCTGGCCCGATCGCCGGCCAGAGCGGCGAGCGCGCCGATGAAGAACGAGCCGGCGTACCAGAGCGGGTTGAGCAGGCTCGGACGGGAGTCGAGCTCTTTCAGGCGGCTTGCGCACCAGGCGAGGTGGTCGGTTTCCTCGCGTGCTGCCTCGAGCAATAGCCTGCGGGTAGCATCGGACCGGGCGGCGAGCGCCTGGCCGTGATAGAGCGCCTGGGCGGCGATCTCCCCGGCATGATTGACGCGCATCAGGGCCGCCGCCCGCCGCTGCTCATCAGGAGAGAGGTCGCGCGCCGCTCCCTCGCGCGGGCCGCTGGGCTGCGGTACGGCGCGGGAGGCATGCACCGGGGCGAAGAGGGCACGCAGCGCCCGATCGGCTGCACCAATGCAGGCGTCCAGGGTGTTCGCGTTCTCCACGGGAGGGATAGCGGTCGCCATTGGCGGATTATAAGCGGTGGCAACGTTCCAGAGTCTGCGTTCGTGACCCGACCGGTGTGGGAGCTGAAGCGGCACTGTAATAAGCTCCCCTCAGCTCCTCGGATGCTGCCATCGAGCCGTGCATCGGTGGCGCAGAACCGGGTCAGCGGGTCCAGTCCAGAGCATCATGACTCAAGAATCTGCCGGTCCTCCAGGCTCCGTCCGACGGCCCCGCATCGCGTCCATCGATCTCGCGCGCGGACTGATCATGGTGATCATGGCGCTCGATCACTCGCACGATTTCTTCGGTAACTTTGCCGCCAACCCGACCGACCTCGCGACCACTACGGTAGGACTGTTCTTCACGCGCTGGGTCACGCACATCTGCGCGCCCACGTTTTTCCTGCTGACCGGCACCGGCGCCTATCTCACCCTCGGGCGGATGTCGAAGCGCGAGCTCGCACGCTATCTCGTCAGTCGCGGACTTTGGCTCATCTTTCTCGAGCTCGTGGTCATGCGCTTCGCACTGCAGTTCAATTTCGACTATCAGGTCACGATCGTCACTGTGCTGTGGGCGTTGGGCTGGGCGATGATCATTCTGGCAGGGCTCATCTGGCTGCCCATGTGGGCAATCGGTGCCTTCGGGGCGGCGCTGGTGCTGGGTCACGATGTCCTGGATGGTGTTCAAGCGGGCTCATTCGGCGCATTCGAGCCGCTATGGCTCCTGCTGCACCAGCCCGGAGTGATCTACAACAACGGCCACTCGACGGTGCTGGTTGCCTATGTGCTGATCCCATGGACAGGGGTCACGGCACTTGGCTACGTACTGGGAACGACTTACGGCTGGGAAGCAGCAGCGCGCCAGCGCCTCCTTTCATGGCTGGGCGTGGGGCTCATCGTCGGGTTCCTCGTCCTGCGCTTCGTCAATGTGTACGGGGATCCGGCTCTCTGGTCCCGGCAAAAAACTCCCCTGTGGACGCTGCTCTCCTTCCTCAATACCAGCAAATACCCGCCGTCATTGCTGTTCCTGCTGATGACGATCGGCCCCGCGCTCCTCCTGCTCCGCGCGTTCGAGGCGGGGATTCCCCGCCTGCTGCGTCCGGTCCACACGATCGGCAAGGTGCCGCTCTTCTTCTTCGTGCTGCACTTTTATCTCATCCACCTCCTCGCGGTGGGGGTGAGCTGGGCACGCTACGGAACGGTGCGGGAGGTGTTCGAGTCGCCCGACCTGGCGCACTTTCCTTTCGCTGCGCCCCCGGGGTGGGATCTCGGGCTGCCGCTCGTATTCGGAGTCTGGGCGCTGGTGCTGGTCCTGCTGTACCCGCTCTGCCGGTGGTATGCCGGCTTGCGGCAGCGCCGGCACGTATGGTGGCTGAGCTACCTGTGAGCTTCCGTGCTGTCCCGGCGGTGGCCAAGGGCTCTGCCAGGGCGGTTTTGCAATCAAAGAGCCGCTTCAGTAGACTTGCCGGCCCTTATTTGAGGCGCTGGATCCGGGCTCCTGCCCGGCCCAGCGCGCATTGAGCAAAAAAGCGTGGTTTTTTGCTCAATGCCCGCCACCTGCGGGCGGCGGGGCACATCCTGTGCCTGTGCAGCTTTAGTTTTATTCGTGGGCCGCGTGAGGCGGCTCGTTGAGGCTCATATGAAGACGGTTTTCGCCAATTCCGGTACGGTCCGGGGCGACTGGTTCGTGGTCGATGCGACCGACAAGACGCTCGGGCGCCTCGCTACTCAGATCGCACATCGACTCAAGGGCAAGCACAAGGCCGACTACAGCCCCCATGTCGACATGGGCGACCATATCGTGGTGCTCAATGCCGGCAAGGTGCGCGTCACCGGCCGCAAGCTCACCGACAAGATCTACTATCACCATACCGGCCACATCGGCGGCATCAAATCGATCGCCCTGCAGAAGCTCCTCGATGAGCATCCGGAGCGGGCGATCCAGTTTGCCGTCAAGGGCATGCTGCCGAAGAACCCGCTCGGCCGACGCATGTTCAGGAAGCTCCATGTATTCGCGGGCGGCGAGCACCCGCACCAGGCACAGCAGCCGCGGCCGCTCGAGATCTGAGGAATCGCACTGATGGCAACGCAGCAAACGAACTACGGCACCGGCCGGCGCAAGACCGCCACCGCACGTGTTTATCTCCGTCCGGGCAGCGGCCGCATCACGGTCAATGACCGCCCCCTCGATGAGTTCTTCGGACGGGAGACGGGCCGCATGATCGTGCGTCAACCGCTCGAGGCGCTGCAGCTCGGCAGCCGTTTCGACATCAGCGTGACCGTGGACGGCGGTGGCATCACCGGCCAGGCCGGCGCCATCCGCCTCGGCCTCACCCGCGCGCTCCTCGAGTACGACGACACCCTGCGCAAGCAGTTGCGCGATGCGGGCTTCGTCACCCGCGACGCCCGCGAAGTCGAGCGC
>Ga0105240_10004121_pt1 | contig 22311 bp, 13 predicted proteins | sample KBSC54metaG_FD_80426 | JGI IMG/M metagenome (GOLD analysis project Ga0105240, IMG submission 80426) | Corn rhizosphere microbial communities from Kellogg Biological Station, Michigan, USA - KBS C5-4 metaG | ecosystem: Host-associated > Plants > Roots > Rhizosphere > Soil | place: Michigan, USA... | reverse complement strand
CCCGCCGGCATGACGTCATTCGATCTGCAGGTGGACGCCGAAGTGGGCGCCGATCGCGATCAGGTCTTCCGCATTATTATGACCGATCGCGAGGACGGCAGCTCGCGCGGCATACCGGTCCGCGCGATTCTGGGCGATCCCAAGAGCGACGGCTATCAGACGTTTAAATCGGGCGTGCTGCAGCTCGCCGAGATCCTGCCGCCGAACTCGAACGGCGAGCCGACGCCGGCCGACAAGGATCCCATTCCCGAGCCGTTCGACAGCACTTACAACGTCCCCGAGCACGACGCGTTCGACAACGACGTGAAGTACATCCGCGACGATCGCTTCATCTACCAGAGCATCCTGGACGACGCGACCCGCGCGAAGGTCGATCAAGCCTGGGACGACGTGTACACCTCGTTCGAGTATCACGACCACTATCTGAAGCTGATCGCCGAGCATTACAAAGTCGATCTTAAGGGCAAGCACATCAGCCAACTGACGAAGGCCGATTTCGACGCCATGCCGGCCGAGGCGCGCAAATACGCGCTCGGCCTGCGCGCCACTTACGATTCGGCGAAGGCCGCCGAAGCGGCAGCTCGCCCGCGGCATATCGAGGACTGCCTGCAGTTCGCCGGCCGCGCGTGGCGCCGTCCGCTCACGGTGAACGAAAAGCAGGGGCTGCGCACGTTCTACCAAAAGGCGCTGGCCGAAGATCCGGATCATGAGCGCGCGATTCGAACAGTGATCGCGAGGATCCTGGTCGCGCCCGAGTTTCTGTACAAGCTGGAACAATCGAATGCGGCTGCGGTGGCGGCGCCGGTTCGCCCGTTGAGCGGTTATGAGATGGCGAGCCGCTTGAGCTACTTCCTGTGGTCGTCGATGCCCGATGACGAGTTGCGGCGCGCGGCGGGTGCTGGCGAACTGGCCGATCCGGCGCAGATCCGCAAGCAGGCCGAGCGCATGCTGGCCGACCCGAGGGCTCGGCGCTTGTCGGCGGAATTCTTCGGCCAATGGCTGGGCTTCTACCAATTCGACAAATTCAAAGGCGTCGACACCAGCCGCTTCCCGGAATTCACCGATGACGTGAAGTCATCGATGTACGACGAGGCGGTGTCGTTCTTCGAATACATCGTGCGGCACAACCGCCCGGTCGGGGAACTGCTGACCGCGGACTACACGTTCCTGAATGCGCCGCTGGCGAAATACTACGGCATCAAGACCGACATCAAGTCGAAGACGGACGTTCAGAAGGTCGACGGCGCGGCCGCTTTCAATCGCGGCGGACTGCTGCGGCTGGGCGCGATCCTGACGACCACGTCGGCGCCTCTGCGGACCAGCCCGGTACGGCGCGGAGATTGGGTTCTGCGGCGCATTCTGGGGACTGCGGTACCGCCGCCTCCGGCCGACGCCGGTTCCATTCCGGCCGACGACAAACTTTTTGGCGGACTGTCGGTCCGTGAACGCCTGCAGGTCCACAAGCGCAACGCGACGTGCGCGACGTGCCACTTGCGCATCGATCCGTTGGGCTTCCCGCTCGAGCATTTCGATTCGACCGGACGCTGGCGCGACAAGTACGCCGACGGGAAACCGATCGAGGACGAGGGCACGCTCACGGACAACACGCAGATCGCGGGCATCAACGGCTTGCTCGACTATCTGAACAGCCGGCAGTCCGAACAGGTGGAGCGCACACTGGCCCACAAGCTGGTCGGCTATGCGCTCGGGCGCACGCTGCTGCTCTCCGATCAACCGCTGGTGGATGGGATCGCCGCGGCGGGCAGCAAGTCAGGCTTCTCGCAAATTATCGATCAGATCGTAACCAGTAAGCAGTTCCGCAACCGGGCGGTGAAAGAAGACGCCGCGCCGGTGACACGCGCCAGCACAGCCAGCCAGGGAGGCAAGAAATGAAGAGACCAGTAGACAAATCGCGCCGTCATTTTCTGCGGGGGGCCGGTGTGGCGCTCGCGCTGCCCTGGATGGAATCGCTGCCGGTATTTGCGCAGGAGGCGCCCGCGGCTGCCGCGGCGGCGCTCAACAAACCGCCGCTGCGCTTCGCGACGATTTACTGGTCGAACGGCATCAAGCCGGCGCATTGGTGGGCCAAGGGATCCGGCGCGTCCATGGAATTCGGACAGAGCGCGCTACCGTTGACGCAGTACGCGCAGGACGTGGTCTTCGTGAAGGGACTCTACAACGAGCAGGCCTTCAAGAACACGAGCCCGCACCAGGGCCGCAATGCCAATCTGCTTTCCGGCGCGTGGGTCAGTTCCGACGCGAGCGAAATCCGCGTGGGCACTTCCATGGATCAGGTGCTGTCCAAGGAGATCGGTAGCAGGACGCCGGTGCCGAGCATGGCGCTCGGGATCGAGCCGAACGAACTGCGGCTGGAAGACGGGCTGTCGATGATCTACGCGTCGAACATTTCCTGGGAGACGCCGACCCGTCCGGCGACGAAGGAGATTTATCCAGCGCGCACATTCGACCGCCTGGTGGGCGACGGCAAGGGTCGCAAGCTGGATCGCAGCATTCTCGACGCGGTGCTGCAGGAGACACACGATCTGCGTCCGAAGATCAGCAGCGGAGATCGCAAGAAGCTGGACGAGTATCTGGAGTCGGTGCGGTCGATCGAGACGCGCATCGATACCGCGTCGAAGCAGGAACGGATTGAAGGCTGGCGGCCGACCCTGACGCAGCCCAACATGCCGCGTCCGGCGAACGAGATTCCGCAGAACGTTCCGGATCACATGAAGTTGATGATGGATCTGATCGTGCTTGCGTTCCAGATGGACAAGACGCGCATCGCGACGTGCATGTTGAATAACGACCTGTCGCAGATGAACTTCAAATTCCTGGAAGGCTGTCACGGCGCGCTGCACCTCGACCTCACGCACAACGGCCACGTCCCGGAACTCGAGGCGATGTACCTGAAGACGAATCAGTATCACGTGAAGCAGTTCACGTACCTGATTCAGCGGCTGAAGGACATCGATGAGGGAGGCCAGTCGCTGTTCGATAGTTCGATCCTGGTGTTCATGTCGAGCCTGTTCGATGGCGATGCGCACGGCGCGGATCAACTGCCGGTCGTGCTGTCCGGCGGCGCGGGCGGCAAGCTGAAGGGCGGCCGCATGGTCGACTTCCTCGATAAGGGGAACGAGAATCGGCGCGCGTGCAGTTTGTATCTGGCGATCATGGATCAGATGGGCGTGAAACTCGATCGCTTCGGCGACGCGGATAAGCGGCTGCCGGGAATCTTCGCATAGGGCAGACGCTTGCTTCCGCCTGCCCCATCCCCTGAGCCACTAGTCCGCCGTGATCCGGTCGCCTGAAACCGTTCCGCTGAGGTGGTAGAGCAGGTTGTTGCTGAGGTCGTAGACGTCGACGGTGAAGGTGCCGGTGAAGGTGTTGCCGTGAGGGTCCACGGTGACCTGCTCCCTGATGACGGCGGTGCCGGTCAGGTTGCCGTTGGCGTCGAAGGTCCACGACGGGTGATTCAGCTTGTAGACCTTGCCGGTCTGCGACCAGACGCCCAAGCAGACGTTGCCGGTGGAGGGCGGGGGCGTATCGTTTAAGGTTTCGGTGCCATCGCTGTGCCAGGCGTCGAAGGCCTGGTCGACTATGTAGCCGCCTGAGACAAAGGCGACCTTCCAGAGGCCGACCATACTGCCTCCGGCGGGGGCGGCGTCAGCCTTCTTCAGTTCTTGGGTGCCGAGCCGGGATTGGGGCAGCGCCTGATAGGCGGTCCCGGATTTCGGTCCGATCATGGAGGCGCCGCATTGGGCCAGGGCCGGTGTGGACAGGGCGGCGGTAAGTGTAACAGTCGTTAACAGTAGCAGTGCATTTCGTTGCATGGTGAATCTCCTCGGGTTCGAATTTCGCCCGGATCGCGATCGCGCTCAAGCGAAACGGCATGAAAATACGGCGTTTTCGTTCCTTTTCGCGGTTCTGCGTTATACTGATTCGCGATGTCGGCCCCGATCGAAGGCGTTTCGGAAGACCGCCTGGATTCCTGGAAAGAAATTGCCGCGTACCTCGGAAGAGAGGTGCGCACGGTCCAGGGCTGGGAGAAGAGCGAGGGGCTCCCGGTCCACCGGCACCAGCATTCGCGGCAGGGCACCGTCTACGCGTTTCGGAGCGAGCTGGATACCTGGAAGGAAGCGCGCAAGCCCACGCCGGAGCCAGCGCCGGAGGCGGCGCCGGCGACACCCGCCGCTCGCCGTCCCCCGCCGATCTTCGTGGCAGCCGCCTGGATCGGCTTGCTGGCGCTCGCCGCTACCTTTATATGGTTGGGCCGCGGACGGCCGGCGGGGGAATCGCTAACGTCGGTAGTGGTGCTGCCGTTCCTCGATTTCAGCCAGCAGAAGGACCAGGAGTATTTCTCGGATGGACTGACCGAGGAGATCATCGACGCGCTCAGCCGGGTGCCGAACTTGCGGGTGGTCGCGCGCACGTCGGCATTCGCGTTCAAAGGGCGCAGCGTCGACGTCCGGGAGATCGGAAAGCAGCTGAACGTCGCCGCCGTGCTGGAAGGCAGCGTGCGGAAGTCGGGCGATCAGTTGCGGATCACCGCACAGCTCAATCGGGTGTCGGACGGCACTCATTTGTGGTCGCGCGAATTCGACCGACCGTTGCGCGACATCTTCGCCCTGCAGCGGGAGATCTCGCAGGCGATCGCCGATCAACTGCGTGCGGGACACGTGCCGCCGCGGGGGCAGACACACGATCTGGAAGCGTACCGCCTGTATCAGGAAGGCCGCTATTTCTTCAACCAGTTCCAGGTGCCGGAGACCAATCTCAAGGCCATCGAGCGATATCAGCAGGCGATCCAACGCGACCCCAAGTTCGCGCTGGCATACTCGGGGATTGCGGACGCGTACGCGTACCTGGCCGAGAACTTCGTCATGGCGCCGAACGAGGTGATGCCGAAGGCCAAGGCGGCGGCCGAGAAAGCGGTGGCGCTGGACGATTCGTCGGCCGAGGCGCACACGTCGTTGGGCACGGTGAAGCTGGACTACGATCGCGACCGCGCGGGCGCGCAGCGGGAATTCCAGCGGGCGCTGCAGTTGAATCCGGGATCGGGCTGGGCGCGGCACTGGTATGCGCATTCGCTGGAGAGTCAGGGACGGCTGGAGGAAGCGCACAAGGAGATGCTGGCGGCGCAGGAACTGGATCCGCTGTCGATTCCGATTGCGTGGGACATCGCCGCCGAGTTGCTGGAGTCCGGGCACGCGGACGACGCGCTTGCCGCACTTAAGAAGGATGGCGAGCTATTTCCGAACATCCCGCTCTTCGCGTACATGCAGGCGGAGGCCGACTGGCGGAAGGGTGACATGGGCGCGGCGCACCTTTTGGTGCAGGCGCTGCGGAGCCAGCCGGAGATCCTGAAGGACCCGACCTTCCTCTCGCTGCTCGCGGTGGACGATGTCCGGCAGGGGCGGGCGGCTGACGGCGGGCGAGCGCTGGAGCAGATGGAGAAGCTGCGGAACACGCAGTACGTGGAGCCGGCGATGATGCTGGAATTGTGTGCGGTGCTCAAAGACACGGCGGCGTTCGATCGCTGGCTGAAACGGGCCGACCAGGAGCACTCGGCGTTCTTCGTCTATCTGCCGCTGCTGAAGGACTTCTACGCCTTCGAACCGGCGTACGGCGAGAAGCTGGCGGCGGCCGCCGGGCAGTAGCGAAAAAGTGCGAAATTGGGCCGTTTTCGCGGTGTTTCGCTGGTTTTGCGAGCGCGGATCGGGTAATGTCTTTGCATGCGATACCTGATCGTCTTTGCGCTGGCCGGGCCGATGCTGCTGGGACAGCAATTGTTCGAGGGGCTCGGGAGTTGGCGGCACCCCATCGCGACGCGGAATCCGCAAGCCCAGAAGTTCTTCGACCAGGGGCTGGCATGGCTGTACGGGTTCAACCGGCCGGAGGCGATGCGGTCGTTCAAGAAGTCGGCGGAGTTGGATCCGCAGGCCGTCATGCCGTATTGGGGGATGGCGATGGCGCAGGGTCCGTACGTGAATATGGACATGGATCCGCCGGACATGAAGGGCAGTTGCGCGGCGGTGACGGCGGGACTCGCGCTGAAGAGTGCGGACACGGCCGGCCGTGACTGGCTGACGGCGGCGGGCGCGCGGTGCCCGGAGTACAAGGATCCGGCGGCGTATATCGGGGCGATGCGGGAGGTGGTGGGGAAATATCCCGACGACCCGGACGCGCAGACGATGCTGGCCGAGGCACTGATGCTTCCTGTCCGCTGGCACTGGTACGACCGCGAGGGCAAGGCGGCGCCGGGAGTCGCGGAGGCCGAGCACATCCTCGAACAGGTGCTGAGCCGGTTCCCGAATCATCCGGGAGCGAACCACTATTACATCCACGCGGTGGAGTCGTCGCGGTCGCCGCAGAGGGCCATCGCGAGCGCGCAGAGGCTGATGGGGATCATGCCGGCGGCCGGTCACATGGTCCACATGCCGGGCCACATCTGGCTGGTGCTGGGCGATTATGCGAACACGGTGGCGGTCAACGAGCGCGGGGCGGAAGTGGATCGCAAGTACTTCGCGGCCGCGGGGGCCAATACCAGCTACTTCATGTACTACCTGCACAACCTGCAGTTCCTGTTGTATGCGCGGGCGATGCAGGGGCGGACGCCGGAGACGCTGGAGGCGATCAAGCAGACCAGCGCGGGGCTGTCGCAGATGGCGAGCGACATGCCGGAGATGGCGGAGATGTTCACCATCTTCGTGGCGGAGGCGCAACTGCGGATGAATCGCTGGAATGACGTTCTGAAGACGCCGCAGCCGAAGTCGGGGAATGCGGTGTCGATGGCGATGTGGCGGTTCCCGCGCGCGCTGGCGTTCGCGGGCAAAGGCATGTTCGACGATGCGGTGAAGGAGCAGGCCGACTTCGAGAAGGTGCGGGCGACGGCGCCCCGCGAGATGGACTTGTCCACGAACAAGCTCGGCGAGTTTCTGGACATGGCGTCGGCGGTAGTGGCGGCGCGGCTGGAGCGGACTCCAGAGGCGGCGGTCGCCAAGTGGGAGAAAGCGGTCGAGGCCGAGGATGGTTTGAATTACGATGAGCCGCCGGCCTGGTATTACCCGGTGCGCGAGTCGCTGGGGGCGGCTCTGCTGATGCAAGGGCAGGCCGCGCGCGCGGAGACGGTGTTCCGCGAGGGGCTGCGCCGGAGTCCGAACAATGGGCGGATGCTGTTCGGATTGCTGGAGACTCTGAAGGCGCAGAAGAAGGACACGGCTTGGGTGCAGGCGCAGTTCGACGCCGTATGGAAAGGCGCGGATCTTGTGCTGCGGCTGAAGGATTTGTGAGTGGAAGCGTGATAGATTGGACGCCGTATGAGTCCTCTATTGGGAATCCTGTTACTCGCGTTCGCGCCGTCGGACTTTAACGGGCGTTGGGACATCACTGACGCTGGGGCGCGGGCGTGGTGGGTGGAACTGTCGGGCGTCGGGACGCCGGCAGCGGCCGGGAGATTTGTCAGCGCGTTCGGCGGCGACATGAACAAGATCACCACCATCGAGGTGAAGGACGAGGAGCTGACCTTCATGATCGCGCCCAACGGGCAGGGCGCCAAGAAGATCTACCATGCGCGGCTGGCGGGCGGCAAGCTGGAGGGCACGGCCGAGACTGAAGGCAAGAGCGACTCCGTCGTGAAGTGGACGGGCGTGCGCGCGCCGGTGATCGCGGACAAGGACGACGGGTCCTGGCGCGAGGGCAAGCCGATCGAGCTGTTCAACGGCAAGGACATGTCGGGGTGGAAGGCTTTGGACCCCGGCGCGCCCATGAAGTGGAGCGTGGTGGACGGCATCATGCGCAACGCGCCGCCGACCACGGACCTGATCTCCGAGCAGAAGTTCTGGAACTTCAAACTGCACGTTGACTTTCGGATCGTGGCGCGGTCGAACAGCGGCATCGGACTGCGCGGACGGTACGAGATCCAGATCCTGGAGGACTACGGGAAGCCGGCGGGGACGCACGGCGCGGCGGCGCTGTACAGCCGGGTGGCGCCTACGGTGAACGCCAGCAAGCCGGCGGGCGAGTGGCAGTCGTACGGCTGGTCGGGCGTCAATTGACGGTGGTGTTCAACGGGACGAAGGTGCTGGACAAGGTCGAGGTGGAAGGCCTGACCGCCATCGCGACCAATGCCGACGAAGGCGAGCCCGGGCCGTTCATCATTCAGGGCGACCATAGCTATGTCGAGATCAAAAGCTTCGTGGTGACGCCACTGGTGAAGTAGGGAAGAGTACGTGGATTCCCGGTGGCAGCGCCCTGGCCGGCAAGGGTATACTGACGCGAGCCCGGAGGCATATCGTTCGTGTCGCGTACCCCATTGATGCATTGGTTTCAGAAGATGTTCCGCGAGCATGCGGAGGCGGAAGCGAGTCGCCGCGAAGGTCCGAGCCGTCGCGATGTCCTGCGAACAGTGGCGGGCGCCGGCGCTGCCACGGTGCTGGCCGGCAAGTCGGGACGGGCGGCGGGCGCGCCGCGGATCGCAATCGTAGGCGGCGGGATCGCGGGACTCTCGGCCGCTCTGACGCTAAGGGATGCCGGGTATGCGGCCACGGTGTACGAGGCTTCGAATCGGATCGGCGGCCGGATGCACTCGGATACGACGTCGTGGGCTGACGGCCAGGTGAGCGAGCACTGCGGCGAGCTGCTCGATTCGGGCCACAAGACGATGATGTCGCTGGCCAAGCGATTCCATCTGACGGTGGACGACCTGTCGAGCGCCGAGCCGCCGCAAGCGACCGAGACCTACTACTTCTTCGGCCACTTCTATCCGCGGGCGCAGGCGACCCAGGACTTCAACGCGGTCTATTCCGCGATCAAGAAGGACCTGAACGCCGCCGGATACCCGACGCTTTACAACGACTACAACGCGGCGGGGCTGGCGCTGGATCACACCAGTCTCTATGACTGGATCGAGACGCGCGTGCCGGGCGGGCATGGGTCGCCGATGGGACAGTTGCTCGACGTCGCGTACAACATCGAATACGGCGCGGAGACGAAGCTGCAGAGCTCGCTGAATCTGATCTACCTGCTCGGGTTCCAGTCGACGCCGGGGAACTTCCGCATTTTCGGGAAGTCGGACGAGCGGTATCACATCCACGGGGGCAACGAGCAGCTACCGGCGGCGATCGCGGCGTGGCTGCCCGAGGGCAGCGTGCGGACGGGCATGGCGATGACTGCGATCGGGCGCAATTCCGACGGCACCTATACGGTGGAATTCCGCGGGGGCTCGGGCAAATCCAGCGTGACGGCCGACCGGGTGATTCTGGCGCTGCCGTTCTCGGTGCTGCGCAACCTGGACTACAGCGGCGCGGGATTCAACACGGTCAAGAAGACCGGCATTCAGCAGCTCGGGTACGGAACGAACGCGAAGCTGCACACCCAGTTCACGCAGCGGATGTGGAACCAGCAGGGACCGTGGGGGATCAGCAGCGGATCGAGCTTCGCGGACACCGGGTACCAGAATACGTGGGAGGTCTCGCGCGCGCAGTCGGGGGCGAGCGGGCTGCTGGTGGACTATACCGGCGGGAACGTGGGCGCCTCCTTCACGGGCGACCCAACGAACGCGAACACGGTGAGGGGCTATGCCCAGCATTTCCTGCAGCAACTCTCGCCGGTGTTTCCGGGAATCGCCAGTAAGTGGAACGGGCGCGCGACGCTGGATGTGCCGTGGCGAAGTCCGTACCTGCTGGGGTCGTACTCGTATTTCAAGGTCGGACAGTACACCGGGTTTTCGGGGTCGGAGAAAGAGCGGTCGGGCAACTGTCACTTCGCCGGCGAGCACTGCTCCCAGGACTTCCAGGGATACATGGAAGGCGGCGCGACGGAAGGGATGCGCGCGGCAAACGAGATTCTCAGCGACTACAAGGCTGGGATGACGCCGTAGTGCTACAGGTTGCGGCGGATGTAGCTGCCGTCGAAGGCGACGGTCCAGGTTTTGCCTTCGTCGGCGGACTGCTGCCAGAATTGGTGGACGCGGGCCGCCATCCAGGGGAGTGAAGGTGAGGCGCTCCTGAATGGAGCCGCCGGTGGGGAACTTCAGGACGTTGCCGCTACTGAGCCACAACTGTTCCCACTTGCGGGTTGAGGCGTTATAGAAGTTCCAGCTCTTCCCTTCCCGGCCCTGCCGTTGAGGGGCATCCAGTTTTCCTGCATCCCATTCGGCCCCTGGCAAGTGCCAAATAGCGCCGACTCTATGGGGGCATTTTCAGGAGGCCTGTAGTTCCAGCGGCGGCTCGATGCCGGCGGCCTCGCGTTCCTTCCAGCGTTTCCAGTCGCGCAGGGCTTCCTGATAGCGGACCACTTCCTCTACGTTGGCGGCGATGCGGGCGCGATACTGTTCGGTGACGCGGTCGAGATCGGCCTGTAGTTTCAGATTTTGCCGGCGCTTTTCGGCGGCGAAACGGGCCAGTTCGACTTCCTGGCATGCGCCGAATTCATCGAGAGCGCGCAACCGTTCGCAGTGGTCGACCATTTCTATCAGGTTTTCAATTGGCATGCTAAGAATCTCGATTGAATAGTCGGGGGAGGGCGGAAATGTTCTCAAAAGAGTTTTGGGTCTGAATGGCTTAGCGAACGGCGGGGCTGAGTTTAAGCGTGGGGAGGGCGTCTTTGCGGCGGGTGTCCTGCTGCATGAGGCGCTCGCGGATTTGGGAGTATTCGCTGGAGGTGACGACGTAATCGGACTTGGAGGGGAGAATTTTGTTAATTTCCTCCTGCGTTTTGGCGATGCGGTCGGCGTCCATGGGGTGGGTGGAGAAGAGGCGGGAGATCGCGCCCGAGTTGGTCTTCTCCAGCATTTCGAGCTTTTCAAACATGCTGATGGCGCCGTTGGGATCGTAGCCGGCGGAGTAGAGGTACTGCACGCCGAGGTAGTCTGCTTCGGCCTCGTCCTTGCGGCCGAAGCTCAGAAACGTCATCGGAATGATGGCGGAGCTGGCGGCCTGACGGGCGGCGACGCCAGCTAGTCCGCCCAATCCGATGCTGAGCGGCACCATGCCGATTTGCGCCAGTTGGCCCTTGGTGGCGTTGCGGGTCATGTGGCGGGCGGCGACATGGGCGATTTCGTGAGCGAGGGCGGCGGCGAGTTCGTCCTCCTCGTCGGCCATCTTGATGAGACCGGTGTACACGAAGATGTAGCCGCCGGGAAGGGCGAAAGCGTTGACTTCGGGTCCGTCGATGACGCGGAAGGTGAAGGGCACCTTGGCGTCGGAGTTGCGGACAAGGTTTTGGCCGAGGCGGTTTACGTATTCAGTAATGATGGGGTCGTCGAGGACTTTGGCCTGGCGCTGCACTTCCTCGGCGAGCTGTTTGCCGAGGGCCATTTCCTTTTCGATGGAGTAGAAATTGACGCCCTTGCTCACGTCGCGATTGCCGATCTGGCTGGGATCGGACTTCTTCCGATCGTTGGCGGACGCGAGTCCGACGGTCAGGACGAGAGCGAAGATGGGGGCGGCAATAAATCGCATTCCAGCGCCTCTTGTTTGTATTGTAAAGGAATGGTTCCTGTTAAGAACGCAAAAAGTTCCGCCGAGTTGCCGCTTTGGGAACGTTACGCCCACCAATTCCCGGTTCGCGGTAATCGAATTTACCTCAATCATGCCGCGGTGTCGCCGCTTTGTAAACCGGCGGCGGATGCCATGAAGCACCTGGCGGATGATTGCCTCAATTTCGGCAGTGTCCATTATGAGGAGTGGCTGGACACGTACGAGGGGTTGCGCGTCGCCGCGGCCCGGCTGATCGGGGCGAACCGGAACGAGATTGCGTCGGTGAAGAATACGTCGGAAGGGATCGCGACGGTGGCGATGGGGCTGAACTGGAAGGCGGGCGACCGGATCGTGGCGTTTCGCGAGGAGTTCCCGGCCAATTTCTACCCGTGGAAAAAGCTGGAACAGAAGGGCGTGGCGGTCACGTGGTTGAGCGTAGAGGATCCGCTGGATCGGATCGAGGAGGCGGCGAAGGGGGCGCGGCTGCTGTCGATCAGCTTCGTGCAGTTCCTGAGCGGCTACCGGGCACCCATTCGAGAGATCGGTGAGATTTGCCGGCGTAACCAATGCATTTATTTGGTAGATGCGATTCAGGGGATGGGTGCGTTCCCAATCGACGTGCGGGCCTGCCATATCGATGCGCTGGCGGCGGACGGGCACAAGTGGATGATGGGTCCGGAAGGGTGCGGGATCCTTTATGTTGCCGAAAGCTTGCAGGATCAAGTGGATCCGGTGGAATTCGGGTGGACGAACGTGGCGGGGTATAACGACTATGCTTCGCGCGATATGGCGCTGCGTCCGGATGCCGGACGGTACGAATGCGGGACTCTCAATACGATCGGAATCTATGGATTACGGGCGGCAATTGAGTTTTTGCTTGAAGTGGGGCCGGGAGAAATAGCCCCGGTTGTCCAAAATCTCGGCGATCGTATTGCGGAGGGGGTGCAAGCCAAGGGATATGAGCTATTTACGTCGCGGACGCCCGAGACGGGAGCGGGGATTGTGAGCTTCCGGAAGGCGGGGGTGGATGCCGTCGAGCTGGTGGGTCGGTTGAAGGCGGCGGGGATCTCGGTGGCGCCCAGGGCGGGGTGGGTGAGGACGTCGCCGCACTTTTATGTGCCGCCGGAGGATGTGGAGCGATTCTTGGGGGAGGTGTAACACGGGGGCCGAAGGCCAAGGGCCGAAATCCTTTATTCCTCGGGTGAAGAATCGGCGAAATGTGATGAAGTGAAAAAAAACGGGGGTTAGAGGTTAGGGAAAGGCGGGCCGAGCTGGCGCTCGGCTTACCGCCGGCAAGACCGCCGGTGTTACCGGGGAGCATCGACCGCGAAGAGTTAGGGAAGGTTACTCGTACCTCAACGCCACCAGCGGGTCGACTCGCATGGCCTGTCTGGCCGGAACGCAGCTCGCCACCGCGGACACCGCGATCAGAGCAGAGGCACACCCGCAAATACAAGCGGATCCGTAGCCGTGACGCCCATACAGCATGACGGATAGAGCCCCGTGCTGAATTGGAACACTATATTCATGTTTACAAGCACTGACGAAGCGGCGTGAGGGGCGGATGAAAGCGCGCCTCACAACCAATTACAGGGGTCGTGGACGATACGCGGCGTTACGAGAACTTAATGTACTCTCGCGGCCCACATGACCGGCGGCTGTTTCACCGTACAGAATAAGCTACAGTCGGCGGGGTACAGTAATTCAGGATTTCTTGTTTTCCTTGATTTCACTGGTGCGGATGATAGGACTTGAACCTACACTCCCTTGCGGGAACTGGAACCTAAATCCAGCGCGTCTGCCAATTTCGCCACATCCGCACGTGCTGAAAAAATTATAGCGTACAGCCTCGCTCTTTCAGTTTTCACGCGGCGATTTGGAAGCTTTCTCCACGACGTCGGCGGTCGCTCAGCTTTCGCCCCATCGTCCGCCGTCCCTGGCGCCTCCACCGCAAAGTCGAGTACGATCGCGAACGCGCCCGGGATGCCCGTCATGTCCCGCACCGGATTATCCATGCGGCTCGGCAAGGTGTCCGCCAGAACCGCCAGCGTCATTCGCCGGTCGTCGATGTACATGTGCCGGAACCCCGGCCCCATCGCTCTCGCTCGCCGACCCGCTTCCCGTCCTCGTACTGACGCCGCAGCCGGGTCCGCGTCTTCAGTTCGACCCCGGGTCCGATGCTGCGGAAGTTGCTGGGGGACGGCTTTCAAATGGCGGTGCGCGAAGAGAGCAGGACGATGGCGATTTATGCGCTGCAGGCATGAGCCCGTTGCAAGTGAAATGCAGCGGCGCCCCGGAGCCCCGGACCTCCACTGCAGTGATTGGCTGTTGGGCAAACAACGAACATCCCACGACGACAAGTAAGCGGATCACTGCCATATTGCCCCACCGCGCGCCAATAGTTCCCAATCTTGCTAACCCACGACAGCAATCTTCCGTTCTCCATCACCAGCCTTGAATTGAAATCTCGCCCGGCTAAGGTAGTAAAGGATGGATTGACGCCGCCCTGTCGACGTCGCGGGATTCACGAATCCACATCCACATACCCAGGTCTCCTGACCCTTTCCTCCGCTCTTGTGCACCGGGACGTAAGCGTCTGAGATGAAAAAACTAATTTCACTGTCATTGCTGCAGTTGGCGTTGCTCCATGCCCAACCGCCGGCCCGTGTATATCCGCTGGATCCAGCCGGGCTCCCTGCGAATTCTTCCCACGTGATCGTTCGCTTTCGTGCGGGTACCTCATTCCTGCCCGGGTCTGGCGCCAGCCACGCCTTAGGCGCCGACAACGTTCATGTCGTGAACAATCCCCCCGGCCTTTCCGTCGCCGATACCGTGGCGCGCTACCGGGCCAATCCCAACGTGGTCTACGTCGAACCGGATTACCTCCTCCACACCACCACCACGCCCACCGACCCCATGTGGAGCACCCAGTGGGACATGGTCAAAATCAACGCACCCGGCGCGTGGAATACGCAGACGAATGCGAGCGACGTCATCGTGGCGGTGATCGATACCGGCGTCGATTTCACCCATCCCGATCTGCAGCCGAATCTCTGGGTCAATCCCGCGGATGGCTCGCACGGGTTCACTTGTATCAACGGCGTTTGCGCACACGGCGGCCAGGACGACTACGGCCACGGTACGCACGTCGCGGGAACAATTGGCGCCAGCGCCAACAACAGTACGGGCATCGCGGGGATCAACTGGCGCACGCAGATTCTCGCCTGCAAGTTTCTCGACTCGACCGGCAGCGGCAACGATTCGGACGCCGTCCTCTGCTTCAATCAGATTCTCGCCCTGAGACAGCAGGGCTTCAACATTCGCGTCACGAGCAACTCGTGGGGCGGCGGCGGATTCAGCCAGGCTCTGAAAGATGCCATGTCCGCGGTGGAGTCGGCCGGCGTCCTCAACGTCTGCGCGGCGGGCAACAGCGGCGCGAATGCGGACATCACGCCGATGTATCCGGGCGGCTATGACAACCGCGGCATCGTGTCGGTATTGGCCTCCGATCAAAACGACTGGGGCGCATCCTTTACCAATTACGGATTGGCCTCGGTCGATATCGCGGCGCCGGGCGTGAGCACAATGTCCACCGTGCCGTCCGGAACCTGCGCGCTTTGCGATCCCAGCGGCTATCGATCTCTCTCCGGGACCTCGATGGCCACCCCGCATGTCTCCGCCGTGGCTGTCGCGATGTTCCACTTGAATCCCTCGCTGACCGCGAACCAGGCACGCGACGTCCTTCTCGACCCGGCCAGTTACGATCTCTTGACCGATTCCTTGGGGAGCATGACTTCCACCGGCGGCCGCCTCAATTTTCAAAAGGTCATCGCCAACCCGCTCCTGACTTCGCCCAAGCTCAACAATTTTCCAACAGTCACTGCGATTTCGAATGTGTTTGCCACTGCCGGTTCCACGGTGAGCATGGCGGCCTCCGCGTCGGATCCCGATAACGACCCGCTGCGCATGGTCTGGTCTTCCCCGAACTTCAATTCGCTCGGACTTTTCGGTTGGATGGCCGGTTCGATCTTCCCGGCCGCGAGCGGAAACTCCGTGTCGTTCCAGGCTCCGGTGTTGGGCCGCACCGCGGTCGGCGCATACGTTTTGTCTGTTGCCGATGGCCGGGGCGGAAGCGCCACAACTCAGGCATACGCCACCATTCAGCCGAGTTCGAATGCCGGCGGTCCTCCCTCCGGCTCGCTCACGGTTTCTCCCGCCTCCGGCCCGGTTGGGACAACTGTGACGGTGAATTTTCCGGTCAACGATCCCGCGGGCGCAGCCACCGCCTGGGAGTTTTGGGTGACGGGCAATGGCGGGTCGGGGTTCTGCTGCCAGACGGCCAGTTCCTACAGCCTCCCCTTCAATGCCGCCGGCGTATACCGCGTGACCGCGCAGGCAATCGACGGGCAACTGACTTTGTCGACCCGTCCGACTGCCGTCGTGCGTATTGGCGGCGCAACCGGGACGCCCCCCATTGCCAGCGCCACTTTCGACAAGCTGAGCGGCCCGGCTCCGCTGACGGTCAACATCGACCTGACGGGCAGCAGCGATCCGGACGGCACGATTCAGAGCTACACCACAACCTGTCAATGGGGAATCAGCCAATATGCCCTGTCTGGCGCCAGGACAAGTTGCATGTACGATACACCCGGTACCTACAGGATGATGCTGCAGGTGGTCGACAACGCCGGTCTCATCGATGTGCTCCCGGTATACGTCGTCGTCACTCCGGCAAACTCCGGTTCGTCGAAAGCTCCCGCTACCGTCACGTTGAGCAACTTGAGTCAAACGTATACCGGCGCAGCGCTGATGCCCACCGCGACGACCAATCCCGCGGGACTTGCGATCGTGTGGACGAACGCCCCGCAGACCGCCGCTGGAACGTACGCCGTCACCGCCACGGTGAGCGATCCCAATTATCAAGGCTCCGCCACCGCGACATTCACAATCAATAAGGCCGTGGCTTCCGTCACCCTCCTTAACATGACCCAAACCTATACCGGCGCGCCACTCACGCCAGGCGGCACGACGGCGCCCGCGGGCCTGGCCATCGCATGGACCAACGCACCCGACACCATGCCCGGCCATTACGCCATTACGGCGGCGATCAATGACCCGAACTATACCGGCTCGGCCAACGGAACTTTCACCATCAATCCAGCGCCGGGATCGACGCCGCCGGTGGCCGCGATCGCCTCTCCGGCCAATGGTGCAACCGTGACGATCAAGAGTTCGGTCAATATCCAGGCTAACGTTACGGTGGGTAGCAATCCGGTCTCACGCCTCGATTTTCTTGTCAACGGCGCCGTCGCGTGCTCGGACACCACCGTGCCCTATTCCTGTTCCTGGACGGTACCAGGCGCTCAAGGCAAAACGTACCAGTTGCAAGCCAAAGCGTACGACACCACGGGCCAGGTAGGCTCATCGAGTGTCGTTACCGTGACATCGTCGCGATAACACCCCTCAAAAAAAACGGGCCCGGCAACTTCGCCGGGCCCTCAAGTGAAGAAGGAGATGATCCTAATCCTGCTCTCTACGGCAGGATGTCCCAGAACACGTAATTAGCGATAGCTCTGGCCGTCTTGCTGTCTGCCGCCGTTCCCGGGGTGAACGTGGAGCTATCCCCTTTCGAGTTGAACGCCGCAGCCTGCTGTTGCGCGGTCGATATGGCCTTGGTATCGGTCCCGCAATATGCCGCTTCCCAAGCGCTGAACGACCCGCTGCCGGGCGAACTGCCAAACGCGGATGCATTCAGTTCTGCCGCTAACAACTGCTGCAGCAGTTGCATCCTGCCTTGGTCAAGCGCGGACCGCTTGCCTCCGGTGGAAGTGCTGGATATGCCGCTCCAGAAGCCGCCTTCCACCTTACCGATCGTATCGATCGATCTTCCGCAGAGCGTAATGTCACCGGCTACCGTGGTCACGCCTGGGAAGGTGTGTCCGTAGGCCGACCCTCCAAGCCAGGCGATATTGGCGAGTTGCGAATGCGTGGCCCAGAAGCCCTGCGTACGCGTCGCGCCATTGCCGGTGTTCTCAAACAGGCAGCTCACCGTGTCGCCGTTCTTCAGGTTGATTGTTGCCGTCTGGGTTCCCGCCGCATCCGTGCTGCTGGTGCTCCCGCCGCTGCCCGTCACCTGACAGGTGTTCGGGAAGTTGGGATCCGAATTGCCGCCGATAGCGGTCGGGGTCCAGCCCAGTTGGGTCGATTCCCTCACCGTATATGTGCCTGCGGCTAAGCCGGTCTGCGTGTTCTTCTGGCCGGTGATTGGGCCGCCGGCCAAATTGAAGTTCGTGTAGCCGGATCCGGTCGTAGTGAAGGCGAAGTTTCCACTCGCCGGGTCGGCATTTTTCTGGACAACGATCGTAGCGCCCACATCCTGGTTGGTGTAGACGCACGTCGCGGATTGGCCAACCGTGAGCGTGACGGTATTGGTTCCTGGCGATTGGCCCGTGTCGCACACTAGCGATACGAGCTTATAACCGTAAACGGCCGGCTCAGTCAATGTATAGGTTCCTGCTCTGACCGAGGCGTTGGTAACCGATGCTGCGCCATTCAATCCACTGATGGTGACGGGCCCCGTCGCGGTCAGCGGGAAGTTGCTTAAAGTCGCCGTCCCTCCATGCGTGTTCAGAAGCACCTTCTGCAGGGTCATGTGAGCCGGCTGGTCGCTGTTGACGATTGTGCAGGTCGCGCTCTGGCCCAGGGCGAGCACCAGGCTCGAACCGGTCAATGTGCCGCCCGTGCAAGACCACGCGCCGGCGGTGTAGCCCGCCAGAGTGGTCTCCGAGAGGGTGTAGGTTCCGGCGTTCACGTTACTCTCCGCCCCACCGGGGCCAGAGATCGGCGTCGGACCGGCAGCGCTGAGCGTGAAGTTGCTCGCCCCTGCCGTGCCGCCGTTGTTGTTTACCACGGTCTTCACCAGCTTCAGATGCGCCGTTTGGTCGCTGTTGGTGATGGTGCAAGTCGCGCTCTGGCCCAGCGTCAGCGCGATGTTGGCGCCGGTCTGCGTGCCGCCGATGCAAACCCAGGCGCTGGCATCGTAACCGGGTTGCGTCTGCTCCGTCAGTGCGTAGCTGCCGGCGTTCACGGCCGCGTTCGTCACCGCTGCCGCGCCGCTCACGCCCGTGATGGGGGTGGGGCCGGTCGCAGTAAGCGGGAAGTCTCCAGCTAGCTTCGTGCCGCCATGGGTGTTGCTAACGGTTTTCACCAGGGTGAGGTGGGCAGGCGGATCGCTGTTGGTGATCGTGCAGGTCGCGCTCTGGCCCAGCGTCAGCGCGATATTGGCGCCGGTCTGCGTGCCGCCGACGCAAACCCAAGCGCTAGCATCGTAACCGGGTTGCGTCTGCTCCGTCAACGCGTAGCTGCCGGCGCTCACGGCCGCGTTCGTCACCGCCGGCGTGGCGCTCACGCCCGTGATGGTGGTGGGACCCGTTGCGGTAAGCGGGAAGTCAGCAACTCCCTTCGTGCCTCCGTGGTTGTTGTTGACAACCTTCACCAGGGTGAGATGGGCAGCCTGATCGCTGTTGGTGATTGTGCAAGTCGCACTCTGGCCCAGCGTCAGCGCGATGTTAGAGCCGGTCTGTGTGCCGCCCGTGCAAACCCAAGAGCTAGCATCGTAACCGGGTTGCGTCTGCTCCGTCAGCGCGTAACTGCCGGCGCTCACGGCCGCGTTCGTCACCGCCGTCGTGGCGCTCACGCCCGTGATGGTGGTGGGACCGGTTGCGGTAAGCGGGAAGTCTGCAACTCCCTTCGTGCCTCCGTTGTTGTTGTTGACAACCTTCACTAGGGTGAGGTGCGCCGGCTGGTCGCTATTGGTGACAGTGCAAGTCTTTGTCACACCCGCTACAGCCGTGCCGGTGCAATCCGCGGAGTAGCTGGCCGTATACCCGGTCGGACCGGTCTCCCCAACACTGTAAGACGCGCCCGCCGTCAAACTTACCGTCGTACCTGGCGCTTCGGCTCCAGGGAAGGAAGCCGGACTCGGACTTCCACCAGTGACACTCATCGTGAAGTCCGCTGCTTTCGACGTCCCGCCGTTGCTGTTGACCACATGCTTGATAACGATCAAGTTTGCAGGCAATTGGTGGTTGGTGTAGGTACAGGTCCAGTTTTCTCCCTCTGCCATGTTGATACTTACACTTGTCGTGCTCGTACTCGTGCCGCCGCCGTTGGGCGAGGTAACTGAACAGGAGATCGCATCGAATACCCAGCCTGATGGAATAGGCGTCTCCTGCACGGTGTACGTCTGGAAATTGATGATGTTGGCAAACACGGTCGTGTTCGCCGAAGTACCGTCATCCACGAGCGAGAAATTCCCTAGAGGTGACGGGCTGCCCGTAAAAGAGAACGCTGTCGAACCGTTTGGCGTCGCGTCCTTGATGATGGTGATGCTGCCGGGGAAGATGACCGCATCCGCGGACAGGCTGCGGTCCTGGTTACCGCCGCTTCCATCGAGATCGATGAGCCTGGTGTGATAAGGAGAACCTGGGATCGCAACCGCGGAACCGTTTGGCCCCCAGTCCTTTCTCGTGGAAATGTGGCCGCCCCAGGCCAACACAGGATTTGCTACGGTCGGAGTGAAAGTAATTATGATCCGGGCCGACTTATCCCCCAGAAACCCGGTACCGTTGGCGTACGAATACGCACTTACGGCGCTGATGGTGCCGCCGAATAGGGTAAAACTCCCGGCGATCGGTGTAACTCCAGCTCCCGTGACTTGCGGGTCAGCCGGAATGGGATATGTGGTGGAGGTGCTGCAACCAGCGACGCCAAGGCAGGGGTTGGCCGTGGCCACGGTCTGATTGAAAGTCGTCAGGTAGTCCAACGCGTGCGTCCCACTCTTCGTGGTGTCCCATTCAATGGTCACAGTATGAGAAGCCAGGCTGAGACTATCGAATCTCATTCTGTACGGAATGGAATCACCCTCGAAGTAAGACGACTTGCTGGCGCCGAGATTTCCATTTACCCAATCGGTGGCGCTGGCGCTGCATCCGTTGGTCGAGGGTGATGGGCTCGGGTCATTCGCGCACTGATCGAGATTGGCGGACGGGTTAGCATCGGTGAACGTGATCGATTGCGACTCGATCTGCGCGGTCGAACTACCCGCCGACGCTGTCAGCGTAAACGTCACTCCAAGGTCGGTCTGCAGCACGTTGTACGTCGTGGAAAAGGATCCCGCGGCGTTCGCCGTCGCGGTCCAGGTGGTGTCTGGCGACGTTTGTGGGTTGCGCGTCAACAGGAGCGTCACCACAGCGCCGGCCGGCCAGCCGTCGCCGGAAATTGTCGCGACCTGTCCCGGCTGATAATCCGGCTTGTCTGTATAAAGCGTCGGCAGGACGGAGGTCGCCGGACTCACATCAGTGGCGAGTGCATCAGCGGTGCGCCGTCCCACCGACTGCTGGGCAAGCGCCTGCGCGGAGGCCGCTAAAGCGTTACCCAACCTGAATGGCTTGTAGGAATTCCACCATGGCACATAGATCTCATCCGACAGCACCGCCATACCGCGGTTCTTGCCGCCCGTGATCAGTACGGTATTGTTGTTCGGCACCAGGATGGCGAGATGACCCTTTCGCGCGACACTCATGGGAGCGGCTGGGACCAGTTCGCCGGTATTCGGATCGTATAGATCGGCGGTAGCCAGTTCCTGCTTGCCGTTACTGCCGCCGGCGAAATACACGCGCCCATCCAGCAGCGTAGTGGCCGTCAACCCCGCCCGCGGCGTGGAGAGCTTCTTTTCCAAAGGCGTGACAAGCCCGGTCGCGGGGTCGAAAACGTCGATCGTGTCCAGTGCGTTGGTCCCGTCGCTACCGCCCGCTATCAGAACGCGCCCGTCCCGCAGCGCGGCGGCGGAGTGTTCCATGCGCGGCGAAGAGAGCACTCCCGTTACACCGTGGAACGAGTTCTTCGCCGGGTCGAAGATTTCGATCGTAGCGCTCGCCGTTCCATTGGAGGAACCGCCCGCGATCACGACCTTCCCATTGGCCAGCTTCACCGCAGCCGCCCCCGAGCGGCCTGTTGTCATTGGTCCGACGGATGTCCACGTTCCCGCTTTCGGGTCGAAGACTTCGGCGCTGTTCGTAGCGCCGCCGCCAAGTGTGCTGCCGCCCGCTACCAGTACGCGTCCGTCCGGAAGCGCGGCGCATGCGTGTTCCTCTCGCGTTGACTGCATGGGCGCAACGTTCTTCGACCCGGTCCTCGCGCTGAAAAGTTCCGCGCCGGCAAGGGTCCCGTAATCGCCATGGCCGCCCGTGATCAGGACTGTGCCGTCTTTCAAGGTGGCCGCACAAGCGCCGCCTCGGGCGATCTTCAGTCCGGCGGCAACCGCGTTGTTCGTTGCGGCGTTCCTGTCCGCTGCGGCTCGGGAAATCAGAACCAGCGCGAACAGTGACGCCAAAATTGAAAGGGAGGTGACGGTCGCTTTTGTAGACGCAAAAAGCGGACGAGTAAATCTCACGGCGTGGCGCATAGCAAATTACTCCTTGTCCGGAATCGAGGCTGCCGGCTAACCAATCACCTAGCCAGTTACTCTCGCTTCCAGGTGGTGTGAAGTGTAACTTGAGCGAGTGTAAAGAATAAGTGATGAATAAGAACCCTATCTTTAGATTGGATTTGACTTACTAATTGCTGGAGGGTTAAAAACAACACGCGGAACAGCACAAAAAGTGTTGGGGATCGCGGATCCGATTCGAAGTTACTTCGGCTGGTTTTAGTGGTACGTCTATGAGTACTTAAAGCGAAAGTACTGAGAACGGGTCGGCAGATTACCCTAAAGACCTGGACCGGATATTCAGATATTCTGAAGCCGTGATCGTCGTTGCGGCAGGTTAAAACT
>Ga0105240_10004120_pt1 | contig 22317 bp, 13 predicted proteins | sample KBSC54metaG_FD_80426 | JGI IMG/M metagenome (GOLD analysis project Ga0105240, IMG submission 80426) | Corn rhizosphere microbial communities from Kellogg Biological Station, Michigan, USA - KBS C5-4 metaG | ecosystem: Host-associated > Plants > Roots > Rhizosphere > Soil | place: Michigan, USA... | reverse complement strand
GGACCCGAGGATAATCTGGAAATCGTGGAACAGTCCTTTGAGGTTGTGCAGCCGCACCATGCGATCCACCGCTGCGCCAAGCAGCGGCGCCTGGAGAGTGTAAGCAACCCGGCTGGCCAGAGAAACGATGTTAAACAGGGCACCCGTCAGGGCAAGTCGCCCCGTTCGTGCGCCGGCGATTCGCGACGCGTACGAGGCTGTATCCAGGCAATGAACCACCCCGGTCAGGATTAAGATAACCGCCAGGTTTGGCACCCCGGCAGGTTGCGCTTCACACCCGTGTCCGCGCAAGGATCGTTTGTATGGATCGGAAGCCGGAGGGCGCCACCCAAGACCTCGCCCACGCGGGGCGGGTAGGACCATAGCTTACTTCTTCCCGGGCTTCTCCGGCGGCAGCACTCCCACCACCAGTCCGGACGCGGCGTCCTGGGCGCGGTAAACGCGCTGTGTCGCCTTCCGAAAATCCTCTGGTTTAGCCGTCGCGATATCCACGAACGTCTGCGGGTTGCGATCCACGAGCGGGAACCACGAGCTTTGCACCTGGACCATGACCCGGTGGCCCGATCGGAACGTGTGGCAGATATCGGTGAGCTTGAACTTAACCGGGGCTACCTCCTTCGGATTGAAAGCTTCCGGCTTTTCAAAACTGTTGCGGAACCTTCCCCGAAACACATCACCACGGACCAATTGTTCATACCCACCCAATTTGAAATTTGCCGGATTGGGCTCGGGGTTGGGATAGTCGCCAGGGAACACGTCGATCAGTTTCACGACCCAATCCGAATCCGTACCCGTGGTGGATACGTGAAGCTGGGCTTCGATTGGCCCCGCCAACGTGAGATCCGTCTCCAGCGGCTCCGTTTCGTAGACCAGCACATCCGGCCGAGAAACCGCGAACCGCTGATCCTCGACCATGTAATCGCGCGGATAGGCCGTCGAGGGCTCCATGCTATAAGGCACGGGCTTGGCTGGGTCGCTGGTGTATTCATCAAAAGTGCCCGATGCTTCCGTCGGCGCCTCAAAGCTCAAAGCGCCCGCCGCGCGGAAGAAAAGGGTTCGCTGGACGGCTTCCGTCGGGGGCCAGGTCCCGTAGCGACGCCACTGATCCGTCCCGGTCTCGAAGACCTGGGCTTCGGCTAAGGGGTAGTTTGTGTCGCCCTTCAGAAAATGGCGAAAGAAAGGCAGCTCGATGTTCTCCTGGTAATACTCGGAATTTTTTCCGTGAAAGCTCACCGGCCCAAGCATCTCGCCCGCCCCGCGGCCCCACTCGCCATGAGTCCACGGCCCCATCACCAGGACATTGGTGATTCCCGGATTCAACCGCTCGGTCCAGCGGTAGGTTTCCAACGCCCCGAAGAGGTCCTCGGCATCGAACCAACCGCCCACAGTCATCACCGCACAATGAACGTTCCGCAAATGCGGGCGGATATTTCGAGCTTGCCACCATTCATCGTAATTCGGATGCGCCAGGAATTCGGTCCAGGCCGGAGAACAACCCTTGAAGTAGCGCGAGTCGGACTGCTGGAGAGCTCCCATGCGCAAGTAAAAGTCGTAACCGTCCGGGGTCGGGAATTGGAACCCTTTGGTCGCCTCATGCAGCGGGTCTTCGGCGCGCTGGGCGAAGTTGTAGAAGAACCCAAAGTTTTGGGAGAGAAAAAAGGCGCCATTATGATGGAGGTCATCCCCGATAAACCAATCCGCGATGGGCGCCTGCGGGGAAGCTGCTTTCAGCGCCGGATGGCTGTCGATCATACCCATCGAGGTGTAAAAGCCCGGGTAGGAGATTCCAAACATCCCCACCTTGCCGCTGTTATTGGGAACGTTCTTCACCAGCCAATCAATGGTATCCCAGGCGTCCGAGCTCTCGTCCGCCTCCGTAGCGCCCTTATTGGGCTTGAACGGCCTCACGTGGACATACTCACCCTCCGAGCCGTAGCGTCCGCGCACGTCTTGGGTGACCAGGATGAATGAATCTTTGGCGAACGTTTTCAGAGACCCGGACACGTCGGTGTAGTTGTCCGCGCCATACGGTTTGAGGGCATAGGGCGTGCGTGTGAGCAGGATCGGCCACGCCTGGGACTCATCTTTGGGGACGTAAACCCTGGTGAGCAGCCGCACCCCATCGCGCATCAGGATGCGATGCTCGGACTTCGTGTAATGCTCCGCCAGCCAGGCGGCCGAGGTGTCGGCAGGTTTATTATCAGCCGCATAAACCATCGGCCATACCAGCGCTGCCAGCACGAGAGCCGCAACCAGGAAGCGCCGAAAAGTCTTCATCGCATAGGGGTCGGTCATAACTATTTACACTGTTTGCTATTTCTGCGCCTTTGCACCAGGCAGTTGGAAACGTAGGTCCATAACCCCATCTTAAGGCGTTGTGCGATCCATTTCAACGTCATGGTCGTGCGTGCGCGTAAGAGGCTGGCCAGATCAACCTTCCCGGGTCGCCTTTGCGTAGCTGGCTCAATTGGGCCTCGCGCCTTCTCCTGAGCCAACCCCGCAAACACTACGCCTTGAGCAGCCTTAAACTTCTTGAGTCTTTGTTTGAAAATATCGTCCTTGCACTGCCCTTTTTGGAAGCGCACCAGAGGGATGTCCTCCCGCTGCAGGAAGTCCCGGATGCCGGTGACGAAACGATCCGTCATGACGCTCGCCTCCTTGGTGGACGCAAACCGGCGCCTCGCTAGACTTAGCCGCGGATTTCACGGATTTCGCGGATTCAAGCCTTCCCATCCGTGTTATCAGTGTGATCCGTGGTTGGACATTCTCTCAGGAAACGGTGGCGACTCAGAGCCCCGGGAACAGCGACTCGCTAAGGTAAAACCGGTAATTCTTGATCCGGCCATTTGCCGAATCCTGCCTGGGCAAATAGCGAACTCCGGCGACTGTCTGCTCGGCCCCAAGATCGATCACCAAATGGTGCGGATGGCTCGGCTGCGCTCCTTCCCATTGGGTATGCCAGATCGTAGTGCTCTGGAGATCAAAAACGTTGTCGGCCTTGCCGTCATCCCCGTCGGTTTCTTCGCTGTCGGCGTACGCGACCTTCCAGTTATCGCGCGGCAGTTCTTTACCATCGGGACCAAGCAGGTAAAGCTCAGCGCACGTCGTGAAGTTATCGCCGCTTTGGGAATCCAGCGCTTCCAGGCAAAAGTAGCGTCCTTTAGCCGGTGGAAACTCGGTCTTTTGCCACTCCTTGCCCGGGGCAAGCGTACCGGTGGCGATCGGCTGGATCCCCTCGAACTGGAGGTTCTGGCCCGGACGGCGATTCTTCTGAAGGGCGGCCTCGGGGCTGGTCTGGTTCAGGACGGGTTCGACCAGCCCGGCCACCCGGTGCTCGGCCGCGCCGTTGAGTTCAAACACGACCAACTCGTTTCGACCGCGGCGTAGCCAGGGTGCCGGGCAATAGAGCGTCTGTTGTGGGCCAATGTTCCAAAAGCGTCCGAGGTTGTGTCCATTGACCCAGACCACGCCTTTACCCCAGGAGTGAAGATCCAGAAACGTGTCCCCCACGCTCGAGACTTCAAAGTTGGCGCGGTAAAACGCGGGCGCGTCGCTTGCTTCCTTGTCGAATTTGAGCTTCCCAAGTTCCCGCGGATCCAGAGGTAAATTGTAAACGTCCCAACCGGTCAGTTCGCTCGTTCCGGCCGGCGAGACTAATTCCACTTTCTCAGTGATGCCCTTGCGGTCGTGGATAAAACCTCCGTAGTTCACATGGCCAAAGGTGTCGACCAGGATTTCGAGCGAGGCGGAACCGTGCGCGGGGTCCCGCGCCGGCAATTGGACAGAGCTTTGATTCCGGCGACGGTCGAGCGTGGCGATTTTCTTGCCGTCCAAGAACACCAATCCGTAATCGTGCAGCTCGGTAATTTTCAGCATCGCTGGACCGCCGGCCGGGAGTTGCGTTCGATACAGAATCAATCCCTGGCCCTGGGAATCGAGCTCCATGGGCCTGGGACGTTCCTCTTTCCGCGGGTGCGCCAGATTTTCCAGCAGCGGAGCGGCGTGAGTCAGGTTGAAGGGATCGATCTTCACCACCGGATAGCGGGGTGGCACCGGCGGCAGAACTTCACCGGGAGAGAGATGTTTTAGAAACAATTCACGCAGGGCGTGGAACTTCGCCGTGTCCCAGCCTGCTTCGCTGATCGGGGCGTCATAATCATAGCTGGTGATCTGGGGAGAGAATGGCGGACAGTTCGCGCCCGAGGTCAGCCCGAATGAGGTACCCCCATGAACCATGTAAATGCTGAAAGACGCATTGTGCTCGAGCATCCAACCCAACTCTTTGACCACGTTCGCGGTGTCGCCGAAGTGATGCGGTTTGCCCCAACTGTCGAACCAGCCCGGGTAATATTCACCGCACATCAACGGTCCATGGGCGCGGATCTCACGGAGAGCCTTGAAATTTCCTTCGGGGCCGCCGCCGAAGTTCACTACCGAGAAAAGATCCTCGCGGGTATCGTTCTTGAGCTGGGAGGGGCCATCGCACGTAAATAGCGGCACCTCAAAACCCGCCTGCTTAAGGTAATCCCGCAAAATCCCAATGTATTGTTTGTCGCTGCCGTAAGAACCGTATTCATTCTCGACCTGGACCATGATGATCGGGCCACCACGCGTGGCCTGAAGCGGCGCCAGTTGCTTGCCCACCGCGCGCAGGTAACTCTGCGCCGCCTCGAGATAACGCCGATCTTGCGTGCGGACTTTGATTTCCGGAGTTTTCAACAACCAATACGGCAGGCCGCCGAAATCCCATTCCGCGCAGGAATACGGACCCGGCCGCAGGATGACCTTGAGTCCCTCGGCTTGAGCGAGTCGGCAGAACTGAGCCGCGTCGGCGTTGCCGCTGAAGTTGAAATGTCCAGGCTCAGGTTCATGATAGTTCCAGAACAGGTACGCGCATACCGTATTGAGTCCCATCGCTCGGGCCATCCGCAACCGATGCTGCCAATACTCCGTCGGAATGCGGGCAAAATGCATTTCGCCGCACCGGATCAGGAACGGCTGGCCGTTTAAAAGAAAATCGTTATCCCCGATCGAGAACGCCGGCGCAGCAGGTGTTGTGAGGGGCAGGACAAGGAGGGCAAGCCAGGCGCCCACAAGCGAACCAAGTAGTTTTTGATTGAGTAGTTTCATATCTGATTCCATTCGCAACGCGGCATAAATCGTAGCGAGTCATCCGCCTCACCAGAAAGCTCTATAGGTTCGAAGTGGGCCCAGCCCGACGCGCTCATCCCAAAAGCAGGGGCAAGCCGACCGCACACCAAACGCTGCGCGAACCATGCGCCACAGCATGGCGGACGCCCGAGAGGGAGGCTCGATGGGCGCCAGCTCCAGGGATGCACAAGTCGCCTCTGTTTGTCAACCAATGCCCATTGGCAGGCACCGCAAGGCGTGCGCTCGTCCGGTGGTCGCTCCGTACGGTTCGCTGGGCCAATCGGGACCAGGACGAATTTAGTGGGAAGATCCCGGGATGAAGATAGAATCTGTTTGGACGTGGAGAATGCGGAAATCAATTCCGTTCCCCACGCGAAGTGCATGAAGACAAAAAACACACTCATTTTAGCGGCAATGGTGATCGTGCTCGGCGGCGCGTGTAACAAGAGCGAACCGGCGGCTCCGGCCGCACCAGAAGCTCCGCAGGCCGCCAAGCCACCCCAGGTGCCACCGAGCGAAGCCTCGACCAAACCTGCGCCGACGCCACCCACTGCCGCGCCGACGCCGGAAAAGCCCAAAGCTTTGGTCCAAACACCGAGCTCGGACCAATCTGTCACGCCTCCCTCGGCCAAGCCTGTCATTGCTGAAAAGCCGGCGGCACCCCTCGCAGCACAAACCCTTCCGGCCACTCCAACCCCTCCAGCCGCTCTCAGCGTCGCCTCCCTTTCTCAGGACCAGGTGGTCAAGGGTCTCCAGGAAGCTCTCGCCCGAGGCTTGCAACAAGCCGTTACCAACCTGGGCCACGCCGGCGGATTCCTTACCAATGTGGAGGTAAAAATCCCCATGCCGGAGAAGCTCCAGAAGGTCCAAAGCGTTGCCCAAACCTTGAAACAGGAAAAGCTGGTGGATGATTTCGTCACCACGATGAATCGCGCCGCGGAACAGGCTGTTCCGGCCGCCGCCACTGTGTTTGCCGACACGCTGGGTCACATGACAATCGAAGATGCGAAATCCATCCTCAGCGGACCAACCGATGCCGCCACCCAATATTTCCAGCGCACGACCCAAACCAACCTATACCAAAAATTCTACCCAGTCGTAAAGCAAGCCACGGCCACTGCCGGCGTCACCTCCGCCTACAAAAACCTGATGGACAAGGTCAATGCGGGAAACCTGGCCCAAAAACTTGGAAGTCTTGGCGGACTGGGGACCTCGATCAGCAGCTCGTTGCTGGACCAGGACTCGTTGGATATCGATGCGTACGTGACCAACAAAGCGTTGGAAGGCTTGTTCAAAATGGTCGCCCAGGAAGAAAAGCAGATCCGCCAAAATCCCGTGGCGCGGACTTCCGATGTGTTACAAAAGGTTTTTGGAGCACTCAAGAACTAGCCCCAGCCGCTGCCAGCTTTGACAGAACCAGAACGCTGCTATCCGCCACTTTCAATCAGGTAATACAGCGTCTTGGGCTGCAACTTGATTTCCTTGGCATTCCCGATCGCCCCTGCGGCATAGCCATCGAAATCGAGCGCCGTGACTTTCAATTGCGCCGCATCGGGGCGTGTGAAACTGACGGTGCCCCGCAACTCTTTTACTTGCCAGGGATCCGTTCCGATGTTGACGATCCGTTTCACCGTCGCGCTCACGGCCTCGGTCTGATGCCCCGTCTCCTGCTCCTCGGACATGACCTGGAGGAGGATCCGGCGGGAGGTCACCAACGGCTGAGCGTCGAGGGAGACTGCAACGATATGCCCAAGCTCCAGGTCGCTGCTGATGGCCAGATCCTTCAAGCGGACCGCACCGGCGAGTTTGAGTGCGCCGCTCAAACCCTGGGCCTGCGCGGCGTTCAGGGTCAAGATGCCTTTCCCATAATCCAGTTTCAGTTCGCCGGTGCTGCTGGTGATCGTTTTCTCGGCGTGATGCACCAACGGCGTGAGATCGTCAACTTGCACCGAACCGGGTGTATCGACAAAGTTCACGTTCACCCGTCCCGCGTAATGGATGAGCGGGTCGATGCGCTGACCGGGTTTCGCGGGTGCTCCGGTCGGCACATCAGCCAACCGCAGCTCATCCAGGGCCGCATCCTGCGGCAGCGGTGTGCCTTTCAGTTGGAGCAAGTCGGCCCGGTTCAGATTCACCTCGGCCAGGACCTTGCCCTTCGTGACTAACCCGAGCCGATAGATCAGCGCGGCGGCGGGAAATTGTCCCAGCATGGCCGGAGTCATAAGAGTCCATTGCTGCATCCAGTAGCCGGGTTTCACCGACCACCGGGCGCCATCAAAGGCGAAGTGCACGATGGCGTCGCTGTCCTGCAAGGCCCCGTAGGCCGCAAAATACAGTGGCGCCTCGGATCGATAACGGTTGGGACGGCAAAAGGTCGTTTCCGAAATCATCGATGGCTTATGGTCATAATGCGGGTCCATGACCGGGTGAACAAACTGCTTGGGTTTGGACGGATCCTCCCCGTCGAAGCGCAGCGCGCTGCGGTCCGAGTAGGTATGGCCGTTGCGCACCGACCAGGCCGCGTTATCCCCTTTGTGGTTACACTCGAAGTATCCATGCCGATCGATGAAATCGCCCGTGCTGTAGCTCAACTTCTCCAACGGACCGAACACCTCCGGGCTGGCCGTCGCCCAGTTGGATGGGGTGATCAGACCCTTAAACCCGAGCTGGCGCAGGTAGGCGATCGTGTCCTGATAGAACCTGGTTTGCACCTCCAGCAGGAACTCCGCGGTGTCCTGATCGCGAGCCGATTTCTCGCTGAAAATGTTCCACAGCGGACGGAAGGCAACGCGGCCCTCGGCGAGGTTGTCACGCTCGCCTTTCTGGCCTTTCCACGCTGCAAATGCCTTCTCGATCGACCCATGTTTTTTGACAAGCCAATCCCCGAACATTTTCTCCAGGATTCGCAACTGGGCATCGGGAATGTTCTTGTCACTAAAGGTCCAGAAGAACAAGGAATCCTCATTTTGTAGTTCAGCGCCGAAAACCGCCGGCTCCTCGATCAACGCCTTGCCGGTGGTTTCGCTGGGCGTAGTGAGAACGGCTTTCCACCACTCACGATACTTCTCCTGGAACTTTGCGTTGAAGAGCAGCGCGGCAAACGGGTGGGTGTTCCCATCATACCCAGCCAGCCATGGGTGATCTTTGCGCGGGGTGAACCATAACGGGAAGTAAATCGAAAGATGTGTGTAAATCCCTTCGGCCTTCATTTCCTCCACGATGGCGATGGCCTGTTTGACCGCCGCCGGATCGACCTCGCCATCTTTATCAAACACCGCGCCATGCCGACGCACGAGATTCACGCCGTACTTGGCCAGCACCCGCGCCGAATGCCGCAGGTCCGGGCGCTTTACTCCCTCATGGGGCGGACCATTCACGGCCCAAAATCTGACCGGCTGACCGTTGACACTGTGGATGAAATGGCTGTCTTTCACTGAGATAAACCCGTTTTCTCCGGCCGTTCTCTCATTGAGGAATCGCAGGTCAATTGCGCTCTCAGTAAATGGGTCGGGCTTGGGATCGAAGGGAAACCAGGCTTCGGCATCGGGCGGGGAAGCGCCCCGAGCCGACTGGTTGAGCGCGAGAAAACTCGCCAGCGGAAAGAGGGAAAGGAAACGGGGGGATTGCATACTCAGGACACCGTTAAGACAGTCAATCAATCTCATCTACCCCGCCTTGCTACACCTTTGGGGCCAGGATGCAAGACAAACGGAAGGAACGCGGATGTCCCGGTCCGTTCTCGTGCCACACGTGGACGCGCGGACGGGGGCGTCCGCGCTCCTTTCCCCTGCCCTTGTTAAGCCAGGATTCCCTTCACCACTTGGCCGCTTACGTCGGTGAGACGGTAATGCCGCCCCTGAAAGCGATAGGTCAGCCGTTCGTGGTCAATTCCGAGGCAGTTCAAAATCGTCGCCTGCAAATCGTGCACGTGGACAGGGTTTTCAGCGATGTTGAACGAAAAATCATCGGTCTCGCCGTAACTGATTCCCGGCTTGATGCCACCGCCGGCCAACCATATGGAAAAGGCTTTGCCGTGGTGATCCCGTCCGTAATCGTCGTGGCTCAGGGATCCCTGGCTGTAAACCGTTCGCCCGAACTCGCCGCCCCAGACCACCAGGGTATCCTTGAGCAAACCACGCTGTTTCAGATCCGTGATCAAAGCGGCTGAGCCCTGATCCACATCAGTCGAGAGCACCTTGATGCGTTCCGGCAACTTGCCATGATGATCCCAGCCGCGGTGATACAGTTGAATAAACCGGACTCCGCGTTCGGCCATGCGCCGGGCCAGCAGGCAGTTGGCCGCATACGAGCCAGGTTGGCGGGCGGACTCACCATACAGTTGGAAGGTGGATTCCGGCTCGTGGGAGACGTCCATCAAGTCCGGCATGGAGGTCTGCATTCGATAAGCCATCTCGTATTGGGCCACACGCGCGGCAATTTCCGGGTCCTGCACCGTCTGTAACCGCCGCTCATTCAGCGCGTTCAAGGTGTCCAGCCAGTCGCGCCGGCCCGCACGGTCCAGACCGGGGGGATCTTTGAGGTACAGCACCGGTTCCGCGCCGGAGCGGAGTTTCACCCCTTGGTAGCGACTGGGCAGAAAGCCGCTGCCCCACAGCCGAGAAAGCAATCCTTGGTCGCCGGTACCGGTGCTCGGGGTGGAGATCAGCACGACGAAGGACGGCAGATTCTCGTTTTCCGAGCCCAGGCCGTAATCCACCCAGGATCCCATGCAGGGGCGTCCGGGCTGTTGGCTGCCGGTTTGGAAAAACGTAATCGCGGGGTCATGGTTGATCGCCTCGGTGTTCATCGTCCGGACCACGCAAATATCATCGGCAATCTTCTGAGTGTACGGCAATAGATCGCCGATACTGCACCCGCTCTGGCCGCACTTGGTGAAACCGTACTTACTGGGCGCGATGGGCAGACGCGCCTGGCCCGACACCATGCCCGTGATCCGCTGGCCCATGCGCACGGAATCGGGCAAATCCTGATCAAAACGCGCTTTCAAGGACTGCTTTTCATCAAATAATTCCAATTGCGATGGGCCGCCGGATTGGAACAAATAAATCACCCGCTTGGCCCGCGCCGGAAAATGGAGTCCGACCGCTCCGGGCGAGTTCTGGGTCGCGCCTTGCAGAACGCCGCCCAGCAGATGGCCGAGAGCCAGGGACCCCAATCCCAGGGTGGAACGCGCCAGAAAATTGCGACGGGTAAGAAGGACAGGCTCGTTCATAGTTCAGTCACGCGTGATGGTTTCGTCCAGGTTAAGGATGAGGCTCGCCAGGTTCGCGTACGCCGCAAGCTCGACTGGATCAATCTTCTCGTCGCGCTTCGAGGCGCCGACCGCAACGAATGCCTTGGCGGCTTGCGGGTCCCGGTGATAAGCATCCAGGCGCCTCTGGAGGAACGAGCTCAGGGCCTTTTGTTCGTCGGGTTTGGGTGGACGCGCGGTCGCTAACTGAAAGCCATACGTTAGCCGCTCCGACCCGGTGCCGCCTCCCTCGCGCACCATTCGCTCCGCCAACTTGCGTGCCGCCTCAACCTGGATCGTGTCGTTCATGGTGGCCAGCGCTTGCAAGGGCGTGTTGGTCTTCGGCCGCCGCGCGGTGCACACTTCGCGGTCCGGCACATCGAATGTGCTTAAGGTCGGTTGCGGCACGGTGCGCTTCCAGAACGTGTACAGGCTGCGGCGGTAAAGCTCCTCCCCGGTAGACTCCGTGTAAGACGTGCCTGGGTAATCCGCCGCCACCACAATCCCCTTGTAAAGATTGGTAGGTTGATATGGAAAGACCGAAGGGCCTCCGACCTCTTCGTGCAGTAAACCGCTTAAAAACAACGCTTGATCGCGCAGCATCTCCCCTGTGAGCCGTTGGCGAGGCCCATGGGCCAGTAAACGGTTCTCGGGATCACGCTCATTGAGTTCGGCCGTGGAGCGCGAATCCTGGCGATACGTCGCCGACGTCACTATCTGCCGTAACAACCGCTTTACGTCCCATCCGTTCTCCATAAAATCCACAGCCAGCCAATCCAGCAACTCGGGGTGGCTCGGCAATTCCCCCTGGTACCCAAAATTCTCCGAGGTCTTCACCAAGCCTGTGCCAAAAAGACTTTGCCAGAACCGATTCACCACGACTCGCGCAGTGAGCGGGTTCCGCGAATCGGTCAACCACCGAGCCAACCCGAGCCGATTCCGTGGCGCGGCCTTGGGGAACGACAACAGGAATTCGGGCACGTCCGGGTCCACGGCTTCCCGTGCAGCGTCGTACTGTCCGCGGAAGAGCACGAAGGTGGGCCGCGGCTGCGGGAGCTCGCGCATGACCATGGTGCTGGGGGCATTTCGCTCGAGTTCCAGCAACTTCGAACGAGCGGTTCGATACTCCGCCGACACGGCCGCGAACTCCGGTCGGTTCTTCTCCAGCCAGGCGCGGCGTAACCGGTTATTCTGGGCAGGACGCCGCTCCGGCGCCGGCGTCGCGGACGCCAATTGCAACGCCAGTGTTCGCGACTGATCCGCCAGTAGCTCCAAGTCCGCCGGAGCGGAAATAAGCCGCACGTCCGCCAGGGCTCCAAAGAAGCTGGCGGCGCCGGGTTCGCTTGAAGACCCAAGGACGGCCGGAGCGGAAAGGCTCACCTGGCCCGTGAGATCGTCATGGAGGACATCGCGGGAACATTCTTCGCCATTGAGGATGACTCGCAACCCTTTGGCCAGCGTGGCTCCATCGAACCGGATCACCAAATGCTCCCACTCCCCTATCGGCAGTCGCTCCTTGGTTTGGATTTGAATCGAATATCCTGGCCAACGATGGGCCAGGCGCACATCAACCTCTCCGGAAGGTGTCACCCGCACTTGCAGACCTTCGGCGTAGGCTTCGGCCGAAGCCGGCACGCCAAAATTTGCCGTTGAGAAAATCGGGGCCTCCGAAGTCCCGTCTCGCCGCACCCAGGCTGACAAGGCCCAGCCTTTCGAGGAATCGAATTTCGGCAAACCATCGGTGCTCAAACTGGTCTTCCCATCCAACACGATCGCCGGCTGCGCCCAGGGGCCCTTTTCCAGCTCGAGCTTTCCTTTGACTTGAAATGGCTTGGGTCCTGCCAGGTTCGTAACCAACGTTGACGAATCATCCCCGGAGGCGACCGCCAATCGAATCAGTTCGTTGGTCGCAGTAACGACATTGGTCGCCGAGGAATTGGGCAACCACTCCGCGAAACTCGTGTCCTTCCAGATCCGAGTCTCCAGGGCATCTCGCATCCTGCCTTCAGCGGTGGCCATGCGGGTCCCCAGCTGCACCATCTCTTGTTGCTGCTTATCGGTGGGGGCAGACATGATTGGTGCCGCGTTGGCGAAGCGGCCATCTTCCCCGGTTTCATCGATGTTGTTGAAGAAAGCGTAGAACCGGTAAAAATCCTTTTGTGAAACGGGGTCGAACTTGTGGTCGTGGCACCGGGCGCATTCTACCGTCAACCCGAGCCAGGCAATGGAAGTGGTGCGCACGCGATCCGCCACATACTCCACGCGATATTCCTCATCAATGATACCGCCTTCCGAGTTAATGCCATGGTTGCGGTTGAACCCGGTGGCGATGAGCTGATCGAGAGTGGGGTCGGGAAGCAGATCGCCGGCGAGTTGCTCCGTGATGAACCGATCGTAGGGGAGATTTCGATTGAACGCCTGGATAACCCAATCCCGCCATCGCCACATGCTCCGCATCACGTCATTGTTGAACCCATGCGTGTCGGCATACCGGGCCAAGTCCATCCAATCAGAGGCCATCCGTTCGCCGTAGTGTGGGCTGGCCAGCAATTCCTCAGCCGCCGCCGCCACCGGATCCGAGTGCTGCGACCAATTCCGGAGTTGCTCCGGGGTCGGGGGCAAACCGCTTAGGTCCAGGCTCACCCGGCGCAATAAAACCGATCGCTCTGCTTCCGGCATCGGCCTCAACCCTTCCTCCTCCAGCTTCGCCAGGACAAAATGATCGATGGGATTGCTCATCCATCGCTTGTTCTTCACCGCCGGCAAGGCCGGACGTTGCGGCACTTCAAACGACCAATGCTTTTGCCAGGCAGCCCCGTCGGAAATCCAGCGCACCAGCCACGAAATCTGCTGGTCCGTGAGCTTCTTCCCGCTCTTGGCCGGCGGCATGACTTCATCCCCATCGTGTGAAGCGATGCGCTCGACCAGCTTACTCTGGTCGGCTTTCCCAGGCACAATCGCGAACTCGCCGTTCGGCAGAGCCGTGACCGCAGCCTCGCGCAGGTCGAGGCGCAGTTTCGCTTTCCGTTTGTTCGCATCCGGCCCGTGACACGGATAGCAGTTCTCCGCCAGGATCGGCCGGATATCGCGGTCAAACTCGGGCTTGAAATTCTGAGAAGATCGCGTGGGTGCCGCATCCGCACCATGGCCGGCGGAGATCCGACCAAGGCTGAACACCAGCAACACCACGCATGGGTTCAGGCGCAGCAGCGCCCCACATCGCAACCATCGGCTAACATCTTGTCGGCAACACATTCAAATGCAAATTCCCGCCATCACGGGTTTTCCCTTCACAGGCGTTCGATAATCTAACATGGAGCATTAACCGCATCCATGCTGAATTTAAGGCAGGAGGCAGGAGACCGGACCACAGAAAACAGGAGTGACAGAACATTTTTCTGTCCTGAATTTTTCTGTCTAATTCCGTTCCGGGGCTGTTTTCTAAACCCTGCTGGGGTTTACCCTTTCACCAAGGCCGAACTGTGAGCCTGAATCTTCCGGATTCCCTCGAGGATGTCATCCATATCACGGCGGTTCCCGAGCAGCATATTCTGAGTCAGCGCGACCGTGGTCTCACAAACCTGTTTGTTGCCTTTAAGTTCTTGAAAACTGTCGCGGTACGCCTTCAGCCGCGCCGCGCTCCACAACCGCCTAAAACCCCGCGAGCCGATGGCCTCATCGAGCAAGCCATCATAGTACTGCTCGTGATAAACTCCGCCGCAGGGAATGCGTTCCGCGGCCATGGCCTGGGCAAACTTGTCGCGCGAAAGGCCGCTGAAACCCGCGGGGTCATACCGGAAGGGGTACAAATGCCACACCGCCTGGCTGTTTTCGGGCAACCGCACTGGGGTGATGCCTGGTATCTGGCCCAGATGGGCACCCAAATAATCAGCGTTGGCGCGGCGAATGGCGGTCTGTTTCACGAGCTTTTCGAACTGCAGTGCTAGAATAACTGCCTGCGCTTGCGTCATTCGATAATTACTGCCACGAGTGAAAAAGCCGTTGCCGTGATTGGTTCCGCACGCCCGGCCACAGTTATGGTAGGAATTGCATTTGTCGATCAGCTCTTCGCTCAGGCTGGTAATGGCACCGCCTTCGCCGGAAGGGATGTGTTTGGACTCCTGGAAGCTGAAGCACCCGAGATCGCCCAGCGTGCCGCACTTACGTCCTTTGTATTCGGCGAGCCAGGCCTGGCAGGCATCCTCCACGACGCTCACTCCGTGTTTGCGGGCCAGCGCATTGATTGGATCCATGTCACAGGGCATCCCGAAAATGTGCACCGGCATCACGGCGCGAGTGCGGTCGGTGATGCGGCTTTCCAGCGACGCCGGATCCATCGTCAGCGTTGCCGGATCCGTGTCGGCAAACACCGGCAATGCCAGGGCCGACAAAATCGCATTGTAACTCGCGATAAAGGTGTAGGGCGAGACGATGACTTCATCTCCCGCATCCACATCCAGCGCGTGCAAGCTGACCATGAGAGCCGTGGTGCCGCTGGATGTGGCCAAACAGCGTTTGGCCCCCAGCAAGGCGGCGTAGCCTTTCTCGAACTCCTCGACGTGACCATCCGAACCGCGGAACCACCGGCCACTGCGCCAAACCTTCAGCAGATCGGGCTCCCACGCCTCACGCCATTCCGGCCAGCGCGCCCATCCCCCAGAGTGAACGGGGGTTCCCCCAAGAATCGCGGGCTTGGACGCCTCCCGGGCAAAGGCCAGTCCGCCCGGGCCGGCCTTGGTCCAGCTGAGTGCGATCGACCCTGCGGCCGCGGTCTGGATGAATCGGCGCCGTGTTTGCGTCAGACGATCTTTCATACATTTGCTCCCTTCGGTTTCCGGCCACTCCGGCAGCCTGATTTTCAGCTCCGCCGTGGCTCCGGCCCATCTTAGTGCGGGGCTCCTCCCGCGCCAAGGATATCATGTTCATAGGTCTTTCTTATCTACCCAAAAGCATTCATTAAGAGCACCCGGTAAAAAATGCCAAGGTTTTGGCAATAGATGGAGAGCCGCGCATCGAAAAACGAAGAGGATACTTAATGCATGCGTCAAGATTTAATTATTGGTATTGCCGGAGCCGGTGGTGATGGAGTGGTCTCCGCCGGTGAATCTCTCATCACTGCGGCCGCTCTCGAAGGCTTTCACGGCCTCATGACCAAAAGCTTCGGCTCGCAAATCCGCGGGGGTGAAGCCTCCTGCCGGTTGCGCTTGGCACCCCAGGAAGTATTGAACCCCAACGGACCGCTCGATGTCGCCGTGGTCCTGAACTGGGAAGATTTCAAACGTTTCGGAGGCGAACTGCCGGTGGAAGCCTCGACGATCGTCATCTACGAGAGCAATACCGGGGTGGCTCCGGACAAATTACCCCTCGTCGGGGTCCGGCCCGCGATCGTCTTCAGCGTGCCGATTACCGAACTGGCTCAACAACACGCCGGCACCGAGAAAGCCAAAAACATCGTGGTGGCCGGACTGCTGGCGGGGTGGTTTGGCATTGGCCGCGCAAGTATGTTAGCCGGTATTCGGAAGAAATTCAGCAAGAAGGGAGCGACCGTGGTGGAGGGGAACGTGCGGGCTTTCCAAGCAGGACTTGATTTCGCGGAAGCCCACCCGCTCAAGGAGGATCGGAAACTGCCTACCCCACCCGCGGGACGGCACGTGAAGCTTTTGACGGACGGCAACGACATGTGTGCCGCCGCCGCCCTTTTCGCCGGCTGCACCTTCTTCGCCGGTTATCCCATCACCCCCTCCACCGAGATCATGCAGTTTATGGACCGGGAAATCTGGAAATACGGAGGAACGCTTCTGCAAGCGGAGGATGAAATCGCCGGCCTGGGTGCTGTGGTAGGGGCATCGTTCGCAGGCAAGAAGGCCATGACTGCGACCTCCGGCCCAGGCATGTCGCTGAAAACCGAGATGCTGGGGTTGGCCAGCATTGCCGAGCTGCCCCTCGTGTGCGTTAACGTTCAGCGCGGCGGTCCCTCCACCGGGATGCCGACCAAAGCCGAACAATCGGATCTGTTCCAGGCCTGCTTCTCTGCGCACGGGGATTGCCTGCGGCCTGTCCTGGCGCCTACGAGCGTGGGAGATATGTTTGGCACCACGGTCGAAGCGTTCAACCTCGCGGAATATTATCAAACCCCTGTGATCGTACTGTCCGACCAGGAGATCGCGCAACGCAAAGAGACGGTGGATCCCATCGACACAGCCAAGTTCCAAATCATCGAGCGTCGCCGGCCCACCGAGACGGAACTGACCAATTATGCCCGCTTTAAACTGACCGAATCGGGAATTAGCCCCATCAGCCACCCCGGCCTGCCCGGCGGCAATTACCTGGCGGCCGGGATCGAGCACAATGAACTCGGCCGGCCCACCGCGAGCGGGGAAATGCACGCGCGCATGAACGAAAAGCGGTTTCACAAATTCAACCCGTTGAAAAGCCGACGCGATCTTTTCCTGGTGGAAGGCGACCCCGACGCGCCCATCGGCCTGGTGAGCTGGGGCAGTGTGGCGGGCGTCGCGCGGGAAGCGCTCCGGCTGGCGTTGCGGGAAGGATTGCACGCCAAGTTGCTCGTGCCCCGATTGATGTATCCCGTAGTCGAGCAGGTCTACCAGGACTTCTTCGCCTCAGTCAAACGCGGGCTGTTCATCGAGCAATCCTTCCAAGGGCAACTCTACCGGTTGGTGCGGATGTATGTAGACCTTCCACCACTGGTCAAACCCCTCGCGAAGAGCGGCTCGAATCCCATCCAACCGTCGGAGGTCCTGGAACGGATCCGCGACATGGTCGCCGCCCTGCAAGGCAACAACAATCATTGTCACCTTGAGCCGAACGGAGACTGAGACTCAATCCTCTTCAACCTGACAAGAAACTATGACTGTTCTCGAACCTAAGCCCATCGCGAAATTCCAGGCCGGTAATTTTAAAAGCGACCTCAAACCAATCTGGTGCCCCGGCTGCGGCGACTTTGGCGTCGTGACGGCAGTAACGCGCGCCCTTGCTGCTATTGGCAGGCCGCCGCACGAAATTGCTTTCATCTCGGGCATTGGCTGCTCCAGCCGGATTCCGGGGTACACCACCGCCTACGGTTTCAACACGGTCCACGGTCGTTCCTTGCCGATTGCCCAGGGGATTAAACTCGCCAACCCCGACCTCCTCGTGCTGGTGGCCAGCGGCGACGGCGACGGCTTCTCGATCGGCGGCGGTCATGTGGCCCACGTCATTCGGCGGAACATCGAACTGACGTACATCGTCATGGATAATCAGATCTACGGACTGACCAAGGGGCAGTTGTCCCCCACCTCACAGCGCGGACGCAAAACGGTCACCTCCTCGTTCGGGAGTCTGGAAGAACCCGTTAACCCGCTCCTTTATGTCATGGGCTATGGCGCCTCGTTCGTCGCCCAAGGTTCGCCCGCGGATATGACCGGCCTGGCCCGAATTATCGAGGAGGGAATCCGGTTCCCCGGCTTCGCGTTCATCAACGTGCAGTCCCCCTGCGTGACCTACGGAAATGAGGAGCAACAACTCAAAGCGCACAAGGGCAAGATGCAGAACCTGGAAACCATCGGGCATGATCCGACGGACCGCGCCAAGGCCACGGAACTGGCGCGCGCCTATGGGACCCAGCTCTACACCGGGGTCCTTTACCGCAATCCCAACCCTCCACCGACCTACGGCGAGGGTGTCACCGAGCGCCAACAGGTCCTCGGCCAGCAAGCCATTCCCCGGCAGGAAATCCTGAACCGCTTCATCCCACAGGCGTAGAGGCGGAACGCGTTTGGGGTGCGCCGGCAAGTGCAGGGCGACGGCGCCTTCGAAGTAGACTCGCTTGCCTTGGGAGAGCCGCCCAGAGTGCCTTCGGATCATTCCGCACGGCCCCCGCCGCACTCCACTCAGGTCTGGAACACCCTTGAATACGCGCTCCGGATGGCGCGGCGCCAATTGGCCAACGCTTCGCGAAACTGTTCCGGTGTGGCAAACCCACAGCGGACGGAGACGCGGTAATAGGGAGCCGGATCGTCCGGCAAAACAGTTTCGCCCTCATAACTCCAGCGTCGCAAGATCCCTTCTATTCGCCGTAAGCTCCGGTAGTTTTCAATAAGGCTATCCGCCTCCGGCAGCACGCCGGCCGAACGGGCTTTTTCAAGAGCGCGGAGCGTGTTCGCCTCTTGCCAGCCATTGTCCATGCACAATGTCTGGGCCACAAACTCCGCATCCATTAAGCCGCCTCTACCAGTCTTGATGGCCAAATCATCCTTCCCGCGCGGCGTCCGTTCCCGCTCAATGCGCAGTCGCATGGAGTGGATAGTCTTTTGCCAGCCGGCTTGGTAAGCCGCCAGCGGCCTACTAGGCGACTTAAAATTCGTCAAACGCGCCGCGAGATTTTGGAACTGTGCGCCCACCTCGAGATCGCCGGCGACCACCCGGGTGCGGGTGAGCGTTTGGATTTCCCAAAGCTGCCCTCGGTGTCGATAGTATTCTTCGTAGGCCGGAAGCGTGTTGACCAGGAGCCCCTTCTCTCCATCCGGCCGTAACCGGGCATCGGTCTGAAAGAGCACGCCTTGCTCCGTGCGCTTCGAGACCAAATCCATTAAGTCCAACGCCATCCGCTTGAGCCGGGCGACGTTCTTTGTTTTTGCATCCGCCACGAAGATCACATCGAGGTCGGACCCGTAATCGATCTCCGACCCGCCCAGCTTGCCCAGGCCGATGACGACGAACGGCGGCGAGCGCAGCCGGTGCTTGCGCATCACCACTTCCAGTGCGTACTGCAGACAGGCATTGGCCAGCGCCGAAAGCTCCCCCAGGTACTGCTCGAAATCCGCAAGCCCCAAAATATCCCGCAAGCCGATGCGCATGAGCTCCGCTTGATGATATCGCCGAAGCCACAAATGCTGGTCGGCATCCTTCAGGCCATGCCGCAAGTCCCGCAACGTTTCCTCGGCCGTCTTCCGCGCGCGCAACCGCCCGCTGGTGACCAGTTCATCCACCAGGTCCGGCGTCCGAATGGCGAGCTCAGCCAAAAACTCTGATCGATCAAAGAGCAAGATCAGCAATTCGAAAATGCCCGGGTTGCTGTGCCACATTTCGAACAGTGTCGCCCGCGCCCCGTAGGCGCTGATAAACCCGTCCAGCCGGGTGACCACCCGATCCGGGTCCGAAAGCACTCGGTCCGACACCCTGCCCGGCCCGGTCTTCTGCGCCTTGGAAGCCGGCCCTCGACACATTGCCAAGAGCTTTGGCAGGAGGCGAAACCCTAAGTCACGTGTGCGGGGTGAAACGTGCACGTAGCCCGGCCCTTCGACAAACTCGCGCAGGACGCGATAGGCCTTCTCCGGGTCTCTGAAGGAATGGGCCTCCAGGAGCCGCTGCCATTCCGCCTCGGCACCTTCAAACTGGCGGGGGAAGGGCAGCGTTCTTTGGGCCTGTGGCATTTCTACCCGCAGCACACTATCGAAGAGCCCCCGCACGTTGGAGGTGTGCTGCTGTCGGGCGGCTTCAAACGCTCTCAAGTTCGGGAAGCCCATTAAACGCGCCAGCCGCTCCTGCGACTTGCGATCGGGGGGAATGCTGTGGGTCTGCCGGTTATCCTCCATCTGCAACCGATGCTCCACGTCCCGGAGAAATCCGTACGCCTCCCACAGCAGCCGCGCCGATTCCCTTTTTATCAAATCATACTGCGCCAGCTTGGTGAGAGTCGGCAGGGTCTGGGGCCCCTGGAGGAAGGGTTGACGACCCGCATGCAGGAGTTGCAACGACTGGACAATGAATTCGATTTCTCGAATTCCACCCCGGCCCAGCTTCACATTTCGCTCCAGCTCCCCCGCCTTGACGACCTCATTCTCGATCCGGTCCTTCATCGCGCCCACCTCGCCCAGCACGCTCTCGTTGATCGAACGTGGATACCGGAAAGGCTGGATGAGTTCCATAAACTCGGCGGCCAACCTGTCGTCACCGGCTACCCCCCGAGCCTTGATCAACATCATGCGTTCCCAGGTTTGACCCCACTGGGCGTAATAATTCTCGAAACTGCTCAGCGACCGGCTCAGCGGGCCGGTATCGCCCTCGGGCCGCAACCGGAGGTCGATGCGGTACAGCGTTCCCTCCCGAGCGACACGCGTCAGTTCCGCAATAAACGCCTCCGCGAGTCGATTGAAGAATTGGTGATTCGTCAGCGCGGGACGCGGCGCAGCAGTGGAGCGACTCACCGGCCGTTTCTTTGATGGCAGAGGGGGCTCTTTGTAAACCTGACCTTCCTCGCTGTAGACGAAGATAACATCCACGTCCGAGCTATAATTCAGCTCCTGCCCTCCCAGCTTCCCCAGCCCCAGCACACAGCCCGCGGTCACCTGCCACCGGCCTTCCGCATCCTGATGGTAGGGGAGACCGTATTTCTGGGACAGCTGCTGATGGCACACCTGCCATACTACCGACAAACTCACATCCGCGACGTCCGATATTTCCTGGATCACCTCTGCAAAATTCCCAAACCGCGCCAGGTCGCGCCCCGCAATGCGCAGCATTTGCCGCTCTCGAAATTCGCGCAACCTGGCCAAGGCGGCCACATGATCGCGAGCCGCCAGCAGCGGTTTGAGCCACTGATTAACTTCCTGCAGCAACCCCTGTTTACGGCGCGGATACCGGAGCAGGTCCTGTTCGAGCAACTCCATCCAATCCGGATGCTGGGCCAGTTGCGTGCTCAGCGCGGAGGAACCGCCAAGCACGGCCGCAACCACTTTGGCCTGATCCGCCGATGCGCCCGCGAGCCTCTCCCCGGCGCCGGACGTCGACAGCAGTTCCAGAAAGTGCCTCACCCGCTCCGGATCGGCGCTCGACTTTATCGCCTTGGCCCAAACTCCTGTGAGGAAGCTACGCGACATGTTCCAGAGTAACTTGCCCAGGTGGCCTTTGCCCCGGGGGACGAAGTGGCGTAAACAGCCCCCGCCAGAAGCCCAGACCGTATAATACGGGAGTCAGAAGGATCAAAGGCACGGCCGCGGCGCTACGCAGAATCCGCCGCGACATGCTTGTTTTTGCCTCGATTCCGGGGGGCTGTCTTACATCGGCCCCTGGCCGCTCGCGCGGCATCGCGAGCGCAACCGCTTGCACGAGGACAAGGAAAACATAAGCCGCCAACGGGAGGAGGAGCACTGGCCCTACCCAGGGCATGGCCAGCAACGTCACGAGATAGACCACGAATGCCGGGGGTGCAAAGTTCAAAGCGGAGCCGGCCGTGGGGTGCAACCGGACTTGCTCCGCCCTGCCCCGCCCGTAGGTCATCAACATCCGGACGAAGGCGCGTAGCGACGATCGCGGACGCCGATACACGATGAAATCAGGGTCGTACAGCAGCTTGCCGCCACGCTTCTGCAAATCGTCCATCAGCGCGTTCTCCTCGTTTGGGTAAAGCGACTCGTCGAAACCACCCAGCGAAAGCAACGCCTCCCGGCGAGCGATCAGGTTGCAGAGGATCAGCTCTTTTTCTGTGGTGTCGCGCCGCGCTCCCACCTGGGAGTAACGCGACCGGCTGGAGGCAAAAGCCCAACTCGCCAGGATCAGCGCGAAGACCTGCTCCACTTCCGGCGCGTCGCCAGGGCATAAGTTCGGCCCCCCGACCATCTTCACCTCCGGCTCCTTGAACAGCGGCACTGCCCGCACCAGGTTTTCCGGGTGGGCAACAGAATCATCATCGAGAAAATAAATCAACTCCCCGCGCGCGGCGGCGATGGCGGCGTTGCGCTGGGCGGAGGGCTGTTTGCCCCGGGCCACGATGATTTCGAGTTTGTCGGCCGGGTGCTGGAGAGAACGGGCAGCGGCCACAGCTCGGATCTCGGTTTGCCCGGGACGAGCCGCGATCACCACTGTGACGCTCGGCGCAAGTTCATGCACCAGGAAAGGCTACGGTTCACGCTGGAAAG
>Ga0105240_10004117_pt1 | contig 22320 bp, 23 predicted proteins | sample KBSC54metaG_FD_80426 | JGI IMG/M metagenome (GOLD analysis project Ga0105240, IMG submission 80426) | Corn rhizosphere microbial communities from Kellogg Biological Station, Michigan, USA - KBS C5-4 metaG | ecosystem: Host-associated > Plants > Roots > Rhizosphere > Soil | place: Michigan, USA... | reverse complement strand
GTGATGGTCAACTGCAACCCCGAGACCGTCTCGACCGACTACGACACGTCCGACCGGCTCTACTTCGAGCCGCTCGACACCGAGTCGGTGCTCGCGATCTGCGAGCGTGAAAGGCCCGAGGGCGTCGTGATCCAGTTCGGCGGCCAGACACCGCTCAAGCTCGCCCGCGCGATCGAGGACGCCGGCTACCGGATTCTCGGCACGCCGTTCGACGCCGTCGACCTCGCCGAGGATCGCGAGCGCTTCGCCGGCTTGTTGCGTGCCCACGGGCTCCGCTCGCCGGAGTGGGGCATCGCGGCGTCGCCCGGCGAGGCGGTCGAGATCGCTGAGCGAATCGGCTACCCGGTGCTCGTTCGACCCTCGTACGTCCTCGGTGGCCGCGCGATGCGCATCTGCTACACGGCCGACGACGTGCGCGAGATGCCGCGGTTCGCAAGCGTCCTGGTCGACCGCTTCGTCGAGAACGCGGTCGAAGTGGATGTCGACGCGCTTTGTGACGGCACCCACACGTACGTCGCCGCCGTCATGCAGCACGTCGAGGAAGCGGGAGTCCACTCCGGTGACTCGGCCTGCGTCCTGCCGGCCCCGAGCCTCAGCTTCGCGCAGGGACAGGAGATCGCCCGCGTGGTGCGGATCCTCGGGCGGGCGCTCGGCGCGGTCGGGCTCCTCAACGTCCAGCTCGCGGTGACCGGCGACGGGGACGTGTACGTGATCGAGGCGAACCCGCGCGCCTCGCGGACGGTGCCGTTCGTCAGCAAGGCGACCGGTGTCGAGCTCGTCAGGGCGGCGTGCCGCCTCGCCGTCGGCGCGACGATCCCGGAGCTCGGGCTGCCGCCCGAGCGGCCGCCGCGGCAGTGGAGCGTGAAGGCCGCGGTGCTTCCGTTCGCCCGCTTCCCCGGCAGCGACCCGGTGCTCGGGCCGGAGATGCGCTCGACTGGCGAGGTGATGGCGAGCGCCGCCGATCTCTCGACCGCGCTCGACAAGGCGGAGCGTGCTGCCGGCCGCAGGCTGCCGCGCTCGGGCTCGGTCTTCATCTCCATCCGCGAGCCCGACCACCAGCAGGCGGTGCCGATCGCCGCGACGCTCGTTGGCCTCGGCTTCGAGCTGTATGCGACCGAGGGCACTGCGGCGACACTTGCTGCGGCCGGGATCGCCGTCGAGCCGGTACGGAAGCTGAGTGAGGCGACCGACGGCGAGCCGACGGTGGTCGACCTCATCCGGCGCGGTCGCTGCGATCTCGTGATCAACACGCCGGAGGGTCGGAACGCGCGCTCCGACGGTTACGCGATTCGCGAGGCCGCGCTCGCGCGGCGCGTGCCGTGCATCACGACGCTCTCGGGCGCCGCCGCAGCCGTGCACGCGATCGCGACTGCGCGGGCCGAGCAGGCGGTGTCCCTCCAGGAACGGATCGATGCAGAGCTTGGCGTCGCCCAGCACGCATAGGGTCACCGGCTCCGAGCGCATCGGGCCGTACACGCTGCTGCAGCTCGAGCGCGGAGACCTCGACCCGGGCGTGCCTGGGCAGTTCTTCATGCTTGAGGCCCCAGGGCGGTTGTTACCCAGGCCGTTCTCGCTCTGCTTGGCGCCGCCCGGGGAGCTCGCTTTCCTCGTCGACCCGGTCGGGCCGGGGACGCAGGCCATCTGTGAGCTGCAGGCCGGCGACAGGATCTCGGTGCTCGGGCCGCTCGGTCACGGCTACCGACTCGACGTCGGGCGGCCGCTCCTCGTCGGCGGCGGGATCGGGATCGCGCCGTTGCCCTACCTCGCGGAGCAGCTGGGCGGCTCGCCGGCGGTCGTGCTCGGCTTCCGGAGCGAGGAGTACGCCGAGGCGGCTGCGCTCCTGCCGGGCGCCGAGGTCGTAATCGATCCCGTGCTCGTGACCGAGGTGATGCCCGGGGGCTATGACGTCTTCGCGTGCGGCCCCGAGCCGATGCTGCACGCGGTCGCCGAGCTCTGTCCCGGCGCGCAGCTCGCCTGGGAGGCCCCGATGGCGTGCGGCTACGGCGCCTGCTACGGCTGCGTGGTCGAGATCGACGGCGCGCTGAAGCGGCTCTGCCTCGAAGGGCCCGTGCTCGATGCCGCCCGCGTGCGCACGCCGGTGGAGGTTGTTGCGTGAGGATCCTCAACGCCAGCGGCTGCCTCGACACGCTCGCCGCGCCTGAGGTCGCACGCCGGCTCGACGCCTTCGTGACGAAGACCGTCACGCCACTACCGCGCGAGGGAAATGCGCCGCCGCGCATTGCCGAGGTCGCGCACGGAATGCTGAACGCGATCGGCCTCGCCAACCCCGGCCGCGACCGTTTCCTCGCCGACCACCTGCCTGGGCTCCGCGAGCTCGGGATCCCGCTCTGGGTCAGCGTCGGAGGCTTCTGCGCCGAGGATTATGCGGAAACGTGCTCGCAGCTGACCGACCTCGAGGCGGTCGAGCTCAACCTCTCCTGTCCGAACGTCGACGAGGCTGCCGATTCGGCCGCGGAGATCGTCCTGAGCTGTCGCCGCGCGACGGAGCTGCCGCTGTACGCGAAGCTCTCCGCCGCACACCCCAACCTCGCGGAGGTCGCTCAGGCAGTCGCCGCCGCCGGCGCCGACGGCCTCTCGCTCATCAACACGCTGCGCGCAGTCGCGCTCGACCAGCACCTACGCCCGGCGGTCGCGCACGGCAGCGGCGGGCTCTCGGGTCCGGCGCTGAAACCCATCGCCCTCCACGCCGTGAGCGTCTGCCGCGAGGCGACCGGATTGCCGATCGTCGGCATGGGCGGCGTCGAAACGGGTCGCGACGCGCTCGAGTTTGCGGCCTGCGGCGCACGCGACATCGCGCTCGGAACCGTCCTCTTCAAGGATCCCGGCGCGCCCGCGCGCGTCCGCGCCGAGCTCGAAGCTGCGTGCGATGACGCCGGCGTTGTCAAACCGGAAGACGCGGAGAGCTTGGCAAAAAGCCCGGAAACCGGGCGAAAAGTCCCAGCTTGAAGGTCGCGTGCGCATTGGTAAGATCGGCCGGCCGTGAGTCCGACCAAGACGCAGGCGCATGCTCCGCTTCGTTCACTCGACCAGCGGATGGACGCCCTCAAGCGAGCGAATGACGTGCGCGTCAAGCGCGCGAAGCTCAAGAAGGACCTGAAAGAGGGCAAGGTCAAGATCGAGCAGATCCTCGACAAGCCGCCGGAGTACGTCTCGACGGCGAAGGTGATCGACATCCTGATGGCGGTGCCGAAGTTCGGTCGCGTGAAGGCCGCGCGGTTCCTCAACACCTGTCGCATCAGCCAGTCGAAGACCGTCGGCGGGCTGTCCGACCGGCAGCGCACCGAGCTGATCGGCCTCTTCAACAGCCGCTAGTGGGGGTGGGGCCGATGCCGACGGTGCTCGTCGTCACGGGCCCGTCGGGCGCCGGCAAGGGGACGCTGATCCGCAAGCTCGTCGAGCGCGCTCCGGGCATCGAGGTCACCGTCTCGGCCACCACCCGCGAGCGGCGGCGTGGGGAGGAGAACGGCCGCGAGTACTGGTTCCTCTCCGACGACGAGTTTCTGGCTCGCGTCGCGCGCGGCGAGTTTCTCGAGCACGTCGAGTACGTCTCCGGCCATCGCTACGGGACCCTCCGTTCCGAGCTCGCACGGATCGCCAAGGACGGTCGCGTACCGCTGCTCGAGCTCGAGACCGTGGGCGCCCTCGACGTCAAGCGCGAAGTGCCCGGGGCGGTGACGATCTTCATCTCGGCACCGGTGGAGGAGCTCGAGCGACGCCTCCGCGAGCGGGCGACGGAGAGCACCGGTGAGATCGGGGAGCGGATCGAGCTCGCCCGGAAGCAGCTCGAGGAGGCAAGCAAGTTCGACTATGAGATCGAGAACGACAATCTCGAACGCGCCGTCGGCGAGCTGACGACGCTGGTGCGCGGGCTACTGGGCGCGACGGCTACCATGCCCCGGCGATGATCGAACCCCGCGTCGACGACCTGCTGGAGAACGTGGATTCCCGCTACGCCCTCGTGATCGTGGCAGCGAAGCGCGCCCGGCAGATCAACAACTACCACCACCAGCTCGGTGAGGGCACCTTCGGCGACAACCTGCCGCCCCTCGTCGAGAGCCGGTCGAAGAACTACTTGACCATGGCCTTGGAGGAGACCTCCGAGGGCATGCTCAAGTACGACTACACCGCGTAGCGCCCGCCTGGACACGCGTTAGGCGTTTCCGCCGGGGGCAGGCATCATTTCGTCATGTCCCGCGTCCTCCTCGGGGTCACCGGCGGCATCGCCGCGTACAAGGCGTGCGAGCTGTGCCGGCTGCTGGTCAAGGACGGCCACGACGTCGTGCCCCTCGTCACGCCCGGCGCCGAGCGATTCGTCACGGACGAGACGTTTCGCGCCCTCGCGCGGCGTCCGCCCGGAGACGACGTCTATCTCCACCTGACGCGCGCCGACCTGCTCGTCGTTGCCCCCTGCACGGCGAACACGCTCGCGAAGCTCGCCCACGGCCTCGCGGACAACGTCCTCACCGAGGCGGCGCTCGCGCACCGCGGGCCGGTGCTCGTCGCGCCGGCGATGAACCCGCGGATGTGGTCGCATCCGGCTACGCGCGCGAACGCCGAGGCGTTGCGCTCGCGAGGCGTCGCTCTCGTCGGCCCGGACGAGGGGGAGACGGCGGAAGGTGAGCTCGGCGTGGGGCGGATGGCCGAGCCGGAAGAGATCTTCCGCGCGGCTCGCGCGCTCCTCTTCGCAAGTAACAGTCTGTTACAAGGGAAGACAGTGCTCGTTTCGGCCGGCGGCACCCGCGAGCCGCTCGACGCCGTCCGGTTCGTCGGCAACCGGTCGTCGGGACGCATGGGCGTCGCACTCGCCGCGGAGGCGCGCCGTCGCGGGGCCGAGGTCACGCTGCTCGCGGCCAACCTCGCCGTGCCGGCGCCGCCGGGCGTCGAGCTCGTCGAGACGCCGACCGCCGCCGATCTCGAGCGAGAGGCGACTGCCCGCGGCGCCGAGGCCGATGTCGTCGTCATGGCCGCCGCCGTCGCCGACTACCGGCCGGCGGGCGCTCTCGCGGCGAAGCGGCCGAAGGACACCGCGACGTGGACGCTCGAGCTCGAGCCGACGACCGACGTCCTCTCGGTGCTCGGCGAACGGCGCCGCGACGGCCAGCTCCTCGTGGGCTTCGCCGCCGAGACGGGCCCGGCCGGCCTCGAACGCGCGCGGGAGAAGCTCTCCCGCAAGGGTGCCGATCTCTTCGTCCTCAACGACGTGGGGCGAACCGACATCGGGTTCGACACGTACGAGAACGAAGTGACGCTCCTTACGGCCGGCGGCGAGCGAGCGGTGCCGAAGGCGCCGAAGGACGAGATCGCAGCGGCGATCCTTGACGAGGTGGAGGCGCTGCTCGGCAATGGCTGAGCGGGCGGTCGTACCTGCCTCGAGCGACCGGATCTCGACGATCGTCGAGAACCTCGGCCGAGTCATCCACGCCCCCGACGAGACGCTGCGGCTCGTCGTCCTTTGTCTCGTCGCGGAGGGTCACGCGATCATCGAGGACTTTCCGGGCGTCGGAAAGACGATGCTCGCCAAGGCGCTCGCCTGCTCGCTCGACTGCAGCTTCTCCCGTCTCCAGTTCACGCCCGACCTGCTCCCGTCGGACGTCACGGGCGTCAATGTCTTCAACCAGCAGCAGAACGAGTTCGAGTTCCGCGCCGGGCCGGTCTTCGCGAACCTCCTCCTCGTCGACGAGGTCAACCGCGCATCGCCCAAGACGCAGGCCGCGCTGCTCGAGTGCATGGAGGAGCGGCAGGTGTCCGTCGACGGTGTCACGTACGCGCTCGAGCCGCCGTTCATGGTCATGGCGACGCAGAACCCGATCGAGTACGAGGGCACGTACCCGTTGCCGGAGGCGCAGCTCGACCGCTTCACGATGCGCCTGTCGCTCGGCTATCCGCCCCTCGCCGAAGAGGCGCGGATGCTCGACGAGCAAACCAGTGCGCCTCCGCTCGACTCGTTGCAGCCGGTCGCGGATGCGGCAGACGTGCTCCGCCTCGTCGAGGCAGCGCGCGGCGTCTACGTCGAGGAGAGCCTCGGCCGCTACGTCGTCGCTCTCCTCCGCCAGACGCGCGGAGACACACGCGTCTACCTCGGGGCCAGCCCGCGTGCCGGAATCGCGCTGCTCCGGGTCGCCAAGGCACGGGCGCTCGCCGAGGGCCGCGAGTTCGTGGTGCCCGAAGACGTGAAGGAGGTCGCGGTGCCGGTGCTCGCCCACCGGCTGATCCTCGCTCCCGAGGCTCGCTCGGCCGCGCTCGGGGCCGACGAGCTCATCGTCGACGCGCTCGTGCACACGCCGGTTCCTGTCTGATGACCGCCCGGGGCCGGGCGGTACTCGGACTGGGAATCGTGTGCTGGATCGCGGCCGTCGTCTTCGGCTCGCGCTCGCTCTTCCCCGTGGCGGCAGGACTCGTCTTCGTTGTGCCGCTCGCGCTCATGTGGGTGCGAATCACGCTTCGGCAGCCGCACGTGAGCCGGCGGTGGCCCCACGAGAACCTGCTCGAACGCTGCGACGTCACGGTGGATCTCGTGCTCGAGCGCGAGCCCGGCGTCCCGCTGGCGGCGGTGGTCGCCCACGAGCGCGCAGGGAAGCTCGCGGAACGGGAGGTCGAGCTGCGCTCGCGCGGGCGAGGTCGCCACGCAGGCTCGTATCGCCTCCACGACGTGCCGCGGGGACGACACGGCTTCGCGCCGGTCCGTCTGTCGATAACGGACCCGTTCGGGCTGGCCGAGGCTGAACTGTCCCTCGACGAGCGGCAGGCGCTCGTGGTCTATCCGCGCCTGACGGAGCTCGACCGCCTCTTCTTCGACGGTGGCGCGGGCCCCGAGCACGGCCGCAGGCTCCTGCTGCGGCGCCCCGTCGGCTTCGAGCTCCACAGCGTCCGCGAGTACCAGCAGGGCGAGTCTCTGCGACGCGTGCACTGGCCGTCGACCGCGCGGCGCGGCGCGCTGATGGTGAAAGAGCTCGAGGATTCGCCGCGCGATGAGGTTGCCGTGCTTCTCGACGGCGACGCTGCGGCTGTCGTCGGCTCGCCGCCGGACTCGTCGTTCGACACCGCCGTCCGCGTGGCCGGCAGCATCCTGTTGGCACAGCTTCGACGCGGCCGCCGCTGTGTGTTGGCTCTGAACACGGCGAATCGGGAGGTGCAGACGGTCTCCTCGGACGGGCCGGAGTGGCAGCGCGTCCTCGAGCTCCTTGCCGCGGCTGAGCCCGATGCGTCACGTCCCGCGGGGGTATTGCTCGAGTCGGGGGTCAGCCCCGCGACCCGATCGCTCGAGCTCGTCGTCGTCACCTCCCGGATCGAGCCGGCACTCGTCAACCGGCTCCTCGGGCGCGCGCTCACCCGCCGCGCCGCCGCGCTCGTCCACGTCGACGCGGGGAGCTTCGCCGGACGCCCTCACCGGCCGGAGCCTGCGCTGCTCCGCCTGCAGGCCGCCGGCGTGCCGATCGCGGTCGTGCGGCAGGGGGATGACCTCGCGGTCGCCCTCGCAGGAGTGGGAGCCGGGGAGCTCGCGCATGCGTAGCTCGCTCCGGACGGTCGGCGTCATGGCTCCTGCGCTCGTCGTGGTTGCGACGGCGTGGCTGCGCTTCGAGCAGCCGCTCGCGCCGCTCTGGCGCGCGGTCGCGCTCGTCGCGCTCGCCCTCGCCGCGGCTGCGCCGCAGCGGCGCTCGCTTCGCTTGCTCGGCGGCCTGGTCGCGGCGGTTGTGGCCGCGCGAATCGTCTTCGGCGTCGACCTGCTGCCCTGGCGCGCCGCGGCTGGGCTCTCGACCGTCGGGACGCAGTTCAGCAACGGCTTCTCGGACTTCTACGACACGCACCTTCCCTTCGACCCCAGCGTGCACGTGGCGATGGCAGAGCTCGTTCTTGCCGCGATTTTCGGTTTCTCGCTGGTCGCCGCATTGCTCGCAGCGGAACGCAAGCCGGTCGCCTCCGCATGCGCCGTCCTCGTGGGCGCGGGCTGGCCTGCCACGCTCCTCGGGCCGTCTCACGCCGTCGCGATGGGAGTTGCGATCCTCGCCGTCGCGCTTCTCGTGCTCGCCGGCCTCGCCTCACGGCGCGTCCCGGCGCTCGCGGTACCGGCGGTGGCGATCGTGGCGGCAGGCGCCTTGGCAGTCGGCTCGGCCACGGCATCGCGGCATCCGCTCGTGCACTGGCAGTCCTGGAAGCTCGCGCACGGGGGAACCGGTTCCGTTGGAGTCGACTTCGTCTGGAACGCGCGCTACGACGGCCTCAAGTGGCCGTCCCACCCGACCGTCGTCCTCGACGTCCAGTCCGATCACCGCCCGTCCTACCTGCGTGCAGCCGTGCTCGACGACTTCAGCGGCGACCGGTGGGAGGTGGGACTGCCTCGGTCGGCCGATTTCCTCGAGCCCGCGGCGGCCCTCCGACGGCGGAACCAGACCCGTGAGCTCGTGACGGTGGACGGGCTCGCCAACAGGGAGCTCGTGGGCGGCAGCATCCCGGTCCGCTACCTCGTCGGTGGCTCAGAGATCAAGCAGAGCGTGCGTGGCCTCGTTTCCCTCGACGAGGGACTCCCTCCCGGCTTCCAGTACACGGTGTGGAGCTACAGCCCGCGGGTGACCGCGGCCGAGCTTCGCCGCTCGCCGCCGGACTATCCGGCGGCGCTGAACCGTGGTGACTTCTTCGACGTCGGCCGCGACGTCGCGATGCCCGCGTTCGGAGCGCAGGATCGCGCCGGCTCGGTCCAGGCCCTGCTCGCCACGAATCCGGATCTCTATCCGTACCGGCCCCTCGCGCGGGTCGCGGACGAGGTCGCCGGCCGCGCCACGACGCCGTACGACGCGGTTGCGCGCCTCGAGAAGTGGTTCCTCGTCTCGGGCCGGTTCCGCTACTCGAACGACCCGCCCGTGATCTCGCCGCCGCTCGTCAGCTTCGTCACGCAGACACGTGCCGGCTACTGCCAGTACTTCGCGGGAGCGATGGCGCTCATGCTCCGCTACCTCGGCATTCCCGCCCGCGTCGCAGTCGGGTTTGCCGGTAGCACGTACAGCGCGCACCGCCACGCCTGGCTCGTCACCGACCTGGACTCCCACGCCTGGGTGGAGGTCTGGTTCAAGGGATACGGCTGGATTCCGTTCGATCCGACTCCTCCGGTTCCGGGTTCGACGCGAGTGCCGACGCTGCCCGGATCGAGCATCCCGGTCGAGACCAGCGCACCGCCGACGGCCCCGACCTTCCACGGCATCGCAGACTTCAGCGGGACGTCCGCGGTCGCCGGAAAGCTCAGCCGTCAGAATGGGCTCGTTGGGCCGCACGCGGGGGTTGGATCCCTCGTCCCCGTAGTGCGTGTCCGCGGAAGGGGCGTCGGCGGCCGCGGCCGGCCCGTGCTGCTTCTGCTGCTCGCCCTGAGTGCCGCTGCCGGCGCGATCGTCGCTACGAAGGCAGGCTTCCGTTTGCGACGGCGCGCAGCGCGTGACCCTCGCCGCGTCGCCGCTGCTTGCCGCGCGGAGCTCGTGTCGTTCCTCGTCGACCAGCGGATCGACGTGCCGCGAAGTGCCACGCTCGGTGAGCTCGGCGAGCTCGTCCAATACGAGTTCGGGGCCGACCCAGGACCGTTCGTCGCGGCGGCGAGCGCCGCACGCTTCGCTCCGGAGCACGCTGCGGCGCCCGCCGCTCGCGCGGCGTGGCGCGAGCTCCGGGCACTCCTCGACGACAGCCGCCGCGGGCTCACGCGCCGGGAACGGATCCGCGGCCTCTTCTCGCTCCGCTCTCTCGCCCGGGCCGCGACACCGGTTGACGGATCCGCTTCACTGGAAAGCGTGAGTGTGGGGTCATGAGCGAGTCCACGTACAGCCTCTTCCAGCGCGGCCGGCGGCATCTCCGGGCGGGCATGGCCGCGCAGGCCACCGTCTCGCTCGAGAAGGCGAAGCGGCGCGAGCCGGACAAGGCGTCAATCCGCGAGGCGCTCGGAATCGCGTACTTTCGGATCCGGCGCTGGAGCGAGGCCGAGGCCGAGTTCCGCAAGCTGTTGGACATCTCGCCGGTCAACGACTACGCGCACTATGCGCTCGGCCGCTGCCTCGAGAAGCAGGGACGCGATGTCGAGGCGAACCGGCACTACAAGCTGGCGAGCTCGCTTCGGCCCGAGTCGGAGCAGTACCGGGCCCGCATCCGCGAGCTGCAGTAGCGTCGCCCCATGAGGGCGGTGGTGCAACGCGTCTCGCGAGCCCGGGTCATGCCCGGCGGCGAGATCGGCCGCGGCCTCTGCCTGCTCCTCGGTGTGGCTCGCGGGGACGGGAATGAGGAGGCTGTGCGGCTGGCGGGCAAGGTCGCGCGCCTCCGGATCTTCCCCGACGCCGACGGCCGCTTCGATCGCTCGGTCGGCGACGTCTCCGGCGCGGCGCTCGTCGTCTCCCAGTTCACGCTCATCGCAGACACCGCGAAGGGGAACCGGCCAAGCTTCGCCGATGCAGCCCCGCCCAAGCAGGCGGAGCCGCTCTACCTACGCTTCTGCGAGGAGCTGCGCGCGCTTGGCGTGCCGGTCGAGACGGGCGTCTTCGGCGCTCAGATGCAGTTGGAGATCGTGAACGACGGGCCGGTCACGATCGTGCTCGACGCATGACGCTCGCGGAGCTCGAGGAGCGGCGAGCGTACGACTGCCGGCTCACGCCGGACCGCGCGCTCGAGACGCTCGACGACGCGGAGAAGTTCCTCCACGAACGTGGACTTCTCACCCGAACCACCGATTCGGCGCTGCCGAGCCTCTTCGAGGCATGTCACGAGGAACCGTATGCCCGCGACAGCCCGGGCTTCGGGCAGTGGCCCGCGACGAAGTTCCCGTGGTTCGGCGGGCTCGGCGCGCGTGGCCACCTCACCCTTGCGATCCACCGCGGCAAGAGCCTCCTCGTCACCGACGAGGTCGCAGACCTCCTCGATCCGATCTGTCGTGCCGAGCTCGTGCGGATGGAGACCGACGACGAGGCGTGGGGACGGCTACTGCGTCACCTCGCCGACGCCGGTCCGTCGGAGCTGGACGATCTCCAGGCCGAGCTGTCGTTGACTCCGAAGGAGCTGAAGAGCCTCCGCGCGCCGCTCGAACGCTGCGGCGCGATCGTCGCCCGCTCGATCGTCTACGAGGAGCCTCACCGGCACACGAGCCTCCTCTCTCGCTGGGACCAGGTGCACGAAGAGCCGAGCGGTGCCGACTACCCGCGGCAGGCGCTCGGCGACCTGCTCTGTGTTGGCGTGAAGGCAGCAGTCGTCGCACCCGAGCAAGAGCTGACCCGCTGGTTCTCGTGGAGCTGGTACTGGGATGACGGCCTCGTCGACGAGCTCGTCTCGGCCGGGCGGCTCGTCCGCGTCGACGGCCACGTGGCGGACAGCGGTTAGCACGCTGCTACACTCGCCGCACCACATTTCGGTAGTTCTGAAATGGGCCTGCGGGCCCATTTTTTATGACGAGGACAGCGATGCCGACGACATTCGAGAGAGAACGCCAGCTGCAGGACGAGATCGCACCGCGGGTCGAGCACGACCTGCCGGGCGTGGACGTGCTCGCCGTCGAGCTGCTCACGCCGTCTCGCTTCTGCGTCTTCGTCGACCATCCCGACGGCGTCGACCACGCGCTGTGCGGGCGGGTCACCGACGTCCTGCGCGACTACCTCCGCGACTACGCCGTCGAGGTGTCGTCGCCGGGCCTCGACCGCCCGCTGCGCCGCCAGGAGCACTTCGCCGCGGCCCAGGGACATCGCGTCCGCCTCCGCACGACCGGCAAGAAGCTGCGCGGCGAAGTCCTCGCCGCCAATGAGCAGAGCGTGACGGTCGCCGCCTCCGACGGCGCCGAGACCGAGATCCCGTACGCCGAGATCGTGCGGGCCAACCTGATCCATGAGGGAGCGTGAGATGACCCAGGAGATCATCGAGGCCGTTCGCGAGATCGAGCGCGACAAGGGAATCGAGGAGGGCGCGCTCGTCGCTGCTCTCGAGGACGCGCTGCTCGCGGCGTACAAGAAGACGCCCGGCGCGTCGCGTCACGCCGCCGTCGAGATGGACGACCACACCGGCGACTTCCGCGTCTTCTCGGTCGAGCTGCCCTCCGACATCGAGGAGCGCCTGCTCGACGAGGCGCGCGAGCGCAAGCTCGAAGAGCTCGAGAAGCTCGAGGAGGAGACCGGCGAGCGCCAGCACACCCTCATCTCCGACGACGACCTCGACATCGATTGGTCCGACGTCCCCGACGAGCACGTGCAGCGTGAAGATGTCACGCCGGACGGCTTCGGCCGCATCGCCGCACAGACGGCAAAGCAGGTCATCCTGCAGCGGATCCGCGAGGAAGAGCGGCGGATGATGTACGACGAGTACATCGACCGCGTGACCGAGGTCGTGACCGGCATCGTCCAGCAGGCCGGTGACCGCAACAACGTCCTCGTCGACCTCGGCAAGGTCGAGGCGCTCTTGCCGCGTTCCGAGCAGGTCGACGGCGAGCGCTACGAGCAGGGCTCACGGATCAAGGCCGTCATCACCGAGGTGCGCTCCGGGACGAAGGGTCCGCAGGTCATCCTCTCCCGCCGCGATCCAGAGCTGATCAAGACCCTGTTCGAGCTCGAGGTGCCGGAGATCGCCGACGGGCTCGTCGACATCCGCGGCGTCGCCCGCGAGCCGGGCTACCGCTCGAAGATCGCCGTCGAGTCGCACGCCCAGGGCGTCGATCCGGTCGGCGCCTGCGTCGGCCCGCGCGGTTCGCGTGTGCGGATGGTCGTCTCCGAGCTGCGCGGCGAGAAGATCGACATCATCCCGTGGAACCCGGAGCCGGCGCGGTTCGTCGCGAAGGCTCTCTCGCCTGCGCGCGTGCGCGAGGTGTACCTCGACGACGAGGGGCGCGAGGCGACCGTCGTCGTGCCGGACGACCAGCTCGCGCTCGCGATTGGCAAGGAGGGCATGAACGCCCGCCTCGCCGCGCGCCTTACCGGCTGGAAGATCGACATCCAGAGCGACACCGAGTTCGCGCAGGCCGAGGCCGACGCGGCCTTCGGCGGCGGCGACGGCGAGGGTGGGGAGGACTACTCCGGCCGTTGCGGCGCCATCCTCTCCAACGGCAAGCGTTGCCCGAACGCCGCGCTGCCCGGCTCGAAGTACTGCGGCGTCGCGGCGCACCAGGAGCTTGCACTCCACGACTCGGACGACGAGGAGCCGGTGGTGACCGAGGAAGAGCCGGAGCTCGAGGCGCTCGCCGACACGATGGAGCCCGACGCGGAGAGCGTCGGCCCGTCGCTGCCCGAGCCCGAGGTGCCCGCCATCGACTCGGAGGCACCCGCAGACGTTGCGGCGACGCACGGGCCGGACGCGGTTGCGGTCGCAGAGGCCGAGGGCGAGGTCGACCTCGACACGGTCGCCCCGCATCCACAGATGGCGGTCGAGGAGGACACGACGGACGGCATCCCGATCGAGGCCGGCGAGCCTCCGGCGGAGGACGAGTCGTAGGGCACGAGCCCACGCGACGCTGCGCGGGCTGCGGCCGGCGCGCGCCGCAACGCGATCTGCTCCGCTTCGCGGCCCGAGAAGGCGCTCTCGTGGCCGGCCGGAAAGAGCCGGGCCGCGGCGCCTACACGTGCCGTGACCTGGCGTGCTTCGACCGTGCTGCCGAGCGCGGGATGTTCGCGCGTGTCCTGCGGCAGCAGCTCCGCATAGGACCGGAACTGCGGGGCCTTTACACTGGTGGCGGCCATGGCTAACGGAGGCAACAGACCGAATCGTCCGCTCCGCCCCCGCGGAGGAGGCGGACCGGGCAACCGGCGTCGTCGCGTCGTCATCGACCAGGGTGGGCAGCGTCCCTCGCGCGAGCAGCGGCAGGCGCGCCAAGACGCCCGGCCCCGCGAGCCCCGCGCGCCCGCGCCGCCGCCGACGGGTCCCGTCTCGGTCGAGTCCGGGATCAGCGTCCAGAACCTCTCTCAGGCGCTCGGCGTCCCGATGGCGAACATCATCAAGGTCCTCATGGGTCTTGGCCAGATGCGCACGGCGACGCAGTCGCTGTCGGACGAAGAGGTGGAGCTGATCGCGACCGAGGTCGGTCGCGAGGTGACGATCAAGCACGCCGCCGACGAGGAGGAGGAGCCGGAGGCGTTCGACGACCCGGACGAGGCGCTCAAGGCGCGGCCGCCGGTCGTCACGATCATGGGCCACGTCGACCACGGCAAGACGACGCTGCTCGACGCGATCCGCAACGCGCGCGTCGTCGCCACTGAGGCCGGCGGCATCACCCAGCACATTGGCGCCTATCAGGTCGACGTCGACGGCCGGAAGATCACCTTCCTCGACACGCCCGGTCACGAGGCTTTCACCGCCATGCGCGCCCGTGGCGCGAAGGTGACCGACATCGCCGTTCTCGTCGTTGCCGCCGACGACGGCGTGATGCCGCAGACGAAGGAATCGATCGCGCACGCACGGGCGGCCGAGGTGCCGATCGTGGTCGCGGTGAACAAGATCGACCTCGCCGACGCGAACATCGACCGCGTCAAGGGCGAGCTCGCGCAGGAGGAGCTCCAACCCGAGGACTGGGGCGGCACGACGCAGTTCGCGGAAGTGTCGGCGAAGACGCAGCAGAACCTCGACGACCTGCTCGAGAAGGTGCTCCTCGTCGCCGACCTCGAGCTCGAGGGCCTCAAGGCGAATCCGAACGCCGAAGCCTCCGGGCCGATCATCGAGTCACGCCTCGACGTCGGCCGCGGGCCGGTCGCGACGATGCTGGTCCAGCGCGGGACGTTGAAAGTCGGCGACGCCGTCGTCGCGGGCGACGCCCACGGTCGCGTCAAGGCGCTCTTCGACTACAAGGGCGAGCGCCAGGAGCAGGCGGCGCCGGGCGACCCGATCGAGATCCTCGGCTTCGACAAGCCGCCCGCAGCGGGTGAGCTCGCGCGGGTCGTCGCGAACGACCGTGAAGCTCGCGAGCTCGCGAACCGGCGAGGGGAGAGGCTGCGGCGCGAGCAGCTCGCGGCCGTGCGCCCGGACACCGGAGTCTCGCTCGAGGGGCTGTACGAGCAGCTGCAGGAGGGCGAGGTTGCCGACCTCAACCTCATCGTCCGCGGCGACGTCGTCGGCTCGGTCGAGGCCGTCGTCTCCGAGCTGTCGAAGTTCGAGCATGCGGAGGTGCGCCTCAACGTGATCGCCGAGGGCGTGGGTGCGATCACCCAGAACGACATCATGCTCGCGTCCGCGTCCGACGCCCTCATCGTCGGCTTCAACATCCGGCCGAACGCCGAGGCGCGCGAGCTCGCCTCCCGCGAAGGCGTCGAGATCCGCACGTACGACGTCATCTACAAGCTCACCGAAGACATCGAGCAGGCCCTCGTCGGCAAGCTCGCGGCGGTTACTACGGAGGACACGATCGGCGAGGCCGAAGTGCGTGCGCTGTTCCGCGTGTCGCGGCTCGGCACGATCGCCGGCTGCATGGTCACGGACGGCGTCGTTCGCCGCAACGCGAGCGTCCGCGTCATCCGCGACAGCGCCGTGATCTACACGACGACGATCTCGCAGTTGAAGCGGTTCAAGGACGACGTCCGCGAAGTTGCGGAGGGCTTCGAGTGCGGCATCCTGCTCGACGGCTTCAACGACGTGAAAGAAGGCGACGTGCTCGAGATCTTCGAGACGCGCGAGGTCGAAAGAACTTCCCTCGACGAGGCGCCGGCCTCCTAGCATTTCCGCCCATGCCGAGCGGCTGGGTCGGGATCCTCACCTGTGAGCTGCACTTTCCCGCGGCGCACTCGCTGAAGGAGAAGCGCCACTACCTGCGCTCCGCGAAGGCGCAGCTTCAGAACCGGGTGGGGGCGTCGGTCGCCGAGGTCGATCACCACGACGTTTGGCAACGCGCTCGCATCACAGCGGCGTGTGTCGCCCGTGAGCACCGCGAGGTCGAGCGGCTGCTCGACGAGGCGGAGCGCTGGCTGCGTGGGCAGGAGTGGGACGTCGCGCTGGCCGAGCGGCTTCTGATCGATCCCGAGGACTAGGTTCGCCCAAGGACTAGGCTCGGCGCTGCATGCACGCGGTCGAGCTGATCGAGCGGAAGCGGAACGGGGAGGAGCTTTCCGCCACCGACGTCCGCGAGTTCATCGCCGCGTACGTGCGCGGGGACGTGCCCGACTACCAGGCGGCGGCCTTCCTCGTGGCGGTGTGGTTTCGCGGCCTGACGCCCGCCGAGACCTATGCCATGACCGATGCGATGGTGGCGAGCGGCGACACCGTCGACCTCGCGACCCGGCTCGGTCGCCGTGTCGTGGACAAGCACTCGACCGGTGGCGTCGGCGACAAGATCACGATCGCGGTCGGGCCGGTCGTCGCAGCGTGCGGCGTTCCGTTCGGGAAGATGAGCGGGCGCGGGCTCGGCCATACGGGCGGCACGCTCGACAAGCTCGAGTCCATCCCCGGCTTTCGCGTCGAGCTGACGACCGACGAACTGGTTGAGCAGACACGCGACATCGGGATCGCTGTCGCCGGGCAAACCGCCGACCTCGTGCCGGCTGACAAGAAGCTCTACGCGCTGCGCGACGTGACGGCGACGATCGACCAGGTCTCGCTGATCGCGGCGAGCATCATGTCCAAGAAGATCGCCGCCGGCGCAAGCGCGGTCGTCCTCGACGTCAAGGTCGGGGAGGGCGCATTCATGCGGACGGTTGACGATGCGCGGGAGCTCGCGCAGGAGATGCGCGCGCTGGGCGAGCGGGCCGGGATGGACGTCGTCTGCGTGCTGACGGACATGGACCAGCCGCTCGGTCGCGCGGTCGGGAACGCGCTCGAGGTGCGGGAGGCGTGGGAGACGGTGAGCGGCGGCGGGCCGGAGGACACCCGTGAGCTCGTCGTGGACGCGGCCGCCCAGCTCCTCGCGCTCTCGGATCTCGGCATCGACGAGGACGAGGGCCGGCGCCGCGCGGAGGCGGCGCTCGCAGACGGCACGGCGCTCGCGACCTACGACCGGTGGGTGCGGGCGCAGGGCGGCGACCCCGATCCCGCTCGACTGCCCGAGGCGCCTGTGGTGCACCAGGTCGCCGCGCCGGCGAGCGGCTACGTCCACGAGCTCGGGGCGAGGGAGGTCGCCGTCACGGCGATGGAACTGGGCGCGGGACGGGAGGTCGCCGGGGAGCCGATCGACCACGCCGTCGGCGTCGTCTGCCTGCGCAAGCGCGGGGAGCCGGTTGCCGCGGGCGAGCCGCTCGCCGAGATCCATGCGCGGGACGATGCGGCGGCGAAGAAGGCGGAAGCGTCGCTGCTGGAGGCCTACGAGATCGGGGACGGCAAGGTGGTGCCGCGGCCGCTCGTCCTCGAGGTGTTGCAGTGAGCAGGGCGTTGCAATGAGCGAGCGCATGCGCAGAGTGAACGAGTCGGTCCGGCAGGTGCTCGCCGAAGCGCTTCCCGAGCTCAAGGATCCGCGGATCGGGCTCATCACTGTGACCGCGGTCGAGACGGCGCCGGATTTGCGGCACGCGACGGTTTACGTCAGCGTGCTCGGCTCGAGCCGGAAGCGGCGCGCCAGCCTGGAGGGGCTCGAGGCCGCGCACGGTGTCCTCCAGTCGCGGCTCGCGCGCGAGCTCAGAATGAAACGAACTCCTCAGCTGACCTTCGAGTACGATCCGACGGTCGAGCGCGGCGTGCGCATGACCCGCCTGATCGACGAGCTCGCGCCGGACGACGATGACACAGACGACTGACCTGACGGCGATCACGGACGCCCTCCAGCGGCACGACCGCTTCCTCGTCGTCACGCACGAAAATCCCGACGGCGACGCCCTCGGATCGCTGCTCGCCCTGAGCCTCGCTCTACGGCAGCTCGGCAAGGACGCGGTCATGTACCTCCCGGGCCAGACTCCGCTGCCGCAGGAGTACGCCTTCATGCCGCTCGACGACATCGTTCGCGAGCCGCCCAAGGACGCTGCGGAGCGGGTGCTTCTCGCGGTCGACTGTGCGAAGGAGGATCGGATCGGCGACGAGTCCGTTCGCTCCGCGGCGCCGCTCGTTCTCGACATCGACCATCACCACGACAACACGCGCTTCGGCGATCTCAACCTGATCGTCGCCGACGCGTCGTCGACCGGGGAGATCCTGCGGGACGTCTTCGCCGAGCTCGGCGTCGAGCTGACGCCCGAGCTCGCGGAGCCGCTCTACATCGCGCTCGTCACGGACACAGGGCGCTTCCAGTACGCGAACACGACGCCGAAGTCGCTCCGCCTGGCGGCCGAGCTCGTCGAGGCCGGAGCCGACGTCCACGCCGTCTTCCAGGAGGTCTACGAGTCGGTCGAGTTCGCGAAGCTGAAGCTGCTTGCGCGCGCCCTCGGACGCGCCGAGGTGCTCGAAGGCGGGCGGATCGTCGTCTCGCATCTCCTGCGCACCGACTTCACGGAAGTCGGCGCGGCCGAACCGTATTCCGAGGGGATCATCGACTACCTGCGCGCCGTCGAGGGAGCCGAGCTGGCCGTGCTGATCAGGGAGCAGCTCCACGGCAGCCCTCACGCCCACAAGGGGTCGCTGCGCTCGAGCATCGACGAGCTCGACGTCTCGGTGATCGCCCGCTCGTTCGGAGGCGGCGGACACAGACAGGCCGCAGGCTTCTCGAGCGACGCTGCGCTCGACGAGATCGTCGAGCGCATCCGGCTGGCCTTCCTCGAGCAACGTGCCACCGCGCGGACTTGAGCCTGCGGGCGTCGCGCTCGTCGACAAGCCGAGCGGCCCTTCCTCCTTCGCGGTCGTTGCCCAGATCCGGAGGGTGACGCGCGCGCGGACGGGTCACGCCGGGACGCTCGATCCGTTCGCGACGGGGCTTCTCCTCCTGCTCTCGGGGAGGGCAACCAAGCTGGCTCCGGCTCTCGTCGGGCTCGACAAGCGCTACCTCACCGAGATCGACCTCAGCGGGCGAACCTCGACGGGGGATCCGGAGAGCGATGTTCTCGAGCGCCGCGCACCACCGAGCGAAGACGAGCTGCACCGGAGCCTCGAACGCCTTCGCGGCGAGATCGAGCTGCCGATTCCTGCCGCGTCGGCCGTGAAGATCGGCGGCGAGCGCGCGTACAAGCTCGCCCGGCGGGGCGTCGACGTGCAGATGCCCATGCGCCGCTCGACGGTGCATGCGCTCGAGGTCGTCGCGTACACGGGCGAGACGGTCACGCTCGACCTGCGCGTCAGCTCCGGGACCTACGTCCGTTCGCTGGCGCTCGCGCTCGGCGGGCACTGCGTGTCGCTGCGCCGGACCGAGGTCGGGCCGTTTTCGGTCGATGACGCGGTCGGACCGGAGGCATTCACGCCCGAACGACTTCTGTCGGAGGCCGAAGTGCTGGAGCGCGTGTGAACGTCGCTCGAGAGCCCGCCGAGCTGGTCGAGGCGCGGCGCGCGATCGCCGTCGGCACCTTCGACGGCGTGCACCGCGGCCATCTCCGCGTGATCGATGCTGCCCGGAGCGCCGGATTGCGGACGGGTGTCGTGACCTTCGATCCGCATCCCCGCGTCGTACTGGGGGGCCAGGTCGAGCTCCTCGCCACGCTACAGCGACGCCTCGAGCTCTTCGACGAGGCGGGGGTGGAAGACGTGCTCGTGCTCCGTTTCGATGAGCGGCTCGCGGCGCTCCCACCCGCTGAGTTTGCCGAGCGGATGCTGCGCGGGATCGGCGCCGAGTCCGTCGCCGCCGGCGAGACGTTTCGCTTCGGGCGCGGGCGTGAGGGCGATCTCGCGCTGCTCGAGCTGCTCGGCTTCGACGTGCGGCAGGTGCCGCTCGTCGAGAATGTCTCCTCGAGCCGCATCCGGCAGCTCGTTCAGGCCGGCGAGACAGAGGCGGCCGCGGCGCTGCTCGGGCGACCGCCGGAGGTTGAGGGGATCGTCGTCCGCGGTGACGGACGTGGCCGCGAGCTCGGCTTTCCCACCGCGAACCTGGACGTCCCCGAAGGGCTCCTCGTTCCGCCGGACGGCGTCTATGCGGGCTGGTCTCACGACCGGCGCGCGGCGGTGTCGATCGGGACGAACCCGCACTTCGACGGCGTCGAGCGGCGCGTCGAGGCGCATTTGCTCGACTTCGACGGCGACCTGTACGGCGAGCGGCTGGTCGTCGAGCTGTGGAGCCCGATCCGCGAGCAGCGCCGCTTCGACTCGCTCGACGAGCTCGTCGCCGCGATTGACGACGACGTCGAGCGCACCCGCAGAGCGGGCCGGCCGGGCTAGTCGACGCGGGGGAGGGCGACCCAGCCGATGCGCGCGACGCCGGGTCTTGGGAAATCGCTCCGCCAGGTCATGAGAGTGGAGTCGGTGCTGAGGCGGTGGCGTCGTTCTACCGGCACGCGGGTGAGCGGGTCCGGCTCCGTCTCCGTGACGAAGCCGCCGTCGATCACGGCCTTCAGATCGTCGAGCTCATACCTACCGTCGACGGGTTCGAAGCCGTGGGCGTTTGTCGCCCGAGGCGAGAGTCCGAGGGCCTCGACCACGTGCCGGATCAAGGCGGAGCCTTTCCACGAGTTCGTCAGCACGGCCAACACGACTCGCTGCTCGCGGACGAGCAGCAACAGGGCCTGATACCCGGCAGTCGAGCCTTCGTGGTCGAGCACTCCGTCTCGAACCCACCAGCCCAGCGCGTAGTGCGCACCGAGCGCCTCTGCGACGGGCCGGTGCAGCTCGTCCCACTGCTGGCAGTGCGCAAGCCCGTACTCCACGAGGTCTCCGACCGTGGACCACAATCCGCCGCTAGCCCTGCGGTCGATCGGAAACGACGGGTCCGCGACGACGTCGCCCGGCAGCGTCCCCAGCACGGCGTCGGGCGGCTTCTCGAAGCCTGTGTGCTGCAGGCCGAGCGGCTCGAGCACGAGTTCGCGCACCGCATCCGAATAGTCGAAGCCGGTCGCCGCCTCCCAATACGCGGCATTCGAATAGGACCATAACCCCACACACTCGGGCGGCAACGGCTCCAGTCGTTCTGGGCGATAGCCCGCCGTGTGCGAAAGCAATGCGCGCCGCCTCTCGTCGAGGAGCCCTGCGAGAAAGATCGCCGTCGCCGTGAAGGACTTCGTGATCGACGCGATCCGAAACGAGCGCTCGTGCTCGCCGGCGAACACGGTCCGGCCGTCGACGTGCAGCGCCGCGGCGACGACGGAAATGCCCGTCCGCGCCTGTGCCTCGCGCACGATCTCGGACAGCCGCTCCTGCGGAATCGCGCTTCCCATGCCGCTTTCCGCTACCCTACCCGCGACCCAGGCCCGGCTCGCGCCAACGTTCCTTGGCGCCGCGGGCGGAGCCTCGGGAGGCAAAAGGAAGGAGAGGGCGTGGCCCTGACCAAGGAAGCAAAGCAGGAGATCATCTCGAAGCATGGCCGAAGCGAGGCCGATACCGGCTCGCCGCAGGTGCAGATCGCGATGCTGACGCAGCGGATCAACGACCTGACCGAGCATCTGCGCGAGCACAAGCACGACCACTACTCGCGGCGCGGGCTGCTCAAGCTCGTCGGGCAGCGCCGCCGCTTCCTGAACTACCTGCAGAGGCACGACCTCGAGGGCTACCGCGCCCTCATCAAGGAGCTCGGCCTGCGCCGCTAGCTCCCAACAACACGGAGGGTGGAAGTTCGAGCGAGCCCACCACGGTTGGACTGGCTCGAGCTCCCGCCCTCCACAAGCAAAGTGGAGGACAATTGATGAGTATCGCGACCGAGCGCCGGGCGCAGGTCTCCGTCCAGATCGGGACACAGGAGATCAGCTTCGAAACCGGCCATCTCGCGAAGCAGGCGGACGGCGCAGTCGTCGTCCGCGGAGGCGAGACGATGGTGCTCGCCACGGCCCAGGGGCGCGCCGAGGCGCGTGAAGGAGCCGACTTCTTCCCGCTCACTGTCGACGTCGAGGAGCGGATGTACGCCGCCGGGAAGATCCCGGGCGGCTTCTTCAAGCGTGAGGGGCGCCCGACGGAGCGCGCCATCCTCACGGCACGGATGATCGACCGGCCGATCCGGCCGCTCTGGCCGAAGGGCTTCCGCAACGAGGTGCAGGTCATCTGCACCGTGCTCAGCGCGGACATGGTCACGGCCCACGACATCCTCTGCATCAACGGCGCGTCCGCGGCGCTGATGCTCTCGCCGCTGCCGTTCCTCGGCCCGGTCGGCGCTGTCCGCGTCGGCCTGATCGAGGGCCAGCTCGTTGTCAACCCCACGTTGGCCGAGAGCGAGAACGCCGAGATGGACCTGATCGTCGTCGGCACGAAGGAGGCGCTGACGATGGTCGAGGCCGGCGCGAACGAGGTGCCCGAGGAGAAGATCCTCGAGGCATTCGAGCTCGCGCACGGCGAGATCGTGAAGCTGTGCGAGGCGCAGGAGGATCTGCGCCGCCAGGCCGGCAAGCCGAAGTGGCT
>Ga0105240_10004116_pt1 | contig 22324 bp, 21 predicted proteins | sample KBSC54metaG_FD_80426 | JGI IMG/M metagenome (GOLD analysis project Ga0105240, IMG submission 80426) | Corn rhizosphere microbial communities from Kellogg Biological Station, Michigan, USA - KBS C5-4 metaG | ecosystem: Host-associated > Plants > Roots > Rhizosphere > Soil | place: Michigan, USA... | reverse complement strand
GGCTACCGCTGAAGCGCACCGACTGGACCGACTTCGTGTTCTGCTGTCTGCGGCGCGTCGGTGGCTTCGAATACCGCCTGCATCTGTTCGTCGCTGTCGAGCTCATCGCCAGCGTCTACTACCGAGCACTGGAAGTGGCCACCGGATGCCAGCGCCTGAAGGTGCTGTGCCGAACCCTGGTGGCCGACGAGTTGGCCCACATCGGACTGCAATCTCAACTTTTGCTCACGTTGCGCGCGCGCAAGACTCCAGCGGCACGCGGCACCATCCGCTGGTTGCATCGAGCCTTCTTCACGGCAACCGCCGGCGTCGTATACCTGACACATCGCCCCGTGCTACGGGTGGCCGGATATGATCTCGGGGGTTTCCTGCGCGCGTGCGCGAGCCAATACGCCTTCTATCTCGAGCCGCCAGTGACTTGCCGCGAACGGACCCCGAGCCACGAGGTACGCTAAGATGGCCGCATGAAGATCTACGGCGCCGATGGCAATGAGTTGATGACGGTCAGCAGCCTCGAGCGGGAAGGCTCCACCTTGGTGATCAAGGGCAAGATCTTCGGCACCATGCCCCTGACCGCCAAGCTGCGCCCCCGGGAGGCCCGCAAAGCCTTCGGGTTGTTGAATTTCCGGCTGGCGCTTTTTCTGCTGACGCTGCCCTTCCGGCGTTAGGTCGCTGCCGCCGCTAGCGTCGCCGCACGCTTGTCGTGCGCGTGGTCGGCTCCGATGAAGAGGTACACGGCCGGCACGATGAACAGCGTAAACAGCGTGCCGATGGACAACCCCGTGAACAGCACGATTCCCATAGCGCGGCGTCCCGCCGCTCCCGCACCCGTCGCAATCACGAGCGGCAGCACACCCAACACCATGGCTCCGGTAGTCATCAGGATGGGCCGTAACCGAACCGCGGCTGCCTCTTCGATCGCTGCCAGTTTCGCCATGCCGGAGCGCTGCAGCTCGTTGGCGAACTGCACGATGAGAATTCCGTGCTTGCTGATGAGGCCGAGTAGTGTGACGAGGCCGACCTGCGTATAGATGTTGAGCTTTGCCGCGCCCAGGTTGATGAACAGCAGCGCCCCGAACAACGCCATCGGCACTGAGACCAGAATGACCGCCGGATCACGGAAGCTCTCGAACTGCGCCGCGAGCGCCAGGTAGACAATCACGAGCGCGAAGAACAGTGTCACCGTAAAACTGCCGGTACCCAGTACGTATTGCCGCGACTGTCCCGAGTAATCGGCGTTGTAACCGGTAGGGGCCACCTCATGCAGTGCGTTGCGCAGGAAGCGCAGCGCCTCATCCTGCGACACCCCGGGAGCGCCGGCAATGGTTGCCGAATTGAGCTGCTGAAAGTGACTGATGGTCTCCGGGACAGTGGTCGTCTTGATCTTTGCGACAGTGCTGGCTGGAATGAGCGAGCCATCGCCAGCGCGCACGTAGTAGTCGAGCACCTGCTCGGGGTTGAGTCGGTATTTCTGCAACACCTGCGGGATGACTTTGTAGGACCGGCCCGCGATCGAGAAATAGTTGACATAGCCGCCGCCTAACGCGGCGCCGAGCGATGCGCCGATATCCTGCTGCGTCAGGCCCATATCGCCTACCATGTCGCGGTCGACCTCCACAGTCGCCTGTGGCTTGTCGAGCTTCAAGTCGGAATCGACGGCCCAGAACATCCCGCTGGCCCTGGCTTTATCCAGCACCCGGTTTGCCACTTCGTACAGGTTCTCGACCGGCTCTGTCGTCGTGATGACGAACTGCAGCGGCAGACCTTGCGCTCCAGGCAGGGCGGGGAATTGAAACGCGAAGAAGCGCGCGCCGGCGATGTGGTTCCACTTTTCCTGCAGGTATTGTTGGATGTCAGTGGAGGAGCGCTTACGCTGATCCCAAGGTTTCAGCAGGACGCCACCGAAGGCCTGGTTGATCGAACCCTGGCCGATGATCTGGAATGTCGCCTCGTACTCCGGCAACGCCTTCAGGGTCTGGAACATCTGTTCCTGGTAGGTCTGCATCTGCGCGAGGGTGGCGTTCGGCGGACCGATCGTCTGCCCTAGCACGGTGCCTTGGTCCTCCTGAGGCGCGAGCTCCGAGTCCGAGGTCATGAACAGGTAGACGGTGCCGAGCAACATCACTGCGCCCAATGTAACCAACACCTGCCAGGTCTCGAGCCAACGCGACAGACCGCGCTTGTATGCATTACGCACACGAGTGAACTGCCTGTCCAGATAGTGCGTGAAGCGGTTTTCTTCTGCATCGGCGCGGAATATCTTCGAGCACATCATCGGCGACAACGTGAGCGCGATGACCCCGGAAATCACGACCGCGCCGGCCAGGGTAAAGGCGAACTGTGTAAACAGGGCGCCGGTCAGGCCACCTTGGAAACCGATCGGAACATACGCGGCCACCAGCACGATGGTCATGGCAATGATCGGCCCGCCGAGCTCGCGCGCCGCCTGGATAGCCGCCGGGAAAGGCGCCATGCCTTCTTTGAGGTGACGATCGACGTTCTCGACGACGATGATGGCATCATCCACCACCAGGCCGATCGCGAGCACCAGCGCAAGCAGTGTCAACAGGTTGATCGAGTAGCCGAGCGCCAGCATCAGGAAGAATGCGCCCACGAGCGACAAGGGCATCGCGACGACAGGCACGAGAACCGCGCGCGGGCTCCCGAGGAACAGAAAGATCACCGCAGTTACGATGATCAGCGCTTCGACGAGGGTCTTGATGACCTCCGTAATGGCGGTGTTGATGAATTTGGTGGTATCGAACACCAGCTCCTGGGTCATACCCGTGGGCAACTGCGCCGCGATATCGGGAAGCGCGGCCTTCACGAGCTTGACGACTGTGAGGACGTTCGCACGCGGTGCCGTCTGAATGCCAATGAAGACGCCGTGCCTTCCGGAGAATGACACGCTGAAATCGTAGTTTTCCGCTCCCAACACCACCGTGGCCACGTCCTGCAGTCGCACGATGGCGCCGTTCTGCTCCTTGACGACGAGTTGCTTGAAGCCGTCGAGCGAATGCAGGTCCGTCGAGGCGGTGAGATCGACACTGACGGCCTGCCCCTTCGCCGTGCCCACGGCGGTGAGATAATTGTTGGCCGCCAGTGCCGCATTGATGTCGGAGCCGGTCACACCGTGCGCAGCCATGCGCTGAGGGTCGAGCCAGGCGCGTAGGGCATATTGGCGGGCACCGATGACATCGGCCGATTGCACACCCTCGATGGAGTCGAGCTTCGGTTTGATGACCCGCGCCAGGTAGTCCGTCAGCCCGTTCGTGGGCAGAGCGGTACTGAAGTAGCCGATATACATGGTTGCGGTGGTCTGGCCAGTCTGCACCGTCAATACCGGCTGCTGAGCCTGCGGAGGCAGCTGGTTGCGAACGGAGTTCACCTTGGTGCTGATCTCCGTCAGCGCGCGATTGGAGTCGTAGTTCAGGCGCAGCGTCGCCGTAATCACCGAGGTCCCGGTGCTGCTCGAGGAAGACAGGTAGTCGATACCCTGCGCCTGCGCGATCGCTTGCTCGAGCGGCTGCGTGATGAATCCCGCAACTGTCGTGGCATCCGCGCCGTAGTAGGTCGTGGTCACCGTGACAGTGGCGTTCTCCGTTTGCGGATATTGCGTAACCGGCAGGCCAAAAATCGCGCGCAGGCCCAGCACCAGAATCAACAGACTCACCACGGCCGAGAGGACTGGCCGCTCGACAAACAAATCAGTGAATTTCATTGATCGCCCCCTTCCTGTGGCGCCGGATGGGCATCGTCTTTGGGTTGCACGCTGTTGTCCACCTGCAGCGGCGTGCCGTTCTTCAACTTCAACTGCCCACTGGTCACAACCTGATCGCCCTGCTTGATACCACTGACGACCGCTGCTTGATCACCACGTGTAGACCCGACCGTGACAAACACCTGTTGCGCCACGAGCGACTGACCGTCCTTCGACTTGATGGCGACGAACACGGTAGCGCCGTAGGGGTTGTAGGTGATCGCTGTCTGCGGCAATGTCAGATAACGTTGCTTTGCTCCCGACTGCACGGTGACCCGGGCAAACATACCAGGTAACAGCCGCCCGGAAGAGTTGCCGACCGCCGCCTCCACCTGGAAATTGCGGCTCGCGGTATCGACCCGCGGGTCGAGCGCGGTCACTTTACCCTCGAAGGTCTCGCCGGCAAACGCATCCGTCGTCAGGTGTATCGTCTGCCCCGGGGACACGCGCGCGAGCTCCCGTTGCGGCACCCGGAAGTCCACCAGGATCGGGTCGATCGCCTGCAATGTGACGACTTTGTCGCCTGGATTGAGATACTGCCCCGGGTTGAGCGTCGTGATCCCCAAGCGGCCCGCAAAGGGCGCGCGCAATGTTTTCTTTGCAACCAGCGCGGCCTGGGCTTCCGCCTGCGCGCGCCGGTTCTTCAGATCGGCAGCATCCGCGTCCAAGGTCGCCTGACTGATCGCTTGCGCCTCGAATTGCACTTTGTCGCGCTTGTAGGTGGTCTCGGAAAGATCCGCGGCGGCCTGCAGCGCGTGCAGCTGTGCAATGTCGGAGTCTGCATTCAGCTCGACCAGCACCGCGCCGCTCTTCGCATCCTCGCCGGATTTGAAGTTCAATGTCCGCACGAGACCGGCGACCTCCGTGGTGACATCCACGCCGCGGTAGGCGCGCATGCTGCCGACCGCAGCGACCTCCGGCTGCCAATCCGAGTACTCCACGATCATCGTGCTCACGGTCTGCGGCGGCGATGCGTTTTGTGCGCGGGCCTTCGCCATCATGTACTGCTTGAAGAAGTTGAAGCCCACCAATAGAGCCAGCAGGACTCCCGCCCCCAACAACACCACGATCAGCCGCCTACGCATAACTGTTGTCACTGCTTAGCTACCTCGTTCCGATTCCACCAACCGCCGCCCAGCGCCTGGTACAGCGCTGCGGAATCGGCGTAGCGGGCGGCTTCGGCCAACACCCGGCTCTGCCGGGTCTCCGCATACTGTCGTTCGGCAATCAGCAGCTGCACGTGGCTGACGCCGCCGGCCGTGAACTGTTTGCGGGTGATCTCGAGCGACTTGGCGGCAGCCTCTGCCGCCGCCGCCTGGGCGCGCAAGTTGCGCGCGTCCGCTTCCAATGCCCGCAAGGTGTCGGCGACGTCCTGCATCGCGGCCAACACCGTTTCACGGTACTGCGCGGCGGCGCTGTCGAGGTCGGCCAGCGCGGCGCGACGCTTGTGGAGCAGCTCGCCGCCATGAAAAAGCGGCTGTGTCAGGCTCGTACCAACACTCCACGTCCCCGTGCCGCCGGTGAAGAGTTGGCTCGCCTGCAGCGCGTCCGAGCCGATCGACCCCGATAGGTCGATCTGGGGGAACAGGTTGGCCGTCGCTACACCCACCTGGGCGGTCGCCTGGTGCAAGGTCGCCTCGGCGGCTTGCACGTCCGGCCGTTGCCGAATGAGCTTGGCCGGCACGCTCACAGGCAGATCCACCGGCAGACGCAGCTGGTCGAGATCGAACGGGGGCGTGTCGGTGTCGGGTGTTTTTCCGGCCAGCACCGCCAGCCGGTGTTGGGCCTGGGCAAGCGCCTTTTCCAGAGCCGGCAGAGTCGCCTGCGTCTGCGCGAGCTGCGCGCTCTGCGTGAGCACATCGGAATTCGCGGCCCCGCCGGCTGCAAACTGCTTCTGCACGACCTCGAGCTGGTCCTGTTGGCTCGCGATGATTTCGTTCGCCGCCGCGATCTGCGCGCGCAAGGATGCAACATTGATCGCGGTTGTCACGACATTTGCCGTGAGGGACAAGTTGGCAGCCTCCACTTGCCAGCGCTGATAGTCGGTCTGCGCGCGCAAGGCCTCGAGCTGCCGCCGAGAGGCACCGAACAGGTCCAGTCGGTAGGTGACGTTCACCGCCGCCGAAAACAACGTGAACTCACTGGAGCCGAATTGCGGCGCGCCAAAGGCGGCGCCGGGAGTTTTCTGACGGGTGCGGGCAAAGCTCCCGTCGGCGCCCGGCAGGAGTAGCGAGCCCCATTGCGCGCGATAATTCTCTTGCGCGGACCGAAGAGTGGCCTTGGCCGCCTGTACGGTCGGGCTATCGCGCAAGGCTGACTTGACGAGCTCGTCCAGCGGCGCGGATTGGAACAACGTCCACCAATCAGCGGGGATGTCGCGGTCCGGGCTGAACGTCTGCACACTGCCCGCCCCGCCCGGAGCCTCTACAGTGCCCTGGGGCTGCGCACCCTGTGTGTAGTGATCCGTAGCGGGGGGCGCGGGCGAATGGAAATCCGGCCCGACGGCACACGCCGATAAAATAGCTGCAAACGCCACACAGCACAGGGCGTTGCGTGCCCGACGGGCACGGCACGAATCGATAGGTGACATCCTCGAACCATAGCAGACTCCTGGCGGCTTGCGGCTCGAGGCGGAGCGCTTTTCTGTGTAATTTCATCGCCTAACGCCAAGCCGTTCTCAGGCACTGCTCTCTTCCTGGGAGGCGGGCTGGCGCGCTACAGTGCCGAGAGCGTTGGCTGGCGGCTGCCGGGCACCGCGGCGGTATTCGCTGGGAGTCACTCCATAAAACCTGCGGAACGCGCGGCCGAAGTGCGTGACGCTGCCGAAACCCAGATCGAGCGCAATCTCCGTCAGCGTACGCTGCGCGGCCGGCATGGATGTCAGGGCCCGGATGCTCTCTTCCAACCTGCGGCGCAGGATATAGCGTGCCACCGTCTCGCCCTCGCTGGCGAACAGGTAATGCAAGTTGCGGGGGGTCATGTGCAGGGCCGTGGCTACCCGCGTGGGCGTCAGGTCCGCAGCGCTCAGATGCGATTCGATATAGGCGAGTATCTGACCCTTGTGAAACGCCGCGGATTGGGAGGGACAGGTAGCAGCCTTTTGAGTGTTGGCGTATGCCACGGAGACCAACTCGAGAATACCGTGGAGCAGGCGCGGCTGCGTCATCTCGGTTGGCTGCTCACGGCAGCCGCGCCAGAAATCGCGCAACAGGTTGGCGACGAGCGCGCCGACGCCGGTGTTGCCCGCGACACGCAGCCCGATGACCCGCTCCGGGCAGGGCAGATAACGCCGCAACGTGTGACTGGGCATCCCTAACAGCAGCTTGCGGACGGGACCCGCGTGCGTCGCCTCGAAGATCTCGCCCGGGGCGCTCGCGTAAATGGCGAAATCACCCGCTTGCAGATGACACTCGCGGCCCCATTGGCGGTCCAGGCTCGAGCCCTCGAGCACCAGGTGCAGCGTGTACCTCGAACCGGCCTGGCTCGGCGCGGCCGCGGTACCGCCGCCCGAACCAGTTATACGAACCGTGCCCGGGGCGGAGGAGACCTCCACGAGCCAGACGTCGCCGATCTTCGTGCGCGTCAACTCGGCGGCGAAGTTGGCCGGATCGAGCGGGGCAAACGTGGCCGCGGTGAATGACTTGCTCATCAGGCGGTTCCAATACGCAGCGCGCAAGCGCGTCGGCTGTTCCGCCGTCGAAAACGTCTCGAATTGACCCATACACATTCTCCTCCTGCGCAAGCATGCTTGCTCACCGTCGATCCAGGGCGCCACTTCCGCGCACACCCGCGACGCATGCGTCGCGTCGCTTCCTTTAATAATCCCCGAGCAGTTCCAGACACGCACCGGCGATGACGGTCAGAGCGTGCTCGGTCAGATCCCGCTCAGCCCTCGTGAGCCGCGCCACCAACGCGTTCTGAAACCGGCGCCAATGCGGGCGGAAGCTCCCGAAATGGGCTTTCCCCGCGGCCGTGAGTGAAAAACGCGGCGAGCGACGGTCGCGCGCGTTGATATGCCGCGCGACGAAACCGCGCTTTTCCAACGAAGCCACCGAGCGGCTCACTTCGGCCGGGTCCACGCAAGCCTGTCTGGCCATTTCCCGCACCGATAGGTTGTGCATCACCCCGAGCTGCGCCACCACCCGCCATTGCGCTACCGACAAGCCGGATTTCTCGGCTAACAATCGGCCGACGTGCAGATCGAGGAGCTTGCCTACCAACAGCACCCGCACGGGCAGGTAGTCGGGACCGCCGCTCATCCACATCGGCTCCAGCATACCGAGTGCTGGTAGCCTGACACTGCCCAGCCGCGGCGCGTGCTTGTTCGCCGCTTTCATGTCAGTAGGGCTCCGGCAGGTCGGGATGCCGTCTGAAGATGTCGCGCTCGCTCTTCACCTCGCTGTACGGGCGGTAAAGCGTAGTCGGCTCATTGGGCGCGACGTTCAGCGGGCCGCGAACCGAGCCGTGATCCGACGCCCGCGCCCAACTCACTTCGTAGCTATTACGGAACAAGGGCGCGAGGTTCGAATGCGCAATGCGCCAGACACCGTCTTCCTTCACGTAGTCGACATAGTACGGCCCCCAGATCCAGCTCGCCGACGTGGCACTCCCCGCAGCCCCCGGCGAAAGCCAATGGCTGCGTGCCGATTGCCCATCGGCGGCGATCTCGATGTATGGATTGACCGCCATGTGCAGGATGAAAAAGCCGGGGATTCCCTTGGTCGCGTCGAAGGCCGCATAGAGCGCCCGGATCTTGTCGAGTCCGCGGTAGACCCCGCTGTCGGAAAACTCGACGGACACCTCTGGCAACCCCTTGGCGAAGCACTCATCCACGATACGGTCGAAGCGCTGCGTGAAAAGATAGTGAGCGTACTTCGCCTGGAGCTTTTGCAGCTCCAGCTGATCCTCGAGACGCTGCAAGCGCGCACTGAGCTCCTCAATGGTCGACATCCGTAAGGCCCTCACTTACATGCGCAACACGGCTTTGACGGTGACCCCGTGCTCGCAGTCCGCGAACGCCCGGGCGATATCCTGGAACGGGTAAAAGCGGATGAGCCGATCAAACGGCAACCGTCCCTGGCGGTAGTATTCGATCAGCAGCGGGATAAAAAGACCGGGTGAGGCATCGCCGCCGAGAATCCCGCGCACGGTACGGCCACCGCTGAGTATCTGAAACATGTCAGGCGTCCAGGATCCCAGCGGAGCGCCGACGAAACCGGCGACTCCCCGCATGGCCAGACACTCCAAGGCTTGCGTGAAAACCGCCGGAGAGCGCGTTGTGTTGAAGCTGAAATCGGCACCGTGACGGGTCCAATCACGGATCGCCTGCACCGGGTTACCCGCGGCGGCGTCGATCGCATGTGTTGCTCCGAGCTGCAACGCGAGCTCCAGTCGAGATGGCACGACATCCACGGCAATGATGCGTGTCGCACCGACGATCTTCGCGGCCATCACCGCACTCAACCCGACGGCGCCGGTACCGAAGATTGCGATGGATTGTCCCGCCCGAACTCCCAACGAGTTGATGACCGATCCCACGCCGGTCATGACGCCACAAGCCAATGGCCCCATGATCTCGAGGGGCATGTCATCAGGCACCTTCACTGCGCTGCGTTCGTCCGCCAACGAGTAGGTGGCGAAGGAGGACTGACCGAAGAAGCGCGCGTTGACGGGAGTGCCGCTCTGCGCGAGAGGTGTGCTCCCATCCGGGCGCCGGCCGCCGAAATTTCTCGGCAAGCATTCGTAACAATAACTCTGCGCGTTCTGGCGGCAACTCGGGCATTCGCCGCAGAAACTCACACTCAAGATGACACGGTCGCCGGGCACGAATCGTGTCACCGCCGCGCCGACGCGCTCGACGACACCGGCGCCCTCGTGTCCAAGTACTATCGGCTTCGGACTGCGATCCCGCTCGTGCACGTTGATGTCGGTGTGGCAGATACCGCTCGCGACGATCCGCACGAGCATTTCGCCATCACGCGGCGCCTCGATGTCGAGAGGCTCCACAGCGGGTGGCCGGCCCGCATCACGCGAGATTGCCGCGAGGATTCTCACGTTTCCTGCCTCCTACCGGGGAACGATCCCGGAGCCGGCAACGCTCCTCGCGCATCCACCTGCATCGGAACTACCCCCTCGAAGCACGGACTGCCAGGCTTGCAGGCATCATTGACGAACTTTGATGATAAATCAACGATCGCGAGGGCCCGGCCTTGCGCGCATAATCGGCCCAGGCGATTGCGGGGGTACGTGACGTGCAGAAGATCTCCGAGCTCTTCAATGTAAATGGCTACGGTGCGGTCGTGACCGGCGGAGCGAGCGGCATCGGGCTGGGTTTCACCGTGGCGCTGGCGGCCAACGGAGTGCGCGTCACCATGCTTGATGTCGATCCGCAACGGATCGAGAGCGAGACCCGGCGGCTGCGCGGCGCTGGATTGGATGTCCGGGGCAAGACAGTCGACGTGACCGACCACAAAGCGCTCGATGCCGCGGTAGACGAAGCAGCGCGCGAATACGGGCGCCTCGATGTAGTGTGCGCTAACGCGGGCATCGATTCGGGCGTTGGGTTCGTTGGATCCTGGGTGGGCGCGCATCGCGATCGGGTCACCGAGGGCGCCCTCGAGAATTACAGCGACGATCGCTGGAATCGGGTCATCGAGGTCAACCTGAACGGCGTTTTCGCGACCGCGCGCGCCGCCGCGCGACATATGAAGCCGCGCAAGTCGGGGCGCATCATCGTCACCACCTCCATGGCGGCGACCCACATCGAAGCCGCGATCGGCTCGGCCTACATGGCGGCGAAGGCCGGAGCGGCACACTTCATGCGCAGCGCAGCCCTGGAGCTCGCGGCTTACAACATTACCGTAAATGCCATCGCGCCCGGATTCATTGTAACCAACATCGGCGGCGGTCACGCCCATAACCCTGATACGCAGAAAGCGGTGGGCAGGATCATTCCCATGCACCGCGTAGGTTTCCCCGCTGACCTGGACGGCCTGGTGCTATTCCTGGCCTCACCCGGCTCAGGTTATATCACCGGCCAGGAAATCATCATCGATGGCGGCTGGGGGCTCGGCACGGCAGACTGAAGGAGACGGCCTAACCAAGCTCCTGCGACCCCCAGACCTCCTGCGCGACCTCCACAACCAGCGCCAGCTTCCGCCACTGATCGTCTTCGGACAGCTTGTTCCCGTGGTGAGTGCTTGCAAACCCGCACTGGGGTGAAATGCAAAGGTTCTCCAAAGGCACGTACTTCGTGGCCACATCGATGCTGCGCTTCAGCGCATCCTTGCTCTCGATCTGGCCCACCTTGGTGGTCACGAGCCCTAACACGACCCTCTTGTTCTTGGGCAGGAAGCGCAGAGGCTCGAAACTACGGGAGGGCTCCGTACCCGCGACGGCATCGAATTCCATGAAGAATCCGTCGACATCGCAGGAGAACATGGCCTCCGCGATCTCCTCGTAGCCACCCTGCGTGGCCGATGAGCTCTTGAAATTGCCGTGACAGGTATGGATGGTGACCGCGAGGTCAGCCGGGCGCCCCTGCAAAGCCGCGTTTATCGTATCGGCGTAACGGCGTGGCAGCGTCTTGGGATCGTCCCCGTTGGCGCGGCAACTCTCGCGGAATTTCTCGTCGCCCAGGTAGGCAAACGCCACGTCGTCGAGTTGCAGATACTTGCACCCGGCTGCGCTGAATGACGCCAGCGCCTTCCGATACGTCATGGCTGCATCCGCCCAGAAGGCATCGATGTCAGGATAAACCTCGCTAGACACCCCCTTCCTGCCGGCTCGCATATGCAACATCGACGGCGAAGGGATCGTCTGCTTCGGCGTCCGTTGGGTCTGTGCTTTGAGGTACTTGAAATCCTCGACCATGACGGGCCGCGCGTAGTCCAACTTGCCGATCACCGTTGCGATTGGTGGCTGCTCCTGCGTGCCCACGAACTTCGGGCCGGCCATTTGCTTGATCTCGACTCCTTGCAGTTGCCGCAGAAAGTCGATATGCCAGTAATCGCGGCGGAATTCGCCGTCGGTGATCGATTGCAGACCGACAGACTCCTGGCGCGCGACAGCGGCACGGATCGCTTCGTCCTCGTGCTCGCGTAACTGCGCGGCATCGATCTCGCCTCGCTTGAAGCGGTTGCGCGCTTCGACCAGCTCGGCGGGACGCAATAAGCTGCCAACCTGGTCGGCGCGGTAAGGGGGGCGCATCGTCCCCGACGATTTTGTCATCACTCACTTCTCCAGATTCATCACCGCGACCGTACAGCCGACCGCGAAGATCGGAATGGGCGCGTAAAACCACAACTCACCGGTATGGCCTTCGGCCGCGCCGGCGACAGCAATGAAAGTGCGGATCTCGAAACCGCCCTGCCCCGCCTCGCGCCAGATCTCCTCGTCCTTGTAGGCCAACAGGTCCGCGCGTCGATTGGCGAGAAACTTCTCCAGGAAAGCACGATCCCAGGCCTCGTTGATCTTTCCCGAGTCAGGTGTTGCCGGCCAGTGGGAAATACCCCCCGTCCCGATCAAGGCAATTCGCTCGGGCCGCGCCGCGCAGGCGCGCTGCAAAGCGCGGCCAAACTCGTAACAGCGTTTCAGGGGGATCAGAGGCGGCCCCTGACAGTTGATGTTCACCGGGATGATCGGCAGGTCGGCGCGCGGGGTGAGGAAGTGCAGCGGAACCATGATACCGTGGTCGAACTTCCATTCCTGCGCGTACGCCAGATCCACATCGTTCATCACGTCCTGGATGATCTGCGCGGCGAGCTGCGGCGCGCCGGGGAAGCGCATGCGCTTGATGCCGAGCCACTGCTCGTCCTCGATGGGTCCGTCGTAGTGCTCACCCATACCGACGCAGATGGCCGGCATGTTGTTCATGAAGAAATTTGCAAAGTGCTCTGCGCCGATGACCATTAGTGCATCCGGACGGGCGGCCTCGAGCGCCTGTCGCATTCGGTCGTATGCCGCGTAGAAAGCATCTCGGACGACAGGATCGGCGCGATCCTTCCGACCGGTGATGCCCGGCGCGTGGCTGCAGACCCCCGCAAATACGAGACTCATGTCATCTACCCTCGGCCCGTGTGTAGAGACCGGTCCGAACCGGGCCGTACTTTCGCTCTCCTGCGCGCATCGCCTCGATGTAGTCGTTCCACTCGAAACCGCGCCAGGCGGCGAAATGCATCAGGATCTGCCCGTTCACCCCCATGACATAGAGCAGTCCGATGTCAGGCTCCCGCAAGGCCAGCTGTTCCTCGGCAGTCAGCTCGTATTCCGTCAGCAGGGAATCGAAGTCCTCCTTGAAACGCCTGGCTGTCGCTGGATCGCGATTGAGGTGATAGAGCAGCTTCTGGACCTGATAGAGGCTCATACCGTCATTCTCCACCCGGCCGCAGACCAGCCAGCGAGTCTTCCAACTCCTGCAACAAGGAGAAAAGTTGTGTCACGCGCTCGGTCCCGAAACGCCGTGCTATTTCGGCGTAAATCTGCTCCGACTCCGGCGCGTGCCGGGCGATGAGCCGCAATCCCTTGGGCTCCAGACTGACCACGCTGCGCCGCAGATCGGAGTCCACCTGCTTGCGGCTCACGAGCTGGCGCTTCTCCATATCGGGCAGAATGCGCGACAGGCTGGGACCCAACAGAAAGGTCGCATCCGCCAGCGCGGTCACTTCCAGCGGACCCGAGTGGGCCAGCGCACGCAGGATGCGCCACTGTTGCTCTGTGACTCCGTGAGACCGCAGGCCGGGACGGAAAAGACACATTACCGACTCACGCGCGCGCAATAGCGCCATGGGGAGCGATTCCGAGAAGGCGCGCATGGGCACTTCAGCCGACATCGTCGATTACCGTATTGCGCAGGATCCCCACTCTCGATACCTCGACTTCGACGACATCTCCCGGCACCAGATAGCGCGGTGGCTCGAATCGCGCGCCCGCACCACTGGGTGTACCGCTCAAAATCACATCCCCGGGCTCCAACGAGCAGAACGTCGAGAGATAGCTGATGAGATACGGAATGGGAAACAACATGCGATCGCTCGTATCGTTCTGGCGTTCTTCACCGTTCACACGAGTGGTCACTCGCAGGGCCGCGCCTCCTACTTCATCGGCGGTCACGATGTAAGGGCCGATAGCGCCGGAGCGATCGAAATTCTTTCCTTGCGTCACGTTGAATTTCGAATGCCTGAGCCAATCGCGTACCGATCCCTCGTTGGCGCAGGTATATCCGAGGACATGCGCCATCGCCTCCTCCTGCTTGATCCGGCGGCCGCCAGTCCCGATGACCACGACAATCTCGCCTTCGTAATCGAGTTGCTGCGACTCACGCGGACGCACGATGGGCTCTTCATGCCCAACCAGGGAAGTATGCGAGCGCATGAAGAGACTTGGATACCGGGGACGCTCGCTCCCGTCTTTGTACTCCTCGTTCCGATCTGGATAATTGACACCTATACAAAAATACCGTGTATCGCGGCCAATCGGCTTCAGGATCCGGACATCCTGCAACGCGTAGTCTGCGTCAATCGACGTCGCGAGACTGCGGGCAGGACCCATGAGACCGGAGCGGATGAATGTCAACGCATCGGTGATGCCGTGTCCAAACCGCGCACCCAGGTCGACGATGCCATTCGGGCCCAGCGCCCCCACGGACTCGCGGCCTGCCGCACGGAAGTTGAGAAGTTTCAAGCCGCCCGCTCCTCGAGCAAGCCCACTCGTTGCAACACGGCATCCAGCCGGCGCTCGAGCTCCGGCGTCGCCGGCACCATGGGCAGACGGTGCTCGTTGGCGGCCAGGATTCCCAATCGCTTCATCATGTACTTCATGGGAATCGGGTTGGTATCGAAGAACACGGCCTGATTGATCTCGAACAGCTGATGGTGCAGAGCCTGTGCCGCGGGCAGATCGTTGCGCCAGATCGCCTCGCACAGGTCCGCCAGAATCCTGGGCTGCAGATTGCCGACGGCGTTCATGAGCCCGCAGGCACCCACCGCCAGCATCGGAAAACTCAACTCCTCGAGCCCGACGAACACCTTGAACTCCGGGCCCAACGCAGCGCGGCACTCGGAAACCAGAGCGAGATCGTTTACCGCGTGCTTCATACCCACGAAGTTGGGTGATTGCGCACGCAACTCCTTCAAGGTGTCGATCGTGACGTTCACGGCCGCGCGTCCCGGGATGTGATAGACCATCCAGGGAAGATTGTTCATGGACGCGAGCTCGAGATAGTACGCAACCAGACCGCGCTGCGGCGGGCGGATGTAGTAGGGCGTCACGATCAACAGAGCATCCACGCCAGCCTTGGCCGCATACTCGGTGAGCTCACGTGTCTCACGTAGCGATTGCGAACCGGTCGCCGCTACCACCGGCACCTTTTTTGCGGCCACTTGCACAGCGACATCGACGAGCCGGTTGCGTTCCTCCACCGACAGAGTGGAAGGCTCCGCGGTAGTGCCATTCACGAGGATGCCATGCGATCCGTTCTTGATCTGGAACGCAACCAGACGCGCATAGGCCTCATAGTCCACCTCGTCATTGCGAAATGGAGTGACCAGTGGCGGGATGGACCCTTTGAGGCGATCGAGCTGCGCAGTCACGGCTGTCTCCTGTTGCGAATTACGCGCCCAACTTCGGCACCCGGTGAGTGCCGTGCGCGATGCAGATGTTCTTCGTCTCCATGTAGAAGTCGAAGCTATAGTCGCCGCCGTCCCGACCGATTCCGCTGGCCTTCATGCCGCCAAAAGGCGTCGGCAGGTGCCGGTTGTTCTCCGAATTGACCCAGACCATGCCGGCCTCCACCGCGTGTGCCATCCGCAAGGCGCGGCCGGAATCGTTCGTCCAGATATACGCGGTGAGCCCATAGGGCGTGTCATTGGCAATCTCGACCGCCTCGGCCTCGGTATCGAACGACAACACCGTCAACACCGGGCCGAAGATTTCCTCGCGCGCCACCCGCATGCCGCTCTTCGCGTTAGCCAGCAGTGTCGGTTGCACATACAAGCCCGGCTCCAGACTCTCGGCGCGCGTGCCACCGACCTTGATCTGCGCGCCCTCCTCCCGGGCGATCCTGAAATAACTCAACACCTTGTCCAGATGGCGGGGATGGATCAGCGGGCCCACCTCGGTGGCCGGATCGAGCGGGTGGCCGACCTTCAGGCGCGCGACTCGCGCAGCGACGCGCTCGACGAAAGCATCGTGGATGGAGGTATGCACCAACAGGCGGCTCGAGGAGGTGCAGCGCTCGCCGTTCAAGCTGTAGATCATGAACACCACGGCGTCCAACGCGCGCTCGAGGTCCGCATCATCGAACACAATGACCGGATTCTTGCCGCCGAGCTCCAAGTGCACGCGCTTCAGCGTGGGAGCACCCTGGCTCATGATGAGGCTGCCCGTGCGCGACTCGCCAATAAACGCTGTCGCGCGTATCGCGGGATGCTCCGTCAGTAACTTGCCGGTGCGTTCGCCGATCCCGTTGACGACGTTGATCACGCCAGCAGGAACTCCCGCCTCTGTCATGATCTCGGCGAGCAGAGTGGCGGTCAAAGGACTCCACTCGGCCGGCTTATGGACGACAGTGCACCCGGCCGCAAGCGCGGGCGCGATCTTCCATGTCGACAGCATGAAAGGGGTGTTCCAAGGCGTGATCACCGCTACCGGCCCAACGGGCTGTCGGGTCGTATAGTTCAGGTGTTGCGCCGCCGGGAGTGCCAGACCGTCCGCCGCGCCCGGCGCCCGGTCAGCAAAGAACCGGAAGTTTTCCGCCGAGCGCAGTGCCGCCCCGCTCATGAAACGCAGAGGTTGGCCGGTGTCCATGCACTCGACGAGCGCGATCTCCTCGCGTCGCGCCTCGATCGCATCGGCTACCCGGTGCAGAATCGCCCGTCGCTCCTCGCCTGTTTTCGCACGCCAGGCCGGGAAAGCGGCTGCCGCTGCAACGGCGGCGGCGTGCACGTCCTGCGCATCACCGGCAACCACCTGGTTGATGACCCGCGCATCGACAGGCGAAATGTTGTCGAAAACCTCCCGACCCGCGCCGCTCTGCGGCTTACCCCCGATGAAATGCCCCAAAGGCGCGCTCTTGAAGCGCTCCAGAAAGGCTTTCGCCTTGGTGAGGTTGGTTTCGAGATTGCCGCTGGGCGGGCTCACGACTGCGCCGTCCGTCGTTTGACATACTCGTGCAGATTGTTCTTCTTGAAGGTGAGCACGGGGTCGATCTCTTGCATCTCCAAAGCGATCCCCAACGGCAGCCGCTCATAGACGGCGGCGAGCTGTTTGCAGGCGGCAGCGAATATGCTTTCGCAAGCGCGCTTGCGCGTGTCGATGTCGCGGCCATGACCCACTTTGAGACTGATGTGCACGAACGAGTTGTCGGGATGCGCATCCGCGATCACATAGTGCTGGGCTTCGTAAGCGCGGGTGCGGATCCCGCCCACCGGAAATACTCCGGTGCTCAAGGCGGCGCCGTGCACCGCGCGCAAGAAGCCGTCCAGGTCGAACTGTCCACACAGATTGGCGGAATACTCGATCACAATATGCGCCATCGGGCCACCTTGCGCGCAGCAGATACTTAACATCATAATCATCTTCCGAACGAGGGGTGTCAAGCCATGCGATTCAAGCTGGGGACGTTTTCCATGGCTGGTGCGCCGTCGTTTCCCGGACTGATCCTGCAGGGTGACTCTCGAATCGTCCCGTTGCGCCGCGCGGAACCGCTGTGCGCGCGTCTTGGCCTACCGCTGCGCCAGCCTGACTCGCTGCTTTCGCTTTTGAATGAATGGGAAGCCAACTTCGAGGCGCTCGCGATCCTTTGCGAGAGCGTCCCGGATGAGCTGCGGGAAACCTCGCTCGCCGCGGACGAGTTACATACCCGGGCCCCTATCGACCCACCCCGGCAGATCTTCTGCACGATTGCCAACTATCGCAGCCACATCATCGAAACGACTGTGGACATGGGCGTGCCACCGCATACCGACGGCATGGACGAGCAAGCGCGTCTGTCATACGCAAACAAACTCATCGAGGAACGCTTACGGGGGGCGCCCTACGCTTGCATGAAGCTCCCTTCGGCCGTCATCGGGCCAACAGACCCCCTGGAGCTGCCGCGTCACGCGCAGCGAGTGGATTGGGAGCTGGAGCTGGGTGTCGTGATTGGCAAGACCGCGCGGCGGGTGAGCCACGCGCAAGCCATGAATTATGTCGCCGGTTATGTGTTGGCCAACGACATCACCGCGCGCGATCGGGTGCGGCGCGCAGACGTGCCCAGCCTGGGCACCGATTGGCTGCAGTCGAAGAGTGCTCCGGGATTCCTGCCTCTCGGGCCCTACTTCGTGCCAGCCCCTTTCTTACCCGATCCGTACGGTGTGGCGCTCACTCTCTCGGTCAACGACCGGCGCATGCAGGCGGGGCTGACCTCCGACATGCTGTTCGATATTGCCGGCCAGATCGAGTACATCTCCCAGCACGCCCGGTTGTTGCCGGGTGATGTCATCTGTACGGGCACGCCCGCCGGCTGCGGCACGCACTTCAAGCGTTACCTTCAGCCCGGTGACGTCATTCATGCGAGCGCCACCGAACTAGGCAATCAACACACAGCGTGCGTCGCGGAAAACATCCGGTAACTCGCGGGAGCAGCGAATGCGACCCCGCTCTGGTCCCGCGCGATCCGCCCTAACGCACGTGGCCTGAGAAAGTACGCAGCGCCGGGTTGGTCTTGTCGGGCATTGCCAACGCCGCCTTCACTCCTGGCCGCTCCCGCACGCGCTCTGTCCACTCGACCAAGCGAGGCGCGCGTTTCTCGACCGCCATGTCGGGAAACATTCGCACTACTGAAACTGCACAACTGGTGAAGTAGTTGACGTCCGCGAGAGAGTACGTGTCGCCGGCGAGCCAAGGAGTCTGCGCGAGTTGCTCCTCGACCTTGTCGAGTGAAACCTGGATTTTCCGCGTTGCATTGGCAAGCTCACTCTCGCTGAAGCCGGACCGCGCGGTGCGCCACTTCTCGCGCTGCTCATACAGCGGAATGCGCGAGACGAGCTTCTCGAAGTCGCCACTTTCGATGGAACGCGCTATGACTCCGACCATCCGGTGCCAACCATGCATGGACACATAATTCAGCACGTGCTCGTCAATGAACTTGTTCCAGTAGCGCATGCGCGCCTTGCCCAGTGCGTCCGCCGGACGCAGGGATGGTGCGTCAGGGAAAGCATCCTCGAGATATTCATTGATCACGGTGGAGTGCGTGATGACCGCTCCGTCGTGAACGAGCACGGGCACCTGCCCTTCCGGATTGATGGCCACGAACCAGGGCTCATGCTGCTCGAACTTGTGGAGATCGACGTAGATGCTCTCGAAGTTCATTCCTTTCTCGTGCAAAGAGATCAAGGATTTGAGCGAATTCGCCAGCGGCTCGGCATGATAAAGCTTGAGCATAAGTCACCCCCTACACACCCTTGGATTCTATGGCGCAACGGCCCGCCCGGGTCTATCCCGGCAACGGCCCCCTACGGCATAGTCCACCACGCGAACCATTCAGGAGGTCGCGCGCGTGTTCGGCCGCTGCACGCCGAACTTACGCTATATTCCCGATGATATAGCGCTGTTATCCAAAAGGACCCATCGCCATGATTCGATATCCGGCCATTGTGTTGGTTGCGCTCGCGTGCGCGACACCCGCGCTGGGGGCCGATGCCAACGCAGGGAAGAATACCTTTCGTCGACAGTGCGCTCTGTGCCATAGCGCCGAGCCCGGCGACAATGGGGGCGCCCAGGGTCCCAACCTCAACGGTGTCTTCGGCCGCCCGGCCGCAACCGATCCGCGATTTGGTTACACACAGGCGTTGAAAGGATCGAAACTCACCTGGGACGCGGCAACGTTGAATCGCTTCCTGGCCGCCCCGACGACGGTGGTTCCCGGGTCGGCGATGGTGGTGGCGGTACCGGATGACAACGACCGGGCGAACCTCATCGCCTACTTCCAGGGTGTGAAGGAAGGAACCTTCCAGGCTTCCGGCCCGCCCCCGCAATTCAGTCCGCCACCCTCAACCAACGCAGGTCCGCCGAAAGGCGAGGCGGATTGGAAGAAAGACGTCCCCGGCAGAGTCCATCGGGTCAATGTCAGCACACTGCCGGCACCGTTCGACAGTCCGTCGGCAAGCAACTTCCCGAAGCTCGTCGAGCGCCCGGCCAACGCGCAACTGCACGTTCCCCAAGGCTTCAAAGTCGCTGTCTTCGCGAGTGACCTGGCAGGCCCACGAGCCATGCGCCTCGCCCCCAACGGCGATATCTTCCTGACCGAGACTCGCAGCGGCGTTGTAAAGGTGTTACGACCTTCGGCCGACGGTACCACCGCTGCGAGCGTGACCACGTTCGCCCAAGGGCTCGATCTCCCGTTCGGTATTGCTTTCTATCCCGCTCAGTCCCCCCGTTGGCTCTACGTAGCCGAGACCAACCGAGTGGTCCGTTATCCCTACGCGGCCGGCGACCGGAAAGCCACCGGCCTGCCCGAAATCGTCGTGTCGGAGCTCTCTCGCGTGGGCACGGGCGGACACTTCACTCGGGACATTGCGTTCTCGGCCGACGGTAAGCGGATGTTCGTCTCCGTCGGCTCCGCTTCCAATGTGGCCGAGGAGATGCCGAAGAAGACACCGGCGGAGATCAAAGCGTGGGAAGCCCAGTACGGCCTCGGTGCCACCTGGGGTCCGGAAGAGAAGCGCGCCGACGTTCTCGTCTACGAAGTCGGAAGCAGCGAGCCGGCCAGGATATTCGCGACCGGTATCCGCAACTGCGTGGGTCTGACCATCCAGCCGGCCACGGGAGACCTGTGGTGCACGACCAACGAGCGTGACATGTTGGGTGACGACCTGGTGCCCGATTATTCGACTCGCGTCATGGCGGGGCACTACTACGGATGGCCGTGGTACTACATGGGGAAGTATGAAGATCCGCGCCTCAAGGGAGATCGCCCGGATCTCGCCGGGAAGGCTACGGTGCCGGACGTGCCCTACCAGGCGCATTCGGCTGCGCTCAACCTGGTGTTCTATACGGCGACTTCAGGGAAGTCCGCCTTCCCGAAGGAGTATGTGGGCGATGGCTTCGCCGTGATGCACGGCTCCTGGAACCGCGCTTTCCGCACCGGTCACAAGGTGGTCCGCGTGCGGATGAAGAACAATCTGCCCACTGGTGAATACGACGATTTCCTCGTTGGTTTCATTGCTGATGACGGCAATGCCTGGGCCCGGCCGGTCGGCGCCATCGTGGCGAGCGACGGCTCGCTGCTCATCAGCGAGGATGGGAATAACACGATCTACCGGGTTTCCTACTCTCACTGACCATGGACATCACTACCTTGAAAACTCGCGCGCTCGCGCCGACGCTGCTCGGACTGCTGCTGACTCCGGCGGGTTTGGTTGCTGCCAGCCCACCCGACACCATCACCATCGCCGGCGAGAAGATCTACCCGGAGAGCCTGACCTCGACCAGCGACGGCTCCGTGATCATTGGTAGCATCGGGCAAAAGGCCATTTACCGCGCCAAGCCCGGTGCCACCACGGCGGAGCTCTGGATACACGCCGGCACGGACGGTTTGAACAGCGTACTTGGCGTATTCGCCGACGATAAAACAAACACCCTGTACGCTTGTTCCAACACGATCGGCCCGCCGACCGCCACGCCGGCCGTCAACGCCACCCTGTACACATTCGACCTGCAGACGGGTGCCCCGCAGGGGCACTACGTGTTCCCGACCGAAAAAGGATTCTGTAATGACATCGCGGTGGATGTGGCGGGCAACGTCTATGCAACCGATACCAACAACATGGAAGTCGTTCGGCTGAAGAAAGGCGGCAGCGCCCTGGAAGTGTGGGCTGGCAACGGCGCATTCGGCCCCAGAGTGCCACCGGGGCCACCCAGCCCCAACGGCCCCCGGCCCGGGGTCCTCGACGGCATCTCGGTCCTCGGCCTGCGTGTCGTGGTCAACACTCTGGGAACCAGCAAGCTCTTCAGTGTTCCAATCCAATCCGATGGCTCGGCAGGCGGGGTTGTCGAGATAAAGCTCGATCGTGGGATCCAGAACCCGGATGGGATGCGCAGCTTCGGCAAAAGCGCGGTCCTCGTAGTGGAAGGCGGCAACGGTGGTCGGCTCTCGCGTATCGCCCTGAGCGGGGACACCGGCAAAGTAACGACGCTCAAAGAAGGTTATCCAGACGGTCCGGTTGCCGTGACGGTGGTCGGTACCACTGCTTACGTTTTAGAGGGCCAGCTCGCCGCCATGATGCGGGGCGCGGCGGCAGGCGATAACCCGCCTCAGCCAAAGCCCTTCAAAGCCACCGCCGCGCAGGTCGGCAAGCCCTGAGCTCCAACCTCTGCTGAACTGCCTCGGGGGCCAATCGGCAAAACCCGGCGCCCCGCCCAAACCCCGGGCGGGGCGCCAGCCACCCACCACCGCCGCACCCTGCGGCTTCCTCACCCCGGCTCGTCACCAGTGTCGTCCTCACCAGCGTCGTCACCTCACCAGCATCGTCCTCACCAGTGTCGTCCTCACACCGCCATCACCTGACCAGCACCGTCACTTCCCCG
>Ga0105240_10004114_pt1 | contig 22328 bp, 18 predicted proteins | sample KBSC54metaG_FD_80426 | JGI IMG/M metagenome (GOLD analysis project Ga0105240, IMG submission 80426) | Corn rhizosphere microbial communities from Kellogg Biological Station, Michigan, USA - KBS C5-4 metaG | ecosystem: Host-associated > Plants > Roots > Rhizosphere > Soil | place: Michigan, USA... | reverse complement strand
TTCGAAACCTGTCCGACGACGCGGGGAGCTCCGCGATCAGGTTCACTCTGGGAGCCCGTTTGTGGGGTACCGAACGGACAGGTCCCGTGTGATGAGGCCAGTGTTGACTTGCGTTGCTGCATCGCTCTGGCAGCCCATCTCTCTTGGCTTGGCGAGAGTGGCGACAACTGCGGCATCCCAGGCGTTCGGCACCACTCCACTCTTGTTACTCGGAGCCCTCATGACGAAGCCATACACAGTCGGCTATCTCATCGGAAGTCTCGCCACCCGATCGATCAACAGAAAACTCGCCGCTGCACTGGTGCGCCTTGCGCCACCTGAGCTCGAGATGCAAGAAATCTCATTTCGCGACTTGCCGCTTTACAGTTATGACTTCGATACTGCCTTCCCACCGGCGGCGACGGCGTTCAAGGAAACCATTGCCGCGGTCGAGGCCGTGCTCTTCATCACTCCGGAATACAATCGCTCCATTCCCGGGGCACTGAAGAACGCAATCGATTGGGCAAGCCGGCCGTACGGAAACAACTCGTTCACGCGCAAGCCCTCCACCGTGATTGGAACCTCCCCCGGCGCCATCGGCACGGCACTGGCCCAACAACATCTGCGCAGCATGCTCTGCTTCTGCAATTCGCCGCTAATGAACTCACCGGAAGCTTACATCCAGTTCAAATCGGGCCTCATAACAGATGACGGCGAGGTTACCGAAGCATCTACTGAGCAGTTTCTGCGCACCTTCATGGCTGAGTTCGCGAACTTCATCGATAGGGCTTACACCGTGTTGCCGCGAAGCCCGCCCCCAGCGACCTGACACCGTCGCTCATCACCGGCTGGCCCAGCAAACGATCGAATGGATGGCACCGCGTCACTCGTTCCTGACCGGCGCATCATCGCCCGTGTGGGGTTACCGCCCCTTCGTTCGGCAGGGCGAACACGAACAGTGAGCCGCCTAACGTAGTGTACTTGGCGAGATCCTTGTAGCCGCCGACCGCACCGAGGCCCGCGGTAGCCTCGGTGAGCCCGGCCGCCATACCGAGGCCTGCCCACCCGCCGATCCCCGAGTACACGCCTACATACTGTTTGCCGTCGTATTCGTACGTGAACACGTTGCCGACGATTCCCGAGGGTGTCTTGAACTTCCACAGCTCCTTGCCGTCCTTCGGGTCGACTGCCTTGAGATAACCCTCCAGCGTCCCGTAGAACACGACATCCCCCGCCGTGGTCAGCGCGCCCGACCACACCGAGAAGCGCTCTGGCTTCGACCACACGATCTTGCCGGCCGCCGGATCCCACGCGATGAAGTTACCCATGCCGCCATGGCTATTCGGTGTTGGATACATGTTCACGGTCGCCCCGACGTACGGCTGACCTGCGATGTACTCGACTTGGAACGGCTCATAACTCATGCACACGTGATTGGTCGGAACCATGAAATAGCCGGACTTGCGATCGTAGCTCGAGGGCTGTTCATCCTTGGTACCGAGCGCTGCAGGACAAATGTCCTTCACGTTGACATCAGGCCCGCTGACACCGGGGGCATACTTCGGATCCACGATCGGACGGCCACTCTTCATGTCCACTTTGGTCGCCCAATTCACCGTCGGGTCGTACTTCTGCGCCACGAGCAGCTCGCCGGTCTGACGGTTCAGCGTGTAGGCGAAGCCGTTGCGATCGAAATGCACCAGCGCCGGGATCTTCTTTCCATTGATCGTGACCTCCACGAGCGGCATTTCGTTGACGCCATCGAAGTCCCACTGGTCGTGCGGGGTCATCTGGAAGACCCACTTTGCCACGCCTGTATCCAGGTCCCGCGCGAAGATGGTCATGGACCATTTGTTATCGCCCGGGCGCTGCGAGGAATTCCAGGTGCCGGGGTTGCCGCTCCCGTAGTAAACGAGATTCAACTTCGGATCGTAGGAATACCAGCCCCAGGTGGGCCCGCCGCCGAGCTTCCATTGCGTCCCCTGCCAACTCTTGAGGGAGGAATCCTTGCCCACCGGGACCATCTTGCCGTCCGTCCAGGTCAGGGTTTTCGCCGGATCGAACAGCAGCTCGCTGTCCGGCCCGGTACTCCAGGCGGTCCAGACCTTCTTGCCGGTCTCGAGGTCGTACGCGATGAGCCGCCCGCGCACACCGAACTCGCCTCCGGAGATGCCCGTGATCACCTTGTCCTTAAACACGTGCGGCGCGTTCGTGTTCGTCTCACCGATCTTCGGATCGCCGTTCTTTACCGACCAGATGACCTTACCCGTCACCGCATCCAGTGCCACCAGCGTCGTGTCAGCCTGCTGGAGGAAGATCTTGCCATCGCCGTAGGCGAGCCCGCGACTCACCGTGTCGCAGCACATGACCGGGACGACATCAGTGTCCTGCTTCGGTTCGTACTTCCACTTGAACGTCTGATCCTTCAGACTCATCGCATACACGTTGTTTGGAAACGGCGTGTGGATGTACATCGTGTCTCCGATCACGAGCGGTGAGCCCTCGTGACCGCGCAATACGCCGGTAGACACGGTCCAGGCCACCTGCAACTGACCGACGTTGCTCGCGTCGATCTGCTTCAAGTCACTCCAGCGTTGATTCGCGTAGTCGCCGGATTGAATCACCCAATTCGCCGGATTGCTCGCCTTCTGATCGAGATCGGGATCCGCGACGACCGTGCCAGTCGCCATCATCGCGACCACCGCTGCACGTCCAACCACCAGGGAACGCAGTTTGTATCTCATGATGTGCTCCGAGAATCTGATTGGAAGGGAATCAGCGATTCTCCCGAGGCGATTTCTTTAAATAATGCCATCGCTCCGACTACGGTTTTCTCAAACGCTTGACGCTCGCGCGTTATACAACAACATAACTTCAGCGTAGATACGCTAGATGTATCAGACAAGCGAAGAATATTCGCGACTGACATTGATTTCGTCGATAGGAAAAGGGGCTTTTTCGTCCCAACGTCACATTCGCCGAAAGCGATGCGGGCGAAGAGGCGCAGGCGCACGTGGCCAATCACTTTACGAGGACCGCAAAGACTCGCAGGCACCGTTTGTGCAACCCCGCAGACTCTCATCGACGCGGAAGGAAAAGGTGAGGTGATGGGCGCCGATCGGTTTACCGATCAGCGCAAAGACACGCCGCGCCGTAGGTCAACACCTATCGCCTCGGTGCGGGTCGCCGAGGCAGCCGGCTCAGCTCCCGTTGCCGTTTGTTACCGCGCGGGACCGGAGCCCGGCGGCTCGTAAGAAGGACCTGGTAGCTCCGTTATTCAATCGCGACTCGTGATCAACCTTCCGGCCGATTCGGCACCGGCTCAATCGCATCAAGCGCCAGGGCCGAGTGTGCGTAAGCGCCGCCGGCGCGCATCTCGGCGGCCACCCAGATGGCTTCCATGATCTCTTCCGCCGTTGCCCCGTGCCGTAGCGCAGCCTTGGTATGTCCACGAATGCAATACGGACATTGAGTGATGTGGGCTGCGGCGACCGCGATCAGTTGCTTGACCTTGACCGGCAGCGCTCCCGCAGCGAAGACGCGCTCGCTGAAGGCCATGAAAGCATCGTTAATATCCGGAGCAAGCTGCCGGCGTCTGGCGGCGATTTCGGGTGTGGGCTGCGGAAACATGTCCTTCGGCATGGCGCAATTCTCCTGTTGAGCTCACCTCTGCCGGTTCACCGGGAGCGGGTGCTTTCACGGGGAGGCGAGCGTAAGGTCCCGCGACGCATTGGACAAGCGAACAATATTCGCTCCCGTCATCGATTTCTCCGATTTGACGCTGCACTGGACCGACGCGAAGTCGCTGCTCATCATCGCGCAGCGGCTCCCTGAACGAGCAGTTGCGGGTAGACTTCGCAGGCACTTGAGTCGTCTCCTTTCGATTGCCGCACGACGATGCCTGTTCGTCACCCACTGAGGATTCGCAGCGATGACGACACCTTCCCGTCCCCAAGAAGACGCGCCCACCGCGGCACACGCGGCAACTGCAGACGCACCGCACGGATGGCGGCGCTGGGTGTATGCGACGAACCACAAAGACATCGGCACGATGTATCTGGTGTTCTCGTGTACGATGTGGTTCGTCGGCGGCACCATGGCCATGCTGATCCGGGCAGAGCTCTTCAAGCCAGGCATGCAGCTGCTCGACCCAGCGTTCTTCAACTCGCTGACGACGATGCACGGGCTGGTCATGATCTTCGGCGCAATCATGCCTGCGTTCGTCGGGCTCGCGAACTGGATGATCCCGCTGCAGATCGGCGCACCCGACATGGCGCTGCCGCGCTTGAACAACTTCAGTTTCTGGATCCTGCCCTTCGCGTTCACGTTGATGCTGTCGAGCCTGTTCGTCCCCGGCGGCGGCCCGGCCGGTGGCTGGACCATGTACCCGCCGCTGATGCTGCAGATGGGCGCTTCCTTCCCGATGACCATCTTTGCCGTTCATATGATGGGCATCTCGTCCATCCTGGGCGCCATCAACGTCATCGTCACCATCATGAATATGCGCGCACCGAGCATGTCGCTGCTGCGCATGCCGCTGTTCGTCTGGTCTTGGCTCATCACTGCGTATCTGTTGATCGCCGTCATGCCGGTCCTCGCGGGCGCGGTCACCATGCTGCTCACGGACCACTACTTCGGTACGACGTTCTTCACGGCGGCCGGCGGCGGCGATCCGGTGATGTACCAGCACATTTTCTGGTTCTTCGGCCACCCGGAGGTCTACATCATGATCATGCCGGCCTTCGGCATCATCTCCGAGGTCATTGCTGCATTCTCGCGCAAACCCATATTCGGCTACGAAGCGATGGTGTACGCGCTCGCCTCCATCGCCTTCCTGTCCTTCATCGTGTGGGCCCATCACATGTTCACCGTCGGGATGCCGCTCGCTGCGCAGATCTTCTTCATGCTCTCCACGATGCTCATCTCCATTCCGACGGGTGTGAAGGTCTTCAACTGGACCGCCACCATGTGGAAGGGCTCGCTGAGCTTCGAGCCGGCGATGCTGTTCGCCATCGCCTTCGTGTTTCTGTTCTCGATCGGCGGCTTCTCGGGCCTGATGCTCGCTATAGTGCCGGCGGACTACCAGTACCAGGACACCTATTTCGTGGTGGCGCACTTCCACTACGTGCTCGTGACCGGCTCGGTGTTTGCGATTCAGGCGGCTGTCTATTACTGGTTGCCTAAATGGACCGGTCACCTGTACGACGTGCGCCTGGCGACATGGCATTTCTGGCTATCGGCGATCTTCGTCAACGTGCTGTTCTTCCCGCAGCACTTTCTCGGCCTCGCCGGGATGCCGCGCCGAATTCCGGACTATCCCACGCAGTTCTCCGACTGGAACATGGTCTCTTCCATCGGTGGGTTCGTGTACGGCGTGTCGCAGATTCTGTTCGCGTATGTCATCTGGAAGTGTGTCCGCGCGGGGCAGCGCGCGGCAGACCGGACATGGGATGGCGCACGCGGGCTCGAATGGGAGCTGTCTTCACCGCCCCCTCACCACTCGTGGCAGAGTCCGCCAGCTGAGGCCGTGATCGCGCGCTCGGCCGCGCACTGATGCGTTCAGGCTGAGGCTCGGTGAGGAACTTTCGCTAGCGAATCGACAGAGGTGCCGTGCGGAGCCTGTCCGATATGCCTTGCGCATATCGCGTCCCACACGTGCCCGGCGCGCCGACTGTTGCTTGCCATTCACGGCAGATAGTGGGAACGCCCATAGTGTCGATGCAGCGATCTCTCGTACTCTGCGGAGGGCGCGTGCCGCGGATCGTACTCGGGGCTTTGCTCAATCTGCCGCCGCGTAAGAGCCACGCTGAGCGAGCGACCGCCCCAGCTCACTTCGCGAATCCAAAGGGGAGATATGAGTACGTGCTTGCCAGGCAGCCAATGGCGCGTATCGACGATGAGATAACGAAGAACCCACGCGCCTTCTTCAAACAGAAAGTCTGCGACGTGACCAATCGATGCGTCGGATGCCTCGATACGGTAGCCGATGACCTCTCCGCTACTCCTCAGATGAGTATCGACGCCCTCGCCGCTCGCCTGCGCTCGCCTGCGCGCTTCCTCCTCCTCACATCGCAGCGGATCGAGTGCCTCGATCACCGGAATCGCACCCTGTGGCCAGAACGTTCCGGACTGCCAGTACTCAGGGTAGCCGTAGTAGCGGTGATAGGCGGCCTCTTGCTGACGGGATACGGGTTTGTCGGTGTCGACTCCCGGACCGCCCTCCACTTGACGGCGGGTGAGGTTCACGTAGAGCGCGCGATGCGGCCAGTCGATTGACTGCACGGCATACGGGGAAATCAGCACACTGCGTCCGCCCAGCCATCCTCCGGTGTCGACCACGAGGTAGCGTACAACCCACCGCTCATCGTCAAAGTAAATATCCTTGACAGTACCGACCTCGCCTTCCAATAGCGTCGCGATGATTCGAATACCCTCAAATTTCTGGATGCTTCGCAACACGACGTGCCCCGCTGAGAGAACGTGCTTCGTATCCTCGAGCTTGATTCTTGCAACCTCGCGCCAATGAGCTCACGCACGCGCCGCTCAGTCGCCCACGCGATCGGACATCGCTACAGCGGCCCGCCGAGCCAGGTTTTGATTGGCGAAATCCCAGTCGACCAGGTGGCCGAGGAACGCCGCGATGTAGTCTAGACGCCGGTACTGATAGTCCAGGTAGTAAGCGTGCTCCCATACATCGATGGTCAGCAGCGGCACTTGCTTTGTGATGAGCGGTGTTTGCGCATTGGAGGTTGCGATGATGCGCGCCCGGTCATTCTCCAGCACCAGCCAAGCCCAACCGCTGCCAAACTGGTCCCCGGCGGCGGTGACGAATTGCTGGCTAAATGCATTCTGACTGCCAAAGGACTCTTCGATCAACTCTGCGACTGCCCCGCGCGCTTCCCCGCCGCCGCCCGGGCGCATGCCCCGCCAATAAAACTCGTGGTTCCAGGTTTGCGCGGACGCATTGAAGAGACCCTGGTTGTGCTCGGCACTGGAGCGCACGACGGCCTCCAGGGACGCGGATTCGAGGGGAGTACGCTGAGTGAGCGCACGCGTTTTAGCCACATAGGCGGCCTGATGGTGTCCATGGTGCGCGGCCAACGTGCGCCGCGAGAGGTGGGGCTCGAGAGCTTCGAGCGCGTAGGGCAGTGGCGACAATGTGACGCTCATAGGTCCTCCAGATAAGAGGCTTCCGAGGCTCAGGCGCGACGCACTATTTTACAAGCGATAAAAATCGGCGTTATATATCGCCTACAACGATGGACACCGAGCTGGCCCGTACCTTTCTCGTCGTGATCGCCACGGGCAGCTTTGTCGAGGCATCCCAGCGATTGCACGTCACTCAATCGACCGTCAGCACCCGCATCCAGCGCTTGGAGGAGACCCTCGGGGCCGAGCTGTTCGTTCGGAACAAGGCCGGAACGACGCTGACGCCAGCCGGGCAGCAATTTCAGCGGCATGCTGCCCTCTTGACACGCACCGTCGAGCAAGCGCGCCAGGAGATCGGCATCGTCAGCGGGTTTCGCGCGACGCTCACCATCGCCGCCCGGATCGGGCTGTGGGAGAACTTGCTGTTGCGCTGGCTGCCCATCTTCGCAGCGCTGGCTCCGGATGTTGCAGTGCGCGCGATCGGGGGTATCGAAGATGATTTGATGGAGTCTTTGATCGATGGCCGTTCCAATATCGGGGTGATGTATACGCCGCAAGCGCGGCCGGGGCTGACCGTCGAACCCCTGTTGGAGGAGCAGCTCGTGATGGTGTCCACCCAGGCAGATCCGCCGCGCGAGCCCGCGAGCGACTACATCTATGTCGATTGGGGCCCGGAGTTCTTTGCCCAGCACTGTCTGGCATTCCCGAACTTTGTGGGCGCCCCGCTCACCGTCAATATCGGTTGGCTCGGGCTGCAGCGCCTCCTCGCTTTCGGTGGAACCGGCTATTTTCCGGCGCGGATGCTGCGCGATCACGAAGTGTCGGGCCGGGTGCATCGCGTCGCCAGCGCACCTGAGTTTCGACTGCCCGCCTACTTGTGCTTTCCGACGAAGGTGGACTCTGAACCGCTCTCTCTTGCACTGGCTACGATCCGCCGTGTAGCCGCAGAGTCGGTGTGAACATGAGCACGAGGTTCGAAGTCGGCGAGTCCGATTGATCCCATCGATATTCTTCGTTTGTGAGGCGAAGAATCGAGGCTCACACTCGCCCCGGGTTGCGGCGGATGAGGATCCTGAGGTGTGAGCGGAATTGAACTCGAGGAGGGCGCGGTCTGCATCGATGCGACGATCATCGCCGCGGGTCTCGCCATTGCGCCGGAGCTCGTGCAGCCTCTGATGCGCAACAAAGAGATCACCAGCTTGTGCGAACGTGGCCTCGATCGAGATGCGGGCAAGGTTCGCGTCACCTTTTTTCATGGCAGGCGTCGCTTGTGCCTCGTCCTCGATGCGGCAGGTAATGTTATCGAGCAATCATTGGCCCAGATCCGCAAGCGCGGAGGTCGCACTGCACGACGCCAGCCGGCGAGCTGATCGCTCTTTCGGACCGCGTGTAGCGGTGCCAGGCTCCGTGCATTACGCCGCGATAGTTTGTGCGCTTGTGGCGGCACACTTGCCCACTTTGCGCTCGGTATTCGCAGGACACCGCGCCGCTCGAGACCCCCGTCGCTTTACGTCGACCTGAGTGGGCGCACATCGCGGCGAGAGTCGCCCACGCGCTTCCAGAGCGACAGGTAGCCGATCGTCATGGCCAGGGCCAGAGGCAATGCGCCGCCGAACATGAACACGAGGTCACCCGGCATTCGCAGCCACTCCAGCGTTCGAGCAAGCGGTGATCCGGTGTATGGCAGACCGCGCGCGTGCCAATACCCATGGTGGATCACGTCCACCACCTGCATGAGGCCCCCGGGGAAGAGGCTGAACACCACCATCATGGCAAGGCCGATGTTCAAGCCCCAGAAGGCGACTCGCACCAGGCGTGAGAGCCTCGGCCAGACTTCCTCCGCGACCGTCTCGCGCAGGACGAACACCATCAACCCGGCGCCCAACATTCCGAACACACCCATCATTGCGGCGTGCCCGTGATTCGGCGTAAGCATGGTGCCAACTTCGTAATAGCTCACGATCGGCGTGTTGATCAGAAACCCGAACACCCCAGCGCCCACGAAGTTCCAGAAGCCCACCGCCATCAGGAAGTAGAACGTCCAGCGATGACGGTCCACCACGGCCTGCCTGCCGCGCGTCACTCTGACGAAATCCCATGCGTCGAGCGTGATGAGCGTCAACGGTACGACTTCGAGGGCGGAGAACGTGGCGGAAAGTGCCATGTTGAGTTCCGTCTGCCCGGTCCAATACCAATGGTGACCCGTGCCGATGAGACCGCCGCCGAAATAGAGGATGGCATCCAGATAGATCGTGCGCAACGCTGTGAGACGTTGGACGAGACCCATCTCGTAGAAGACGACGGCCACGATCACCGTGACGAAGAATTCGAAGAAGCCCTCGACCCACAGATGGATGATCCAGAACCGCCAGGCATCGACGATGGTGTAGTTGGTCTGAGATCCGAAGAACAGCGCGGGCAGGTAGAACAGCGGGATCGCAAATGCCGCAATGAGAAAGAAGTTGGCAAAGCCCCGTCGTTGCGGATCGCGACGCGCGGGCGCCACCGCGCGCCAGATGAGAAAGAACCAGAAGAGGAGGCCGATGGCGAGCAACACCTGCCAGAACCGACCGATCTCCAGGTATTCCCAGCCTTGATCGCCGAACCAGAACCAGCTGCGCGGCAGCCATTGCAGCAGGCCGGCCCACTCTCCCAGCATGCTGCCGACAACCACGGCCGCGACGGCGCCGAAGAGCACATGGATGCCGAGCCGCTGGCCGGGCGGGCTCGTGCGGCCCAAAAGCTCCGCCACGAACAGAGCACCGGCGACAAATGAGGTTGCGATCCAGAAGATCGCCGACTGCAGGTGCCAGGTGCGCAGTAGATTGCTCGGCAGAAATTTCGACAGATCGACGCCGTAGAACGTGCCGGGATCAGCGCGATAGTGGGCGATCCCGGCGCCGAACACGGTCTGTCCGAACAGGACAATCGCGGCCACCGCCATGTACTTGAGCACTGCCTTCTGCGAGCCGCTCAAGATCCACGCTGCTTGCGTCACGGGCGTGCCGTGCCACCCCAAATAGTCGAACTTTCCGAACGCGAGTAGCACGAGCGCCGTGCCACCGAGCAGGAAGATGAAGCTGATCGCGGTCCACAGAAGCGCCGCACTCGCTGGGTAGTTTCCGGCCAGCGTGTCATAGGGGAAATTATTGGTATAGGAGTGGCCCGCTCCGGGCCGCTCGGCGACGGAGGCCCATGCGGCCCAGGTAAAGAAGGCGGTGAGATCGTGCAATTCCTGTGGGTCGGTGATTAGATTCGCCGGCAACCCGCCGTTCCCGCGCGGATCTTGCAGGTATTGCTTCCAACGGCCGATTTCTGCTTGAAACGTCTCCTTCCCTGCCGGCAGAACGGTCAGCTCTCCGGTTCGCGAATCGTAGCGGTTGGCCTTGAGTAGGTGAGCCACTTCCGCGTCGGTGACGGCGCGCTCCGTCCCGGAAAGTGCTGCGTAGTCCATTGAATAGCGAGCTCGCGCCTCCTGTTGCGCAAGAGCGAGCGCCCAATCGTGCAGCACAGCGGCACTGAAATCGGGACCGAGGTAGCCTCCGTGTCCCCAGATGGTTCCATTGTCCATCAAGCCGTACTCGAGGAACACTTCCTGCCCGCTTCGGACGTCCCTCCCGGTAAAGACGACGGCGCCGGCGGCATCCACGACGCGATCGGGAACCGGCGGAGCGTTCTGGTACGCGGTGAAAGTCAGCAGGACGAGGACGGCAAAGCCCAGAGCGAATGTAACGATGACTGCGTGTCTCCAGCGCGCAGAAAGCTGTTCGACGTCGCTCATGTTGCCTCCGAGCCTGCGAGTTGAGCTGGTGTACGGATGTCTTCCACAATGCTTCGCGCAGCGCGACTACCGGGAATGCCCTCTTCCGTGCATGCGCGCGCCGGGGCGCCTAGCCCACGATAAGCATGCGCGCCGCCGCCGGCAACACGGCCCCCGGCGGGCACCAGGTGCACGTCGCGGGCAAGGCAGGCACGTACGGCCGTCGAGCGTATGATGGTTTGACTTTGGTCGACATCATACGCCTCCCGTTCAGCTTCCGTCGGCGGTAAAACCATGCACAGCAATCCAAATCCGCTCGGCGCCGCGGCGACGCTGGCGACCGAATCAGGGCCGGTCTCCTACGTGAGCCTCACGAAGCTGGCCACGAACACCGGCGCGGACGTGGCGCGCCTTCCGTACACGGTAAAGATCCTGCTGGAGAACATAGCCCGCCGAGCCGGTGGCCGCGATGTCTCGGAGGCGGATGTCGTGTCGCTGGCCCGATGGCCGCACGGGGCCGATGCGTCCATCGCATTCACGCCGGGGCGTGTGTTGATGCAAGACTTCACGGGGGTTCCCGCTGTGGTGGACCTGGCGGCGATGAGAAGCGCCGTCGTACGCTCAGGTGCCGATCCGAAGCGCGTCAACCCCTTCATCCCGGTCGATCTAGTCATCGATCACTCTGTTCAAGTCGATCGGTTCGGCAACGCTGAGGCTTACACTGCCAATCTGGAGTGGGAATACCGCCGCAACAGCGAGCGCTACGCGCTGCTGAATTGGGCGCAGCAGGCGTTCGAGGATTTCCGTGTGGTCCCCCCCGGCATGGGAATCTGCCATCAGGTCAACCTCGAGCATCTGGGGCAAGTCGTGACCTCGCGACACGGATGGGCGTTTCCCGACACGCTGGTGGGGACCGATTCACATACACCGATGATCAATGGTCTGGGTGTGCTCGGGTGGGGAGTGGGTGGCATCGAAGCCGAAGCGGCGATGCTCGGCCAGCCGATGTTTCTGCCGAAGCCGGTCGTCCTGGGCGTGCGGACTCGAGGAGCGCTTCCGATCGGCACGACCGCCACTGACCTGGTCCTGACGCTGACGCAAATGCTCAGGGCGCACGGCGTGGTGGGTAAATTCGTCGAGTTCTTCGGACCGGGATTGAGCGCGCTCACCATCGCTGACCGGGCCACACTGTCGAATATGTCACCGGAGTTCGGTGCCACCTCAACGCTCTTCCCGGTCGATTCGAACACGTTGAGTTATCTGAAGCTGACCGGCCGGGGCGCACTGGTCGATCTGGTCGAGCGCTACACGCGCGAGCAGGGATTGTTCAGAACCGACGCAGACCCGGAGCCGCGGTTCAACGAAGTGCTGGACTTGGATCTGAGTCAGGTCGAGCCGAGTGTTGCCGGGCCCAAGCGCCCGCAGGATCGGGTGTCCTTGCCCCGCGTCTGGCAATCCTTCAAGAGTGCATTCGACGGCGCGGAAGTTCCCGTGGAGGGCAAAGCCATCTCGCGGCTCGTGGGCGAAGGGGGCAACCCGGCGGGTGAGATTCTCGAATCGCCCGCGGAACACCTGGATGAGCCCGGCGCGGCCGCGACCGTCACTCACGGATCGGTCGTCATCGCAGCCATTACGAGTTGTACCAATACCTCAAACCCGACGGTCATGATCGCGGCCGGGCTGTTGGCTCGAAAGGCGGTGGAGGCAGGCCTACACTGCAGACCGTGGGTGAAGACCTCGCTCGCTCCGGGCTCGCGCGTCGTGACGCGATACCTCGACAAGGCCGGCCTGACGCCGTACCTGGAGAAGTTGGGTTTTAATCTGGTGGGCTATGGATGCACCACCTGCATCGGTAACTCCGGGCCGCTACCCGCCGAGATCGCGGCTGCCGTGACCGGCAAGGACCTGGCCGTCGCGGCGGTTCTGTCGGGAAATCGCAACTTCGAGGGACGCATTCACGCCCAAGTGAAGGCCAGTTACCTCGCGTCGCCCCCCTTGTGCGTCGCGTATGCGCTGACCGGAACGCTCAACTGCGACTTGACGGTCGATCCGTTGGGAAGCGACCGAGATGGCCGGCCCGTCTACCTGCGGGACATCTGGCCCACCGTCGAGGAAGTGAATTCGCTCGTCGCCGCCTGCGTATCGCCCGATCAGTTCGATCTCGAATACGGTCGCATCTTCGCAGGGGATGCGCGATGGAAGAGCATGCCGGCCCCGACCGGCACGCTATTCGACTGGGACCGCACGTCGACCTATGTTCGCGAGCCCCCCTACTTCAGTGAGCCCGCCGGTGCGCCCCCAGCATCCGCGGACATCGTAAGCGCACGAGTGCTCGCAGTGCTGGGTGACTCGATCACCACCGACCATATTTCTCCCGCGGGCAGCATCCCGGTCGACTCTCCTGCCGGGCAGTACCTCGTGGACCATTGCGTGTCGCCGGCGCAATTCAATAGTTTTGGCTCCCGGCGCGGCAATCACGAGGTTATGATGCGCGGCACGTTCGGCAATATTCGCCTGCGCAATCGGATGGTGCCCGGCCGGGAAGGCCCGTGGACTTGCCACGTTCCCAGCGGCGAGCAGATGAGCATCTACGAGGCCGCCGTGCGCTACCGACGGGAGGCAACGCCCCTGGTGGTCATCGCCGGCACAGAGTACGGATCGGGAAGCTCGCGCGATTGGGCGGCCAAGGGCTCTGCGTTGCTGGGCGTGAAAGCCATCATCGCCCGAACGTACGAGCGCATCCACCGCAGCAACCTCGTGTGCATGGGCGTACTGCCCTTGCAGTTCGCGCCCGGGGATTCGGCCGAATCGTTGGGCCTGTCTGGCTTCGAGACCCTCTGCATCGTCGGGATCGGTGACCTCACTCCCCGGCAGAACGCGCGTGTTCGCGTCACCCGGCAAGATGACTCAGTCGTGGAGTTTGACACGATAGTGAGGATCGACGCTCCGGCCGAAGTCGAATACTTTCGCAACGGCGGCATCCTCCGGATGGTTCTAAGACAGCTTCTGTCGGCGTGAGAAGGTGGGGGGCGCATGCGACCACCGCACGGCTCAGCAGTCGGATTCTGGCGGTACGCGCGGCGACGCCTTGGAACCCGCAAGCCGCACAAGCCTCCTCGCCGCGCCCGATCGGTATCTATCGGTTGATCTGTGTTTCCCGGCTCACACGGGCGAGCCGTGCATGTTGAGCAGCCAGATTGATAACCGCGGGGGACCCCGCAAACAATGGGACGCGCTCAGGCGATGCCGCTCGCTGAAGCCGATCGCACGTCAGACATTCCAACGTACCGGCAACCCGCTCTGGCGTGCCCAGATCATGCCAACCGCACGCGGGCGCAGTGAGGACACGCAATTTGGATTCTGCGCCGCGCACGACCGCATGGGAGAAGTCAATGCATGGCAGGCGCTCATAGAGCTCCTGCAACGCTGCGGCTCGCGCGCCAAGTCGAGCGTCGTACGCCATCACGGCTTGCATCTGCGCGACGGCATCCGGGATGCGCGCGCGAAGCATCTCGAGCAACGCAACCCCCTGCGTGGTGAATATGAATGTATTCCAGAGTGCACCGTTTGCGACGAGCTGCCGTGCGAGCGTGGCTTCCGGCTTCTCGATGAAGCTATCGACGTGGCGCGCGCCGCCGACCAGCTTCTCCTTCGGCAGAATGTAGCCGAAACCGGGATCCGCGTTTTCGGGCTCGATGCCGAGGAACGTCAGCGCATCCGGATCGTGCATCGCAAGTGCGGCGGCCTCGCGCAAACTGCCCGCGAACGCCCTCTCCTCGCGCACATAGTGGTCGGCCGGCAGGAACACGATTCGCGCGAACGGATCGCGTTCGAGAATCGTAAGCAGGCTCAGGAGAATACCGTTCGCCGTGCCGCAGTTGCGCGGCTGCACGATAACGCTAACCGACGGAAGTGCCCAAATCGCGCCGTACCAGTAGCATCGGTGTTGATCGGCGACGATCACGCAGATGCGCTCGCGCGGCACAATGCGGCGTGCACGCTGTATCGCCCCCTGCAGCAGCGATCCACCGCCGTTCAGGGAACAGAATTGCTTGGGTACCAACCGACCGTTCGTATCGGTGGTGAGCGCCGCAAGACGCGTACCGTCGCCTGCGGCGAGCACCACTGCCCAGGTCCGTTGCCCGGTTTTCATCGCCTGGTCTCCTTGCTATTCATTCGTTGTTCGGTGGGCGCCGCGGCGGGCAACGAGGCCAGAGGAAACCAAAAAGACCCCTCCTCTGCGAGGTCGAGCTTGGGGGGAGTCACGCAGACCGCGCGCATTTGAGGAGGGGTGCCTAAACGCGTCCTCACGATCGGCATCACTCTACGGGTCAACCCTGGCTCGCTGACCTCACTCTGCGGCGCGTAAATCACCGCCATTGTGCCTCTGCCCGATCGTCCATGTGCCATGCGAAGCCGGAGTGAAATGCGGCTGAGCCTGAGGAGAGTCCGGCGCACGAAACTGTGATCACAACGTAACCCCCCGGCAGCCGCCCACTCGCGAGCTTCTGAGCGTAGTCCTGATGTCGCAGTTCACAAGCGAAAAAATCGCCGATTCGGATCGACCGCATCGATGGATAGCGAATCGCTCGAACCTCTTTCATCGTGATCGTCCGGCAGCACACGGCGTACCTCGAACTCGACGCAGCGCCGCAAAGAGAAGCTCGACCGCTGCACCGCCCGCAGACGCACCGCGCTCGCACCGATCGCATGCGCTAGCTACGCTGCCGCAGTCCTGCGATCGCATATCGAAAACTTCAATGTCAACGGTCGATATTTATCGCTTGTCTCATGTCGAGTTGCCACCTACGCTGCGCACGTGTCGAGGCCCTCACCAACACAGGCGCATCGAGATGTCTTCCATCTGACATGCGAATGAATAATGACGAACCTAGGAGTCACGATGAAAATCATCTACACAGCCTGGTTAGCAGTCCTGGCCGTTGCCGCGGCTGGTGCATGGGCCCAGAGTACCGCACCCACCGATGCGCAGATCGCGGCGATCGTGGTGACGGCCAACCAGGTGGATATTGACGCTGGCAAGCTTGCGAAGGCGAAGTCCGCCACCAAGGATGTCAAAGCGTTCGCTCAGCGGATGATCACCGACCATGGCGGCGTCAACAAATCCGCTTCCGCGCTCGTGCAGAAACTGCATGTGACGCCCGAAAGCAATGCAACGAGTGAGAGCCTGAAGCAGGGCGGGGAGCAGAACCTCGCCTCTCTGAAGAAACTCAAAGATGGCGCGTTCGATCGGGCGTATATCGACCACGAGGTCGCCTATCATCAAAGCGTGATCGACGCGCTCGACAAGACCCTAATTCCAAGTGCCCACAACGAGGAACTCAAGGCGCTGCTGGTGAAGGTCCGCCCCGCGTTCGTTGACCATCTCGAGCACGCGAAACAACTGCAGGAATCCCTCGGCAAGAGCGATGAATGAGTCTGCTCTCCCGAATCGGGCACCCACCCTTCATGGCGCGAGCGTACGGAATCGTCCTCGTCGGCGCACTGCTCGCCGGGAGTGCCGTATCGATAGGGTCGCCAGCGAGCGCCGCGCCGAAGACGCATGTCGTGACCATCGAGAACTTGCGCTTCACTCCGGATGTGCTGACGGTCCAGCGGGGGGATCGGGTCGTGTGGATCAACAAGGATCTGTTTCCACACACGGCGACGGCGGATAACAAGGCCTTCGATTCACATGGCATCGAACCGAGCGCATCGTGGACTTACGTGGCCCGCAAGCCAGGCGAGTATCCTTATGGGTGCCTGTTTCACCCGACAATGAAGGCAAGACTCACGATCCGGTGAGCGGACTCGAGACGGCTGATGGGTGACGAACCCAGGGGTCGGATCCGCCCTCGTTGGTCGCATCGATGAACCCTCGATGATTCGCGCGGCCGAAACGCTGTGCGTGATCTGAGTCATTTCGGTATTCGAGGGAACTCTCATGTCCTGGCTCGTTTGGATTTCCGTGGGGATTGCGACCGGAATCGTGGCACACAGCCCCATTCGGCGCGCCGCCTCTGCCGTTTTTATTGACGCCGCGCTCGGCCTCATCGGGGCCGCCTCAGCCGGCTGGCTCTTCAATACGGTTCATGGAATAGATCCACTGCGCCTGACGCTGAATAGTCTGTTGCTTGCGCTGCTGGGAGCCGTTGTCCTCGTGAGCCTGTACCATGCCATGACACCCGCACATCTTTAGCCCCGATAAGCGGGAACTGACTTCTGCGATAGAGCAGCACGAATCACTTCGGAATCACTCGGAGCGGGAACTCCCGCGCCTCGACAGACTTGATCGGAATCGACGCGACTCAGATTGCAGAATGCGATACCTCGCTCTAGCGACCGACTTCGACGGCACCGCAGCCAATGAGAACAGGCTTTCTGACAGCGCAGCCGCGGCCATCGAGCGACTGCGCATCTCGGGGCGCCGCACCATCCTCGTCACCGGCCGGCGTCTGGAGGATTTGCTTCGAGTGTGCCCGCGGGTCGGGCTTTTCGATCGGGTGGTGGCTGAAAACGGGGCGGTCCTCTATGACCCCGAGCGTCGCGAGGACACGGCGCTCGCTGCGCAAGTCCCCCCGCACTTTGCCGAACGGTTGCGGGAGCGCGGTGTCGCTCCAGTTGAAGTCGGGCGCGTGCTGGTTGCCACGAGCAGTGCACATCGAGCGCTGCTACTGGAGGTCATCAACGAGCTTGGCCTCGAGCTTCAGCTCATCTTCAATCGCTCCGCGGTAATGGTGCTGCCCGCGGGAGTCAACAAGGCGACGGGACTCCGGTTCGCACTTCGGCGGCTCGGGTTGTCTCGTCACGAAGTGGTCGGAATCGGCGATGGGGAGAACGACCACTCGCTGCTCCGCTACTGCGAGTGCGGCGTGGCCGTCGCCAATGCCGTCGAATCGCTGAAGGCAGCTGCCGATCTGGTAACGGCGCATGGCGAGGGGGACGGCGTCGCAGAGATCTGCGACGAGATCGTTGCGGACGACCTGAAACGCGTTGAGGGCAGGATCGAGCGCCACCTCCTGCTCGTGGGCACGAGCTCGGATGGGACTGATGTGTCCCTTCCTCCCTACGGGCGCAACGTTCTCATCGCAGGCCCGTCGGGGAGCGGCAAGTCGACGCTGACGGCCGGTCTGGTCGAACGCCTCATGGGAAAGGCCTACCAGGTGTGCATTGTCGATCCGGAGGGCGATTACGTCACGCTCGAGGGCGTGGTGTCGCTTGGAACCCAGCAACGGGCGCCGAGCGTGAACGAAGCCCTCTCGATCCTGGAGGATCCCGCCATCAATCTGAGCATCAACCTGCTCGGACTGTCGCTCGAAGACCGACCACTGTTTCTCTCGCAGCTCGTTCCAGGCCTGCACGCCATGCGCGCGCGCACCGGGCGCCCACATTGGATCGTGCTGGACGAAGCGCACCACATGCTCCCACAGGCCTGGGGTCACGCCGGCTCGACGCTCCCGCACAGACTCGGAGAGACGATTCTGGTGACCGTTCATCCCGATCACATCGCGCCAGCCGTTCTTGCGCCCATCGACGTCGCCTTCGCGGTGGGTCGCTCGCCTGAGCAGACTCTCGGCAGCTTTGCTCACGCAGCGGATCAGAATCTGAGCTGGCCTGAAGCGCTCGCACACACTCCGGGTAGCGTGGTCGCCTGGTTTGTGAGCGAGGGCCGGGCGCCCTTCTCCATGGAGCCTCAGCCGTCGCGCGCCGATCGAATCCGGCATCACCGCAAGTACGCGGAGGGGAATCTGCGCGAACACAGCTTCTATTTCCGCGGGCCCGACAGCCGGCACAACATCAAGGCGCAGAATCTCGCGGTTTTCTGCCAGATCGCCGCAGGCATCGGCGAATCAACCTGGGTTTTCCACCTGGGGCGACACGATTACTCTCGATGGTTCCGCGGAGTCATCAAGGACGACTATCTCGCCGAGCAAAGTGAGCGGATCGAACATCGGACGGACCTGTCGCCCCAGCAGTCGCGCGAGCTGATCCGAGAGCTTATCTGCGCGCGCTACACACTCCCCGAGTGAGGCCTTTCCGCTGGTGAACCCGATGCTCATCAGGAATGCTCGACAGCCCTCTTCTCCTGGGTTGCGGCGGGTCGCGCAGGTTCGAGCACGGGCGCGGGCGACAAGCCCGTGACAGCGCCAACCTCCTGCTCGTTGAGAGTCTCACGAGCCAGCAACGCTGCGACCAGAGCATCCAGTTCCCGACGATGGGCGCTGAGAAGGCGCAACGCCTGCTCATGGCTCTCGCTAATGATCGCCCGAACCTCGGCATCGATCACACGCGCGGTCGCCTCGCTGAATGGCCTCTCAGCGCCAAACCCGCCGCCGGACAGATACGGATTCTGACGAGGCGCAAACTGCACCATGCCGAGCTCATCGCTCATGCCCCATCGAGTCACCATGTTTCGCGCGAGGTTCGTGGCCTGCTCGATGTCGCTTTCAGCACCGGTGGTTTTGGTGCCGTAGACAATTTCCTCCGCCGCGCGCCCTCCCAACATCCCGATGATGCGCCCTCGCAGATAGGCCTCGGGGTAATGATAGCGATCGTTATCCGGGCGCTGATAAGTCACGCCGAGCGCCTGCCCTCGCGGCACGATACTCACCCGGTGCACAGGATCGGCACCGGGGACGACCAAGGCAAGGATGGCGTGTCCGCTCTCGTGATAGGCGATGCGCTCCCGGTCCTGCCGGCTCATCAGGAGCGAGCGCTCCGGGCCGAGCACGATCTTCTCCAGAGCGTCCAGAAAGTCCTTTTGCCGGACGTTGTCTTGGCTGCGGCGGGCCGCCAGCAACGCGGCCTCGTTCACCAGGTTCCTCAAGTCCGCTCCTGCGAGGCCCGGCGTCGAGGCGGCCACCTCGACAAGACTTGTATCAGCGGCAAGCGGCACCTTGCGCGTATGCACTTCGAGGATCGCCTCACGACCCCGCTTGTCCGGAAGATTCACGACCACCCGGCGATCGAATCTCCCCGGCCTCAGGAGCGCGCGATCGAGCACGTCCGGCTGATTGGTTGCGGCCAGCACGATGACGCCCTCCCGGCTGGAGAAACCGTCCATTTCGGTCAGGATCTGATTCAGGGTTTGCTCCTGCTCGCTGCTGCCGCCGAATGCCATCGGGCCGCGCGCACGGCCGATGGAATCGAGCTCGTCGATGAAAATAATCGCCGGAGCATGCTCGCGCGCCTGTTTGAAGAGGTCGCGGACCCGGGCGGCTCCTACGCCGACGATCATCTCAACGAATTCCGCCGCGCTCATGGAAAAGAACGGCACCCCGGCCTCGCCCGCTACGGCTCTCGCCAGCAGGGTCTTTCCGGTCCCTGGTGCCCCTACCAGCAGCACACCCTTTGGAGCCGTTCCGCCCAGCCGGGTGTACTTCTCAGGTTCCTTGAGAAAATCCACGATCTCGACCAGCTCGTTCTCAGCCTCGTCGATACCCGCCACGTCATCGAACGTGACTCGGGTGTCCTGCGCCTGGTCGTAGCGACGCGCACGACTCTTGCCGATGCCCATGAGCCCACCGCCCAAGCCGCCGCCCTGCTTCGCCGCACGGCGGAAGATCCAGACATAGAAAGCAATGATGAGCAGCGCCGGACCGAAGCCGAAGAGCAATGTCGACCACGGGCTACCGCCCGTCTGGATGGGTTGCGCACTGATCTCGACCTTGTTATCGATCAGCAGCTTCTCGAGCCCTGGATCCACGAAGGCTGGCAGTGTCGTTTTGAAATTGATCGCTGTGCGCGGCTCAGCCTTTGACCCCACGTCATGCTTGACGCCCGGCGGCGGGTAGGTGATGGCCTTCACGAAGCGTCCCTCGATCCTCGCACCCTGGCTGAAGATCGACTCGACGTTGCCGCTCGTCACCTCTTTCTTGAAGAAGGTGTAGGGCACGGTGATCGCCGTCTCGGCGCGGGGGGCCAGGAGCTCCGTAACGAGAAAGTTCACGCCGAGGATCAACAGGAAAATCAGCCAGAGTCTGGGCGGTGGCCAGTTTGCCTTTCCAGGCACCGTGGGCTGGCGCTTACCCGCGCCCGAGGCTTCTCCTGCGCCGCGAGGTGTACTTGGGGGTCTGCCCCGAGAATCGGGTTGTCCCGGTAATTTCACGGTGATCTCCTCGAATTCCAAGCGCTGCGCTCCCCCTGGCAACGCAACCCGCCTCGTGGTTCCGATACCATCGAGGCCCACTCACGCGGACACAAGCGACATCTATAACTTCGCAGCGTGCGCGCGGTCGATGACCGGAGCCCACAGACGCCTGAAGTTTCCAACAAGCGAACACTCTCCACGATACTCTCATATTGTCGAACTGGCCTGCCTGTGGGACACGGCTGCTGCCCATGTCAACCGAGCACGATCATTCGTTTCTATCGAAGTATCATCCGCCGGTATTTCGAATTGTCCTAACGTGTGTCCCGCTGTAAAACACACTCGCGGTGCGCGATTTCAGCCATAAGTACTCGAGAGCGTCTGGGCGAATCGAGTGAGCCACCGCGGCAGTGACACACACAGGAGACTGGAACCATGCGCAAGCGAGCCATTGTCGTGACCGAAGCTGACGAGAACCGGTTGCGAGGGCTGCTGGAAGATGAGTTGGGCACCTCGCTGCGCGATCAGGCGCATCTGCAGGAATTGCAATCCGAGCTCGAGCGCGCGGTGATTCTCAGAACGAAGGATGTGCCTGCAGAAGTCATCACCATGCACAGCAGGATACGCGTCCTCGACCTGAACGACGGCACGCGCAACGATTTCATGCTCGTTTTCCCAAGCGAGGCGGACGTCGAGGCCAAGCGGATCTCCGTGCTGGCGCCTATAGGGACGGCGCTGCTGGGATTCCGGCAGGGCGACGAGGTCGAGTGGATGATGCCCGGTGGCGTGCGTCGGTTGCGCGTCGAACGCGTGCGCCAACCTTATGTGGAGAGGCCGCGTGGCACGCCGAGGTGGCCGTTGCACTCCGCCGCGGTCTCGCTGGCAAGCTCGTGACCGCCGCAATTCAGTGAGCGATTGCACATCGGTTTCGCGACGCCCAGCGGGTCTGCAAATGTACATACTGTGCGCAACTGACCTCTTGGCCAAGAGCGAGTCCGCGATCGACCGGGCAGAAACACTCGCTGATCACCTCGATGCCGATCTGTCCCTGCTACACGTGGTCACGCCGTCTGAATCGCCTCGCATGCTCGCGGAGGACCTGCAGCGCGCCAGCCTCGGCATGGAGTGGCGATCACGGCCGCCCCCTGGCGCTCCCAGACGCGGCCGAACGTTCATGTGCGCGCCGGCCGACCCGCGCGAATTCTAATCGACGTCCTGCGGGAGTTGGAGAGATGCCGGTCAAGCCCGCCCACGCGCCTCGAGTGTTGGAGCACTCAAGATGCGGTTCATTTTCTAACACAGCAGACCCATGATGCGAGGGCGCCAAATGTGTCCTTGTTGTGCATAGCG
>Ga0105240_10004113_pt1 | contig 22329 bp, 22 predicted proteins | sample KBSC54metaG_FD_80426 | JGI IMG/M metagenome (GOLD analysis project Ga0105240, IMG submission 80426) | Corn rhizosphere microbial communities from Kellogg Biological Station, Michigan, USA - KBS C5-4 metaG | ecosystem: Host-associated > Plants > Roots > Rhizosphere > Soil | place: Michigan, USA... | reverse complement strand
GCCTGCGCTTCACGCCGACGCCGTTCCACACCGACGCGATGATGGACGACCTGACCCGCGCGCTGGAGCAGCTCTGGTCCAAGTGCAACGTCGCGCGCCTGGGCGGCGTGGCGGCCTAGCCGCCCAACTTCGGCGTCTCACGCAACCCTCGAGGCGCCCCTCTCCCCGTTCACGGCTGAGGGATGCACACATCGCCCCACTGAGCACCCTCTCCCACGCCGTGGGAGCGGGTGCTCAAGTCCCCGCGTGAATCGAAGTGCTCAACCCCGAGCCGTCTTCGCCCCGCCCCGCACCCCGCGCCCCAGCCCGATGCGCTTGGCGAAGTCGGAGCGCCGCTCCGCGTAGGCCGGCGCCACCATCGGATAGTCCGGCGGCAGCCCCCATTTGCGGCGGTATTCCTCCGGGCTGAGGTTGTAGCGCGAGCGCAGGTAGCGCTTCAGCATCTTCAGCCTTTTCCCGTCCTCCAGGCAGACGATGTAGTCGTGCTGGATGGACCGGCCGACGCTGACCGCCGGCTTCTGGCGGACGGCCGGCGCGGGCGCCTCGGTCTCGCCGCGTCCCAGGCCCGCCAGGGCGGCATAGACCCGATCGATCACGCTGGGCAGGGCCCCGGGCGGCACCTGGTTGTGCTGCACGAAGGCCGAGACGATATCGGCGCTCGCCCGGAGCAGATCTTCCTTCGACTCATCCGCCAATTGGTCGCCCATCCCTAGCCTCAATTTACGCGCGAGGCTCCCATCCGGCGTCGAAGCGACGGTTCGTCCTCGCGGCTTGCGAACGTGGCGCAGGATGGAAGGTTCCGCGCGCCGATCGAATCGCGGGCCCGGGCGGCTGGCGTTTCGCGAAGCGGCGCGCCATCTGCTAGGGATAGTGTGACAGGCCTTCGGGAGGGCTAGATCATGCGGTGCCCGTTCTGCGGACATCAGGAAAGCCAGGTGAAGGACAGCCGGCCGTCGGAGGACGGGGCGGCCATCCGCCGCCGTCGGCTCTGCCCGGAGTGCGGTGGCCGGTTCACCACCTTCGAGCGGGTGCAGCTGCGCGAGCTCACCATCCTGAAGCGCTCGGGCCGGCGCGCGCCCTTCGACCGCGAGAAGCTGGTGCGGTCGATCTCCATCGCGATCCGCAAGCGTCCGGTGGACCCCGAGCGAGTGGAGCGGCTGGTCAACGGCATCGTGCGGCAGCTGGAGAGCATGGGCGAGACCGAGATCGCCTCCACCGTGGTCGGCGAGATGGTGATGAAGGCGCTCAAGTCGCTGGATGACGTCGCCTATGTCCGCTACGCCTCGGTCTACCGCGACTTCCGCCACACCGACGACTTCGCCAGCTTCCTCAACGCCGAGGGCCTGGCCGAGGAGCCGGGATGAACCGTCCGCGCCAAGCCCTCATTGGACGGACGGACTCGCAAGGCCGTAGGTTGCAAGGCTGTGGCGGAGCGAAAGCCCAGGCAGATGTTGGCTGAGTCCCTGAAAGTGTTGATTGTCGAGTCGAGGCGGCACGAGGCGGTCGCAGACGAGTTGCTCGTGGGCGCCAAGGCTGCGCTGGCCGAGGCCAAGGCCGAGTACGACCTGATCTTCGTCCCCGGCCCGCTGGAAATCCCGACGGTGGTCGCCATGGCTGATCAGGACGCGCACCGGCCGGCCGGTGTCCGCTACGACGGCTATGTGGCCCTGGGCTGCGTGCTGCACGATCCGTCCGTGGGATCGGACATCACCGCCACCCACTGCGTGCGAAGCCTGATGGACCTTGCGGCGGGCCGTCGCATGGCGATCGGCATCGGGGTCCTCACGGTGCAGGACGAGGCCCAGGCGCTGGGCCTGGCGAAACTCGCCGGCGGGGATGCGGGCGGGGCCGCGGCGCGCGCCTGCCTCGCCCTGATCGCCGCGCGTCGAAAGCTTGTCGGGCAGGCGCCGTGAGCGGCGGCATGACCAGCGGGGCCAAGCAGGCGCGCAGCGTCGCCCGGCTCGCCGCCGTGCAGGCGCTCTACCAGATGGAGACCGGCGGGGCAGGGGTCGAAACGGTGATCCGCGAGTTCGCCGAGCACCGGTTCGACCGCGACCTGGACAACGCCCCGATGGCCCGGGCCGACGAGGACTTCTTCGGCGACCTGGTGCGCGGCGTGGTCGCCGACCAGGGGGCCATCGACGCCGCCGTGCGCCGGCGGCTGGCCAAGGACTGGCGGCTCGACCGCATCGACGCCACGGTGCGGGCCATCCTGCGCGCCGGCGCCTATGAGCTGATGCGCCGGCCCGACACGCCCACCGAGGTCGCCATCGACGAGTATGTGGAGCTCGCCAAGTCGTTCTTCGACGGCCCCGAGCCGGGCTTCGTCAACGCCGCCCTGGACGCCGTCGCCCGCGATGAGCGCCGCGCCTGACGAGTTCGACTGGATCGCGGCCCTGCGGCCCCTGACCCGGGGCGCGGGCGCCGCGCTCGGCCTGATGGACGACGCGGCAGTGCTGCCGGCCAGGCCTGGCTTCGACCTCGTCGTGTCCAAGGACGCCATGGTGGAGGGCGTGCATTTCCTCGCCGGCGAGGCGGCCGACGTGGTCGCCCGGCGGCTGCTCCGGACCAACCTCTCCGACCTCGCCGCCAAGGCGGCCGAGCCGTTCGGCTACCTGCTGATGACCGCCTGGCCCGCGACGCGCGGCTGGGACGACCGCCACGGCTTCATCCGCGGCCTGGACGAGGATGGCGCCCGCTACGGCCTGGCCCTGCTGGGCGGCGACACCGTGGCCACCCCGGGGCCGCTGACCGTCAGCGCCACCATCCTGGGCTGGGCCCCGGCCGGCCGCGCCCTGCTGCGTTCCGGCGCCCGGCCCGGCGACGCGCTGGTGGTCTGCGGCCCGATCGGCGACGGTCTGCTGGGCCTGATGGCCGCCCGCCGCGAGATCCCCGACCCGGACGGCGCCCTCGCCCGCCGCTTCCGCCTGCCGGAGCCGCGGCTGGACCTGCGCGAGGCGCTGAGAGCGCATGCCACGGCCGCCGCCGACGTCTCCGACGGCCTGCTCGCCGACGCCCTGCACGTGGCGGCGGCCAGCGGCTGCGGCGTCGAGCTCGACCTGGCGGCGATGCCGGTCTCCGCGGCCGCCCAGGCCTGGCTCGCGGCCCAGCCCGATCCGGATGCGGCGCGGCTGCAACTCGCCACCGGCGGCGACGACTACGCCCTGGTCTGCGCGGCGCCGGACGGCAAGGCGCTGGTCAGGGCGGCAGGTGGCGCGGCGGGCGTGGTTGGCCGTTTCTTCGAGGGCGGCGGTCTGCGGGTGACGACTGGCGGGCGCATCGTGGAGCCCGGCCAACTCGGCTGGCGCCACCGCTAACCCGATATTTGCCGGGCGGCCCGCCGTCGATGCACCCCAACGGAGGTTGCGGGCGTTGTTGAGGAGTGCGGGGGCCTGGCCCCCCGCAGCCGGCGAACGCCGACCGCGTCTCACTCGATCCGCAAAAGCCACCGCACCCGTGCGCATACCGGTCGCGGCGCTCAACACTGCAAAGGACGCCCATGACACCCATGATGAAGGCGGCGGTATTCGTCGAGCCCGGCCGTATCCTGCTTGATGACAAGCCGATCCCCGATGTGGGCCCCCTCGACGCCCTTCTGCGGATCACCACCACCACCATTTGCGGGACCGACGTCCACATCCTGAAGGGGGAGTACCCGGTCGCTCGAGGACTCACGATCGGCCACGAGCCGGTGGGCGTCATCGAGAAGCTGGGCTCGGCGGTCGCCGGCTTCCATGAAGGCCAGAGGGTGATCGCCGGTGCGATCACGCCCAGCGGCTACAGCAACGCCTGCCAATGCGGGCGCGCATCTCAGGACGGCAAGGGCGCGGCGAACGGGTGGAAGGCGATGGGGGGATGGAAGCTCGGCAACACGATCGACGGCTGCCAGGCCGAGTTCGTGATCATCCCCGACGCCATGGCCAATCTCGCGCCGGTGCCGGAAGGCCTCACGGACGAGCAGGTGCTGATGTGCCCGGACATCATGTCCACCGGCTTCAGCGGCGCAGAACACGGCGACGTCGCCATCGGCGACACGGTTGCGATCTTCGCGCAGGGGCCGATCGGGCTTTGTGCGACGGCGGGCGCGAAGCTGTCAGGGGCCACCACGATCATCGCCGTCGACCGTGTGCCGGCCCGACTGGCGATGGCCACGCGCATGGGCGCTGACCACCTGGTGGATTTCAGCCGCTGCGACCCCGTCGAGGAGATCATGCGCCTGACCGGCGGCCGCGGCGTGGATGTGGCGATCGAGGCCCTGGGGACGCAGGCCACCTTCGAGGCCTGCCTGCAGGTGCTGCGGCCAGGCGGGACGCTGTCCAGCCTGGGGGTCTATTCGGCTGACCTGCGGTTGCCGGTAGGCCCGTTCGCCGCCGGGCTCGGCGACCATCGCATCATCACCTCCCTCTGCCCCGGCGGGTCGGAACGCATGCGGCGGTTGCTCTCGGTGATCGAGTCTGGCCGGGTCGATCTCGGCGCGATGGTCACCCACCGCTTCCGGCTGGATGACATCGAGGCCGCCTATGAGCTCTTCGCCAGCCAACGCGATGGCGTGCTGAAGATCGCGATCGCGCCTTGACGCCGCCCCGCCCGCTCATCCGCAGTGGCCAGCGCTGCGGTGGAACCGCCGGTGACCATCGATTGAGTCTGCTTCGCGCCGCCTGCGGCCACATCTTGCAAGGGCGCCGATGCACTGGCCCTCCCCGAGTATAGCGCGCATCATGTACGCCTCGCGCCCGCCGTCCGACGGATAGAGGAGGTCTCCAACGGTCTCTCAATACGTCCACAAGGCGAACATCAAGCGTTTCGAGAAGGTCCTTCTAACGGAGCGCGACCCCGTCCGGCGGGCTCTGCTCAAGCAGCTTCTCGCGGACGAGCGGGCGAACGACGGCAAAGCTCTTGGCGTCCCCAAGTCGGGGGCCTAGCCCGGTTCTCGCAGACGTTGGGTGCGCCTGCGGCCACCCGACCGGGTCTCGCCGCCGGAGGAAACCATCCCGCAACGGTTTGCGCGTCCAATCGTCCACGTCCGAATCAGGAGCGCCGATGCGCCGCCGCGCCCTCTTGCTCAGCCTGCCGCTCGCCGCCCTGGCGACGCGCGGCATGGCGGCCGAGACGGGACAGTTCGTCGACCTGGCGCCGGTGGCGCTGCCGGTGGTCGTGGACGGGCGGCTGGTGAACTATGTGTTCGTCTACGTCCGCATCAACCTGGCCAGCGCGGCCGAACTGGTGGCGACGCGCGACAAGGAGCCCTACTTCCGCGACGCCCTTGTCCGCGCCGGGCACCGCACGCCGTTCACCCGCTACGACGACTACACCAAGCTGGACGAAGCCAAGCTGAAGGCCGCCCTGTTCCAGGCCGCCACCGCCATCGCCGGTCCCGGGTCGATCGCTTCGATCCAGATCATGCCCGGCGGCGGGCCCATGCGCAGGACCGGACTGCCACCCCCTAAGCTCGCTTCGCGCTAGAAAATCGGCCTTCCGACGCACGCCTGTTGCGTCCGGCGGTCTGTTTTGGCAGTTTCCGCCGGCTTCAAGGGGGGCCTGACGGGGCGCCTCTCCCACCCGAAGAGGGAATTTGCCTCTGATTCCGCCTCGCCAACGCGAGCGCGGCGTTCGGCGCAACAAGGATAAGAGGGCGCGAGAATATGAGTCTTGTTCTGATGCTGGTGATCGTCGCCGGCTTGCTGGCGGTGCTCTACGGCGCGGCGCAATCGGCCTCGCTGCTGAGGGCATCGGCCGGCAACGAGCGGATGCGCGAAATCGCCGCAGCCATCCAGGAAGGCGCCCAGGCCTACCTGCGGCGCCAGTACACCACCATCGCCATGGTCGGCGCGGTGATCCTGATCGCGGTCTTCTTCCTGATCGGCCCCTATTCGGCGATCGGCTTCCTGATCGGGGCGGTGCTTTCGGGCGCCGCGGGCTTCGCGGGCATGCTGATCTCGGTGCGGGCCAACGTGCGGACCGCGCAGGCGGCCTCCGAGAGCCTGGCCAAGGGCCTCTCCCTGGCGTTCCGCTCCGGCGCCGTGACCGGCATGCTGGTGGCCGGTTTCGCCCTGCTCGGCGTCTCGGTCTACTACGCGATCCTCACCGGTCCCCTGCATTTCGAGAACACCAGCCGTGAGGTCGTGGACTCGCTGGTGGCGCTGGGCTTCGGCGCCTCGCTGATCTCCATCTTCGCCCGTCTCGGCGGCGGCATCTTCACCAAGGGCGCCGACGTGGGCGGCGACATGGTGGGCAAGGTCGAGGCCGGCATTCCCGAGGACGACCCGCGCAACGCCGCCACCATCGCCGACAATGTGGGCGACAACGTCGGCGACTGCGCCGGCATGGCCGCCGACCTGTTCGAGACCTATGCGGTGACCACCGTGGCCACCATGGTCCTGGCGGCGATCTTCTTCACCGGCGAGACCGCCAAGACCATGATGCTGCTGCCGCTGGCCATCTGCGGCGTCTGCGTGCTCACCTCGATCGTCGGCGCCTTCTTCGTGCGCCTGGGCAAGAACAACAACATCATGGGCGCCCTCTACCAGGGCCTCATCGTCACCGGCGTGCTGTCGGCCGCGGCGCTCTACTTCGTGATCAACAAGCTGGTTCCGGCCGGCCCGCTGACGGTCAACGGCAAGTCGTTCGACTCCATGGCCCTGTTCTTCTGCGGCATCGCCGGCCTGGTGATCACCGCATTGATCGTGGTCATCACCGAATACTACACCGGCACCGGCTTCCGGCCGGTGAAGTCGGTGGCCAAGGCCTCGGTCAGCGGCCATGGCACCAACGTGATCCAGGGGCTGGCCATGTCGCTGGAATCCACCGCCGCGCCGGCGCTGGTGATCATCGCCGGCATCATCGTCACCTACAACCTGGCGGGCATCTACGGCATCGCCATCGCCACCACCTCGATGCTCTCCCTGGCCGGCTTCATCGTCGCGCTCGACGCCTTCGGCCCGGTCACCGACAACGCCGGCGGCATCGCCGAGATGGCGGGGCTGCCGGGCGAGGTGCGGGTGTCCACCGACGCCCTGGACGCCGTCGGCAACACCACCAAGGCGGTGACCAAGGGCTACGCCATCGGCTCGGCCGGCCTTGGCGCGCTGGTGCTGTTCGCCGCCTACACCCAGGACCTGAAGTTCTTCGCCGCCGACTCCGCCCAGTTCCCGTTCTTCGAGGGCATGGGCGAGGTGCGCTTCGACCTCTCCAACCCCTACGTCGTGGTGGGCCTGCTGTTCGGCGGCCTGCTGCCGTTCCTGTTCGGCGGCCTGTCCATGACCGCGGTGGGCCGGGCGGCCGAGGCGGTGGTGGCCGAGGTTCGGCGTCAGTTCAAGGAGAACCCCGGCATCATGACCTATGAGGTCAAGCCGGAGTACGGCAAGGCGGTGGACATCCTGACCAAGGCGGCGATCAAGGAGATGATCGTGCCCTCGCTGCTGCCGGTCGCCTCGCCGATCGTGCTGTTCTTCGTCATCAAGGCCATCGCCGGCAAGTCGGACGCCTTCTCGGCGCTCGGCGCCATGCTGATGGGCGTGATCGTCACCGGCCTCTTCGTGGCCATCTCGATGACCTCGGGCGGCGGCGCCTGGGACAACGCCAAGAAGCTGATCGAGGAAGGTCATTACGGCGGCAAGGGCTCCGAGGCCCACAAGGCCGCGGTCACCGGCGACACCGTCGGCGACCCCTACAAGGACACCGCCGGCCCGGCGGTGAACCCGATGATCAAGATCACCAACATCGTCGCCCTGCTGCTGCTGGCGATGCTGGCCCACGGCGTGGTGAAGTAGCGCCTCGCCGCAAGGCCGATCGACATTGGGGGCGACCGTCTGGTCGCCCCCTTTTTCGTGCCCGGCTTGTACAGACCCCCGAATGCGCGCCAATGAGCGGCGGGGCGGAACAGGGTTCTCGCGTGCTATCCAGATACGTATTTGCGGGCGCTGAGCGTTCCCCGGACAAGCTGGCGATCGCCTGCAACGGCCGGCGCCTCAGCTACTCGGAACTCGCCCGCGCCATCGAAGCGATGATCCAGGCGCTCGAGGCGCACATCGCGCCTGGGCCGGGCTATGCGGTGGTGGCGATCGCAGGCCTGCTGGACTTCTGGGTCATCAGCCTGGCCCTGCGCGAACTGGGCCTGACCACCGTCCCGACCATGTCGGCGGAGAACGTCGCCGGCCTGCAACTTTCGCAGCTGCGGATGGTCGTGGCTGACCCGGAACCCGCCTGGCCTGGCCTGGGGCCGGTCTGCCAGCGCCTGGGGCGGCCGCTGCTGCGGGTGCAATGGAACGGCGCCTTGGCGCGTCCCATCGAGGCGGGCCGCCAGCGGACATCTGATGTCGGCGGCCATGTGCTGCAGACGTCCGCCACGACAGGTCTCTACAAGAAGGTGTTGATGGCGCCTTCCTTCGAGCAGGCGTTCATGGAGTTGCGGCGCGCGCAGGACAACGTCGCTGCGGACACCAAGTGCGCCCTGTTCAACTTCGGAGGCTGGACGGGGGCGGGCTACAAGACCACCGGCGGCATCTGGCTCGCCGGCGGCGCGGTGATCCTGGAGCAGCGGTCCGAACTCCACCTCTGCCTCGCGGAACCTGGCCTGACGCACGCTGTGGTGCTTCCCGACCAGCTGCACCAGGTGCTTGCCGCGCCGCCGGGCGCGATCCGCCGCCAGCCGGAGCTTCGGCTGGACATCGGCGGCGCCACCCCACGCCAGGCGCAGGTGGACCTGGTGCGGGACCGGCTCACGGCTGAGATCATCAGCTCCCTCGGCTGCACCGAGGCCCACACCTTCGCCGAGACCCGCCTGGAGACACCTGAGGATCGGCGATGGCACCGACTGCTGCCTCATCGCGATCCGCAGGTCGTGGACGACGATGACCGGCCCGCGCCTATGGGCGTGGTCGGCCGGCTCCGCGTTTCCACCCGCCAGGGTCCGACCAGCTACCTCGAGGACCCGGACGCCACCGCCGCCTTCTTCAAGGATGGCTGGTTCTATCCGGGCGACCTTGCCGTGATGCGCGCGGACGGTCGCCTTGCGCTGATGGGCCGAACCACGGACGTGATCAACATCATGGGCCAGAAGGTTTCTCCGGCGCCCTATGAGGACGAGTTGTGCGAGCGTCTGGGCGTCAGCGGGGCCTGCCTGTTCTCCCGCCAGAACGCCGATGCCGATGAGGAAATCCACGTGGTGCTCGAGACGCCTGAACCGCTCCAGATCGACCGCCTGACGGCGGTCCTCCGCGAGACCCTGGCCGGCTTCCCGGCAGCCGAGGTCCACTACGTCCGCAGGCTGCCCCGCAACCTCAACGGCAAGCTGCTAAGGTCCGAGACCCAGCGGCGGCTCGTCGGCGCGGCCGCGGGTCAGGCTTGACGGCGGCCGCTGGGCAGGCTGGACACGGGGCGAGGGGGACCGCGCCGATTCCGGTCATCGACAGCTTCAATCCGAGATATGTGCGCGCGGCCCGCCTGCGGGTGACGCTGGACTTCGCCGTGACCGCGCTGGCCGCCATCGCCCTGATGGCGATCGCCGCCTTCTGGTCGCGCATCTTCGTCGACGGCGACACCAACTGGCACGTGGCCGCCGGGCGCTGGATCCTGGCCCATCACACGGTGCCCCAGGTCGATCCCTTCTCCTACACCTACGCCGGACACCCCTGGATCGCGCACGAGTGGCTGTCCGAGGTGCTGATGGCCCTGGCCTACGCGGCGGCAGGGTGGGGCGGCGTGGTGCTGGTGGTGGGCGTCGCGGCAGGCCTCGCCTATGCGATGATCGCCGCCGAGCTGCGCCTCTGGATGGGGCCGGTCGGGCAGGTGATCGGCCTTGTGCTCAGCTACGCCTGCCTGCAGGCCTTCCTCTACGCGCGGCCGCACATCATCGCCCTGCCGCTGCTGGTGTTCTGGACGCGCATGCTGCTGGCCGCGCGGCGCGAACACCGCGCGCCGCCGCTCTGGATCGCGCCGCTGATGATGTTGTGGGCGAACCTGCACGCCAGCTTCATCTTCGGCTTCGTGTTGATGGCGCCCTTCGCCCTGGAGGCGCTGGCCGTGGAAGCCGACAAGCGGCGCGCGGTGCTCGGCTGGGGCGTGTTCGGCGTCCTCTCGCTGGGTTTCGCCCTGGTCACGCCGCACGGGCTGAAGGGGCTGCTGTTCCCCTTCCAGGTCATGACCATGAAGATTCTGCCGAACATCCTGGAATGGCGCGGCGCGACCTTCCAGTCGCTGACGGCGTTCGAGGCGGCCCTGATGGCGACGCTGTTCCTGGGCCTGTGGCGCGGCATCCGCATCCCGCCGCTGCGGCTGCTGCTGCTCGTCGGCCTGGTCCACATGGCGCTGCAGCACGTGCGCCAGCAGGCGCAGCTGGCGGCCCTGGCGCCGCTGCTGCTGGCCGAGCCGTTCGGCCTGGCCCTGGCGCGAGGGAGCCCGCGGCCTCGGCCGGGCGCGCGGTTCACCTGGCCGGAGCTCAAGGCCTGGCTGTCGCCCGCCGTCGCCGGCGTCCTGGCCCTGGCGGCGGTCGGGGTGGCGGCGGCGCGGCTGGCCATGCCGCTGGAGCGCCACGACAACGGCAACGTGCCGGTGACGGCGCTGGCGCATGTGCCGGCCGACATCGCCCGCCAGCCGGTGTTCAACGAGTACGCCTTCGGCGGCTACCTGATCTTCAAGGGGGTGCGGCCCTACATCGACGGCCGGGCCGACATGTACGGCGACGACTTCGTGAAAGAGTATCTGGCGGTGCTGGTCGGCCGCCAGCCGGACGTCGACCGCGAGTTCAAGCGATGGGGCGTTCGCTGGACCATCCTGTCGCCCCGCGGCGCCCTGGTGGCCTGGCTCGACCGCTCGCCGCACTGGCGCCGGCTCTACGCCGACCGCTGGGCGGTGGTGCATGTGGCGGTCGACACGCCGTCGCCCGGCGCGAACGTCACCCTACCCGACGAACAGCCGCACCAGCTCGTAGCCACACCAGATCCACGCGAGCACGCCGACCGCAATCATCACCCGCTCGAGCGTTAGCCGCCGGTCGGTGGCCCGGCGTCCAGGCTTGCGGCGCACCCATTCGCGGGAGGCCTGCCGGCTTTCGCTCGTCTGGATCGAGAATGAGGGCATTGTCCCGCAAGCGCACAGTTGAGATCGACTGTGCGTCCGTCAGGCAAAAGCTGGGCCTCGGGAGCGGTCTAGAAGCGGCCGGCGCGGTAATCGTCAAAGGCCTGGCGCAGCTCGGCCTCGGTGTTCATCACGAACGGGCCGTACTTGGCCACCGGCTCGCGCAGCGGCCGGCCTGCGACCAGGATCAGCTGTGCGCCCTCCGGGCCGGCCTTGAGGTCAAGTTGGTCGCCGTCCGACAGCACCCCGATCCGCCCCCTGGGCAGCCGTTCGGCAGGCGCGCCCGCGCTGACCTCGCCTTCGTAAACGTACAGGAAGCCGTTGTGGCCGGCGGGGATGGGCGCCGAGAGGCGCGCGCCGGGCGTCAGAATCAGGTCGAGGTAGAGGGGCCGCGTGGCCTCGGCCTGCACCGGCCCACGCACGCCGGCGATCTCGCCCGCCAGCACCCGCGCCCGGGCGCCGCCGCCGAGGTCGACCTCGGGGATCTGGTCGGGCTGGATGTCCTGATACCGGGCCGCGGTCATCTTGTCCCGCGCCGGCAGGTTCACCCAAAGCTGGAAGCCGCGCATCAGGCCATGGTCCTGCTCGGGCATCTCCGAGTGCACGATGCCGCGGCCGGCGGTCATCCATTGCACCGAGCCCGGTTGCAGCAGGCCCTCGTTGCCGGCGTTGTCGCGGTGCCGCATCCGCCCGGCCAGCATGTAGGTCACCGTCTCGAAGCCGCGGTGCGGGTGGCTCGGGAAGCCGCCGATGTAGGCGTCCGGATCGTCCGAGCCGAACTCGTCGAGCATCAGGAACGGGTCGAGGTCGGGGAGCTTCGGCTGGCCGATCACCCGGGTCAGCTTCACGCCGTCACCGTCGGAAGCGGGAAGGCCGGGGCCGGACCACACCACCCGGCGGGCCCCGCTGGCAGGTCTGTCGCTGCTTGTCATGCGCCCGTATTTGGGATGGTCGCGCCGCGGCGCAATGCCTCCCGGGGTGGCGCAGCAGCGGGGCCGTTTGACAAGCGGCTTACGCGGCGTAATCCTCGCGCCAGCCCGCGGACCTAGCGGGCAGGACCCGGAACATGGGAGGGGCGGGTATGACGCGTTGCCTGCTTGCGGGAGCCGCCTTGGTCGTCCTGGTCGGCGCGCCCGCCCAGGCCGCCGTCACCGTGATCGGCAACGGCATGGCGCACGCCTGCGCCGAGGCGGCCCGCCACGGCCAAGCAGACACCGATTCGATGCGGGCCTGCGACAGCGCGCTGGCGACCGAGGACCTGGAGCCGCGCGACTTCGCCGGGACCTTCGTCAACCGCGCCATCCTCGAAATGATCCAGCGCGACTATGTGCGGGCGCGGATGGATCTGGACCACGCCATCGGCATCCAGCCGAGGCTCGGCGCGGCCTGGGCCAATCGGGGCGCAGTCAGCCTGGGCCAGCACCGCTACCAGGAGGCCCTGGCCGACATCAACAAGGGCCTCGAGCTGGGTGTCGAGGAAGCCGAGAAGGTCTATTTCAACCGGGCGCTGGTCTATGAAGGCCTCGACGACGAGCACTCGGCCTATTTCGATTTCGAGCAGGCCGCCACGCTGTCGCCGAACTGGGACCTGCCCAAGCAGGAGCTGCTGCGGTTCACCGTGACCCGGCCGTAGCTAACCGAACACCGAACCGTCGCCCGCCGGCGACAGGCCGGTCTTCAGCCGCACCAGCTCCCAATACACCGCGGCCTGGGTGACGCTGCTGAACGCCCACACCGGCAGGGTGACGAACTCGGCCCACCAGCCCGGCGCCCCGCCAAATCCGGCCTTGGCCAGGCCCACGGCGGCCAGCAGGGCCAGCGCAGTCGAGAGCCACTGCAGGCCGAGGCAGAGCACGCCCAGAGCCCAGCGGTAGCCGCGCGTCAGGTCCAGGCTGCGGCCGAGACTGGCGGCGCCGGACCCCTGCTCGGCCACCGCCACGGCAAGGGCCGGCAGCCAGAGGGCAAGCCAGAACCCGCCGATGATGGGGTAGGCGAGGTCGACCGCCTCTCCCAGCCAGGGCGCCGACGGCACGATCAGCCAGGACGGCGGGATGCAGATCCGGATCACGGTGGGAACGTTTTCCACCAGGTCGATGGCCAGGAAGGCGCCGACCAGGCGGGCAAGTCCGCCCAGGCCGCCCAGCGTCGGGGTGCGGCCCGCCAACCGCCGAACGGCTGTCCAGGTGATCGCGCCGTCCGCCAGCGCGAATGGGAAGAAGCCCACCAGCCAGGGGACAATGGCGGCGGTCGGGCGACGGGCGATGTCGGCGGCCATCCACGCGTCCAATTGTCCCTCGGCCGCCAGGCCGGCGCCGCGGAGCACGAACGCCAGGGCCATCAGAATCGCGAAGTCGCGCACATAGGTCCGCCCGCTGATCGCCAGCAGTCGGCCCAGGCTGAAGCGCTCGGTGGAATAGGGGAGGCTCATGCCGGGCCAGCAATAGCGGCTCCGGGGCGCCGCGGCGAGCGTGGCGAACGCGCGTCTTCGGGAGGGCCGGCCCAGCGCCGGCCGGATTGCGGGCGGCGGCTGGCGGGGCCACATTCCGCGCCAGTGAAAGCAAGGCGCATGGACCCGGGCCGACGACGTCGTTTTCGCCGCCAGGCGCTGGTGTTCTCGGGCGCGCTGGCGGTTCATGCCCTGGCGCTGTTCCTGGTCGGGACACAGGGTTCGCGCCCGGCGCCGTCGGTCCGGCGCGAGACGGTGATTCCGATCGAGTTCGCAGCGCCGGGGATTCGGCCGACGAAGCCGCCGCCCAAGCCTAGCGCCGATCCCAAGCCGCCTGCGCCGCCACGCCAGGCAGCGCCGGCCCATTCGGTCATCCCCCTGCTGACGCCTCCGCCACCGGAACCCGCTCCCGCGGTCGAGGCCAGCGCGCCTGCGCCCGCCGCTGGCGGCGCACCGGATGGGACAGGACCTGGCGGCGCGGCCGCCGAGGCGCCGCCGGAACCGCTGGGCAAGCCAGCCGGCGGCCTCGGCGAGGGCGGCCCGTCGCAGAAGGACTATCCGATCAACCCCGGCTACTGGAAGGTCACCTCCCGCTGGCTGCTGCTTGAGCAGACCGACCGCTACTGCGTGACGCCCCTCAACATCACCCGGTTCATGGGCGGACCGTGCAACCACCGCTACACCTGCGTCTATCCGGTCGAGGAGTGGGCGGGCGGGCGGCTGCGGATCCAGGGCGAGATCTGGCGCAAGGGCGAGCGCTACAAGGTGACCGGCTCGGGCGCCTACGCCCCCGACCGCCTGCATGTGAGCCTGCGCGGCGCGGGCCATTGGAACCTGATGCCGGTGGCGTTCCTGGCCTGGGTGGACGGCGAGTTCCTGGGCGCCGACTGCCCCCCGGACGCCAAGCCGATCCGCCAGCGGTAGCAGCAGCGACACGCCGAAAAGCGTGGCGCAGCTTCAATCCTATCGGTACTAGCGGGAAACTTGGGAGCCGCGGGCCGGCTCCCTTCTTCCCTCGGGGGCTTCGTGCACTTCCTCACCGGGATCAACCCGCTCTATGCGCTGTCCGGCCTTGCGGTCGGCATGCTGGTCGGGTTGACGGGCGTGGGCGGCGGGTCGCTGATGACGCCGCTGCTGGTGGTGCTGTTCCGAATCCACCCGGCCACGGCCGTGGGCACCGATCTGCTCTACGCTGCGGTCACCAAGTCGGTCGGCACGGGCGTGCACGGCTGGAAGAAGACCGTCGACTGGCGGGTCGTGGCGCGGCTGGCGCTGGGCAGCCTGCCGGCCGCGGGGATCACCATCTTCCTGCTGGCGCAGGCGCACGCCAAGGGCGGCGTCAGCAGCCAGTTGCTGACGGATGTGCTGGCCGGCGCGCTGATCGCAACCGCGATCGCCATGCTGTTCCGGGACAGGCTGGTGGCCTTCTTCCGCCGCCGTGGCGGCGCGCCCAGCCCGACCCGGACGGCCGTGCTGACGGTGATCCTGGGGGCGGTGCTGGGAGTGCTGGTCTCGATGACCTCGGTGGGCGCAGGCGCCATCGGGATGACGGTGCTGCTGATCCTCTATCCAACCCTGCCGGCCTCTCGGCTGGTGGGGTCCGACATCGCCCACGCCGTGCCGCTGACGTTGCTGGCCGGATTCGGCCACTGGCTGATAGGCGACGTCAACTTCGGCCTGCTGGGCTCGCTGCTGGTGGGCTCGATTCCCGGGGTGATCGTCGGCAGCCTGATCTCCACGCGGCTGTCGGACCGCTACCTGCGGCCCCTGATGGCGGTCGTGCTGGCTCTGGTGGCCTGGAAGCTGCTGAGCTGAATCTCAGCCGGCCTCGCCCCGGAAGTCCGCGAGGCGCGAGAAGGTGTCGCTCATGCCCCAGATGCCGGCGCGCAGGGTGGCGACGAAGTACATCCGGGAGGGGTCGGTGAAGACGTTGACCTCGGGGCCGTAGTTCTTGACCAGCCAGTTGACCGTGCCGCCGTCGCTGGCCTCGAACATCAGGTTCTCGAGGCCGACGGTGCGGACCAGGCGGTGGACGAGATCGGCGTTGCGCTCCTTGACGTACTGGAAGATCCCTTCTTCCTCGACCATGATCATGTCGGCGCCGGCCTCCATGCAGGCCACGCAGTCGGCGATCAGGCGGTCGGCGCTGATCTTCACCTGCTCGTCGCCGCGCACCCCCGTGCCGTAGGTCATGGCCGCCTCGGGCTTGGCCTTGAGACCGTAGCTCTTGACGGTGCGGATCAGGGCGCACTTGGCGGCCTGGGAGAGGATGGTCAGGCCTGTGGATATCTCGATGATGGTGAAGCCAAGCTCGCGGCTCTCCTCGAGGAAGGCGTGCACGGCCCGCTCGCCCTGCTGCACCACCCGCTCCAGCAGCCCGCCCGAAGAGACATCGATCTGATGGCTGGCGTAGAGCGCGTTCTTGCGCGCCACGAACTCGCGGGGGAACAGCCGCTGGGCGCCGCAGGTGTACTTGGCGGCGTCGACGTAGGGCCCGATGGTTTCGCAGAGGTCCTTGACCTCAAGATAGCCGAGGGTCCGGTCGCGGATCTCGGTCAGGCCGGTCTTCCGCGGCTTCGGCCTTGGCTCCAGCATCGGCATGGAGCTGGAGAAGGCCAGCGCCTCGGGGTTCGTCACCATCGTCGTCTCCGCGCACGAGGTCTCGTCCGAAAGACGGCGAGCGCCGACGGATATACATATCTATGTGATGTTATTGATCGGACGTCAAGCGCGGGAACAGGCGCCTAGTCCAGAGCGGACGACGTCCAGCTGGAGAAGTTGATGGTCTCCTGGGCGGCCGCCTGGCCGTAGGGGTGCCGCACGGTCCAGTGCAGCGTGGCCCGGTCGGACACCAGCACGGTCTCGGAGACGCGGATGATCCGAGACGCCTCGTTGTAGCCGATCCGCTGGGCGAACAGCCCGAGCGCGCCGTCCTTGACCTTGAGCAGCTCGGCCTCGGCCCCCTCGATGAACATCGGCCGGGCGGTGATGTTGGTCCGGGCGATGAACACCCGGCGGCTGTGCAGCATTGAATCGAACCACACCGCCTCGAGTTCGGTCTTGGTGGGCATCTCGCCCCCGAACAGCTCCACCGGCGCGTAGTAGCGCTTGATGCTGATCGGAACCTTGTCGACCAGCCGCAGTCGGATCACCCGATAGACGTCGGCGTCCGGCGCCACGCCGAACATGGACGAGATCTCGGCCGGCGCCGGCGCCAGCCCCGCCTGCAGCACCTGGAAGCTCTGCGGCTCGGCGGTGCGCGGTTTGGTCTTGGGCGCCGACGGCGAGGCGATGACGAAGGTGCCGCGTCCCTGCTCGCGGCTCAGCAGGCCTTCCTCGACCAGCTTGCCGATGGCCGATCGGATGGTGGTGCGCGACACGTCGCACATCGCGCAGAGCTGCGGCTCGGTCGGCAACCGGTCGCCGACCTTGTAGCGGCCTTCGGCGATCTCGTTTCGCAGGAATGCGTGCAGGTTCTCGTATCGGGCGGCCTTGGTTCCACGCGCCATATGTCAGCCCGCTCCTGCGTCAGCTGCCACTCATGTCGCCGATGCCGTCGATTGTTTCAAGCCAAGCCCTGGCGGCGTCGGTTCCGGGCCGACGGAATGCATCGCCAGCACCTGGTCGATCCGATCGATCATCATCTCCGAACTGAGCTCGGTCAGGCAGCGCAGGCCGTAGGGGCAGTTGCGGGTCTTGCGGATGTAGCAGGGCGAGCAGGCGACGCCCGTCCGCACCACCGCCTCGGGCCTGGCGTAGGGGCCGGTCCGCACCGGGCTGGTGGGGCCGAACGCGCTCACCAGCGGCCGGCCCAGTGCGACCGCCATGTGCATGGGCCCCGAATCGTTGGTCACGCAGAGGCTCGACCGACGCAGGATCGCCGCCAGCCCCGCCAGGCTGGTCTGGCCACAGATGTCCGTCGCCTCCGGAAACGCCCGGGCGACGGCGTCGTTGGCGATCTGGTCGCGGCCGGCGCCGGCCAGCAGGATCTTTATCCCGCGCCGGGTCAGGTATCGGCAGACGTCGACGAATCCCTCCACCGGCCAGTGCTTGGTCTCCCACTGGGTGCCCGGGAACATCGCCGCGAACGGCTGGCCGGCGTAGCCGATCCGGGCCAGCGTGCGGTCGGCTTCCAGCTCGGCCTCGGGCGGGGTGTGGATGGTGAAGTCCGGGTGGTCGGTGGGAAAGCCCAGCAGGTCGCCCAGCCAGAGGTTCCGGTCGGCGGCGTGAAAGTCCATGCTCGGGACCGGGATGTGGTGGGTGTAGGAATACTTGGCCCCCTCGCGGGTGCGGGAAAACCCGATCCGGACCGGCGCGCCGGACGCCAGCACCAGGGCGGCGGTGCGCAGCTGGCCGTGCATGTCCACGACTAGGTCGTAGCGGCCGCCCATGATCTGGCGCAGCATCTTCAACCCCTTGGCCCCGAAGGCCTCGCGGCGCGGGTAGGAGATCACCCCGTCCAGCGCCGGGTGCCAGCGCACCAGATCCTCGCAGGCGGGGGTGATGACCCAGTCGATCTGGGCGTCCGGATAGCGCTCGCGCAGCCGTGTCAGCACCGGCAGGGTGTGGATCACGTCCCCGACCGCCGACAGCTTGATCAGCAGGATGCGCTTGAACTCACGGTCCCGCAGCGCGGACTCGCGCGTCATCGATGGGCGATGGCCATCAGGCGCTTGACCTTGGCCGTCCAGCCGTGCCGCGCCAGCTCGCGTCGGGCGACGTCCGGCGTGGTCACCCAGTTGAATTGCAGCACGCGGCGTTCGCCGATGAAGGGGGTGTGGCCGTGCCAGGAGTTGTCCGACCGCCGGAACGCCACCAGCGCCCCCTTCTCCGGCGCGATCTCGGCCAGGGTGTCGTCGAGGTCGTGGCCGGAGCCCAGCAGCCTCAGCCGGCCGTTCGGCTCGGTCCAGGACGTGTTCAGGTAGATCAGGACGGTGATGATCTTGGTCTTGCTGTCGGTGTGGATCGAGCCGTCGCGGGTGGAGGAATGGTTGCGCACCGTCATCATGGTCGCGCGGCCGGCGAGGTCGATCCCGAATTTGGCCTGGAACGCCTCCCGCATCGCCTCGCCGTTCAGCTCGTCCACCAGAGCCTGGAAGGCCGGTCCGCATGGAACGGTCTCCACCGGATGGCTTCCGGCGCTGCCGACTGCCGGGAAATCCCGCTCGATTGCCGCGCGCGCCTCGGCCTTCACGAACTCCGGCACCACGACGAATTCGAACGGCTCGCGGGTCAGAGGCGTCGCGGCCAGCGCCTCCAGGTCAAGTACGCCCATGGACTCCGTGCTCCTCCGGCGCGCCTTAGCATGCTCCGCCCGCGAAGGTCGAGGCGAGGCCCCGCGCAGCGCCCGGAGCAGGGCGGGCCGCTCGCGTAACGATGTTCTGCCGCAATTCCTCCCCAATCTCGCCGTTTCCTCACCCGGCAAGGCAAAGCTGTCAGCCGGGCGGGGCAAGGGGAGAGCAGCCATGGAAGTCACGCGCAGAGCCGCGGTGCTCGGCGGAACGGCGGCTGCGGCCGCGGCCTTCGCGTCGGAGGGCCTCGCGGCGCCCTTCGCCTGGCAGGCCCGCCATGGCATGACCTCGGGCCAGTACCAGCAGGCCTTCGACAACCTGGTCTCGCAGGGCTACCGGCTGGCGCACGTGGACGGCTACGCCGTGGCCGGACAGCCGCTGTTTGCGGCGATCTGGAACAAGGTCGCCGGACCCCCCTGGCAGGCGCGGCACGACATGGACGCGGCCCGCTACCAGATGACCTTCGACCAGATGTCCGCCCAGGGCTACCGCCTGGTGAAGGTCAGCGGCTACGACGGCGGCAACGGGGCGCTGTACGCCGCGCTCTGGGTGCAGCGCCCGGGCCCGGACTGGCGGGCGCGGCACGGAATGAGTTCGGCTGAGTACCAGCAGACCTTCGACAACCTCACCGGCCAGGGCTACCGGCTGGCCTGGGTCAACGGCTACGGCGTGGCGGGCGTCCCCTATTTCGCGGCGATCTTCGAACGCTCGCCCGGGCCGGCCTATCTGGCCCGGCACGGCATGACCTCGGACCAGTACCAGGCCGCCTTCGACAGCGCGGTCGCCCAGGGCTACCGGCTGCGCCACGTCGACGGCTATACGGCCGGCGGCGGCGTTCCCAACTTCGCGGCAATCTGGGACCGCGTCGGCGGCGGCCCCTGGCAGGCGCGCCACAACCTGACGAGCGCCCAGTACCAGGCCCGGTTCGACACCTTCACACAGCAGGGCTACCGGCTGGCCGACGTCAGCGGCTACGACGCCGACGGGCAGGCCATGTACGCCGCCCTCTGGACGCAGCCCTGACGTTCGTCGCCCGCGCGCCGCCTCGTGTGACAAAAGCGCTCACTTGCCGCGCTTCGTCTCCGGCCGGCGCGACCGGATGCCTGCGATGTTGCACAGGGGAAGGGCGACTCTCGATCCGACACCTCAAAGTGGACGCGCCTATGCGGTACGGTTGTGGCCGATTCAACCATGTCGGCAGGGCGCGCCGGGCCGCCGGACCGATCCGGCGACGATCGGCCGGCTTGTCTGCCAATTGCCGTGCTGAAATATTCTCGCCCGAGTAACCGGAGGCTGGCCGTGCCGAATGAATCGCGCGCGCGATCCATGGGGGCGGAAGTGAAACGTCTGCCGACGGCGCCCGGGCGTGCGCTGATCTCGGTGGTCGTCCCCGCGTTCAACGAGGAGGGCAACGTCGCCGCCCTGGCCAGGCGCGTGGCCGACGTGATGGGCCCCATCGGGCCCTGGGAGCTGTTGTTCGTGGACGACGGGTCCACCGATGCGACCCTGGCCAACATCAAGGCTCTGTCGGCCGACGATCCGGAAATCCGGTACGTCTCCTTCACCCGCAACTTCGGCCATCAGGCCGCACTGCGGGCGGGCCTGCGTCACGCCCGCGGCGCGGCGGTGATCCTGATGGACTGCGACCTGGAGCATCCGCCCGAGCTTGCCACCAGCCTGGTCGCCGCCTGGCGCGAGGGCGCCAAGGTGGTGGCGGCCCAGCGCAACGCGGGGGCGTCGTCGGTCAGCCTGTTCAAACGCGCGACCTCTGCCCTGTTCTACCGCCTGCTGGGCGCCCTGGGCGACGTCGAGATCGAGCCGGGCAGCGCCGACTTCCTGTTGATCGACCGGGTGGTGGTGGACGCGATCAACGGCTTCGACAGCTCGGACGTGTTCCTGCGTGGGCTGGTCCGTTGGCTGGGCTATCCCATCGTCAAGGTTCCCTACGACCAGGGCGTCCGCACGGCGGGGCGCTCGAAGTTCAACCTGCGGCGGATGACGGCGCTGGCGGTGTCGGGGGTGGTGTCCCACAGCCTCAAGCCCCTGCGCGTGGCGATCGTGATCTCGGCGGTGTTCGCCCTGCTGGGCGTCGGCCTGCTGGTCTATTCGGGCGTCAGCTTCTTCTGGATCAAGCGCACCGTGGTCGGCTGGAGCTCGATCATGGCGGCGATCGCCCTGCTCGGCGCGGGCCAGTTCTTCGTGCTGGGCGTGATCGGCGAATACCTCGGCCGGGTGCTGCACGAGACCCGCCGCTGGCCCAGCTACATCGTCGGCGAGACCGAGGACGATGGCCTCGAGGCCCATCCGCGCCCGTCCCACGACAGCGCGCTGGGCGGCTGACGGGTGACGGCCGAAACCCTGCCGCCCCCGCCGGGCGACGCGGTCGCGCCCGTCGGCGGCGGCGCGGCGGCGCGGCCAGGCCCCCTGGACGCCTGGATCGACAGCTGGTCCGCCGGCGGAGGCCGCGCCTGGCGGCCGGTTCTGCTCCTCCTGGCGGCGTTCGTGGCGGTGTGGACCACGGTCCAGGCCGTGGCGCATTCCTCGATGGGGCTGCATCCAGACGTGCTCGAAGTGTACGCCTGGAGCCGCCACCCGAGCCTCGGCTACTACAAGCACCCGCCGCTGAACGCGTGGGTCGCGTTCGCGTGGCTGCGGCTGTTTCCCGCCGCCGACTGGTCCATGCACCTGCTGGCGATGACCAGCAGCGCTGCGGCCCTGTTCGCGACCGACCTGATCGCCCGCCGCTACCTCGATGGCCCGAAGCGGCTGTTGGCGCTGATCCTGCTGATGCTGACGCCGTTCTACCAGTTCTTCGCAGACAACTTCAGCACCAACCAGGTCATGCTGCTGACCTGGCCGATCGCCACCTGGTGCTTCCTCTTGGCCTACGAGCGACGCACCCTCGGCTGGTCGATCGCCGCCGGGGTCGCGGCGGCCGCGGCGATGCTGGCGAAGTACTATTCGGTCTATCTGCTCGGCAGCTTCGCCCTCGCGGTGCTGCTCCAGCCGGGGCGCTGGACCTACCTGAGGTCGCCTTCGCCCTGGGTTTCGGTCCTGGCCGGCCTCGCCGCCCTGGCGCCGAACCTGTGGTGGCTGGTCACGACCGGCTTCCAGCCGTTCCACTACGCCTACGCCGTGCACGGCAACACGACCCTCGCCCGCATCCTCGCCAAGGACGCCAGCTACATCGCCGGCGCCATCGGGTACGTGGCGCTGCCGATCGTCGTCTATGCGATCGCGGTGCGGCCGAGCCTCCGGCAGCTGGCCGACGCCCTCTGGCCGGCCGACCCGCGGCGGCGGATGCTGGTCACGCTGCTGGCCGGCCAGCTGCTGCTCGCGCCCCTGACCGCCCCGCTGCTCGGCGACGAACTCACCCCCCTCTGGACCATGCAGGCCTGGTTCCTGCTGCCGGTGGTGCTGCTGTCGCCGCCGGGCGCTGTCTTGCCCCGGCCGCGCCTGCGCGCCGCGATCTTCCTGCTGGCGGGGATCAGCGCGGCGTTGCTGGTGGCCGCGCCCGTC
>Ga0105240_10004112_pt1 | contig 22330 bp, 25 predicted proteins | sample KBSC54metaG_FD_80426 | JGI IMG/M metagenome (GOLD analysis project Ga0105240, IMG submission 80426) | Corn rhizosphere microbial communities from Kellogg Biological Station, Michigan, USA - KBS C5-4 metaG | ecosystem: Host-associated > Plants > Roots > Rhizosphere > Soil | place: Michigan, USA... | reverse complement strand
GGGCCGCCGTTCTCGCTCGGCCAGGCCGTCAACATCTTTCTTTTCCGGCGCGATCTGGGCTTGGCGGCGGCCATCCACGCCCTGGAGGTGAAGCGCCAACTACAACTGCTCGCCGAACCTAACCTGCTGGTCATTAATAATACCGAAGCGCATTTTGTGGCGGGCGGAGAATTCCCGTTTCCGGTGGTGCAGCCGGGCTCAGGTTCCAGTTCGATCAGCATTGCCTTCAAGGAGTACGGCATCAAGCTGGGCTTCATCCCCAGCATCACGCCGCGCGGCAGCATACGGCTCCAGGTATCGCCGGAAGTCAGCGCTCTCGATTACACCAACTCCGTCACGGTTTCCGGCACCACGGTGCCTGGGACCTCTACCCGAAGAGTGCAGACCGAAGTCGAACTGGAAAGCGGACAGACGTTCATCATCGCGGGCCTCCTGGACAACCAGACAACCGAATCGCTGTCCAAAGTGCCCGGTATTGGCAACATCCCCGTCCTGGGCAAACTATTCCAAAGCCGCACGATCAACCGCAGCAACAGCGAACTCCTGATCATCATCACCCCGGAAATCGTGCGCCCGCTTCCGGCCGGCCAGTCCGTCCCGGATATCCAGTTTCCGACCGCCTTCCTGCCGTCCGGCCCCGAGCCGATTCACCAGCCGGGTATCGACAGGACCGGACCCGTACCGCTCCACCTTCCGTCCGACACCATACCTGTCGAGCAACTGACCCGGCCGCAGAAGCCCGCGCCGGCGAGTCCGGACAAGGCGGGGCACTAGGACCATCGCTCCCTTACGGTCGCGGCTTCGATGTGGCAATGGTTGCGCAGGACGTGAGGCGTGTGCGACTTGAGAGTACAAACTAGACGGACGCGGGCGTTAATCGAACTCCCAACCCTTGAAGCGATGCTGGTGTTCGAGCATATCGACGCGCTTGCCGCGAAAGCGGACGCCCTCCATCTCGAGGCGCATGCGCTGCTCCATGGCGGCTTCGTACTTGAGCTTGATCTCGCCGCCTGCGCCGACGACGCGCTGCCAGGGTAGAGAACCTGCGGGCGCGGTGCGCAGGAGTTGCGCGACTTGGCGGTGATAGAGGGGATATCCGGCGGCGGCGGCCACCTGCGCGTAGGTCGCGACCTTGCCCTTCGGAATCTGCCGGATGGTTTTGCGGAATGCGTCATCGCGCGGCGCGCTCTTGGGGACGCGGCGCAACTCGGGCGGCTGTCTCCTCACTCGACCTCCAACAGTCCCGCCGCGAGCAAGTCGCGGAGTTCGTCCTCGTGGCCGAGTTCTGCGACTGTGCGCGTGCCGTCGCAAAGCGCCAGCAGCTCGGGCGTCCGGTCCGAAGCGTCAGCGTGCACGCGAAACGGAGCCTCGCGCGAAAGCCGCAGCCCTTCCGCGACCCACGCACCGTCGCCGAACTGCGACTCCGCCGTGGAATGCGTCCCCGCAATCGCCCGCGGACGCGCCGCGCGCAGCCATTCCAGATCCTGTAGGCGTTGCCCGATCGCCAGCGCCGCTTCCGCGTGGCCGATGGCAAAGCCCTCGCCCGCCTCGCGCACGACCGTCACCGCAGGCGCCGTGTCGCGATGCCGCTCGACGATGATGTTGGTATACCGGAAGCGCCGGATTCGCCGCTGATCCAGAAACTGGCGCCAGCCCGGCAAATCTTCCGGCGCGCAATTGTCGAAGAAGAACGTGCCCGCATCGCAAGCCCGCCGCAGCACCACGATGATGTCGAACTCGCCTTCGGAATCGCGCAGCCACCCGCGCACGCGACGCGCGATCGACTCGTCGGGATACTCGGCGAGCATGGCGACCAGGTACAGCCGGCCGCCGGGATGCAAGTAGCGCGGCAGGCCTTCGACGACGCGCCGCGTCAGCCATTCGCCGTCCTCGCCGCCATCGCGAAACAGTTGCGTGTTGCGCAGCGCGGGCACATACGGCGGATGGGCCAGGATGCGGTCGAAGGTCTGTCCTCCCGCCGGGGCATACATATCGCCGCGCTTCACCGTCACATTGAGGATCCCGTTCAGCCGGCGACTGAATTCGGCGAAGGCGCGGCACCGCTCCGACACGTCGAATGCGAACGCCTGCACCGCGTACTTCTGAGCGGCCAGCAGCGCCGCCGCGCCCGCCCCCGCGCAAACCTCCAGGCAGGCCGGACACCGCCGCTCCGGCATCAGTTGCAGGAATTCCTCGGTCTGCGGACTGATAGCGCTGAAGACATGGTCCGCGCCCGTCCGCCCGGAGAGATCGCGATCGCTGATCACGTAGACGGAGCGCACCGGATAGAGCTTTACGGTGCCCGTGACTTCCGCCTCGCCGGTCACCAGGCCCAGCGCGTGGAGGACCGGGAGAATCCCGGCCGGAATCCACTCGGCGGGCAGCATCTCTTCGAGCAGGAAGAGGCGGATCAGCCAGTCGAGCGCGTCGGCTCGCGGACCGCCGGTGCGCAGGTGTACGACCCTGGACAACGACGGAATGTCGAGCCGGTCGCAGATGGCCGCTTCGGTATATTGCGAGTCCGCGAGGAATTGGCGGAGCGCCGCGAACTGCTCAGGAGTCCCGATCCGCGGATTCACAGCGCTTGCACTTCAGCATGCCGGAAGCACTCCACGGCGTGATCGTTGACCATCCCGGTAGCCTGCATGAAGGCGTAGCAGATGGTTGAGCCGACGAACTTGAAGCCGCGGCGCAGCAGATCCTTGCTCATGGCGTCCGAGAGCGGCGAGGTCGCGGGCACGGGTCCGCCGAGGCGCAGGCCGTTTTGCAGCGGACGACCGCCGGTGAACTGCCAGATGTAGGCGTCGAAGCTGCCGAATTCCTTCTGCACGGTGAGGAAGGCCTTGGCATTGGTCACCGCCGCGTGAATCTTGAGGCGATTGCGGACGATGCCCGCGTCCTGCAGCAACCGGTCCACCTTCGCGCCATCGTACCGCGATACTTTGCGCGCATCGAAGCCGCTGAAGACGGTGCGGTACCGCTCGCGCTTATTCAGGATGGTCGACCAGCTTAAGCCCGCCTGCGCGCCTTCGAGGATCAGAAACTCGAAAAGGGCGGTGTCGTCGTGCAGCGGCACGCCCCATTGCGTGTCGTGATATGCGGCCATGGCGTCGTTGCCGGCCCACGCACAGCGCAGCTTACTGGCAGACGGCAGCATGCAGGATCTCCTTGTCCATGGTCAGCAGCAGGCAGCCGGGCTTGGTGATGTTCTCCAGCGTGAGGCCGTTCCACGACAGCACGGCCGGCAACCAGGGCTCTGGAATGGTCACCTTCATTTCGGTGATCGTGCGGCTGATGAGGTCGATGCCCTTGGTCTCGTGATCGTACTTGCCCTGCACGCGCGCGGTGACCACGGGATCTTTCACCGGCAGAACGATGCGGGTCTCCAGGCGAAGACGGTCTTTGCCGCGCTGCAGCATGACGGTGACGCGTTTCTCCTGCGTGACCTTCGCCATCATGTCCAGATACGCGTGAGCGTTCTCGATGGGACGGCCATCGAGTTCCAGGATGCGATCGTTGAGCTTCAGCGGACCGTTGTACTTCTCCGGCAGTTTGGCGATGAAGAGTCCGGGACCGGGGTCGTCGAGTTTCGCGCTGAAGCCTCCGAGGTCGAGCGCGGCCCCGTTGCCGCCGCTCACATGGGTGGAGGGCAGCACGTCGTTGCGCTCACTCGGGTCGAACTTCGTCATCTGCACCCAGTAGCAACTGCCGAAGGTGGGGGAATTCGTTTCACAATCGATGGAGGCGGGGAACTCGTCGCGCCGGTGCTGCAGCAGCCACTCGAAGACGGCGCCGTTGGTGAGTCCCGCTGCCGGGCGCCATTCCATGCGGATGCCCGAGGCTTTCAGCTTATCGGCGACGGCCGAATCGCCCGCGCCGCCGCTGACCCACAGCACGGGGACATTCGCGAAATTCGCGGCAAAGATCCGGTCGGTATTCACGGCCACCATAGGATTACCGCCGAGCGCGATCCCGGCGGCCCAGAGATCGGGTACGCGAGAGATGGTGTAGAACACCGCAGCGGCGGAATCGGCCCGACCCGCGATGTAGAGATGGGCGGCATCGACTGTGCCGGCTTTGATCGCCTGCTGCACGGCCTGCCGGACGGCCTGCACCCGCGCGTCGATGGCGGCGGTAGTGGGCAGCGGCGCGGGAGCGATGATTTTCCAACCCACCTCGGCGGCCCAGCCCTGCCACTGCTGCGCCTCCGCCGCGTCCAGCACCGCGATGGCGGGAGTCGTGCCGGTCGGCGCCGCCGCCGGGACCGGCAGATCGGTCTGCGCGAGTGCGCCGCCGCAGAGCAGCAGGCTAATTGTGGCGCATGCGACCGCGGATTTTCTTTGCCAGTTTCTCAATGTCTTCGGTCTTCTTTAGAGTAGCGATGGAAAAGACGTAGCGGTCGTTCTTCTCCAGGTCCAGTTGCAATTGTTGCGCGAGTTCGGTGAGCTGCGCCGCGTCCTTGATGTTCTGTTCCTGCTCCGCCTTGAGAATCTCATCCTTCTGCAGCTTGCCGTTGGGGAGTACGACGTCGCCCTTCTGCGCTGCGGGTGGATCGGGACCCTGGGCCGGAACAGCAATCGCGCAAAGGCCCGCAATGGACAAAACGAGCGCACTGCGCCGCCAGCTAAGTTTCATGGGTGATCCTGTTTTCATCATAACTTCAGGAGCCTGCATCCTGTTGGACGCGAAACTTCGTATTCGGCTTGGTAGAATTGACCGGCATAGGAGGGCTACCATGCGATCCATTCTGTTAACGAGCGCCATGCTCATCTGCGGAGCAGCCTTCGCCCAAACTGAAGAACCCGCGCCATCCTTCGATGTCGCCGACATCCACGCCACCCCGAAAGGTGTCCGCGAGGGCCGGCTCTACATGCACGGCAACCGCATGGAAATGCACGGCGTCACCATGCTGCGGCTGATCGCCACCGCCTACGGAGTCGCCGACGATAAGATCTTCGGCGGACCCAACTGGCTGGACACCGACCGGTTTGATGTGGTCGCCAAGGCGGCGCGGCCGGTCAATCAGAAGACCTTTCCGCCCATGCTGCAAGCGCTGCTGGGGGAGCGGTTCCAGTTGAAGGTTCGTCATGACAATAAGCCGGAGCCTGTCTATGCCCTGCTCCTCAGCAAGCGCGTCCTCAGAGAGGCCGCGGCCGGCGAGCCCGGCTGCCAGAAGACGAATGAGGACGGCTATCAGACGCTCAAGTGCCATTCGGTCACGATGGAATACTTCGCGGGACTCCTTCCGGGCGTCGCGCCCAATTACTTCGACCATGCGGTGGTGGACAAGACGGGCCTGACCGGATCGTACGACCTGACGTTGAAATGGAGCGGCCGCGGTCAACTCGGCGCGGGCGATGCCGACCATCCCGCCATTTCGCTCTTCAACTCGATCGAGAAGGAACTCGGGATCAAGGTGGAATCGCAGAGTCGGCAAGCCGAGTCGGTCGTGATCGAGAGTGTGAACGAAGCGCCATCGCCCAATCCGCCGGGTACGGCCGAGAAGCTGCCACCGCCCGTGACTGAATTCGAGGTGGCCGAAATCCGCCCCAGCCGGCCCGATACGAAACAAAGCTTCAGTATGAAGAGCGGCCGCCTGGAGTTGTTCGGGATCACCATGAAAGACCTTCTGAGTTTCATTTTCGATCTGGACGACTATATGCTCCCCGGGATCGAAAAATGGGTGGAGACCGACCGGTTCGATGTGATCGCCAAGGCGGACCCGACCATCACGGACGGCACATTGCAGGCGATGCTGCGGACCCTTGTCTCGGAGCGGTTCCATCTGAAGACGCACTTTGAAGATCAGCCCGGTCCCGTGTGGGCGCTGACTGCGCCCAGGGGCAAGGGCAAGCTGAAGGAGACCGCGGGCGAAGAGCACGCGGGATGCAAACGGACTCCGAAGGACGGCGCCTTCACGTATTCGTGCCGGAACACCACGCTGGCGCAGCTTGTGGATAAGTTGCCCACGGTCGGCGGCGCGGCCGGATACCTGAACGAGCACCCTGTGGTGGATCTGACGGGGCTGAAGGGATCGTACGATTTCGATATCGTGTGGTCGCCGCCCGCGCGCGTGTTTGGCCGGGTGGGCGCCCGCCCTGATGGTACGCCGGCGACGCCGAACGGCGGGTTGACGATCTTCGAGGCGATCGATAAGCAACTGGGACTGAAACTGGCCGTCGAGAAGCATCCGATGAGTGTGGTCGTGATCGACCACATCGATCGGACACCATCGGAGAACTGAGGGTGCGCCCGAAGATGGGCAGGCGGAAGCGCCTGCCCCACGCGCATGGAGCAGACCAGGAAATCCGCCTGATATCATAACCAGATATGCAGGAAGTGAAGATTGGCATTGTGGGCCTGGGCAATGTCGGCTCGGGAACACTCGCCATTCTGGCCGAAAATGCGGCGCAAATCTCGCTGAAGCTCGGGTTCGATCTACGCGTGGTCGCCGTATGCAGCCGGTCGGTACACAAAAAAGAGATCCCCGCCGCTTTGGGACCGGTCTTCAAGACCACCGACTGGCGCGAAGTGGTCACGCACCCCGACGTGCAGATCGTCGTCGAGGTGGTCGGCGGCACCGGCGTGGCGCGCGAGATTATGGAAGCGGCCATCCTCAACCGGAAATCCATCGTCACCGCGAATAAGGAACTGATGGCCGACTGCGGACCCGAAATCTGGGACCGCGCCATTCACGCCGGCATCAATCTCGCGATGGAGGCCAGCGTTTGCGGCGGCATCCCGATCCACGCCGTCCTGCGCGAGGGCATCTCGGGCGACAACGTGATGGCGCTCTACGGCATCCTCAACGGCACATGCAATTACATGCTGACCGAGATGGAAAAGCGCAACGTGCCGCTGGCCGCCGTACTGGCCGAAGCCCAGATGCTGGGGTATGCGGAGGCCGATCCCAGCGCCGACATCGACGGCTTCGACGCGCGCAGCAAGCTCGTCCTGCTGGCTGCCCTGGCTTTCGGCGAGAAGATCACCCCATCCGACATTTTCCTCGAGGGCATCCGCCGCATCTCGCCGATCGACTTCCGCTACGCCAAGCTCCTCAAGCACACCATCCGGCTGATCTGCGGAGCGCGCAAGACTCCCGACGGCTTGATTCTTTCGGTCCGCCCCGCGCTCATCCCGCTGTCGACGATTCTGGCGGGTGTCCAGGGCGCGTATAACGCCGTCTGGGTGAAGGGCAAATACGGCGAAGATACTTTCTACTATGGCTGGGGCGCCGGCGCGTCGCCGACCGGGGTGGCCGTGGTCAGCGACCTGATGCGCGTCGCGCGTGAGATTCGCAGCGGGAGTCCCGAGCGCGTGTCGCCGTTCGCGCACGAGCGATTGGGCGAGAACAAGCCGGTCTCGGTCACGCTGCAGAGGCGGGCGTACTACTTGCGATTCCGCGTGGATGACCGGCCGGGGATCATCGCCAAACTGGCGGGCATTCTCGCGGAAAAGAAGATCAGCCTGGACGCCGTGTTCCAGGAGCCGGCCGAAGATCCGCGCGACCTGCCGTTCGTGATCACGGTGGAACCGACCAGCGAACAATCGGTTCGCGATGCTATCGAAGAGATGTCGCGCCTGGATTTCATGCGGGATACGCCGCTGGCGCTTCCGATGGAGACTGCCTTATGAGATCGCTCCCGATCGTGTTGCTGTTCGCCGGGGCCGTGTCCGCGCAGGTAGCGGGCACCGCGAATTCCGGTTATAAGACGCCGGAAGGCCGCCAGTCGGTCGCGAAGGGGTTGGCCGATCCGCAGCGCGACCAGAGCATCCGGCCGGGGCAGTTGACCGCCGAGATGGGGCTGAAGCCCGGCATGACCGTCGCGGACGTGGGTACCGGTGTGGGATACATGCTGCCGTTCCTTAGCAAGCGCGTGGGCGAGACGGGCCACGTGATCGCGGAAGACATCACGGACGATTTTCTGGGCATGGCGCGCCAGCATGCCGAAAGCCAGAACCTGAAGAACGTTACGTTCGTCAAAGGTAATGAGACCGATCCCAACCTGCCCGAAGGCAAGATGGACGAGGTCCTCGTGCTGGACGCTTACCACCATTTCGATTACCCCGAGAAGATGCTGGCCGCCATTCACAAGTCATTGAAACCGGACGGGCGGCTCGTGATCGTGGAGTACTACAAGCGCAAGGACGCCATGCCGGCCGGGCGCGCGTTGACCCACATCCGGCTGGACATGCCCGAGGTGATTAAAGAGGTGGAAGCCAATCATTTCCACCTGGTCGAAGAGAAAGAACGAATTCGCAACGTCCAGTACATGCTGATACTGGAGAAGGATTAAGCACTACATGAAGAAGTTTTATCGATATGCCGCCCTGGCGGTTCTGATGCTGCCGCTGAGCGCGCAACAGGCCCCCGCCCAAAAAGATTCGGGCATCACGCGCGAGCAGGCCGACGCCATTCTGAATGAACTGCGGCAGATCCGCCAGCTTCTCGAGAAGCAGGGCGGACCTTCGGCTGCTGCTCGTCCGGCCGAGCCCCCGCGGGCGAAACTGGATTTGGCCGGGATGCAAATGCTGGGATCCAAAGACGCGCCCCTGACCATGGTCGAGTTCACGGATTACCAGTGCCCCTTTTGCCAGCGCTTCCACACCACCGTGTTCAACGATATTAAGAAGAACTATATCGACACCGGGAAGGTCCGCTTCTATAGCCGCGATCTGCCGCTGGATTCGATGCATCCGAATGCGATTCGCGCCGCCATGGCAGCCCGTTGCGCCGCCGACCAGGGCCAGTTCTGGGCGATCCGCGACATCATGGGAGCCCATCCCGACAAGCTGGATATGGCGAGCATCATGGAGGACGCATCCAGCCTCCACATGAATACGGATACGTTCAAAGGGTGCGTGGATAGCGAGAAGTACAAATCCGCCATTCAGAGCGACGTGCTGGAGGCGATGAAGATCGGCGCCGACGGCACCCCGACGTTTGTGATCGGCAAGAGCACGCCGACGGGCGTGGACGGCGAAGTCCTGGTGGGGGCGCAGCCTTTCGTGGCGTTCGACCAGAAGCTGAAGCAACTGGAAGCGGGGAAGTAAGGGGCTATCGCGCTGCGAGATCTTCCAGGAAGATGCGGCGCGATTCCGTGTAGTCCTCGGGCAGCATGGGGCCGAGCTTGGCGTACTGCGCGGCCGCTTTTTTCTCCTCGGCGAAGGTCGTCTCCAGCGAGCGGAACGCCAGCAGGCAAGCCTCCACCGCTTCAGTCGAATACGTCGCCGAGGTGTCCACCAGTTGATTGGCGCGGGTGAGAATATTCTCGGCGGTGGCGATCCGCTCCGGCCCTTCGGTGATGATGGCCTGATCGCGCGCGAGCGTGAGGTGCGGGCCGAAGCTACGCACCAGAGTCGCCCAGCGATCGACCACGATCAGCGCTCCGTAGCGATGCTTGTCGAGGGTCATCTCGTAGGCAAAAGCACGACCTTTGGCTTGTCCTTCCAGCCGTCGCAGCGTGCTCGCGGCGCCGTTCAATTCGCCGATCAGCGAGTCGACAAATGCAGCCAGGCAGCCGTAAAACTGCGGCTCGGTGATGCTGGGATAGCGGGTGATGCGCAAGGCGGCCCCTAGGCGATGTGTTCGCCGAGCGCGCGCTCGACTTCCTGCGGTTCGAAGCGCTCGCCGCTGTTCAGGCGAGCCAGCAGGGATTGGATGATCTCTTTTGCTTCGTCCTTGCGGAAGTTCTTGATGAACCCGTCGTAGAAATGCTCGCCGGCCATTGCGTGATTGATTTCGGTTTCCTTGTTGTGGTCCTGTAATTCGGTGAAGTAAACGACCCGGTATTGACCAGAATATTCAATCTCGCGATAAATCTCGAACATTACTTTATCGGACTCAAACAGCATAACTTTCGAGCGTACCACAGGCTGACGTTAATGCATCGTGGCGGCGATGATCCAGCACAGCCCCAGGGCCACTCCGCCCGCCAGAATGGCCGCCGCCACGTTGTGTTCGTGGACGATTTCCTTCCACAAATCGAAAGGCGCGAGTTTGATCAGTATAGTGAAGGCGACGGCAAATACCACCACGCCGAGCGCGGCGAAGAGCAGAGCGTTAACGAGCGGGAATTCAGTCATATAGTCGGCGCTCTTCCATTAAAAGGGATTGCACGAGAGGTAGCAACCCTTGGTAGAATAGGGAGGAATCTGCGGGAGTAACTCAATGGTAGAGTCACAGATTTCCAATCTGTTGGTTGCGGGTTCGATTCCCGTCTCCCGCTCCACCCCCCACCCCAATCACTAGTCGCACTGGATGTGTGACTGATTCCCCACCGGCGAGCCCGGGCCCAGAGTCTGCGTTCTTTATTCCGTCCCACAGCGGGCCATTGTTACCAGCGCCACAAGGGAGTTCCAGCGGTATCAGTCATTTACCGACAGCCTCACTACAATCGAAATGGGTACTTAGGATGGCCATGTCGAACACGGGGCGGCGGGCACTTTTCATTTTCTTTTGCGCGACGGCAGCATCCGCGCAAATTCAGAATCAAGCGGATGACGGGCAGTGGACCATGGCGTCGAAGAACTACGCCGCCACTCGTTACAGCACGCTCGACCAGATCGACACCGGCAATGCCAAGAACCTGAAACTGGCATGGACGTTCTCCACGGGGCTGACGCGCGGACACGAGGCGGCGCCGCTCATCGTGAACAACACGATGTATATCGTGACGCCGTTTCCGAATATACTCTACGCTCTCGACCTGACTAAACCGGGAGCGCCCATGAAGTGGGTCTACGAGCCCAAACCCGCGCCGGCATCGCAGGGCGTGGCGTGCTGCGACGTGGTGAATCGCGGCGCGGCCTATTATAACGGAAAGATTTACTACAACACGCTCGACGTGCAGACCGTCGCCGTCGACGCTGTGACCGGCAAAGAGGCCTGGAGAACCAAGCTCGGCGATATTAATCTGGGCGAATCGATGACGATGGCACCCATCGTCGCCAAGGGCAAGGTGATCGTCGGCAACAGCGGCGGCGAGTTCGGCGTGCGCGGTTGGATGGCCGGACTGGACGCCGCCACCGGGAAGATCGCTTGGCGCGCGTATGCCACCGGTCCGGATAAAGACGTGCTGATCGGGCCGAATTTCAAGCCGTTCTATCAGTCGGAACGCGGCCCCAACCTCGGCGTGAAGACGTGGGCCGGCGATGCCTGGAAGATCGGCGGCGGCACCGGATGGAGTTGGGTGTCCTACGATCCCGACCTCGATCTGATTTATTACGGCACCTCGAATCCGGGTCCGTGGAATTCCGACATGCGGCCGGGCGATAACAAGTGGACCTGCACAATCTTCGCGCGGCGTCCCGAAACCGGCGAGGCGATCTGGGCCTACCAGATCTTTCCGCACGATGAGCACGATTACGACGGAGTCAACGAGAACGTCCTGCTGGACCTGAATATCAAGGGACAGAATCGGAAAGTCCTGGCGCATCCCGACCGCGATGGGCGCGTGTATATCATCGACCGCACCAACGGCGAAGTCATCAGCGCGGAGACCTACGGCTACGTCAACAGCACGGAATATGTCGACCTGAAAACCGGCCGCATCAAGGTAAACGACGCGAAGACCACGGGCTTCAAGACTACGCGCGACATCTGCCCCGCGCCTCCGGGCACGAAGGACTGGCAGCCATCGGCCTTCTCGCCGAAGACCGGGCTACTTTACATTCCGCACAACAACCTCTGCTTCGAAATGCAGGGGACGCAGGCGAATTTCATCGCGGGCACGCCGTACGTAGGCGCGCTGGTGAAGATGTATGCCGGTCCGGGCGGCAACCGCGGTGAAGTCACGGCATGGGATCCGGTACAGGCCAAGGCGGTGTGGAAGGTCAAGGAAGAGTTGCCCGCCTGGAGCGGAGCGGTGGTCAGCGCGGGCGACGTGATGTTCTACGGCACGATGGACGGCTGGTTTAAAGCTCTCGATGCGCACAACGGGAATCTGCTGTGGCAGTACAAGGTTGGGTCAGGCATCGTCGCGCAGCCTGTGATTTACAAGGGCCCGGACGGCAAGGAATATGTCGCGGTGCTTTCCGGCGTAGGTGGTTGGGCCGGTGCCGTGGTTTCCGGAGGCATCAATACCGTGGATGGTACGGCGGCCCTCGGATTCACGAATGCAATGAGCGATCTGGGGAAGTACACGACCAAGGGGGGGATGCTGTATGTGTTCTCGCTGCCTTAGTCTGGTGCTGCTTGCGGGACCGCTGTTCGCCGCCGGTCCGGGTACGTTGCGCGTTTGCGCCGACCCGAACAATCTGCCGTTCTCCAACGAGCGCGGCGAAGGCTTCGAAAACCGTCTCGCCAAGTTGGTGGCGGACGACATGGGCTCGAAGCTCGAGTTCGTTTGGTGGGGCCCGCGCAAGGGCCTGGTCAAGAATTCGCTGGACGAGGACCGCTGCGACGTTCTGATGGACGTCCCGGCCTCGCTCGGATCGGTGAGCGCCACGACGCCGTACTACCGGTCCACGTACGTGTTCGTATCGCGCCAGGATCGGCATCTGCACATCTCGTCGTTGAACGATGAGCGGCTGGCGAAGTGGCGGATCGGTATTCACATCGTGGGCAACGACTACGCGCCTCCGGCCTGGGTGCTGTCGCGGCGCGGGTTGTCGGCCAACGTCGCCGGGTACAGCCTGTTCGGCGCTTACGGCGAGCAGGATCCGCCGGCACGTTTGATCGACGCCGTCGTAGCGGGCGACGTGGATGTGGCGATTGTCTGGGGACCTCTGGCCGGATATTTCGCGCAGCATTCGAAGACGCCGCTCGAGGTCACGCCGGTATCGCCTCAGAATTACCTGACGGTGCCGTTTGTTTTCGAAATGGCGATGGGGGTGCAAAAAGGAAATGACAGGCTGCTGGCGGCGTTGAATCAGGCGCTGCAGCGGCGCTGCGCGGACGTACAGGCAGTTCTGCACGACTACGGAGTCCCGCTGGTTCCGGGCGGAGAGGGAAAACAATCATGCGATGCCTCACGGTTATCACCTGCTGCCTTGTTGCACTGAGCTCGTGCCAAAGGGAGAAGCGCCAGGCCCGGCCTGCGCCGGTGCGGACGGTTGTGTATAGCGAGGCGGCGCGGGAAGATTCGATCGAGCCCGGCGGAAGATTGCCGCATTTCCAGGCGAACTATCCGTACGACAAAAGCGCGTACAGCATCTCGGAAGGCCAGCGGCTTTACAACTGGTACAACTGCTCGGGCTGCCATTCACAAGGCGGCGGAGGCATCGGACCGCCGCTCATTAAGACCGAGTGGATCTACGGCGGCGAGCCTGACAACATTTTCGACACGATCGTGAAGGGCCGGCCGAACGGCATGCCGACCTGGGGCGGACGCATTCCCGAATACCAGATCTGGCAGATCGTCACGTACGTGCGTTCGATGAATAAAGAGGAGCCGCAATCGGCCACCCCGGCCCGCACCGACACCGTGCAGGTGCAGCCGACGATTAAGAACAAAGTGAACGGGGCGACGAAGTGAAGGGCGAGGTCTCATTTTCGCGCGGTTACCCCTCTCTTACGTTCGGGGCTCTGATCGGAGCGGCGAGCGTCCTGCTTGCGGGCTGCGCGACGCATCATCAGTCAGTCGTGGACGCGGCGGGTCCGCAGGCCGGCCGCATCGAGGGGCTGTTCTGGTTCTTCACTTATCTTCTCGCGGCGATATTTCTCATCGTGATCGTGATGCTGTTAGGGACGCTGCTGCGCGGCCATCGCGGTATCGAGCAGGAGCCCCTCGAAGGAGTCCACGCGCCTTCCACCGCCACTGAGCGCAAGCTGCATCGAAACGTGTTGGCGGCGACGATCGTAACCGTCCTGATTCTGATCGGACTTCTGGTGTCCAGCGTCAGTACCGGGAAGGCACTGTCTAGCATGGGTGCACGCAAGGATGGAATGGCGGTCGAGGTAATCGGCAACCAGTGGTGGTGGTACGCTCGATACCGCAGCGATATCGCAGATCGTACGCTGACCACAGCGAACGAGATCCACATCCCGGTGGGCCGTCCGGTGATGATCCGGGGAACGTCCAATGACGTGATCCACAGCTTCTGGGTGCCGAACCTCAACGGCAAGATTGATTTCATTCCTTCGCGCGTCAACACGCAGTGGATCGTGGCCGACCGGCCGGGCCGCTTTCGCGGACAGTGCGCCGAGTTTTGCGGCATCCAGCACGCCCACATGGCGCTATGGGTCATTGCCGAACCGCCCGACCAGTTCGAAGCCTGGATGAACGCCCAGTTGAAGCCGGCGACTACGCCGGCCGATCCCGACCTGCTGCACGGACAGCAGGTGTTTCTGAATCACGCCTGTGTCTTCTGCCATACGATCGCCGGGACCACAGCCCAGGGTTCCGCCGGCCCGGACCTGACCCACATCGGCAGCCGCTCCACCATTGCCGCCGGAACGCTGCCGAACACCAAAGGAAACCTCGGCGGCTGGATTGTCGATCCGCAAAATATCAAGCCGGGGAATCACATGGCCACGGTCGATCTGAGTCCCAATGACCTGCAGTCATTGCTCGATTATCTGGAGAGTCTCAAATGAGCACGATGCTTGAGCCTACTACCCGGACAACCGATGTCGATCGCGAACGGTCTTCTCTGGAGCGCGTCTGGGCCAATGAAAGCGGACTGCGCGGCTGGCTTTCGGTAACAACGCATCAGGCCGTCGGGATGCGCTACATCGTCACGGCCTTCATCTTCCTGCTGGCTGGCGGCGTGGAAGCGCTGCTGATGCGACTGCAACTCGCTGTGCCGGATAACACGCTGCTTAGCGCCGACAAGTACAACCAGATCTTCACCACGCACGGCACGACCATGATGTTCCTCTTCGCCGTTCCGGTGATGGAGGGCATGGGTGTGTACCTCGTGCCTTTGATGCTGGGGACGCGCAACGTGGCCTTCCCTCGCTTGAACGCCTTCGGGTATTGGATGTATCTGATCGGTGGTCTGTTTCTCTACTGGGGTCTCTTCACCAACACGGGTCCGGATGTCGGCTGGTTCGCCTACCCGCCCCTTTCCGGCCCCCAGTTCGGCATCGGCAAACGCGTGGACGTCTGGGCGCAGATGGTCACGTTCACGGAGATCTCCGCGCTGTGCGTGGCAACGGAACTGATCGCGACAATCCTCAAGATGCGCGCGCCGAACATGACGCTGAACCGGATTCCGCTGTTCTGCTGGGGCATGCTGGTGCAGTCGTTTATGGTGATCTTCGCGATGCCTTCGGTGATGATCGCGAGCACCGTCATGCTGTTGACGGACCGCACCATCGGTACGCATTTCACCAACCCGGCGGAAGGCGGCGACCCGCTGTTATACCAGCACGTCTTCTGGTTCTTCGGCCACCCCGAGGTGTACATCATCTTCATTCCCGCGTTGGGAATGATCTCTTCAATTGTCGATACGAACACGCGCCGCACCATCTTCGGCTATCCGGCGATGGTGCTGTCGGTGGTTGCCACGGCCTTCATCGGGTTCGGTCTCTGGGTACATCACATGTTCGCGACAGGTCTGCCGCAGATCGGCGAAGCCTACTTCACGGCGGCCAGCATGATGATCGCGATCACCAGCGGCATCCAGATCTTCTGCTGGCTGGCCACCATGTGGACCGGCCGCATCCGATGGACAGCCGCCATGCATTTCGTGGCCGGCTTCTTCTTCATCTTCGTCGCCGGCGGATTGACGGGCGTGATGCTGGCGGCCATCCCGCTGGATCTACAGGTTCACGACACCTTTTTCGTGGTGGCGCACTTCCACTACGTCCTGATCGGCGGGGCGCTCTTCCCGCTGTTCGGCGGCTTCCACCACTGGTTCCCCAAATTCACCGGGCGCATGATTGACGAGCGGCTCGGGAAGGTCACGTTCTGGCTGCTGTTCATCGGGTTCAACCTCACGTTCTTCCCGATGCACCTCCTGGGATTGAAGGGCATGACGCGCCGCATCTACACGTATCCGTCCGAGATGGGGTGGGGACCAGGAAATGCTCTGGCCACGGCGGGCGCGCTGATCATTCTGATCGGCGGCATCCTGTTCATCATGAATGCGCTGAAGAGCCGCAAGTACGGCGTCGAGGCCGGCGCCAACCCCTGGGATTCCGGCACGCTCGAATGGGCCGCCGATTCGCCGCCGCGCAATTACAACTTCGTGCTGCCGCCGGCCTGCAACAGCCGATATCCGCTATGGACGCCTTTGAAGGAACGCATCGGCGTCACTGGCCTTCGCACCGACCGGCGTGAGGTTCTGGTGTCGAGCGTGATGGATGCCGAACCGAACCACCGATACCCGCTGCCGCATTCCAGTATCTGGCCCTTTGTCACTGCAATTCTTTCAGCAGTAGGACTGATCGGCTCGATCTTCAGCTTCCAGTGGTATTACGTTGCCTGCGTGCTGGCCACAATCGGACTGTTGGGATGGTTCTGGCCGCGGCGCAAAGCGGAGGCCGAAGCATGATGCCGCAACACACCATCGATGTTTCCCACCTGCGAGATTACGAAATCTCGAGCGAGGCGCCCTTATGGTGGGGTCAGGTCTTGCTGGCGGCCATCGAAGGCACGATGTTCTGCATCATGATCGCGATGTATTTCTACATCCGGCTGAGCATGGACATGTGGCCGCCGCCGGGCATTCAGCTTCCCCGGGAGGTTCTGCCGGCCATCTGCACCCTGCTGCTCATCGCAAGCTGCGCGGGGACGTACATAGCGAGCGAGGCGTCGAAGAAGGACGACCGGGCCGGTATGATTCGCGGCCTCGTGATCAATCTGGTCCTGGCGATCGGAAGCATGGCGTGCCGCGGGATCGCCTGGTACCAATGGAATTTCAAGTGGACCAGCACGGCTTATGGCTCGATCACGTGGGGCGTTCTGTTTCTGCATACCCTCGATGTGGCGGCGGACCTGATATTCACGCTCGTCCTGGTGATCCTGCTCGTCATCGGCCACCACAGTCCGCGGCAACGCCTGGGCGTTCACGTGGATAGCATCATCTGGTATTTCCTGGTGGCGATCTGGATTCCGCTATACGTGACGGTCTTCTGGGGACCGCACATTGTGGGGGCGCCGTAATGAAAACTGACGCCATCATTTGGACCATGCTGCTGACGGGGCCGCTCATCTGGTTCGCAAGCATGGGGGCGAATTTTGCGCTGGCGCCGTGGGCCTGCACGCTGCAATGGAAGCCTGCACTGTACGTGGTATCGCTGATCGCTCTGGCGGTCACGGCGCTCTCCGGCTGGAACGCCTGGGCGCATTGGAAACAGTTGGGACGCGAGTATCCAGGCGAGGCCGGCGGCGGCATCTCGAGTTCGCGCGCAGTGGCGTCCGGGGCAGTGCTGTTGAACGGAATGTTCTTCCTGGTGATCTTCGCGCAGGGAATTGTGGAGACCATTCTGGGGGCTTGCCAATGAGGGCTAGCCGCCTGCTCGGATTGCTGGCGCTTGTCCCTGCACTGGCGATGGCGCACGAAGGCGGACCGCTGCAGCCGGACGACCTGTGGAGCGCATGGGAATTCGAGCCGGGGATCACGATACCGCTGATCGTGTCGGCGTGGCTGTATGCTCGCGGCGCGCGTTCGTCGCGAGGTGTCACTACGACGCAAGCGGTGTGCTTCTGGTCGGGACTGGTCGTGCTGAGCCTGGCGCTGCTTTCGCCGCTGCATCCGCTGGGCGAGGTCCTGTTCAGCGCGCACATGGCGCAACACGAAGTGCTGATGCTGATCGCCGCGCCGCTGCTGGTAGTCTCCCGTCCGCTTGTGCCGTTCCTTTGGGGCTTGCCGCCCGGGTGGCGGCGAGGCCTCGGCCAATGGAGCAAGACCCCGTTGATCGCCAAGGTCTGGCAGAGTCTCACAGCGCCGCTGCACGCATGGTGGCTCCACGCCGTGGCCTTGTGGGCGTGGCATGCGCCGGTGCTGTTCCAGGCAACACTCACGAGTGAATGGGTGCACACGGCGCAGCACCTGAGCTTCTTCCTTTCGGCTCTGCTGTTCTGGTGGTCTCTGTTCTACACGCGCACGGCGTTAGGACATGGGCAGTCGGTGTTTTACGTATTTACCACGGGTGTTCACACGGGCATTCTCGGGGCGCTGCTGACGTTCGCGCCCGTGGTGTTCTATCCGGCATACACGAGCACCGCGCCGCTGTGGGGACTCACTCCGCTGCAGGACCAGCAGATCGGCGGCTTGATCATGTGGGTTCCGGCAGGGGTGGTTTATATCGTGGTCGGGTTGTGGTTGCTGGCGGCGTGGCTGCGGGAGAGTGACGCGATGCTGGCGAGGAAGAGTTATGCGGAATAAATGGCAAGCGATTGGTGCCGGGAGGGCAGACGAAAGCGTCTGCCCCACTCTATTTCTCAATCGTTTCCGAGTAAAGTGGGGCAGACGCTTTCGCCTGCCCGCTTGTCTTCTCATTGCCCTCATAACCGCCCTCCTGCTGCTGTCAGGCTGCAGCCAAAGCTATGGCCCGGCTGCGTCGGTGCTGGCGGGAGGCGATGCGCAACGGGGCATGTCGGCGATCTCGTACTATGGCTGCGGATCGTGCCACACGGTGGCCGGGATCACTTCGGCGCATGGCCTGGTGGGCCCGCCCCTGACCGGAGTTCGCGATCGCATGTACATCGCCGGCATGTTGAACAACCGGCCCGAAAACCTGATCCACTGGATCCGCGATCCGAAGAGCGTGAATCCGAAAACAGCGATGCCGGTGCTTGGCCTCTCGCAACAGGACGCCGCCGACATCGCCGCTTACCTTTATTCCAAATAGGAGAACCTCATGATTACCCTGGAAGATGCCCGGCGCATTATCGCCGCGGCCGAAGACAAAGCCCGCGAGATCGGCCAGCCGATGAACATTGCCGTGGTGGACAGCGGAGGCAACCTGGTGGCGCACGTGCGCATGGACAACGCCTGGATCGGCAGCGTCGATATCGCCATCAACAAAGCCTGGACGGCGCGCGCGTTCGACATCTCGACCAAAGAGCTGGCGGAGCTGAGCCAGTCGGGCGACCAGTTCTTCGGCATTCACGCATCGAATCGCGGGCGCGTGATGATCTTCGCCGGCGGGATCCCGCTGAAGCGCGACGGCAAAGTGGTGGGCGCCGTCGGCGTGAGCGGCGGTATGGGGAAGCAGGATCAGGCGGTCGCAGAGGCCGGAGAAGCGGCCTTCTGAGGGTGCGCGGCAAACACGCCTGAGTCCACTGTTATAACGCGCGCTGTCGGCATTCCCACTGTTAAGTCGTAAACACTGCGGCCCCGGCCACTCTCGCTAGACTGCGGATGGGACCTCATGCCTAGCCGGACACAAACCGAAACAGATCCAAAACAACGAGGCGAAAAGCCGCCATTTCCGGAGCCGAAACAAAGCCCTCCGGGCAGCGAAAAGGACATGCAGACGCGGCCCGATCATGGCGAACAAAGCTATCGCGGGTTGAACCGGCTGCGCGACGAAGTCGCTCTGATTACGGGTGGCGACAGCGGCATTGGGAAAGCCGTGGCCATCGCGTTTGCGCGCGAAGGCGCGGACGTGGCGTTCAGTTATCTGCCCGAAGAAGAAAAGGACGCGCAGGAGACGATCCGCTGGGTAAAGGAGGCGGGCCGCCGAGTGCTGCCGCTGCCCGGTAACCTGACGGATGAAAACTACTGCCGCGAATTAGTGGAGTACACGGTTCGCGAGTTCGGCCGGCTGGACATTCTGGTGAACAATGCGGCGTACCAAATGACGCATGAAAAGCTGGAGGAATTCAGCAGCCAGGAATGGGACCACACGTTCCGCACCAACATCTACGCCATGTTCCATCTTTCGAAGGCTGCGGTGCCGCGCATGAAGAAGGGCGGGGCGATCGTCAACACCGCGTCGGTGCAGGCCTACGAGCCGAATGGGAATCTGCTGGCGTACGCTACCACCAAAGGCGCGATCGTGACCTTCACGAAGGCGCTTTCCGAACTGGCGTTGGAGCAGGGAGTGCGAGTGAACGCAGTGGCGCCGGGCCCGGTCTGGACGCCGCTGATTCCCTCGACCATGCCGGACAAGAAGGTCAAGGAATTTGGTAAGTCGCATGCGATGGGGCGGCCCGCTCAACCCGCGGAACTCGCACCGGCTTACGTGTTCTTAGCCGCCACTCAAGAGTCCAGTTACATCACCGGTTCGGTCATGGACCTGACTGGTGGAAGCATGCTGCCTTAATAATCGGGAGGGAATTTTATGGGAACAACGACACAAGATCTTACACGATTGGGCTTTTCGGGCTCCAGGTCGGAGTCCAACGGCTCCCGTCGCGAGAATGGTTCGATGTCACGCGAAGAGCGGCTGGCCCGCGGTCTGGGCTGGTTCAGCATCGGCTTGGGAATGGCGGAACTGCTGGCGCCGGGCGCGGTTTCGCGGATCGCCGGCACTCGCAATCATAAATCGCTGGTGCGGGCGTACGGGCTTCGCGAGCTCGCCGCGGGCGTCGGCATATTGACAAGTTCGCAGCCGGGTCCGTGGATCTGGTCGCGCGTTGCCGGCGACCTGGTCGACCTTACATCGCTGGGCAACGTTCTCAGCGGCCGCGGAAATAGTCGCGGCAAGACGGCGTTCAGCATCGCGTCGGTCGCGGGCGTGACTCTTTTGGATGTGATGTGCGCGCAGAAGCTCACCAGCAACGGCAGCAACGGTTATGCGTGCCGCGCCGAAGCGAACCTGATCGTCAACGTCTCGCCGCAGCAATGCTACGAGTTCTGGCGCAATTTCGAGAACCTCCCGAAGTTTATGGACTATCTGAAATCGGTGCGGACCACGGAGGGGAAGCGGTCGCATTGGGTCGCGGAGGTCGGCGGGCGGACGATCGAGTGGGACGCGGAAATCGAGAGCGACGTGCCCAACGAGCGGATCACGTGGCATTCGCTGCCGGGGTCGGAAGTGGTGAATTCCGGTGCGGTGGAATTCGAGCGCGCGCCGGGCGGACGCGGCACCATCGTGCGAGTGCAGATGGACTACGGGAACATGGTGCAGGCGCTGGCTTCGGCTGTTGCTACGGTGGCCGGCAAACATCCGGAGCAGATGATCCGGAAGGAACTGGTGCGCTTCAAACAAATGATGGAAGTGGGCGAAGTGATCACCACGGAAGGACAACCCTCGGGGCGGCGCAGCGGCGGCGTGACCTGGATGGATCGGATAGCGAGGTAGACATAATGCGAGCAAACTGTTGGCAAGGCAAAAAGAAGATGAGCGTGGAGGAGGTGCCGGATCCGAAGATCATCAATTCGCGCGACGCCGTCGTGAAGATCACGAGCACCGCCATCTGCGGGTCGGACCTGCACCTGTACAACGGCTTCGTGCCCTCCATGGAGGCCGGGGACATCGTGGGCCACGAGTTCATGGGCGAAGTGATGGAAGTCGGTCCTGGCGTGAAGAACCTGAAAGCGGGCGACCGCGTGGTAGTGCCGTTCCCGATTTCGTGTGGCAATTGTTTCTTCTGCAATCGGGAGCAGTATTCGCTGTGCGAGAACTCCAACCCGAACGCCATGCTGGCCGAGAAGATGTGGGGCCATTCGCCGGCCGGGCTCTTTGGCTACTCGCACCTGCTGGGCGGATTCGCCGGCGGCCAGGCCGAGTATGCGCGCGTGCCGTTCGCCGATGTGGGGCCGATCAAGATCGAGAACGGCTTCACCGATGAGCAGGTTCTGTTCCTGTCCGACATCTTCCCTACGGGCTATATGGCGGCGGAAGCCTGCAATATCGAGCCGGGCGACACCGTCGCGGTGTGGGGATGCGGACCGGTCGGGCAATTCGCGATTCAGAGCGCGTTCCTGCTGGGCGCCGAGCGCGTGATTGCGATCGATCGATTCCCGGAGCGCCTGCGCATGGCTCGCGAGAAATCCGGCGCGCAAACCATTAACTACGAGGAGACGGACGTGCTGGAGGCGCTGCGCGAGGCGACCGGCGGACGCGGGCCGGATTCCTGCATCGATTGCGTGGGCATGGAGGCGCACGGGCACGGACCCATGTACGTCTACGATCGCGCCAAGCAGGCCATGATGCTGGAAACGGATCGTCCAATCGCGCTCCGCGAGGCCATGATGGCGTGCCGCAATGGCGGTACGGTGTCGATTGCCGGCGTGTACGGCGGCTTCGTAGATAAGTTGCCGTTCGGCTCGGTGATGAACCGGTCGTTGACGGTGAAGACGGGGCAGACGCACGTGCAGCGGTACCTGAAACCTCTGCTCGGGCGGATCGAGCGCGGGGAAATCGATCCGAGTTTTGTAGTGACGCACCAGATGAATCTGGACGACGCACCGCAAGCTTACGAGATGTTCGTCAACAAGCAGGACGAGTGCATCAAGGTGGTGCTGAAGCCCTAAAGCTAGGCGG
>Ga0105240_10004108_pt1 | contig 22346 bp, 18 predicted proteins | sample KBSC54metaG_FD_80426 | JGI IMG/M metagenome (GOLD analysis project Ga0105240, IMG submission 80426) | Corn rhizosphere microbial communities from Kellogg Biological Station, Michigan, USA - KBS C5-4 metaG | ecosystem: Host-associated > Plants > Roots > Rhizosphere > Soil | place: Michigan, USA... | reverse complement strand
TTGTGGCAGAACCGGATGTCGACCGGAAGAACCTGGTTGTAATTGCCGAGCTTACGCTGCAGGCATTAAAAGAACGTAACGCCGGCGAGAGTGCTGAAATTGATGAAAAGGACTTCCTTGAACGGGTAGATATCCTTTGCTCGCTGGGGCAAACGGTATTGATCTCCAACTTTCATGAATATTATAAGCTGGTAGCCTACCTGTCGGGCATTACCAAACTTAAAATCGGCATGGTGCTGGGCTATCCTAACCTGGAATATATTTTTACGGAAGAACACTATAATAACCTGCCGGGCGGTATCCTCGAATCATTCGCCACCCTGTTTAGCCGCAAGGTAAAGCTGTTTATTTACCCCACCCTGCGCGATGGCGTTATTTGGAACTGCCTCCGCTTTTACCCGCCACCCCACCTTATCGACCTTTACCGCTACCTGATAGCCAATAACAAGATCGAAGATATACGCCATTACAACGAAGGCAACCTGCATGTACAAACCGACAAGGTGCTGAACATGATTAAACAAAACGAAGCGGGCTGGGAGCAATATGTGCCTGCCGACGTAGCTGCAATGATAAAAGATCGCTGTTTGTTTGGGTTTTCGTGTGTGAATGATGTGGCTGCTAAAACAGAGTAGTTGTCAATTAAAAAGGAAAATCTTTAAAATATACACATCGTTATAATAAAGCTGCGTTTGTTTTTTAAATGCGACTCACGGCCCTCCCAGTATTTTTTTTCTTTTACTATAAAACCCCTTATATTGGTATCATGAAATCCAAACCTGTCCTAAAAACCCTGACCGCTATTGCGTTTATTTCTGCTGTATTGTTAATGGTAAAATGCAAAACTACCGAGAAAGCACAAAAAGGCGAGATTGCTCAATTTTTAACAGCATTTAATAAACAAGTTGAAGCGCGGAATACCGATTCTGTTTTGGCGTATTTCGCGGAGAGCCATTCCGGTCGCTCGTTTTTAGGCATGGCTAATTTACTTTCGGGGAAAAGCGAATTTAACAGCAATTCAAAGCCCCTTGCTACCATCAGTCTTGATATTGATAATGCCAAAATCAAAATGATGAACGATAATATGGCAGTAGTAAGCGTCGTTGCAAAATTTAGTCACGACTTGCTTGCTTCGCGCGAGTCTCTTTTAAAATTCACGGTAAAGAAAACAACGTCCCATCAATATAAAATTCAGGATGTTGATGCGAAACGATTCTTAGCCGAATATGCAGATTATGAAAGTGTGGTGCGGCAAAAAACGATGGCACCCAAAGATATGTTTAGCCCCGAAACACTGGCCGCATTTAAAACAGCCCGGGCACTTAAGCCGGCGTATGATACTGTTGTGTGGCTGGCCCACGTTGACAAAAAGACCTATTACTACGTGGTTAAAGGAAAATGGGATATGGATAACGATATTAATCGCTACCCCGACAGCGTTATAGCGCCTTACAAAATGGGCCTGGTTAACCCGGATTTAAAAGAAGTTATCCCGCCCCAATATGATTTGATACATAACATCAGCGGAACATTTCCCGGCTTAATCGAGGTGGAAAAAGACGGCAAAAAAGGGTTTTACAATCTGGAGGGCAAAATAGTATTACCGGTTACTTACGATCAGGTATTGCCGGTTAACGATGGCGATAACCTTGCTGTTTTACGCAACGGTGCCGATTATTTTTACCTGAAGCGGGACACGACGATTTCGGACAAGGTTGATTTGAAAATAAGCGACATCATGCCGAAAATTAAGGGACTGGCGGGTTCGTTCGACCTGTATAAAAGCGCGCTGAACGTTATAACAGAATATAATTCAGAAACCGAACATGGAGCAATCTACATCGCACCCTCGTACCTGGTTGATTTGAATATTATTAATAAAAGGATGGATTTTAAGAACCCCCTGCGTAAAGTTGAATATGAGGGCACCCATCTCAACTATAAGGTAACCTATACCACAACAGCCAAGCCCGCTGAAAACTGGCTCGAAGCTACATTTTACTCCATACGCGATTACTTTTTGGGCGGACGAAGTGAGTTTTACGATAAAAAGAATATCGTAATTGTAGATAAAAAGAACAACCGCTTATTTACACAAGGTATTAGCACAGATTATAGCCGTGAAGAAGCCTGGGGCGATGCATTGACCGGAGCTTGTGATGTGAACAGTATTAAGGTAATTAATGACTCGTTGTACGAAGTGAAAGCCGGCGCCACATTTTATTCCGAGCTTTATGATTCTACTAAAGATATAACAGGAGGCCCGTACTATCATTATTTCGCCGTTAAAAACAATAAACTGACAGAGTTGCCGAACGACCGTTTTTTTGGTTTTACCAAGTATGTAAAAATGGACGACAGCTATTTAAATGGGTGTTACACAATGCTTGTCGGCCCTGGTAATTATAACCACCGACAAAAAAAGACAGTCAATCAAATTACGCCGGAAATGCTGCGAATGATGAAAAACGAAATATTTGCTGATTACGCTTATAAGTTCAAGGACAAACGCTGGGAAGATATATTTATGATGATGGAATCGTACAACCGGAAAACCAGGGATACGCAACCCTACAATGTTAACGTTGATGACTCATTAACCGTAATTGATAAATACAACATCAACTGGATTAATCAGCGTCTGAAAGGTAATGCTGCTGCCGCCCCCAAAAACACCCTGGCGGCAAAATGAAACTGGCGCTAAAGGTATTGTGGTACGCGGCATTTTTTTGGGTAACCATATTATGCGCCGGCACCTTTTTACAGTATTACGATTTTAAGGGGCACTCATCCTTTTTGCAGATAAAGCAGGCCGCAGTTAAAACCGGCTGGTACCTGCCTGCCTTTTACTGCCACATTATAGGCAGCAGTATAATTTTGTTCATCGGGTTTTTCCAATTCTCGAAAAAGGTATACAACAACAGGCCGTTACACAAAACCCTGGGAAAGATCTATGTTTTTGGCGTGCTGTTTTTTGCAGCACCCGGTGCTTATGTGATGACGCTGTTTGTAAACCGGGGCCCCGGGGTCTTTACCTCCTTTTTGTTGCAAAATACCCTTTGGGTAGTGTTTACGCTGGCCGCCTGGCTACTGGTAATAAAGGGCCGTATAAACCCGCATATAAAAATGACGCGCCGCAGTTATGCCCTTGCCTTTGGCGCCGTAACACTGCGGCTTTATATATTCCTGTTTACGGTATTAGGCAGCGGCGTTGGTTTTGCCCACAACTACCTTATTATAGCATTCTTAAGCTGGGTGCCCAACTTGCTGGTAGCTGAATGGCTGAATTATGCAGCGGAAACACCTCAAGTTTCAGTAAAATAAATTTATGCCTCCTGATATTTTTACCGAGGTGGTTAATAAAATATGTGATAACCAACGGTTGTATGCATGAGCAATATCATTATTTAACTTTGCAGGGATAAGTACATTTGGTTGGGTTGTATACGGTTAACCTGTTGGTGCACGCTGATAGGTTTATCATTAAATAGTGTTAACCAAAACTTAATGTACACGGCTATGTTTAATGAATCTGTAGTTGCCGCTGCACCGCCTTTGTTTGCCATGAAAAAAAGGGAAGAGGAAAAATATTTTGATAAGCAATGGGAGACCATGACCGCCAGCCTGGCCGCCTACCTTGAAACTGAGGATCCCGAAGACCTGCATCGCTTTAGGGTACAGGTAAAAAAATTGAGAGCCTTTATTGTAATGGCTGATAGCGTTGAAGACGTTCCGGTGCTTGCGCCACTTTTTAAACCTGTTAAAAGTGTTTTTAGAAAAGCCGGGGAGATACGAAATGCTTATATGAACCAGCAGCTAGGTAACGCACACCATACGGGCAATAATTTGCTGATGGAAAGCCAGCAGTTGTTGCAGCTTAATGCCCACCGCGATTTTAAATTGGCAGGGGATAAACATCGTGATAAAATAAATCGGGCGCAACACCAGTTGGAAGGAAAAATACCACCAATAAGCGATTTACACATTAATCTTTTTTATCAGAAATTGCTGCAGCAGATCGCCGGCACTGTTAAAAACATTAAATTTAACGAGAGTTTGCACGAATGCCGCAAGCTGGTAAAAATTTTAATTTATAATCTTAAACTGGTGCGGCCGGTACTGACTATAGGGTTGAATGAAGATTACCTGGAGCAGGTACAAACCGCCATCGGCGATTGGCACGATTGCGTGCTTGCCATAGAACTATTCTCAGGTGGCGAAGCTAATGATAAAATAATTGTTGGCGCGCTGAAAAAGCAACTGACCGTACTAAAAAGGAATATCAGGGTGCTTGTCAAAGATTTTTATAACCAGGCAACAACTGTTGTCGATTTGCCAATTGAGCAAATAAGCTAGCGTATATGGGGGTAGAAATAGAAAGAAAGTTTTTAGTTGATCATGATGCCTGGCACAAATTGGATAAACCGGCCGGCACGCATTACCGGCAGGGGTATATTTTAAGTGACGATGAGAAGGTGGTGCGGGTTAGGGTAGCCGGCCCACACAGCTACCTTACGTTAAAAGGCCGGGGCGCCAACAATGTAAGCCGCAGCGAATATGAATACGAAATACCCTTAGCCGACGGCGAAGAACTGCTGGCTGCATTCGCCAAAAACGGCACTCAAAAAACACGTTACCGCATACCCCATAAAGGTTTTACCTGGGAGGTGGATGTGTTTTCAGGAGATAACGAAGGATTAATTGTAGCCGAAATTGAACTTAATCACGAGGACGAGCAATTTGAAAAACCAGCGTGGGTTATGCAGGAAGTAACCGATGATGGGCGCTATACTAATTCGACGTTAGCGGCACATCCGTATAAAAACTGGGGCAGCGAAATATAAAGCAGCAGCCTGATGGGGTGTTTTTAACTTTTTTAATTTCCCTGCATTTTTATTGCAACCAAATTAACAGTGGAGCATTGCATGCAAAACATTAAACCCCATGACGTCGCTTATTTTTATGCTAACAGCCATTGCAGTAATTGTGCTGGTGATCCGTTTAATCATTAAACTCATTCGGGGGCGGCCTGCGCTGCCATCGTTAAAAATAATTTTAATTGTTGTTGTTGCGTATGGAGTTGGCTGGCTCTTTTTTTACTGGGGAAGTAAAAATGTGCCCGTACCATTTGGAACCGAGGTTTGTTTTGATGACTGGTGTGCAACTGTTACCCAAACTGAAAGCGGACCGGGCGTACAGAGACAATTTGAAAAATTACGGTCCGACAGCACCTATATCATTGTACATATCCGCATGACAAACCAGGCAAGGGGAATAGCGCAAACCCCCTCGGATCCGCGGGTGCACGTCCTGAACGATAGCGGAACAGCCTGGGCATACTCCGCCGCCGCACAAAAGCTAATGGAAACCACCACTGGTCCGCAGCCGGGAATTGGTCACCGGCTTGATTTACACCAATCGCTCGAAACGGTGCTTGTGTTTGCAGTGCCAAAAAATGCAGGTATTCTTAAAGTGTCGATTGAAGAAGGCCCGCCAATTACCAACCTGTTACTTCCCGAAGACCAAATGGTTTTTAAAATAAAAACGAATGTTGCTATAAATTAAAAGGCATCGTTACCTGTATAGGTTACAAGCGGTATTTCGATATTTAAAGCCAGATAAATATCGTAACTTAGCTGTAGCGGGCGAATGGTTACACCATTTACCTATACAATCCAACCAATTGAATACGTTAAAAAGAAAAATAACTGCCTTTATTTTAGACAATGGCCTTGCGGACGACGACGACGCGCTTATTGCTTATTGCGACAAAGGACTTAAATACCGTTATGCAAATAAAGCTCATCTGCAATGGTTCGGAAAAACACCCGGTCACATAGTTGAAAATATGCTGCTGCCTGAATTGCTGGGCCCGTTTTTATTTGGCAGTAGCCGCGAATTTATTGCCCGGGCTCTTAAAGGGACAAAACAACAGTTTGAATGCCTGGTGGTGCTTCCTTCCGGCGAGATAAAGAAAGCAAAAACCACATATGTGCCTGATGCACACGATGGTGTAGTGGCTGGGTTTTTTATACACAGCTTTGACATTAGACGAACTAAGAAAGTTGCCGAAACAAAAATTGCGAAAGGTATAGAAAAAGCAAACGTAGCCCCGGTTGACAATGCGCTGGAGGGTGTCCTGCAAACACTAAAAAACGCCGTACTCACCCAGTTTCCTGGTATCTCAAATATTGCTCGTAAACACACAATACCCGAAACAACGTTAAAAGTTGCATTTAAAAAGGCACATAACACCACCATTTTTAATTATTATCGTGTATTGCAAATGGACCTGGCGCATAAGTACATAAGTCAGAAAATAGCCACAAAAGCCGAAATGGCGCTTAAGTTTGGTTTTGCCAACCCATCAAATTTTTACGCATGTTACAACAGATACACCAGACAGAATCAAAAACCCGTTTCAAACGGACACATTATTTTTGATAAGGGCGATCGATACAACGTATTTATTGAACAACTGCCTGTAGCATCGGCTATAATTGATATGAATTTTTCATTTATAGCGGCATCGCCAATGTGGTTAGCTGTATTTAAAATAATGGGCGCAGCAATAAATGGAAAAAGAATTTCCCAAATTTTACCCGGGCTTGGGAAAGATTTTGCAAAGACGCTGAAAAGTAGCTTAAAGGCAAACGAAACACACATTGAAGAAACCCTTGTAGCGCTACCTGATGGCTCCAGCAGCTGGATAAGGTTTGATATTAAGCCGTGGTATCAAAATGCCAAATTTATAGGCGGGTTAATAATATTTGCTACTGACGTTACTTCGTTAAAAAGCAAATCCGGGCGAAATAACGCGAAGCCGACTAAAGCCGCCATCTGAAGGACCTATCGTCAATGGCCCGCATGGTGCATAAGACGCCATTTAAGTGATCGTATTCGTGCTGTAACAACTCAGAAAGTGCGCCTTCCATTTGCCAATGTTGTGGCTGCCAGTTTTCATCAAGGTATTTAATGGTTAGGGACTGGTGTCTTTTTACTTTTACCAGCAGGTTGGGAAAGCTCATGCAGTCGTCCCACAGTTCAAATAACTCGTCGCTCAGGTTATGCAGCTCGGGATTAATGAACACTACCGGTTTATCAATATTCATATAAATCAGCCGCTTCATTATGCCCAGTTGCGGGGCCGCGATTGCCCTGCCAAAGTTGTATTTAAGCCTGATTTCCTTCATTACATTATCCAAATCTGCTACCCACCCTTTAACACTGGGCAACTCGGCTTGCAAAACTGGTTCGCAGGTTTCATAAAGGCGGGCATCGCCAAGCAAAAGTAAATCGGCAAGGGTTTTCATAAAAGAGTACATTAAACGGCTAAAATTAAGGGTTTTGCCTTATTATACGGCTTTCCATCTATACAAACCGCCCGCTCGTCGATTGCTTTTTTTTGTTGATAGCGGTTGAGGTAGTTTTGTAACGCTTATTAACGCAAATACCCAATTTGCTTTATGTGATAAAGGTTTAGGTTAAGGCCTCCGTACAGCGAGTGTTAGGAGGCCTTTTTTTGTGCCCTGGTTTTCAATACTAATCATCTAAAAATATAAATGTCGAACATAGAATGTCTAATGTTGAATAATGAAGGAACTACGGCGTTGGATATTGGACATTCTATGTTCGATATTGATTTTTTCACTTTCTTCCAATCCGGAGCTTCGAAAGATAACTAAAATACCACAGCAATGCGCGCTTACTACCATTCGGCTATAACCCGCATGAAAAAAAACAGGGCCCCGGGTTGCGGGAGCCCTGTCTGGTGAGCTGCTGAAATAACACTGAAGTAGAATTTGTGCCCCTGTACTTGTCTGTGTTCCCACCAAATTTTATAAAGCGTTGGTCGCTTTTTATCTAAACCTCAGTAACAAAAATAACACACAAAATTGGCTGGCGGTTATACAATGCCGTACAAGATGATACATTTTGGTACACGGAATATTTAGCTGAGAAAGAAGCGAAAAACGAAAAAACAAACAACAAAAAAGGGAACAGGCACCATACCCATTCCCCTCTTTAAACAGCGAGCGCAATTCTTATTTCATACTATCGTGTATCTTATTGATGGCATCGAGGTGCGTTTGCACTACCGGTGCGGTTTTGGCGGCGAAGGCTTTTAATTCGCTGTCTTTGCAATCCTTGGCAGCCATATTCATCAGGTCGAGGGTTTTCTTGTGCCCGTCAACCATCGCATCAACGTAGGCTTTGTCAAAATCTTTGCCCGATAATTTAGAAAGGTCATCCAGTTTTTTCTGATGATCGGCATCGGGTGCAGCCGGCAGGGTAATGTTTTTTGCTTTCGCAATGGCAGCCAGTTCGTCGTTTGCCTTACTATGATCTGTAACCATCATATCAGCGAAACTCTTCACTTTCGGATTAGTCGCTTTTGTTTGCGCCAGTTTACCCAGGGCAACTTCGGCCAAACCGCCGTTGGCGGCGTCAGTAGCAAATTTAGCATCTTCGGCAGTTACCGCTATGCCACCAGTGGCAGCAACATTTGTGGTTGTATCCTTGGTTTTGTTTAAACTGTCGGCATTCTCTTTGGCGTCTTTATGACCACCGCAGCCCTGCAATGCATAGGCTGCAAATGCGATTACTATCGCGAAACTTAACTTCTTCATAGGTACTTAGTTAGTGTGTTTATAAATTCAATAAACAAACAACTGTTACACTATTAAAGTTTTAACTTTTAAATAAAATTTGGTCGTAAAAGGGAAAATAGAACCAAGAGACAAGAATCAAGAGCCAAGACATCCAGAGCCAAGGCGAAAGCAACAATGTTTTATTCTATCCAGTAGCAAACTGTTGAATTAAGGTGATTTTTTATCTTGGCTCTTGATTCTTGGCTCTTGACTCTATCTCAAGTCAGTTCTTTCATCAACTTATCAAATGCTTCGCGTAGTTCGGCAAGTTCGGTTTCCAGTTTGGTTACCCGCGCTTCGAGGGCGCCTCGGCTGCTCACCGGCGCGTCATCATTAAAATCGTCCTCGGTAAACTCGGGTACGCCGCTCAACAGGTGGGCATAACGCACTTCTTTTTGCCCCGGACGGCGTGGCAACTGCATTAAAAATGGCAGTTCAGGACTACTTAGCCTCTCAAGTTTTTCCTGTACTTCTTCTATCGATTCAAACTCATACATCCTGCCCGAGTTGGTATTTATTTCGCCGGGCGTTTGCGGTCCGCGCAGCATCAAAAGGCAAATTATAGCTACCTCTGCCGGCAATACCGGGTACACAATGGCAAAATTATGTTTGTATTTTACACTGCGGATCGACCCTCCGGTGGCGGTGGATATTAACCCGCGCCGCTTCAGCGTATTTAACGCCTGGGCCACGGTGTCGTCATCATAATTAACAACCGGCCGGCGCGATGTCTTCTGGTTACAGGCAAGTGTAAGACTGTTAATGGTCATGGGGTAATAATCGGGCGTGGTTTTGCTTTTCTCCATCAGCGAGCCAAGAACGCGCAATTCAACAGCATCGAGTACAGGTAATGTTATTGGTGAATCCATGAGGCTAATATATTGAATTTCGGATGTCGGATGTTCGATTTCGGAATTAATTAATGTTGAATTAGCGATTTCTCATTAACGATTATTTCTTTTGAGGGCCTTTCAACAGTATTTCGCAATCAAAAAATCCGAAATCGAAAATCCGAATTCCGAAATAATAACGTTATTTGTATCCTCATATGTCACTTTTCATCGCATCATTAAATTCGGGCAGTAACGGTAATTGCTATTACGTGGGTAACGAGCACGAAGCCGTATTGATTGATGCCGGCATATCGTGCCGCGAAACCGAGCGGCGCATGTTGCGGCTGGGCCTGTCGATGAAAAAAGTAAAGGCCATTTTTGTATCACACGAACATTCCGACCATATCAATGGTATCCCGGTTATCGCCAAAAAATACCGGCTGCCGGTTTATATTACTCCGCCTACATTGCAGCGAGGGGGGCTAATGCTTGACCAGGAATTGGTCATCTCCTTCGGCCCGTTTGAAACCGTTGTTATTGGCGATTTGCAGGTCTCGGCTTTCCCTAAACAGCATGATGCCAGCAACCCGCATAGTTTTTCCATAACCTGCAAAGGCATTAAAGTTGGGGTATTTACCGATATAGGCGTTGTTTGCGAAAACCTGATCAGCCATTTCAGCCAGTGCCATGCAGCCTTCCTGGAGGCTAATTATGATGATGAAATGCTGGATAAGGGCGGTTACCCCTATCACCTCAAACGCCGTATCCGTGGCGGGCAGGGCCACCTATCCAACAAACAGGCACTCGAGCTTTTTATGGCACACAAGCCACCGTTTATGACCCACCTGCTGCTATCGCACCTTTCAAAAAACAACAACGATCCGCAACTAGTACAGCAACTTTTCGACGAATGTGCCGGCGGTGTAAATATTATTGTTGCTTCACGATATGCAGAGAGTGAAGTTTACTACATTGGCCAACGGGTGGAGAGCTACGCCATACAGCAAAGCGGCGTAGTTGATTTTAAAGCGCAACAGATATCGTTGTTTTAAATGCTTTTTTAAAGGTGGACGGTGCCAAACGCTGATAGGTTTAACTTTTTCTGGGTTGGTGTAGCATAAAATTGCAGGGAAATCTTCAAAGCACCAACGCGGGCGCAATCCGGCGCCGATGCCCGCTTCAGCACTCCTTCATGCTTAACGCTCCACCGCTTGGGGAATTATGGCAATTATGCCATACGTAAAATAAGTTCTGCTGCCGGGCATTAAGCACGGCTAAAATTGGGGCGCACCGGTGGCCTCACTGCGCCAGCAATGCTGCCGAATCCTTCGGCCAAATGCCTTTCGGCGCGGCAGGGTACCTTTTGGCAATAGCCTCGTACCAAACATCCGTACTAAAAGCTGCTCCTTCGGCAACTACCCACTTACCGGCCCGTTTTTGAAATAAGGCTTCTGCGTGGCAGCAATCATAAGCATAATCCTCAAATTTTACGTCCTTGCCATCCTTCCTGGCGGCGGTTCCCTCAAACCAGGCATAATTGTTAGCCACCTTCAGTCGGTTTACAACAAACTCCAGCGTCATTTTCAAATCTTTGTACAGGTAGGCCCGCAGGGCATCCAGCATTTCGGTACGTTCCTTCGCATTGGCGGTGGTTTTCACCTTATAATCGACCACCGCTGAATTTTGTGAATATGTTTTTACTGCAAACAACAGCAGAAATACGATGAGATATTTTGATTTCATGGTTTAGCAAGCGGATAAAACCAGCTACACAAATTTAGAGGAAAAACGGATTTATTAGCCGGAGAACTAAGAAAAGCATAAACTCATTAAGCACTACACCAGGGCGCACCCATAATAACGTGCTTAAATACGCCAAATGTCAAATTAATGCTAATGAGGTGCTTACCCATACGCTTTTTTTATTTTTGCTAAAAGAATTATTATTAACGAATGAAAGTACTACTATCATATTTGTCGAAACACCGCTGGGTGGTTGCACTAGCCCTGCTTATGGCGGCATTAAACATCGGCTTCTCCCTGCTCGATCCGTATATTACCGGCCGAATTGTTGATGAGGTTATTGAAAAACGCTCCTCACTCGATTATTCGCAATATGTTCACAACATTATTGTGCTGGTGAGCATGGCCATAGGCGTGGCAATGGTATCGCGTATCGCCAAAAACTTTCAGGATTATTTTACCAATATTATTACCCAGAAAACCGGCGCTGCTATGTATGCCGACGGCCTTACCCATTCACTGGAGTTGCCTTACCAGGTATTCGAAGACCAGCGCAGCGGCGAAACACTTGGCATCCTGCAAAAAGTACGGCTGGATTGCGAGAAGTTTATCACCTCGTTTATAGGCATCCTGTTTGTGAGCCTTATCGGGATGGTATTTGTTATTGTTTATTCGGTTACCGTAAGCTATAAAGTAACATTGGTTTATTTTTGCGCAATCCCAATTATAGCCTTTGTAAGCATGGCTATGAGCCGCCGGATTAAAACAATCCAAAAGAAAATAGTATCGGAAACCACCGCATTAGCTGGTTCGACAACTGAGTCGTTACGCAATATCGAACTTGTAAAAAGTCTGGGCCTGGTAAAGCAGGAGATTGAAAGGCTAAACAATACTACTTATAAAATATTGGGCCTCGAGCTTAAAAAGGTAAAATATGTGCGGAGCATGAGCTTTGTGCAAGGCACTACGGTAAACTTTGTACGCAGTGTAATGGTAGTGGTATTGTTGCTGCTTATCTTTCACGGCACCATATCGCCGGGGCAGTATTTCAGCTTTTTATTTTATTCGTTCTTTTTGTTTAATCCCCTGCAGGAGTTAGGCAACGTAATATTGTCATGGCGCGAAGCCGAAGTATCGTTGGGCAATTTCAACAGCATCTTAAGCACTCCCATCGATCCAAAACCCGAAAAGCCCGTCCTGCTTGAAAAGGTTAAAACCCTCACTTTTGACAACGTAAGCTTTAAGCACCTAACCGCCAACCGCAACGCACTCAACAACATCAGTTTTGAAACCAACACAGGCGAGACTATTGCTTTTGTGGGGCCATCAGGTTCGGGTAAAACTACGTTGGTTAAGCTGCTGGTAGGCCTTTATCAACCATTAGAAGGTGATATTTTATACAACAACACCCTCAGCAAAGAAATCGACCTCGATCAGTTGCGCGAGAAAATTGGCTTTGTTACACAGGATACCCAGCTGTTTTCAGGTTCCATCCGGGAGAATTTGCAGTTTGTTCGCCCCGGCGCTACAGACGAGGAGTGTATGGATGTGCTGCAGCGTGCAGCCTGCCAAACTCTAATGGCCCGCGCCGATAAAGGCCTGAGTACCGTAATTGGTGAAGGTGGTGTAAAAGTTTCAGGCGGCGAGAAACAGCGCCTTTCCATAGCCCGCGCATTGCTTCGCCGGCCAGATATATTGGTATTTGACGAGGCGACTTCATCCCTGGATTCAATCACCGAAGAAGAAATTACCGAAACCATCCGCAATGTATCGGTGCTGGATAACCACATTACCATACTGATTGCCCACAGGCTATCAACCATAATGCATGCCGATAAAATTTACGTGCTCGAAAAAGGCCGTATCATCGAATCGGGCAGGCATTTTGATTTACTGAACCAGAAAGGCCTGTACTACGCCATGTGGCGGCAGCAGATTGGCGAGAAGGTTTCTTTGGAGGAAGTCTGAAGTCCGAAGCCTTAAGTCGGAGAGCAGGAAAATCGCTTTTAGAAAAAAGGAGGAGCTTCGGGAGCCCGAAAAATGCGGGCATTTGTCTATCAACAAGCTGCTCCTCAGGAGCTAAAACAGCAAACAATTTTGTCAATTGCGAGCGGGGAATGAGCGCGGCAATCACAAACTTCACAGGGCAGACTTGCATAGTTCGCAGTTGCTTCGTTCCTCGCAGTTGACAAAATTTATTAAAATCTTTCTTTCAAAAACTTACCCGTGTAGCTATCCTTCTCCTTAATCAAATTTTCCGGCACGCCTTCAAATACCACCTTACCGCCGCGGTCGCCGCCTTCGGGGCCGATGTCGATTACCCAGTCAGCGCATTTGATAACGTCCATATTGTGTTCGATAACGATGATAGTATTGCCATGGTCGAGCAGTGCATCGAATGATTTGAGCAGTTTTTTTATATCTGCAAAATGCAGGCCTGTGGTAGGCTCGTCAAAAATAAACAGTGTTTTGTGCGTGTTGTTACCCTTAACCAGGAAAGACGCCAGTTTGATACGTTGTGCCTCACCACCTGATAACGTGTTTGACGATTGTCCTAATTGCACATAGCCCAGGCCAACATCCATTAACGGTTTTATTTTGGCGATGATTTTGGGCTCTTTGGCAAAAAATTCCAGCCCTTCCTCAATGGTCATGCTCAGCACGTCGGCAACGTTTTTTTCGTTATAGGTAACATCTAAAATATGCTGCTTAAAACGTTTGCCGCCACAGGTTTCGCAGGTAAGGAAGATATCAGCCATAAACTGCATCTCAATCTTCACCTCGCCTTCGCCCTGGCAAACATCGCAGCGACCGCCCTCAACATTAAACGAGAATGCCGATGGCTTTAAACCGGCAGCTTTGGCGACAGGCAGCGCGGCATACAGGTTGCGTATCTCGTCCCAGGCTTTTACATAAGTTACCGGGTTCGAGCGCGATGATCGGCCTATTGGATTTTGGTCAACCATTTCAACCTGCTCAATTTTCTGGTAGTCGCCTTCAATACCGTCGTAGGCACCGGTTTGTTCGGCGTTATAATTACCCAACGTTTTTTGCAACGCAGGGGCTAATATCCGCTTTACCAAACTGGTTTTACCGGAGCCGGATACGCCGGTTACCACGGTTAAAACCCCCAGCGGGAATTTGGCATTTACATGCTGCAGGTTATTTTCCCTTGCACCTTTTATCTCTATAAAATCGTTCCATTTACGACGGCTTGTTGGGATAGCGATTTGTTCTTTGCCACTCAAATAACGACCGGTTAAGCTTTTATCGTCCTTTAAAATCTCATCGTAAGTTCCGCTGAAAACCAGGTTACCGCCATGTGTGCCGGCTTCGGGCCCAATGTCAATTACATGGTCGGCGGCTTTCATTATTTCTTCTTCGTGCTCAACCACCAAAACAGTATTACCTACATCGCGCAGTGATTTTAACACGCCAATTAAACGTTGCGTATCGCGAGGGTGCAAGCCGATGCTTGGCTCATCCAATACGTACACAGAACCTACCAAACTACTGCCTAATGACGTAGCCAGGTTAATACGCTGCGACTCACCACCCGAAAGGGTGTTGGATAACCTGTTAAGTGTTAAATAACTCAAACCGACATCATTTAAAAACAGCAGGCGGTTGGTTATTTCCATTAGCAGGCGCTTGCCTACTTTGGCATCAGTTTCGTTTAGCTCAATAGTTTGAAAGAAATCCAAAGCCTTATCCAGGGCCATCAACACCACATCGGTGATGGATTTGTCATTGATTTTCACATAAGATGCGTCCTTACGCAACCGGCTGCCCTTACATTCCGGGCAGGTGGTTTTGCCCCTGTACCGCGATAGCAAAACCCTATATTGAATTTTGTACGTCTGCTCCTCCATCTCCTTAAAAAACTCGTTAAGGCCACGGAAGTACTGGTTGCCGGTCCAAAGCAATTGCTGCTCTTTTTCGGTCAGGAAATTATATTGGCGGTGAATTGGGAAATCAAACTTTAAAGCGCTTTTAACCAGGTTGTCGTTCCATTCGCGCATTTTCTCGCCGCGCCAGGGGGCAATGGCGCCTTCGTAAATGCTTTTACTTTTATCGGGTATTACCAAATCTTCATCGATGCCGATTACCTTACCATAGCCCTCGCAGCGTTTACATGCGCCGTAAGGATTGTTAAAGCTGAAGAAATTTGGCGTAGGTTCTTCAAAGCGGATGCCATCCAGCTCAAACCTGTCGCAAAAAAAACGCTCTGTTTCGGTTGCAGCATCCGGCTCGGTGTAACGTACATAACAATCGCCTTTGCCTTCAAAAAAAGCAGTTTGTATCGAGTCGCCAAGTCGACTATAGGTCTCATCTTCTTCGTTTTTCGAGATACGGTCGATTACAATTCTTACCGATTGGATTGCCGCCTGTGGAGTAGCCTCGTCGGTCACGACCTCCGCCTTTTTGCTTTTTGCCTTGGTCTTTGCGGCTTTCGCTTTCACTTCAACTTCATCGCCGTTTACTTCTTCAACCAGCCAGCTGCCATCATCCACAATGCTCATATCCTCCAGCAAATCCTCAATTTTGGATAGTTTGCCGCGAAACTCGACCCTTACAAAGCCTTTTTGCATCAATACGGCCAACTCTTCTTTCAGGCTGCGGTTATTGTGGGGGTAAAGCGGGCAAAATATAGTTACCATGGTTTCGGCCGGCAATGTCATAATAAAGTTAACAACATCAGTAACCGAATCCTTCTTAACCAAACCGCCAGATACCGGCGAAATAGTTTTGCCGATACGGGAAAACAGTAGCTTTAAATAATCGTAGATCTCGGTTGATGTGCCAACAGTTGAACGTGGATTTGAGGTGATTACCTTTTGCTCAATAGCTATCGCAGGGGCTATCCCTTTTATATAATCAACATCGGGCTTGTTCATACGACCCAAAAACTGCCGTGCGTATGATGAAAGGCTCTCTACATAACGGCGCTGCCCTTCGGCATAAAGCGTATCAAAAGCCAGCGACGACTTTCCCGAACCCGACATGCCGGTTATTACCACCAGCTTGTTTTTGGGTATGGCCACATCCATATTTTTAAGGTTGTGTACCCGGGCGCCTTTTATAATAATATGATGTTGAGGGTCTTTTTCTGCTTCTTCCATTTAGTAGTCCATGGTCCATAGTCCATGGTCCATGGCGGCTGTCCTTCAACCATCTTTACTATGGTCTATGGACTATCGACTATGGACTTGAATATGGTCTTATTTCCAAAATGCAAAAATCCTAAAATATTTAGCAGAATCCAAATGAGTTTTAGAAATAGTACAGGGTTATCTGCCTATTTACTAAATAGTTTGCATTGTGCTGACAATTGTGGCTAAAACCTTTTGAAATGCTTTCAGTCTATGTTTTAACCATATAAAGCAAGGAAAAATATTTATCGTGAAAAATAATATTTGTTTATTTGGTGATAATTTGTTTTATTTGGGATAACATTTTTTTAATCCCTAAAAGATAGCGCTATAGAAAAAACTCTACTTTAATAAAATATTTAAATACTTAAGTAAGTAGTTTTCTATGGATTTTCAATTGAAGAGTGACCAGGATTTAATCCATCTTTACATTGCGGGTGATGAAGGAGGGCTGGTTGAATTAATTCGCCGCTACCAATCAAAAATATACACTTCCATTTATTTGCTTGTTAAAGACGAGTACCTTGCAGAGGACATTTTCCAGGATGCGTTTATTAAGGTAATAAATACCTTAAAGGCCGGGAAATATAACGAAGAAGGTAAGTTTTTGCCGTGGGTAACACGTATAGCCCATAATTTAGTGATCGACCATTTTCGCCGCGAAAAACGGGCACCGATGGTTAGCAATGGCGATGATTTTGATATTTTTGAAGTATTAGGCAATTATGACGAAAGCACCGAAGACCGCATGGTTAGAGAGCAAACGTATAAAGACCTTAAATCGCTGATTCACCTGTTACCTGCCGAGCAAAAAGAGGTGCTGATTATGCGCCATTTTGGCGATATGAGCTTTAAAGAAATTGCCGACATTACCGATGTAAGCATCAATACTGCCCTTGGCCGTATGCGTTATGCGCTTAATAATCTGCGCAAAATGATGCAAAGCAAGGAGTTGAGCCTTAAGAATTAAAGAATAGTTAATTAGCAGTTAGATATTAAGTCAGAAAGTTTATTGGTGCAAATCACCAGTTTAACTTTCTGACTTTTTTATTTGATAACGCTTAACTTTCCGGATTTTCGGACTCCATTATATCTTCCCGAAAATCTCGGCTAATTTATTTTCCAGGTCTTCGCCACGCAGGTTTTTACCGATGATTTTACCATCCGGGTCGAGCAGGAAGTTTTGAGGGATGGCTCGCACGGCATACAAGCCAGCGGTTGCGCTATCCCAGAATTTCAGGTCAGACACATGGTTCCATGTTAAACCGTCTTTATGAATGGCGTCCATCCATTTTTGTTTTGCTCCCGGCCTGTCTAACGATACGCCTATGATGGTAAATTTCTGGCCTTTGTAACGGTTGTATGCTTTTACCACGTTCGGGTTCTCCATACGGCAGGGACCGCACCATGATGCCCAAAAATCAACCAAAACATACTTACCACGGAATGATGTCAGGTTAACCATTTTGCCGGCAGTGTCAGCCTCGGCAAATGTTGGTGCGATAGCGCCCATGGCTACGTTTTTCATTTTAGGCAGCAGATCGGCGAATTTCTTACCGCTTTCTGATGATTTTATGGCTGGCGATAAACTGTTAAACAATGGAGCTATTTCTGAATAGTCGTGCCCGTAAGCAAAGCCCGGTAAAAGGTTTAAACTGATGTATGAATCAGGATTATCCTTTATAAATTGTACATCTATCTGGGTTCCCTGTGCCTCTATTGCTTTTTCGGTTTTTTCGTTCTCTTTTTGAAATGCTTCTGATTTTTTAACATCGTCAGACGCTGCTTTCATTTTTGCCTCTAAAGCAGTGTAGGCGTCGTCTATCGGTTTGCGGACTAAATCGTATTTGGCATTTTCGAGATTGGTTTTGGTACCTTCAACCTTTGCATCAGCAAGCGTATCGGGGCTGGTAACGGTTATCGTGCCGTTTTCAAGGTAGATACTTTTATAATCATGATAGCCAGGGCCGGTGCCTTTTTGATTAAGCTGCAGGTATGCCATTGATGGCGCTGCGCCTGCTGTGCCGGTAAAAGTAAACTTGCCATTAACAACCACTACCGAGTCGGTAGCTGGCTTCCCATCCTTGCGTGATTGCAGGTAAACTTTGGCCGGGGCATTTAAATTACCTATGGAACCCTGCACCACATATTTGCCGGTTTGTGCAAATGCAAGCGCCGGTAAGCCTGCAATTGCCATTAGTACAATCTTTTTCATCAGTTTAATTTTTTGTTTGAAACGTAAACTTAAAAAATTAAATTGACGAAAGGTGTGCGGCTATTGTCAAAAAATGGCTACGAAAGGAAAAAATATGATGTTTGGCGACGCGTTTTATTTACCCAGTACCTCTTTTAGTTTCTCGTCCAAATCATCCCCACGCAGGTTTTTCGCTATAATTTTGCCGTTAGGGTCAATCAGGAAGTTTGCCGGAATGGACGATACGTAAAACAGGGCCGCAGCGGCGTTGCTCCAGTACTTTAGGTCCGATACTTGTGTCCAGTTCAAACCGTCGCTTTTGATGGCTGCCAGCCAGTCGGCACGTGCGCCCTGCCTGTCGAGCGATACACCAAGAATGGTAAAGTTTTTCTCTTTGTATTTATTATACACCCGTACAACGTTAGGGTTTTCCTGGCGACAAGGACCGCACCACAAGGCCCAAAAATCAACCAAAACATATTTGCCGCGGAACGATGATAGCTTTACAGGTACGCCGTTTACATCGTTTTGCGTAAAATCGGGCGCCATCGCTCCGGGGGCTGTGTGCTTCAGCGGTTCCAGCGCCTTCATAAAGTTAACGGCGGTTTCCGTATTGCGCAAAGCGGGCGAAAGCGTTTTGTATAACGAATCCAGTTCGAAAGGATCGGGCGAAGGGCCGTCAACATCATACAGGGCCAGCAGGCTTAAATAACTATCGGGATTGCTGAGTATAAATTTTTTGATAACGGTTTTCTGGTCTGCCTGCAGCCTTTTGTATTTGGCCTGCATCGCGCTCCTGAATTCAGGCGTATTTTTTTCAGGGCCGGCTTTCATGCCTTCCGAGGCCAAAACCTGTGCCCGTGCCTTTATTGGCTCCAATTGTGCTGTCAGGTTTTTGTCGTCGTCGTTTATTTTTGAGCCGGTAACTTTTGCCTTCTTTGCCGAATCGGGGCCGTTTATAGCAAACTCACCTTTATCAATATAAAAATGCAATATATCGGCAGTGCTGTCCAGCTTGTCAAAACCAACACCTTTATGGTCGACCACTAAAATGGCGTTGGAGGGGTTCAATATATTGCCCTTAAAATCAAAGTTACCCTCCGCCATCAGCGAGGAATCAATAACTTGGTTGGCGCCAAGTTTGTAAATTAAATAAGCCCGCGCAGGTGCACCCAGGCTCCCTAATTTACCCTTTATTGCAAAGGTCTCTTCGGTTTGTGCCTGTACTAAAAAGGGCAAAAAGGCTATTGCTAAAAAAAATACTTTCTTCATCTGTTCATCAGCGTGTAAGCTGTGTTAACGTTAAAACGACGATTGAATTATACAGCTTAGTTTAATTTTTGATATGTACGCCACCAAAGATCGGGCATTTCACCCGAAACTGCGGTCTTGTAATCGTCATATTGGCAGGGCACCAGGTGAAAGCGCTCGTTTTTTGAGCCGCCAGCAGGATAAGGAACCTGCATCCACCACCGGTCGGATTTTTTGCTTTTTACAAACACCAGCTCGTGGTCGTCGTGCTTCAGGCTGGTTTTATAAATCAGGTATTGTGATTTTGGGCTGAGCGGAAAATCGCGCTTGCGGTTATACACCCCATCCATAAAATACCAGATCATTTGGGCCAGCAGCATTGCGGTTTGGCCATTAGTGTCATAAGCCGGGTTAAACTCATAAAAACCTATCGACGTTAGCTTGTCATTAAATCCTGCGTAACGTGCTATCTGGCAAGCCTCTTCGCCATAAAAACCATTTGGCGTTGCATTGGCATTGGCTCCGGCATCAGATGATCGGATCGCACTTATATCAAAGCTAATCATACTGGCATTGCGAATTATGGGTTCAGCTACGGCAACATTGCCGCTTAGTTCGCCCAGCCGGTGCACGTCAAAATAAAGCTTATCCATCACCCGCAGGCTGTCCTGGCTTGTAAAAAAGGTCTGATAGCCCAGGTTACTGTAATTAAACAGGTAGTTGGGTTCGTGCAGAAATATTTTGTTGAGGTAAGATTCGGAGGTAGTTTCAATGCTGTCCGGTTTGCTGTCGTCGTCATCCAAATCAAAGTGCGAGTCAACAATCACCAGGTCTACCTTTTGCTCCAGATCCTCGTAAGCCAGGTATTGGGCATAGGTAAGGTCCTGCCCACCACCGATAACGATGGGGATGATGTCTTTTTTAACCAGCTCGCTAACCACCGTTTTTAAAGCAATGTAAGTATCGGTAACCGTAGCCCCGCGGCGAATATTGCCCAGGTCGACGATCTTAGTGTTGTAGTTACCCTCGTTAAGGCGGTATAGCTTTTCGCGAACATAATCGGGACCTAACGCGCAGCCCGGGTTGTTGATGGCGTTGCGGTCTTCCTGCACACCAATGATAGCGATATCTGTTTTATCTGCCAGCGATGGAAAATCAACCGAATAAAATTCAATTTTACTCCCCAGCTGACTGGTATAATACCCCTTTGCCGGGACAATCATTTTTTGGTCGATGGGTGTAAAAAAATCGGCTAATGACATTGTTATTGATGTGTCCCGACTGTTTTCGGGATTGATATGCAAATGTGCGTTTTTTAACTAAGATTTATAGGATTAGAAGATTATAGGATTAAAAAATCACAAAGCGCCGGGTTTTGACCCGACGCAAATAATGCAATGTTAATATTGAATAAATTGAGAGTTTTCAATTTCCAACTGCTAACCCAAAACTGCCAACTTATTTTTTCACCCACCCGTCTTTCAATGTTACTGTTCTGTTGAACACCAGCTTATCGGTAGTCGAGTTTTTATCCAGCGTAAAATAACCTTTGCGCATAAACTGGTAACCTTTACCGGGCACAGCAGTTGCCAAATCAGGCTCGATGTACACGTTGTTTAATATGTGCAGGCTATTGGGGTTGATGTATTCTTTGAAGTCGCCGTCTTCGTTTGATGGATCTTCCACCTTAAACAAGCGGTCGTACAAGCGCACCTCGGCGGTTTTTGCATGGGGAACGCTCACCCAGTGGATGGTGCCTTTTACATGTATGCCACTGGTATCGTTCTGCGATTTCGATTCGGGAATATAGGTGCAATGTATTTCGGTCACGTTGCTTTCGGCATCTTTAACAAAGCTGTCGCATTTAACAATATAGGCGCTTTTGAGGCGCACCATCAGGCCAACACTCAGGCGGAAAAACTTCTTTGGGGGCTCCTCCATAAAATCCTCGCGCTCAATCCAAAGCTCGCTGCTAAATGGCAGTTCCCTGCCGCCTTCGCCGCCCTCAACTTCGGGATTGTTCTCGCTGAACAGCATTTCGGTTTGGCCCTCCGGGTAGTTAGTGATGACCATTTTAATAGGGTCGAGCACAGCCATACGGCGCCAGGCTGTTTTGTTTAAATCCTCACGGATACAAAACTCAAGCAGGCTTACGTCAATCATGTTTTCGCGTTTAGCCACGCCAATGCGTTCACAAAATTCGCGGATAGAGGCAGGCGTGTAACCACGGCGGCGTAAACCGCTGATGGTTGGCATGCGGGGGTCGTCCCAGCCTTCAACGTATTTCTCCTCAACCAGTTGCAGCAGCTTGCGCTTGCTCATTACGGTGTAGTTAAGGTTTAAACGGGCAAACTCATATTGTTTTGAAGGAAAGATTTCCAGTTTTTCAATAAACCAATTGTACAAATCGCGGTGTGATACAAACTCGAGGGTACAAACAGAATGGGTTATTTCCTCAATGGCATCCGATTCGCCATGCGCAAAATCATACATCGGGTAAATACACCAGGTATCGCCGGTG
>Ga0105240_10004104_pt1 | contig 22363 bp, 33 predicted proteins | sample KBSC54metaG_FD_80426 | JGI IMG/M metagenome (GOLD analysis project Ga0105240, IMG submission 80426) | Corn rhizosphere microbial communities from Kellogg Biological Station, Michigan, USA - KBS C5-4 metaG | ecosystem: Host-associated > Plants > Roots > Rhizosphere > Soil | place: Michigan, USA... | reverse complement strand
GCGCTGTCTCGGCGACATACAAGGCCCAGAATTCGACGAACATAGCGAGTGTCAGTACACTATCCGAATCACCGCAAATATCCCGGAAACACAAACGCATTTCATTACCAAAGATGGCCCAATAATAAATCAGCCTTATTTAGAAATGGACGTGTGGAATTCCGAACTCGGAGAGTTCTAACTTAGCCGTAGAACCCGCCACCACCGCCAAACGGCGGACTGAACACACGCGTGAAGCCGGGGATATAGCGGAACGTGCGGTACGCGGCGGTCGCGGCCCAATATTCTAGGCCATACTTCGTCTGGGAATAGTATGCTTGCTGCACGCTACCATCGGCCAGCGCCAGTTCCGTCGAGATCGATACCGATCCTTCGGTTGCGCTGGCAACGCGGCCAACAATACCCGGAGCCGGTGTGCTACCCGGCGCTGTGGTCGCCGGTATGCCGTTGACCTGTGGGGCGCTAAGCTGCGCAATGTGCGCCGTCACCAAATCGAGCAGGGTTTGTTGGACCGAGCAGGACGTTACCGGACCACCGCCATCGTTGCGATGAAGCAACTCGGCGCGGCGGAAATACCCATAAGCCGCTGCGGGATCGACTCCCGCGAACTCGGGGAACATGGCGATCCACTGCGCATAATTGAAATCGACGTGGACACCCATGTTCCCGACCTACTGCTTAGCGGGCATCGCTCTGCTGGATGGCCGACACGTTCTTGTTCTTGCCCTTCGGCAAATGAAGCTCCGGATGCTCCGGATCGATGGCTTCCAGGCCGGAACGCTTCTTCGCCAGTTCCCGGCCATGCGCACGGGCCGAGGCTTCGTCGTCTTCGGCGAAGATCAGTTCTTCGGTAACGAGCGGGCTGTCGATGTTGAACGTCAGCCACTGTTCCCACAGATCGGCGGGAACGCCGGGGGTAATGGCATAGCCGCCGCTGTCGAACTGCATGCCGAGACGGTGGTGCAGGTCCAGCATCTGGGCGTTGCCCTTCAGCGGAAACGGATTGCCGACCCGATCATAGATTTCCTCTTCACGGAAACCCATGGGAGTGGCGACGTTCACCTTCTTCTTCTTGAACCCCTGGAGGATCAGACCCGAAGGGTGCTTCAGACCGACGACGACCGTGACCGTACCGGTGGCGGGGCGCGATGCGCGGGGCGCGATGCGCGGGCGCTCGATGGTGGTTGCTTCCGACATAAACTAGTTTTCCTTGTTATGGAAACGGCGCTGTTAGACGCCGATCATGCTGGTGATGCCCGCCGGATACCGGAGGACCGTGCCCCACGATCCGGAGCACACCTTCTGTTCGAAGGAGGACAGTTTCCGGATGATCGGGAAGGCGCGCATCTTTTCGTTGTAGCCGCAGAACCCGGTCTTCTGGCCCTCGACTTCGTCGACGATAAGCTGCACGAAGTTACCGCCTGCAACACCCCGCGGGTTGCCGCCGTTCTTCACGCCGTACTGAACGGCCTGCTTGATCGTCAGATTCTTGAAGTTCTTCTTCAAGAGGTCTTCGACGTTCACGTTGAACGTGTTGGTGGCAGTCAGGGCGGCAGCGGATGTCGGGCTCAAAGCCAGCGTGAGCTTCGAGTCCAGCGTCACCAGACCGGCGTTCTGCGCCACCAGATTGATGTACAGCGTCTGAATATCGTTGAAGATTTCATTCGCCGTGGCAACGACCTGCCCCTGTGCGTTGGTCCAAGCCACACCACCCGCCGCTTTCGGGGCGGGGGTAAGGCTGGGCGAGAGGAACGGGTTGTTGATCAGCCCGTAGTTCTGAAGGCCCTGAACGCCGAAGAAGTAGGTCAGGTTCAGGAACTTGTTCAGGTTGATCGCCGAGGCCCGGTCCAGTTCCGAGACCCAGTTGATGCGGGCCAGACCGGCACGCTCAAGCTCACGCTGGCCGTACTGCTTGATGCTCTGGAACAGATAGGACTGAACCTGCGGCCAGTTGGTGTTGACGCCGGTAACGCCGGACGTGGCGTAGTCACCGTAGCTCGACACCTCACCCGTGGCTTCCGCGACCGGGAACATGGTCGTTTCATCGAGCCATGTTCCCTTGCGGACTTCGCCCATGATCTCTGCCGCCATATTCGGCGCGAACAGGATTTCATAGACCTGCGGGTCGATCAGGGTGGTGAGCATCGCCGGAACCGAAGAGTTCGGGTCCGTCGACAGGGTCGGGATGTTCGCCACGGCGTCCATCGCCAGATTGAAATCCCGGCGGAATTCATCGGGGATATAGGCGATGGGTTCCGCACCGGGTTCCCAACTGATCCCCAGATCGGCCAGCATGCCGCGATCCGCCTGGAAGGTCGCGATAGCCTCTTGAAAATTCATTTCATATCTCCTTGCAAAAGGCTAAAGCCGTTATGCCGTGATGTAGTTGTTGATCTTGACCAACTCACCCGGCAAGCCGGACGATGCGGCAAAGAAGACAGTCTCCACCGTGGTACCGATGGTGAGCGCTTCGCTGCCCGCCGTCTGCGAGTTGTTCACGTAGTACGTGCCGGTGCTGCCGGTACCCGTTCCCAAGCCCGTGATCACCGTCCCGGCGGTGCCGACGCCGGTACCCGTGACCGCGCCTCCGACTCCAACCGTTCCGGAAGACACTGCGCTGACGGTGAGAACACCGTAGTTCAGGGTCAGTGCACCGCTGGTGACGAACTGCTCGGGAATGCTGAGCGCGTACGTGCCCACCCCGCCGACCGTACCGCCCGAAAGCTGGGAAACGATCTGCGTACCGGCGATAACGCCGGAGCCGCCGACCGTGCCGCTCAAGAATGCACCGGGGACAATGGTGCCCGAACCGACCGCAGAAACGGTCAGAACGTTGCCGTTGAGCGAACCGGTAATGGAAGCGGTCGCGGTCGCGATGCTGCCGGTGACCGATGCGGAACCCGGCGTTCCGGCAGGGGCGAACGAGACCTTGCCGTTGGTCAGGTTTGCGTACGCTTTCATGCCGACCAGGGCTTGGGTCGTGCCGTCGTTCACCACGAAGAAGCCGCCGCGTGTGAACAACACCACCGCGAACCCCTGCGGGATCAGCATGGATGCGTCTTGCAGATAGACCGTGTTCAGACCCTGCTGCGCACGCCCGACGAAGCCGGAGGGAACGCCCGAGCCGGAATTGTTGACGGTCGCCGGAGCGTTGTCGGCGTCGATGGACGCATACGATGCCCAGGCGAAACGTCCGACCGTGACACCGGCAGCGCCCGCGATCAGACCACCAGGACCGGCATCGAGAACTTGACGCGGATTCGCATCGCTGAAATCACCGGCAACGCCGGGTGCCGGAACTGTGCCGACGCTGGTCTGATAACCCCCAGAACCACTCATTTTCTAAATCTCCTGTTCGAGAGGTTGGAATTACATGTGGCTGATTCGGCCAGCGCTCTTGAAGCGCTCACCGAAGCTGCCGATGGGTTTGGCATCGTTCGCCAGATGCGATGCCGGATTCTCGTGCTGGGAATTCGGCTTCGGCGTCAGACCCAGAATGGTCTTGAAGGCCGATGCATCGACGCCGTCCGTCTTGACGCCACGTGCGTCCAGAGCGTGTTTGTAGACGGCATCCGCCGAATCGAACGCCATGGTCAGGTTGCCGACCCACGGCTGGACGAAGGTCAAGGCTTCGCGAATGCCTTGCTGCGTCTTGCGCTCTTCGGTGATGGCGTCCTGCGCCATCTTACGTGCCTCGTCTTTCGTGACCATGTTCTTGGTATCCATCGTGCCTCCAGGATTGGGCCTTCCTTTGAAGGGAGGCGGTTCATCGCGGCCAAGCCGCTTGCGATCCGCTGCACGCTCACTCATGCGGCGGGATTGAGATTCTTCGGGGGATTCGTCGCGGCCCAGCTTGTCGCGTGCCGCCTTGTCACGAGCAGCATCACGAGCGCGGCGACGATCACGGGCCGCTTTGTCGCGGGCACGGCGATCCATCGCCTCTTCCTCGGTCTCGTCACGGCCCATCTTGTCACGGGCACGGTCGGCGGACATCTTTTCCTCGCGGGCTTCGGTCTCTTCCGGGGTTTCATCCCGGCCAAGTTCCTGGCAGGCCGCGTCATAGGCGTCATCGTATTCGGCGTCTTCCGACATGTTCTGCCGAATGCGATTCTCTTCACCCGCGATCTCGTCGATCTTCGCCATCATCTCCGGCGGAACATGGCCTTTGACCAGTTCCTTGATCTTGTCGACGATGCCGCTGTCGTCCATGCCTTCCATATGCTCGGACATGGACCCCGCGACATTCGGATCTTCCTCTTCGGAATCCACGCCTTCCATCGCCGAGGAATCCTCCAGCGCGTCGAGCAGTTCGGCCAGATCGGCGATGTCGGCGTCCTGCGCAAGCAGGCCGCGCACGCCCTTGTTCACGCGGCGGACGATGGTCGGGATCATGGTCCCGTAGTTCTTCGCCGTCACGTCCTGAAGCATGGGACGCAGATCGGGGAGAGCCTTGTCCGCTGCCAAGCGGGGGCTGAGATACACAACAAGTGCCCCGCTGGTGCTACGCGCAGCGGGCGTCATTTTCGGCATAGTTTTTCTCCGTAAAGATCGCCTTACTGGCGCTGAAACTGGACTTTCGCCCAAGAGAATTTCGGCTTCATCGCCGAATCGCGAACCACGACATCCGGTCCCTGACGGCCCTCAACCACTTTGGCGAGGTGGCTTCCGCGAATATTGCGCATGATACCGTCGAAGGGTTCGCCTTCCGGTGTGGTGCCCGGCGTCATGTCCGCGTCGTAACGATACCCTGGCGACAACTCCTTCTTCTTGTTCGACTCGATGTCGTCGATGGCTTCTTGCGGCCAGAAGGTAAGGTTATTGAACAGATACGGCGCTTCGAACTCCGGACTGTCGCCAATCGAACCCACAACTAGTTTAGAATTCTTGCCGTGGTTCTTTGCGTCGACTTCCTTGTGGTCCTCAAGGATCGGCTTCCGATTAAAGGAAGTCGCCGCTTTGGCTACCTCGTCCGGATGCCGCCAAAGCTTGTATTCCTTGTTCGGATCGAGGCCCAACTCTTTATAGTTGGGTATTTCATGTCCGTAGTACGGCGAGACGCAGGCTTTGCAGATCGCAACACGCTTGACGTGCATATGTCCGTCTTCGTCGCGTACCCGCGCCGACTCACGGTCGAAAGCCATCTCGGTTGGCGCAAGGCCGCTGATGCGGAGACGAGCAACACCGCTCCAATCGAATGCCATGGCTGCGGCAGCATCGGCAGCGCCGGAACGGCGCTCTGCCAGCCGCTCCAGTTTTTCGTCGATGGTGCTTTTACCTTCCGGGAACTCGCGCTCGCGGATCGCCTTGGCCTTGTTCGCTAGATCGCGACGACCTTGCGTGATCGCGCGGCGCTCAGCGGCCAGCAGAAGATTCTTTGTGAACTTCCATTCGCCGTTTTCCTTTTCCTTGACCGGATACTTCCGGCTGGCAGGCAAAAGGAATGCGCTTTCGGGCATCTCTTCACGGTGCTCAGAACCGGGCTTGCCGATTTCTTCGCGGGCGGTCTGGCTCAGCTTACCGGACGGATCGGCGGCAGAATCCTCTCCGTGACCTTTCATCGTTCCCCGCTGACCACGGTCGTCAAGCTCACGCTCGACGTGCTTTTTGATCTCGGGCTGAACATTCGGGTCCTTTAGAGCCGCAACTAATTTTGCGTGCGGTGTTGCTTCCAGCTTTGTCTTAAGCTGCGCAATAGATAGCTTGGTCTTGTTCGCGTGTGGGTCGGTTCCACCGCCCGCATTATTCGGCGGCTTAGGAATCGTATGACCACCCGCTGTCAAATCGGGTGAAGCTTCGTTCTCTTTTTCCACGCCTGTCTTTTTGGCGTGCTCGCGAAGTTCGCCAGCCTTCTGCGCGTACTCACTTTGTGCGTTCGTCTTTGCGTAGTGCGCGGCTGTCTGGTGCTTCGTACGCGCCATCGCATGGTTTTCGTGCTTCTCATGCTCGCCAGCCATATAAGCTTCGTGCGCGGCATTACCATGATGCTGCGCACGACCTTCGTGGTGAGTATGCAAAGACCCGCCGCTACCAAAACGACCGTCCGGCGAACGCGGATGATCGCCTTCCTTAAATTCCGCGTCGAGTGACATCTGCGAAAAATCAGAGTCACCGACAGCGTTCACCTTCGGAGCGTTATGCTGGGCACGCGTCTGCTCAGGCGTGACCTTCATCAACCGCGCTTCGCGACTGACAAGCGGGGATAGGTTCACGGTCGGCGAACGACCGCCCGGCACGCCCTTGAACATCATATCGCGGGCGAAATGCATAGCGCGCTGGATGGTGCTGGCAACGCCGGGATGCAACGGCTCCGGAAGCTCGTTTAGAGCACACCACTTATATTCGGTGTGCTCATCATTCAGCTTCGGCTCGAAGTCTTCGGCGACCGGCTGGATAAACGTCGTGAACCCCAGGTCTTTGTCGGTATCGACCTGATCGTCGAATTCCGACATGTCATCCAAGGCACAATCGCCGATTTCCTCGTGGACTTCGCGGCGCGCGGCCTGCTCAGGCGTTTCGCCCTCTTCGGCCATGCCGCCGGGAAAGCACCACGTGCCGGGTTCGTCGCCTTGGTCCGAGCGCTTCAGAAATAGGACTTTGCCGTCCTTCGTGACGAAGGCGCAGCCAGCGCCCTGCTTAGAAGGTTCGAAGACTTCGTCGAGCGAAAAATGGCCGTGCTGTGGGTGGTGATATTTGTTGCTACCTGCTGCGCCCACTTTGGTCGTCAAAGAATTGCGCGTCAGTGCTTCCTTCTCGGACCGATTCATCTGTGACGCGTGCTTGCCCGCAACCTTTTCGCCAGTCGACCGAGAAGTGAACTGTCCGTTCTTCGGATCATGCTCAATGGCGTCGGTCGCCGAACGATGCTCGCCTTCACCCTCTTCCTCGGAAATCCAATCGATGAAATTCTTTCCGAATTCCTTGAGGGATTGCAGGAACGACATGCCCGAGTCATTCCCTTTCCGCGATTCGCCAGCATTGGCGAATGCGGCGGCGATGGCCTGTTTCTGTGGGTGTCCCGACTTAACCATCTCTGCAATGTTATGCGAGATAGCCTCACGGGACTTTCCGGCTTCAAGGGGCATAGGAAACTAGTTTTATTCCGTAGGGGGTCGGTATCCCGGAGGACACGGCTTGTAATAGCAGCGGCAATTTATGAGCGTGCCGGGCCAGATTCTCTTTTTCTCGTGAGGATCGTACCAACCCTCGGAAATCTTGTAGACCGTGTTATCGCGGCTGGCTTTCTGATGCGAAGGACGTGGCTCGAACCCCGCATGACTATGTCGCCAGATCGCGTATTCGATTCCGGCTTCATCATAGCGAGCGCGCTGAACGGCGGAATTGAGCTTGTTGTTCTGATCCCGCGAAATCAGTTGCGCCCGGCGTGTGGTCACGCCGTACCGCTTCTTAAGCTCGTCAGTCATCTCACCAAGCGTGCGACCATCCTGAACCGCGCGCATAACCATTCCCTCGATCTGCGTAAAATACTGCGATGGAATGGATTTGATCAGCGAAACGTTCTCGGTGATCGACGCCTGCATGACATCGTTCAGCGCTCGCGTCATCTTGAACCGTACGGAAATTCCCGCTTCGCGCAGAATGCGCTTAAGGGCAACGTCGTTTCGTTTCTGGACTTCGGTGGCGAAATATTGCGCCAATTGGGGAGCAGCTTCGTTGAAGCGTCGCTGCCATCTACGGGCTAAAGCCCGTACCGTTTGGCGTAAGGCTACCGCAGGCGAGCTATCGTGAGTTAGCTTGCTTATCTCTGGTATATTGTTCTTATAAGACCGCTCCAACCAGAATGCAACAGATTTCGACATGGTATCGATCATTTTTTCTAATTTTTTTCGATACGCGTCCTGAATAGCCGCCGAAGGCTGCACAGACTTTAGAGTTTTCGGGGGTTTTGGCATCGTAAATTAGTTTGCGTCTAAGGCACAATCATGCGAACCGCCGGACCGCTTATAATGATCTGCCGTGTACAAATCGAAGAGTCGGGTCACGTCCTCGTCGTACTGCTTACCGGTATGCTTTCCAGCAAACACTTCGGACACGAACTCGGCTGGATTCGTCGCGGCGTACTTGCTGACCTTTCCAGCAACCGTTTTCTGCTGTTCCGCATTCCAATGCTTGGGTGGGTCATAAAGCACGTGCGAAATCTCATGCAAGGCCACGCCCATCGGATTATCTGTCGAAAGGTGCCCACTTTCGTGGTTTTGCTTCGCCATCTTGACTGGGTCTTTCCAGAAAGACGAACGAGGATTGATTAGAATTCCGTTCGATCCACCGATGGCCGCAAACCGCTTATCCGTCAACCGACCGGACGGATTCACAGTCATCGATTTAAAACCGGCCTTGTTCAAAACATCAGCCACGGACTCGGCGTTCTTCTTTGCCGACGTGGCCCACTTAATATTCGCGTTTCCTATCTCTTGAAATCGACCGTCCTTATCACGAGGATGGTCGCCCTCCTTAAACGGAGCCGCGTCTCCCGTAAACCCACCCGAGCCAGGACTGCCGAATTCCGCCGCCTTATTCGTAACCTGCTGGGCAAGCCGGTCGGACGGATCGCTTGGCTTTTGCGGCGTCTCTTCGCCGGGGATCGGAATTTCCTCTCCGGTTTCCGGATCGATCTCGAACTCGCCTTCGGCATTCATATCCGGCTCGGGTAGGCTTTCAAGATCGAGACCCGCGTACGGACTCTCTGGATCGCCCATCAGCGATTCGCGGATAGTCGGGCTGTCGACGACGCCCGCTTCCATATAGACCATATGCGTGTCCGCTTTAGTCTTCTGAAGCGCAGCCTTGGCGACTTCGTCAAGCTGCCATAGGTCTTTAAACTCGAACGTGATCTCTTCGTCGATCTCGCCCCAGAGCGACAGCATCACAAAATGGATCACGCGCTGAAGGTTGTCCCGGAACAAAAGCTCCTGGAAGGCGGCGATCCAATCGTAGAACGACCGGATTTCGCCTTCAGACGACGCATTCAATCCGGCGGGCTGAATACCCAGCAACTTGACAAGCGGGATACGGCTGACCGAAGCCATATGCTCCTGAGTCTGCGCCTGGAGTTCACTCAAGCCGCCGAGCGGGGCAGACACATTCTTGAAATCCTCCATGTTCTTGTCGGTCATCATGAGGGATTTATTGTTGCGCAGCAGGTTGAACAGTTCCGCACGCGCGAAAAGCTGATCACCGCCGTTCTGCAACGACGTCGCCAAGTCGGTCTGCAATACCATGACCGAGAATGCCGAAATGATATCGGTCACCGACTGCCGGGTCTTCAACCAGTTGTCGACATACGGCTTCGCCATCTGCGACATGCTAAGACCGCCGAACGAATAGGCTGGCTTCAGCAGATCGGGAACTTCACGCCCGATGAAGGTCAGCAACCGAGTCGCGTGGATTTCCTTGCCCATCACGAACCACTTGGTCGGCTTGTACCAGTCCGGCTTCAGCGGATCGTTCGAGTCATATGTGGTCGGATACGTCCAAACCGGCTCAACATTCCGCAAGGCCAAAACTGGTTTATTCTGGTTGACCTTGGATTTGCTAAGCTGGGACGTTCCGTCCCCGATGGGCATCCGCAACTCGTCGCGGTCGTCCGTGTCGCCGGTATCGATATAAAGGTGGCCGCGTCCGAAGAACCCGTCGTGGATCGCGGCCTTGGCAAACCGCTGCTGCACCTTGAGCTTCTTCAGCGCATCGGCAAGGTCTTTGATTCGCTCTTCCTTGCTATCCTCGCCCGTGGCTTTCAGATCGATCCATTCGCGGGTCATCTCCGAGGCGATCACCTCGGTCATGACGCGATATTCCGCGCGCTGAGCTAGCTCGGATAGATAGGCGTACCCGAGGAAGGTTGTGCCTTCGAAGAAAGCCGAATTGTAGCCTAACTGTGACGCCCACCCAACGACTTCGAGCGTCTGGCCCGAGTCCATCGCCAGCTTGGCTCCTTTCGGGACGACGCCGGGCGCTGGCTTGGCCGGATTGAATATCAGCTTAGCTAGTTCGACGCGGCCCCGCTGCTCCTGCCCTGCGTTGCGCCGTGCACGTGCCAAAACCTCCGGCGAGATAAGTAGATTCTTCGGAGGAACCTCGCCGACGATGGCTTGCGCCAGCATCCGCTTTTCCTGTTTCGTCAGATCGATCAAGTCCGCCGAATCGTCGATGATTCGCTGGGCTAGCTCGACAGCTTTGCTTCGTAGGACAGCACGGGGCATGGAATGTTCAGACTACAGCTAGAGCGGCACGGGCTTCGTCCATCGAAGCGCAGGCTTTGATTCTTGGGTGGACTTGCCACTTGACTTGGTGGATATCGAGCGACCCCAAGTCTTGCGGGATAACGTAAATCTGACCTTTATAGGAAACCAGATTATGCTTGAACACGGATTCCAGCAGGACCGGCTCGTAGGACAGCGGTGGTGGGGGGCTGGCCTTGGGGTTGTCCAACTTCCAATATTCCCACGGCGTTTCGCGGACCGGCATCTTGGCCTTGCCGAATCCCAGCCGTTCCATAACTTGGCTCCAGAACACGGTCGGGTTGTGGCGTTCGACCACCTTCTTGTGAAAACGCCGGGCCATAGCCTCGGCCTCCTTCGGATTGCCGATAATCCAATCCGCCTGGATGATCGCGCCCTCGTGGAAGGCGTACTCCAGATAATCCGTTCCCGCATCAAACCAGTTTTTGAGCGGAGTATCCTTGGTTTCGAGCAAGAGGCACCCGGCGGCACCCGCCTCCAGCGTGCGAGCCTTAACATGCAACCGACCGGCAGGCCCGCCAGACACCGCCACATTCAGCATGATCTTACACATCGATAGGAACCGAGCGTACGGCTTATGATCCTCGTCGACATTGCGTGGCGAATAGGTTAAGTAGCCTTTGTCGGCGAGCGGCTTGATGACCTCGTTGCGCCCGCCGTGTGTGCCACCCCGGAAACCCATCGAGATGCAGCGCTCGGACCAAGGCGGATTAAAGTAGTTTTCCGGGTTGACCGGGCAGAGCGTGGTCAACCCACGGTCGCCGATTGGGCCTATGCGGGTTCCATCGATGTTGACCTGAAGTGCGAACTGGGCGTTATCATAATAGTCCTGGAGGACTGGCCACCATAGTGGTTCGCCACCATCGAAGCACAGATGGACCATCAAATGGTTCTTGCCGAGCTTGGCAAGCTGCTGTGTGTTCGGAACCGGCTTCCCGTGATGACCCGGCAGCGCACCGACGTACAACACCCAGTCCGGATTGTACTTGCCAACGATCTTGTCCAGATTGTCGTGATCGCTCGGCGTAAGTGAATCGTACACCACGGTCGAAACATCGTGGCCGAGGGTGGTCAGCGGGTCGGTGATCGGCGGCACATTGTTCGTGCCTGTGGTCATCAAAACGATACGCATTTATTTTCCTTCAGAACTAAACTTTTCTGTTGACGCGTCCAGATATATAAACTAGTTTGTGGTTATCGAAACACGGAGGACACCATGAGCAACCTAGACCCCCGCATCGGAAAGCTGAACAGCGGCAAGTTCTATGCCTTCGCTCACGGCTACGACAAAGAAGCCACCATCGGCACACTCGAAGAAGTGGAATGTGCCCTCGGACTTCGCACCGCACCGAAAAAGACCGCAAAGCCGCTGAAGAACTACGTAGTCATCATGCGGCAGGGTTTCGATATTACGGAGACCGAGCACTCTGCCGAAACCGCCGCCAAGGCCATCAGCAAGGCGCGTGATTTCTGGAACATGCAGGATGGGCGCACCCGGTCTTGCAACCTGATCCCGAGAACATTTCGCGCCAGGGTTGCAAACTAAGGCAACTTTATCCTTCACCACCACCGAAAAGGAATCCACCATGTCTGCTAACGAAAAGCTGATATTTCGCAAAGGCGCGCTGATCTTTCTATCCGAAGAGGAATATTCGGATTATGGAATTATCGGGCATTTCCTTGTGCTTCGTAAACTGGATTTTCAGAATGAACTTTCCGTCTACCAACGGCGGGAGTGCACCCGCCAAGCGAGGGACAAACAGGTGCGCTCTTTCTATGCAAACTACGGCGGCTTCATTCAGCATCTCATACGAAAGAAGCTGATCAAACGCACTCGCGTAAACGAAGTCCATCTCGGCAGCTATAACACCTGGAGTCCATCTCTCAAATTGCCCGACTCTGGGATATATTACCCTTAAGGCAACCAACCACTAGCTAGAGCGTCGGCGCGGTAATCGCGCCGATTCTCGTATATGGAATTGTTCTTGACGAACGCTGGGAACTTCTCCGGCACCACATCCATATTGAAGCCGCGAAGCGTGCTGACATCCCACCCGCGACCGAGCTTCGGTGCCCAGCGCTTGATGAACAACTCCATATCGGAGTCTTCGAAGATCACACCGTCTTTCCGGTTGTCGTCCTCGGTCACGCAGATCAAGCCGTGGGATGACCATTCGCAGCGCCCGCCAGCCGCCCACACGCGGAAGGCGAGATCGCCATCGGCAAAGCCTTTCTTGTAGAGCGGATCGTACCAGCCGATGGTCTTCAACGTTTCGCGGCGCATCATCGGAAAGTAGGGATAATAGATTCCGAACTGCGTACCAACATGACGCGGCCACACGTGGCGCAGTCCAAGCATGAACGGCTTGCTCGGGTTCTTTGCTTGAAAGGCTTTCTCCCGTTCCTCGAATTCCGGGACGGCCAGCGCGCAAAAGCCATCGACCAGAATGTGGTCATCGACCCAGGCCATGACGTAGTCCCCGGTCATGTGCTCGAACGCCTTGGCATGCCCGGCATTGCAACCGGTGCCGGTTCCCTTCTTTTCCTCGATCCAAACTACTTTATCGGCATACTCCTTCGGCGGTGCGAAGGGGTTGATCATGATCACCTCATAGTCGCACCGCGTGGCATCGCGCAGGTTCTTGAGCGTTCGGATGCACGCCGGTTCGTAGATCGACGGGAGGCTGATAGAAAGTTTGGGTTTAGGCATTTTCTCTGTTTACATCTAAAGGGAATGGGGGTAGGCTGTTTTTATCAACTGGAGGGCAGAATCATGGCACTCGTAAAGATCAACGGTCGGCTCAAGTTCTTCGATGTCGATACCCTGGAAATCAAAAAAGTTTCCAACGGGCGGTGGGAAGTCACCTATGACCGCAAGATCGCCAGCGACGGCGAAGTTCTCAACGAGGGACGTAAATTTATCGTTGTCGGCGGACGCGAAAGCGGCGGTCGTTCTAACGAATGGTTCTGCTACTATCCCGAATTCTACGGCGAGGATTGGTTGCCGACCAAAAGCATGGTTGAGTCCATCCGCCTCGGCGCGGTGTACTGATATGGGCGGGGTCCTTCTAAACCAAAAACTGGTCTGCTGGACCAAACAGAATGGTCAGCCGACGAAATGGCACGGAATGCCGATCCACCAGGAACCCGGCTATGACGTACTAACCTTCTGTGGTCACAGAACCCACGGCACCGATACAGCGACCGTCTTTGCTAATAAAAATTCCGTGCCCGGCGGTCTCGACGCCGTGTGCAAAAAGTGCTTCGACCTATGACCACCACCAAATACTATCGCAAAGGCATTAAGTGGGCCAAAGTTGTCGGCGAGCGTGGAGCCTGGGACGTATATTTCGGATGGAAGTCCGAGTTTCGTGCGACCTACCACTATTCGATGAAGCTTAAGCTCCTTGCTACCACCTACGCTAAAGGCTGGATCAACGATCAATGACCAAACCGCCCCACACAATTCCGAAGATGGTCCCGTGCAAGATCGGGACTATTCCTTTCGGCCTAGTCCAAATCCACGGCGTGGATGCCGTTCGGATGGAAGTCGGCAAACGCTGTCGGATCAAGGAGCGGCCCGGTGCACGCTGGACGACGGTTTTGATCACGCGCCTGGATTTCGACGAGACGGGCAAACTGAGCCGACCCTTGGTTTATTTCATGGCGGATCAATAAGAAATGACGGATACTTTTGACTGGAAAAAAGCCACTAAGCGGCTTCGCTATCGTGGAACTGCCCTTGCTGAAGGCTCGAAGCTTACGGCTCTGTGCCCGCATTGCGGTGGATATCGTTATGGCTATTACGGTGGACGTTTCAAAAAATGCCCTATGTGTGGCTATGATAAACAAGAAGAACGGCTATTCGATCACGTCCGCTTTCTTATGGTGCGGGGTCGTGCCGCTGAAGTAACACCGATCATGAAAGATCGGGCACTCCGATATTATAAGCTTGTCTACACCGGTCATAAACGTTCTTAAATATCCCAGAACTGCGGGAAGATCGGAAACACGAACGGCTCAGGCCGACCGATGCACGGCGGGTTCTGCGGATATGCGGCCATCTGAATGACCTGAACGATCCCGAGCACGGTCTGGGCAGCTTCAAAGTTCGTGGTGAAAACTAGTTTAGCTGCGTATTGAACCAATACGGGCGCGGTCTGCCAGTTTCCCAATTCGACGTTGACCAGCGACCCGCTGATCTCCGGCCCATCCACAATACGCGCCTCGGGGGTCGTATCCAAATTGTTTGGCGACGGACCTTCCGGGATCAAAGCGAAGCTGACGATAGCGGTCAGCGATTCTCCGGTCTTCAGCATCCCCGCCAGATCGAACGTCGCCACACTGTCGTCGCCGACATAGTATGGCGCGAAGAGACCGCTCTGGAGGATCGCGCTGAAGCGGATAACCCGGCGTGGATTGCATGAAAGCGCCATTTCTAAGACCTCTGCGCGCTATTTCTTCTTGTCTTGTGGCGGCTGCGCAGGCTGCGGTGGAAGCTGACCCATCTGCTTCTGGATGTCCTGAACCACAACCCCGAGGTTCTGAAGCTCCTGCTGAAGCTGCTGGTAATGCCCGCCGATCACGGGGCCGAGAACATTCATCTCCTGCGCGTTGAGTGTCACGCAGGGCTGCGGCTGACACGCCCCGACGATGGGCGTTGGCGCAGTCGGCTGCTGCTTCGATGCGGGGGGCGCAGCACAGGCCGGAAGGCTGAGAAGCGAAAGCGCAATTATGACGTGGAAGTATCGAGACAAGATTTTCTCCAATTGGTTTGAATATCAAGTACCGTTCGCCGTGGTTGGCCCATACGTTCGATCTCGTCGGCAATCCGGAACAGCAAATAGCCGTCGATATCTTTGACAGGTATTACCTGACCATCGAAGACCGCGATGTGGTCGGCCCCGTCAGGCAAGGATACGCCGTCACCCAGCGCTATAGAACAACGTGCGGATATAAGGAATTTGCACGCATCACGGCCTATACAGACGACGCCGGTAATGGGTGGGGGAGTTAGGATTACGACGTCCTTGGCCGCGCCGAATTCCTTACATGCTTGGCCTAGGCATGTCGTTCCAGCCTGCGCGCCTGTGCTCAAACACAGCAATAGGACGCACATCCAGACAAGGCGTGTCATGGGCACGCCTTGTTCCAGGCATCCACATACGCCTGTGTGATCTGATCATCGACATAACCCATCTTGGTCACCTCATCTTTGAGCCGCTTGATAATAGCGGGTGTCAAGATGGTTATACCCTTGGGCTTGCCGGAGCCGTCTACCATGATATGATCGGCGGCGGGCGGCATCTCGGCATCATCACCCACGGCGATAGAGCACCAGCCGGTATTTCCGTGTGCTCCATAACCGATAACGATTCGATACTGTGAGACTAAATAAGTCTCTGGATGATCGGATGATCCAGCGAAAGCCGGAACCGCGAACAGCGCTATGAAAGCGCAAAACCGGATCAGGTGCATATCATTACCTTTCGTGAGTTGCCAGCAGCATCATTGATTGTCAGGAAGCCGCTGTTAGTGCAGGTGGTGCCGGTAAACGCACCGATGTTCGGTGTTCCAGTTACAACAAAATTACCGGCAACGGTAGTTGTTGAAGTCGCGGGCGTGCCGGTACCTGTTATATTAACTATACCCTCAAGGGTCGTGTAATTATTGCTCGGCGGATTCGGGCATGAGGCTGTATACGTGCAAATCTCAATCAAATGGCTTCCTCCCGTGAGGGAGCCCAGCATATTCGCGCCGATAAAGATCACATCGCTCAAGCTTGAATTGAACGCCGGAGCGATGTTCGCGCCGAACGCTTCCACACGAGCAACCGTGAAGTTACCGGCGGTGCCCGCCAGGGTGTTATTCCCGCCAAGCACTGTGTTGCTGTTGGAGGGTCCATTCGATATGGTCAGGTTAATACCCGCACCGTCGCCACCCCAGAAGCTATTACCCCCCGAAACTTGGTTTTTCGCGGCCCCCGATCCCAGGCAAGTTATTGCCTGGTTTCCTGTATAGAACTTATCGCAGTCGTTACCAACCGCCGTTCCACCGCTGATAGTGGTGTTATTCAGTAGAATCGACTGGCCGATTAGCGTGCATGCGCCGCAGCTACCAGCGGCTGCGTTGGCCGTAGAAAGGCCGATTGCGATTGCTTCAGCACCGATGGTGCCCTGATTTTGCCCAATCTGAATGCTGCCGGTTCCGCTAGCACCGGATTGAATATTGATTACAGCCGGATTGGATGTTTGTGTGATCGTGACGCCGTTGACCGTCGTCGTGCTGATACCAGCGCTGAATGTCTGGAGAGCACTCCAATTGTACGCTTGATTCAGGAATGGTCCCGCCGACGATGTCGGCGGTGTAGCGAAAGCCGTACCCGCAAAGGTAAGCAGCAGCGCCAGAAGCGCCCAAGCGGACGCTAGTTTACCTTTTTTCATGATATTAGTTTCCGCTCCAAGTGACGCAATCGTTGGCGGTGCCGTTTATCCAGATGACACTCGGATTATTGATGTTGATTCCGAGACGTTCGCCGGGACTGATCGAATCGCCGTTACCTGTTCCACCGCCGGTATTCTGAACGCCTTGCCCGGCGGCTATGTAAATATTGGCAACATTCACATGTTCGGGCGATGGGCCGTTACATGCTTTCACGATAATGCCACCGACAAGCCCTGTGTAGTTTGGATTCGTGCTTAGCTGAACCGCCGTGCCGGTGACGGCAATCTTGGCCTGACCCGTAAACCAGACACCGTTGGTCAGCGTTAACGGCCCGCTTCCCGGCTGGATAGACACTTGAACCGCCGGACTCCCCGGAGGGATGAACACCGGACTCGGATGTTCTCGGCTGGCGGGCCATGTGTAGCCAACCTGCGAATCGAACCACGACTGAACGTACGCGGGAACGTTACACCCCGCACCCTGATTACACGGATAGCTCGATGCGGACAGGACCGCCGATTGCGCTTCTGCGTGTATGGACAAAAGCAGCGCGCTTAACGCCACCAAAACTAGTTTAAACTTCATCACTCAACGCTCCTTTTGCGCTCAGGGTACGGGGATTATTGTCATGATAAAATTCGCGGTCGCTGGCGATCCTTGAGGCGTCTGCACGCGAAAGTAGAGATTGGGGAAACCAGCCAGCGTGTAACTGGTCTGACCGCTGGAGCCGACCGTAATCGACTGCGCATTATTCACGGTGCCATCGACACTTGTGTTTACGGTACCAGCCTGTCCTGTGAATATCGGAACACCGGTACCGCCTGGACCCGTAAACAACCCGCATGTAGCCGAAGTCAACGAAGCGGAAGCCCCCGAGATACGAGCCGGGCTACCGATCAAATAACGCGTACACCCAGTGGGTAGCGGCGGGATCGGTATGATGGTATCGGTGTTGGCGCTGTTGAAATTCACGCCTGTTGCGGTAAGCAACATGCTTGCCTGATCCAAGGCGGCGAGCGCTTCGGGGATATCCAAGCTGAGCGTGCCGTTGCTGAGATTCAGCGGAACGGTAACGCCGGTCACTGGCGTAAGCGCGAGACCGCCGACAGTCAGCGTTCCGGTCACGGTCAGATTATCGGCAGTCCCGCCCTCGGCATCGACCTTGGACGCGAAATACTGATTCCACTGGGCTGCGTTCCGTCCGAAGACGGTTCCGCCTCCCGTGAATTGTGGGGTCGCTTGAGGAGTCGCTGCCATTTAGAATAAAACCGTTGACGGGTTTAAAGACCGGTGTATAGTTCTTTGTGTCCGCCCGCAGGATTGCTGGGCCTTGAGCGAGAAGACAAGAAACGAATCGCCGCTAAAGGAGGCAAACATGAAGAAGTAGCTACGCGAGTCGTCCTGAACAACACATCATCCTGGAAAGGGAGGCTCATTCAAACGGGCTTCCCTTTTTGATTCGAGGGTTGTATATATCAGTTATGCACTGCCGCGCTCACCCCGACGGCAAAGGCTGTGAAAATATCGGGGAGTTGAACAACGCCGTTGTGACAGAGTGACCGCCGACAATCCGAACCGGGAGGTGCGTTGGCGGTTTACTCGAAGGACCGAGGCGGTTTTCGTCGGGATTGAAAACGAATTAAAGTCGTTTCCCGCCTCGTTTATCCTTCTCCCCTCGCCCGTCGCAAGATCGCTTCCGATATATGCAACGACGTGGATGTAACCTGCCCACGCGGGGCGGTCGACTTGCCGCCGATCATCGTTTGCGCAAGCTGAGCCTTCATCAGAACTTCGGGATCGACATATAGCCCCTTGGACATCGGAACATCCGCTGCGGCTAGGCATAGAGCGTCGAAACGGTCGGGCGAGCCGGATTGCCCGGTGATGCCTTCCAACTGCTTCAAGCGCTCTTCAAGCTCGTCTTTGCTCTCGATGCAGATCAAACCTTTTGAGTTGAGCCAATATTTGATCTGCGACGTCTGAAGCTGTGTGTCTTCGTCATCGTCTAGATCGATCTGGCCGGACTGGAACAGGTCTCGAAGCTGCCAGCAGATTTCCGACTTCAAACGATAGAACCGCTGCTTTGCCTGAATCTCGGTTCCACCGATCCGCTCGACCACACGCTCAGTCGCCGACCAACTCACGTTCACCGGAACGATGGTGCAGCGACGCAATGGATTGTCGCGCTTCTCGCGCTTGATCTCCTGCAACCGGTCTGTAACGCCACCACCCAGGCCCGCGTCGTCGATCTTCACCACCGTCGCGCCGGTATCCACCACGGCTTTAACGATCATGCCGGTCAGCGTCATCAGATCGCGTTTGCGCGATGTATCGTGCAGCCGGAAGCGTGGACCGTGGCGATGGTAGATAACACTTTCGTTGCGTCCGTACCGCGCGCAGTCCACACCCAGTTCGTTGGGATCGCCTTCCTCCGGCTCCAAGCTCGTAGCAACCGCCGCCGTGATCCAATTCAAGGGGATCAGCGTGTCATCGCTGACATCCGGAAACTCGCCTAGAACCTTCGACTTGTAGAGAGCCGAGTCTTCGCCCCATTTCTTTTTGCGTGTCTCGACCCAGCTTTTACCGATCAACCGCGACTTGATATCGTCCGGAACGTCCTCGCCGGTAAAGTTCGGCGTATCGAATGCCGAGACGGTGATAACGTGCCACTCGCTCCCGATAGTCTGGCACATGCGCCCGAACTCGGTGTTCGGATCATCGGGGTTGCCGATGGCAAGGATTTTACCGTCGTCGTTCGAAACCAGCGTCTCGATAGCGGTGACCATCGCCGAGTTCACGCCGCAGGCTTCGTCGATCAGCGCCAGCAAGTAACGTGCGTGCAAGCCCTGGAATGCGGTCGGCGAGGTATCGTCGGGTTTACGACCCAGGCCGACTAGTTCGCCGTTGAGATGCCACTCCGTCTGATTCGTGTATCCCGGCAGCTTGCCAAGGCGATGGAAGCGGTTGATCTCACGCCATAGGATCGACTTGACCTGCGTGAATGTCGGCGCGGTCGTGACCAGAAAGGCGTCGCCGGGTTTGTGAACCGACAAGAACCAGCCACCGATGCGGGCGGTGGTATAGCTTTTCCCAGCACTATGGCAGGACTTGACGGCTACCCGCGTGTGATCGCGAACTGCCTCCGCAATCTCCCGCTGCTTCGACCACAAAAATTCTCCCGACGTGTCCTGGATGAACCCCACCGGGTTATCGATGTAATGCGCGAACGGTGAAGTCTGATCAGGCTCCTTCCGCCGCTTTTGCTCATCCTCGATCAGCGCGAAATAGAGGTCTATCTTTTCTGCGCGTGACAGCGACGCTAAATTAATTTCCTGATCCATGAAGAAACTTGTTTACTTCTAAAGGGTCATATGCTAAGCGGTATAGAACATAGAGAAACCAACGAGTCCATGATGCCAAAAGCGTTTATCGTCTCCAACGCCGCCGAAGCCTACGCGGAATGTCGCGATAAGGCGAACGCTCTACGCGAAGAGGCGGGCAAAGCTTCATCGCCTGAGTTGGCGCGGGGTCTTAGAAAACTGGCTCGGCGCTGGGACATACTAGCTGACGACTACGCCGCGAAGAGATTATGATGGACGGATACGAGATGCTCTTCTGGGCCTGCCACACTTGGCTCAATACCGACGAACAGGCAAAAGAACATTTCTTTTTCTGTCTCAAACACATTATCCTGTTTCGAAACGATTACGTATTCGAACAGATCGCAGTCGACCAACTCTGCAACGGATAAAGCCGATGTCTTTCGAATGCTCCTGCCACAAGTGCGTCAAAGCTTGCTACAACAATTCAACCGCTTTTAAAAAGGGAGACTAAACTAGTTATGTTCACTCAGATCATCACGGCGACCACGCCGAACGGCCTTGTGTTGGAAAAGCGCACGATCAAAGCTCCGTCCCGATTCTCTCGGGAGTTCAACGAGCAGGCTAACAAAGCATGGGCCGAACTCAAATCTCGGCACGGCGACTGCTACCTCTTCACCGAATCGTTCGACCATGCCTAGAGCGCAACTCCTTCGGCCAGCCGATCCTTATAAGTTCAAACAAGGCGACTGGGTCCATGTCATCGATCCACTCTCCGGTCGAAAGCGTGTGGGCGTTGTCCATTCGCGCGGAAGCGAAGAAGACGGCGAGGACACGCTCTACGGCGTCGCGCTCAAAGTCGACGGCGGCTTCGCCATCCCGCAATGGTTCAAGCAGAACGCCATGGAAGCAACCGAATCCCAGAACGATGTCGCTGGGTGGCAACGCTTCCTGGCTCAGAAGGCGAAGAATGATGCCGCCGCGTCCTAAGCATGATTCGGAGCATACGTATATTCCGACTCTTCTCATGCTGCCTAAATCCCTACGCTGGGAACTTATGCATCAAGCAGAAAAGGCGGGCGAACCTTTTGCAAACTACTGCGCCCGTTTGCTCAAGGAAGCGTGTGACCGCAATGCCTAGAGCGCAACTCATCAAGCGCCGCGTGCGCGCTCAGCTTAAGCCACGGCTGACAACAGCGGTCGCTTACCATGAGCAGCCCGGCTACATTCCTTTGGCCTTTGGCTACGCGCTGGGCGACCGTGTGCGCGCTTATATCGATGGCCGGTACCTGCGTACCGGAACAGTCAAAAGTCGCGTACCGTGCGAGCCTGAGCCGCTATACTACATCGAACTGTCTGCTGACCGTGTCGAGCTATTGCCTGAGTCACAGATCAGCGGGAGAGTGTAGTGGACGCCTATCTATGGCAAGCTGGACTTCGAAACTATCTCAAAGAAGTCTATGCTATAGAAATTCTTCATATCCGTACGCTGAGTCCGAACTACTATCGAATCACGACAAATCATTTTGTGTACTCGAACTGGCGGGAAGAGATGAACCTGCTATGCATCCCGGCCAACATTCTCGTTGAGTGGGAGTTCGTTAACGCGCTGCCGGAAGGTCCGGAGAACAACAAGGAGCTTGACTACGAATGAATGACAAACCCGAATTCACCATCGACTGGCCGCACGGCTGGGTCACGCGCGCCGGGCGCAAAGTCCGCATCCTTTGCACGGATGCCAAATCCGCATGCCCCATCATTGGACTTGCTGAATCGTTTGATGACGCCGAGCGGCACATGTCGTGGTTCAAGAACGGTCGCTATTCCGCCGAAGCCGAATGCGGGGACGATCTCATCAACGCGCCTGAGCCCCGGCGCACGGTGTGGGTCAACTGGTACGCAGGCGATGGCCGTTACCATGTCTACGGCCACGAATCCAAGGAAAGGGCTGACGCGGTTGACGATGCCAGCCAACGTTTTGCCTGCGTCGAAATCGAAATCCCCGAGCACGGTACCGGCCTAGTGCCCTACACGGGCAAATCGCCCCCGCTTGATATAGTCGACGACTAATGCGCGCCGTCATCCTTATCGCCATCATCGGGACTGCGCTCTATGCGTGCGTCCCATGGTGGCTAGGCGTCGTGCCCTAGTATATCCTCTATAACCACGCAGGATCACACGCACAGTCGCCGTAAGGGACTGGGATACGGTGCGGCGGTTGCACGGGCTTCCGGTGTGCTCTTTAAGAGATCGAGTGGCTGATCTAACCGGACTGGTTGAAAAGGCGTGGCTACTAGTGCGCCGAGCGACTGGGGACTTGCCTCATACCGCGCGGTATTGGAG
>Ga0105240_10004100_pt1 | contig 22374 bp, 29 predicted proteins | sample KBSC54metaG_FD_80426 | JGI IMG/M metagenome (GOLD analysis project Ga0105240, IMG submission 80426) | Corn rhizosphere microbial communities from Kellogg Biological Station, Michigan, USA - KBS C5-4 metaG | ecosystem: Host-associated > Plants > Roots > Rhizosphere > Soil | place: Michigan, USA... | reverse complement strand
TGCTTCCACCTTGTTCATGTCGATCTCGAAAAACTCGGCCAGGAGTTTTTGGACCCCATAGTTGGCCGTGACCAGCTCGTCCTGGTGCAAACCACATTGGGGCGTGCTGAATCGCCCGTTGCGCAGTTCCTTGTCGTTGCAGATCGACCGTGTGGAGCTGGAGTCAAAGAGGCTGCTCTTTTTCTTACCCGCATACTCCGTGCGGAACTGTTCGGGTGTCAGCCCCATGTCGTAGCATCCATCGGTGTGCCGGTGGAACTGCGCCAGGACAACCTTTTTCTCCTGGTTGAGCCATTCCAGAAACTCACCGCAGGCTTGGCTGCGCTCATGGACGGCTTTGAGTTTGTTTAGCTCCGGGGTGGCGGGGTAAGGCTTTTCTTTCACCGAACTTTTTTTGATAGGCGCGGATGTGCTCATGAGTTTTGCGTTTGAGGATACGGAAAAAGTTTACGTGCTCCGTGTGGATCTCAAAGAAGTTGCCGGAGGAGCTGAGCGGGCCAACGACGTTGGTGAACTTCACGCTCAGCTCTTTCTCCAGCTCATCCAGAATCGGCTTGGTGACGAGGACTTTCATGCGGGCGCTTGGGCGGTAAGGCGTTCCACCTTGTCTTGAGCCAGTTTTCGCTTTAGTGTCCCATCGGGGCAGCGCCGTGGGGGCAGTTCACCGTCTACTCGCAGGTATGAGACGATTTTTTGATGCTGGCCGCTTTCAGTCATGGATGCCTTTAACTCTAATGGGGATTGTAGACAAAATCAATTCACAGGTCAAGCGCTTAGTGTAAGCGTCTAACCTGGATTAAAGAGTAGTTAATGCGATGGCAGACAAGCAACAACGAGAGCGAACAAGCCGCTTCCAGCAACTTGAAAAGCCTGAGTTCAAGTCGTCGATCCCTTCGCACTTGGTGAACAAGCTGTCGGAGCAGGAGAAATACGTCATTGAGACGGTCTCTCGCATGGAGGCGCAAAACGAGTGGCTGATTCAATCAGCCCTGCACCAGAATAGAGCCCTGATCGAAAACGATCTGGAGATTCAGGAGATCAAAGACTGGAAAAGCATGATCACGTCCAAAGGGGCAGTGATCATCGCGCTTATCCTCATGTGCCTTCCGGTTGTTCTGAAAGCGCTGGCAGATCGTCTTTCAAAACCGTAAAGCTGCTCACCCAATCCGACATCGCGCAAAATCTCAGCAGGCTTTCCCACTGTAATCGCCGTCTTGTCCACACGTGACGGCAGTAGAGCGCTAGTGTCGTCAGAGTTAAGCAAGTCGTTAGTAGCAATGCTACCAGCAGCGAGATGTCATCGTGGAAGGTGACTATGTTTGACGGCACGAAAATGGCTCCTAAAAGCCATACCAGTCGAACGTCAAAACGTTCGCGCCTGTGACATCTGGCGATGTTGCCCAGGATAGATCGTCTCGTGTTAGCCATTCTGTTCACTCACTTTGCCTTGACGCGGAAATGTAGACAAAATACATTTCAGCCGTGCGCCGGTGTTGGTCAGTGACGCCTCTCTAAAAGGTAGCTCACGTCGGTTCGACCCCGACCTGGCGCGCCACTGGTCTTAACGCCGTCATCTTTATCTACTCTCGGCCTGTGGGAGTTGACAGCAAGCAAAATCAGTCTACAGTTCCGACCATGATTCCTGACACGTAGGTTGCTGATGAAACGCCACGGCTCTACGCTGTGGTTCGGAACGACCTGGGGATGGCCCCAGGCAAAGCGGCTTCTCAAGCCGGTCACGCTTACCTGGGAGCGTATCTCCAGGCCCTCCAAATAAGTCCTCAAGCGGCTCAGGCATATTCTGCCGAGCACCCCAAGTCCCCCGGAACCAAGGTCTGTCTCCAATCCGATTTGCATGGTCTCACCCGTGCATTGGAGGATGCCGAACGCCTTGGTGTTCCCCACTTCGTTGTGGTGGATTCCGGTTGCGCGAATTTCTTCGACGGCCAGCCCACCATTACCGCCCTGGGAATTGGTCCGGCGAAGAGATCCGAAGTCAAAACCATCATCGGGCGGTTCAAACTCCTATGATCCCCACATTCAATACCAAAGAGGAATACTTAGCCTGGCGGGCGCAATGGCGCACCCGCTACAAAGCTCTGAGTCTGGCCATCCGCAACCAGAAGTGGAAGCACGCCTGGCACTGCCGCATCGAGCAGCGGATGCCCAACGACAACGCCTACTGGATAGCCACGCCGGAGCGGCGCGCCGAGATCAGGACCGAAGTCGAGCAAGCCGTTTTAGGGCCTTCTTATGAACGTTGGAAGGCGCTGTCTTGGTCTTCTGTCCAGAAGATGCAAGCAGAAGCCCGTCAGATGCTGGTGTGGCGCAAGCAGTCGAAGGTTCGAGCCCAGGAACTTTACGAGGCCGAGCATCGGGCTTGTTCCGCGCCCGTTTAATCTCCTCGATAATGCCCGACGTGGAATCCGGCTGGAACACGTCGGGCACCGTAATCACTTCGGCCTGCTCAACGCCGATTACGTCCTGCGGCTTGAAGTTCTGGTTTTTGAAAATGTATTTGGGGTAGAGCCCGTCTACGGCCAGCTCCCAGTCGCGCAGGCTGCCCATGATGAAGGCCGCATCCACGCAGCGCAGGGCGGAGACCAGGTTGACGCGGTGGTGTTCCGGGATGATGGGGCGCTGAGGTCCCTTCGTCTTGCGCACGAGGTCGTCGGAGTCCACGCCCACAATCAGGAAGTCGCACATGCGGCGACAGCGCTGCAGGTAGGCCAGGTGCAGATTGTGGAACAGATCGTAGCAGCCGGAGGTCAGCCCGATCACGATGCTATTGTCAATCCCTCGGCGGAGGGTGGCAACGTCTCTGGGGTCTCGGATGTCGATAAGCATAGGTGTCCGTAGAAAACTTTGGCCGATGGCATCGGCATCTCCTGGAGCGGGATGAGCAGCTCTTCCAGACGTGGCTTGCGTTTGGCCCAGGCTTCGGCAGTCGCCTTGCGGACTTCTGGATTAGTCAGTGCTTCCAGGAGTAGCTTGGTTTGCCGCAGCTCCTCCTTGATCGCCAGCTCCTCCGGCAGTTCCATCAGCTCCAGCATGTCGTTCATGGCCTAGAAAATTTTGTATACAAATTTGCAGCCACTCTGGAGAATGGTCAATTACATTCCCCACCGCTCCGGGTGGGGTCCCTCCGGCTCCGGTTCCCACAGCTTCTTCTCGATCTTGTCCCATAGGCGTTTGCAGGTTGGAAAGATGACGCCGATGGCACGCCAGAGCGTGCGCAGGTTGGAGCCGTCCTGGACCCAGACGTGACGGCCCGACCGGGTGAAATACTCGTAGAATCCGTAGACCCGGTAAACCTTGTGCGGCGTTTCGCTGTGACTTTCCCAGAACCAGTAAGCGAGCAGGCACACCAGCCGGTTGGTTGTGCTCCAGCGCTTAGGCTCCAGCATTGTCATCCTTGCGGGTTGCATCGAGAAAATCCTTTGCCCGGAGCGGTGCGGCCATGTTTTTTATCACCGGGAAGATGACCTTATCGAAGGAGCCCGTGGGTCTTTTGGGCGCTTTCTTCCTGGCTTCTTCCCGGCGCGCCTTGATTGCGGCCATCAGCCGGTCGTTAAACTCCGCGATCTTTTCTTCGCTGGGGCGCTCGCAGGGAGGTTTACACTCGCAGGGGAAGACCGTGAAATGGCCGGTGGCCAGGTTGTAATCCATGGCCGTGACCAGATGATCGAACATTTTCTGGTCGCCGTTGGTGGCCTTGATCACCTGGCAGGCTGAGATAGGCGTGCTCATGTCCAGTTAGAACTGGATGTCAGCAAGATTCGGTGTGGGCGCTTCCTGGTGTTGAGTGGGCGGCTGTGGATCTACGGCGTAGGACGGGCCGTCGTCCAGGTAAAAGGCCGCTACACCGGGCTTGGCCATTTCTTTGTGGAAGCCATTTTGACCGGCTAATTCAGCTACTTTTTCAGGGATGCTCCAGCCGAAGTCGCCCTCGAAAGCGTCGTTGAGGACGCCGTAAACCACGAGGACGAATTGAGCGCCCTCCGCGTAGCCGCCCTTGTAGGTTTCTGCCGGATAAAACCACTTAAACTCGTTGGGTTTGCCGCCGATGCTGACCAGGTAATCGCCGATCTGCTTCATGGCCTCCTCCGGATTGGGAGCCTTCGGCGTGTCGTCTTCTTCCATGGCTTCGCCCAGACCACGGTCTAGGCTCATGTTGCGGGACTTCATGAACTGCTCGATCTCGGCGAGCGTCTGCTGGCCGCAGCTCCGGAACTTGAGGCACTCCCTGACCGTCATTTGCGCCAGGGTATTGAGGAGCTTGGCGGTCATGTCCGGAGACTCCTCCCAGCCTTCCGGGAACTTATTGTAGCTGGCGACGTTTTCCAGGAAGTGCCAGGCGCGTGTGCTCAGATTGGCGAAAGCGGGCGGACGCCGGTTGAAAAGTTTATTGAGCTGGTAGAGCTGGGCGGCGCGGACTTTGCCGACGTTCAACTGGGTGCCGATCTGCTCGAAGGTGAGCCCCATCTCATCGCGCAGTTTGGCGACGAAGGCAGCCCGTTCGCGGCGGGTTTGAACGCCGCTCTCGGTTATGACCGCCACGATGTCTTTGATCTGCTCGTCCACGCTTTAACTACAAGCGTTTTTAAGGGTGTCGATGACACCGTTCTCGTCGCGGATGACCAGATTGTGGTCGTCGTGGATCACCAGCACGCCTTTGGGTTTGTTCCGGAAGGCGCGCTTGAGAGCGGAAAGCCAGTGCTGGGTGGGCCTGGGGAGTGTCTGGAAGGCCCGCTGCTGCGTCTGGGGAGGCGCAACGAGGCTTTCTTCGCCACGGCGGGTCAGCTTGAAGCCAACCACGTCCTGGTGCTTTATAGGCCGCTTTACCGGCCCGCCGTCTTTGCCGAGGAGCGTGACCAGGCCCGGCACCCGCATAGCGCGCCAGATGTCCTTGCCGTCACCAACACGGACCTGGCCCGCTTTAACGCGGCGCAGAAATTCTAGCGTAGATGGGTCGAGAGTTGCCACAGGAGTATCAGCCCGGCGATGGTGGAGGTCCACATCACGATTCCAAACTCAACGACGAAATCAGTTCCCCTCTCGCACCAGGATTGCAGGGTTAAAGGCTGTGACCGGTTCTCCGGCTTCCACGGGTGGTTGGGCGGGAGGAACGGGATCAGGAGCTTGGTGAACAGCCACGCTGGGATCATTACGAACGCTCTGAGTCGGTGTTTCATTTTTGACTCTCCAAGAGATAAAGTCGCGGTCTCGGCTAAGCTCGACGAATGCTTTATGGCCAGGATCATTTCGCAGTCGTTTGAGAAACTTGGTGTGAGCACCCTCGTTGGCGAAGCAGAAGGTTGACCCTTTGAATAGCGACCGCAGCATCTCCTCATAGCCCAGTTTGACGGGGGCGCGCTTGGATAAGGGTGGACACTGCTCCTTGGCGTCTGCCGGGGTTTCAAAAATCTTCGCCGCATGATCTCTGCCTTCCAGCAGGTAACCGGTTTCAGCAGTAACTACCAGGAATCCGACATGTTCGCTCATGCCTTACCAGAACGGATTTGCTTTTGTTCCTTTGCGGGAGGCGGAGGCGGCAGCAAATTGCGGAGGTTGATAAAGAGGTCTTTGAGTTTATCGGGTTTGATCAGCTTCTCGACCTCGGTGTTGAGTGCGGTGTAACGGGCGCGCAGCATCTGGAGGGCTCCGATCAGCTCCTCGTCGTAAGGGAAAACGTGGACATTGGTGGCGCTGTCCCAGGAGAAACCGGCCAGTAATTCTGACGGACGGGATTTGAAATAGTGGCCAGCCGGATCGTAATCCTCCCTTCGGAAGTAAGCGCCTGACCGGTAGCCGATAGCGAAATCAAATTGAAGTGTGACCATGGGATCGCGGCGATGGTCACTGTCGCCAGGATCTGCCAGGGGCGTGTGGTCCTGGGCGAAGCCGATCACGATGATCTTCTCCCACTCCAGCTTGAGCATGTTCTCGACGTGCTTTTGGCAGGCTTCCCGGACCTTAACGATGTCGGACCCTTCGATCCGGCAGGGGGCGAAGTTTTCGAGCTTCTGTTTGTTTACGTCGGTGGTGCTCAGCTCCGCCCGGAATTTGATCCAGGGATCTTCGTTGCGCTCCGTCTTTTGAGGATCGCGGTTGCGCAGGATCAGGACACGGAACTGGGCCAGCTTGCTGTGGAATTTGAAGTCCCAGCGGTCGATTTCTTTCTCGACGGGTGTGCTGATCCTGGAGGGATTCACTTGGTGGACTTTTGAGCCTTGTAGCCCTTGCGGATCAGGTCGCTCACGCGGTCGTTGGCTTCAATGGGCCTGACCACTTCACTGCTGGTGCTGGGTTTGCCGTCCACATAGCGAACGATCTTGCCCTCGTCGGCTGTGATGGTGATTTGGTATTGGTCTTTGCCTTTGGTCAGGGTGAATTTAGTCATAGGAATTTGATCATCTTCGCCAACATCTTCCGGGCGAGTTGCAGCCGTTCATAGTCGTCCAGGGTGTCGCGAAATTCTTTAGCTTGGTGCTCCGGCCAGCCAAAGCCGAGCATGAAAGCGCGCAGCTTCTTCCAGTTGTCCTCGTTGTCGTCCAGGAATCTGTGGAGGGCTTTGAGGAAGGCGGCATCTGTCATGTCGCAGGTCTCTGAGGCACGAGCCTTTTGATCGGTAGGCACGAGCTTCCCACGGACGATCTGGAAATTGCCTGTCTGCCGGTTCTTCGGGTTCACGTAGACCAGGAGGTCGGCGATGTAATCGACCACCAGCTTCCGGCAAAATTGCTTGAGAGAGCTGACCCCGGTGCTGGGGTGCTTTTCCATGTCGGTCTTGAGCGCAGCGACCTCGCTGTTGCGCAGCCGGAAGGACACGATGATCCGGCGCAGTTCGTGGTTCTTGGGTTTCTGGGCCTGGCGAAGAGGCTGTTTGGTTTTCTTCATGTTTTGTTAGTGCGTTTGAGTTTGGCTAGAACAGCGTCTCGCACGGCAAGGGCTTCCTCTTTGGTGAAGCCTGTGCCGGTTACTGAAATTGAATAGGTGCCGTTGTCGTAGCGGGTGCGGGTGAAACCGTCCAGCCACGGCACCGTGCCTTCAAACTGTCTCTTAATGACAGGAAGTGGAACTTCGGCTTGAGCTAGCTCTGCGTTGGATTTGTCTTTGGCCTGGGCCTGGCGGCGATGTCGCGCTTCCTGGAGGCGTATTTGGAGATCCTCTTCGATAACAGCTATAATGTGCGGCCAGTCGAACTGGGTGTAATCGTCCGTTTTCCTGTGGTAGTTGACCACCCGTGAGTGCCTGAGAATGCGAACGGTGATACCGTCAGCGTTACTGCTGAATTTGAACTTATAGTGAATCCAGGTCTGGACCCCTGTTTCAACCTGGAGGCCATCTTCGGATTTTGAGACAACGATATTGTGATTGATAAGCTCGACGGCGTGCCCGCGATCCTGGAGCAGCTTGATCAAGTGCTCCTGGGCCTTATTGGCAGCAGCCCGGTAAAGTTCTTTCTCGTCAAAGCTCATGACGCGAAAATGTATACAAATGCGATTATCGCGTCAAGACACATAATGCACTACCAGATTTTAGTGGAACGGTGGTTGCGCAGCGTGTCCACGGTCTCCTGGCAGAATTTGATCCCGAAGGTCAGGAGCAGTTTGTCGTCAGCCGCGTCCTGCTGCCCGGCGAACTGGACGAAGAGACCGGTGTTGGCATCGGTGCAGGTTGCCAGGACTAGGTTGCCGGTGCAAAGGCGGGAGGTCCAAACGGTTTGGTCTTGGGCAAGGTTGGCCACAGCCTCTGGGTTTCGGAACACCTGCCGGGCGGTCTTATAGAGCTTGGAAACCTGGTGCTCGTCGAGACGGGAACGTTGCTTTAGGAGAGCCGCCTGCATTGCGGGCAGGTGGACCGGGTTGATCTCATTGGGGTTTAGCATAGTAGACTTTTACGTTGAGTGATTGCTGGCCCTCCAGGCACCAGTATTTTGTGACCAGGCCGCACCAGATCCCGCAGTCCTCATCCCAGAGGGTGTCGCACACGGCCTTGCCAATGTTGTCCCAGTCGGGTTTCTGTTTGCACGGTTTGCCCTCCAGGGAGTCCTTCTTTTTCTTGGACCAGGAGGCAGGCATGGAGACGCGGGCGGTAACGATGACCAGATCGGGATTTTCCGGGGTGGAGCCCGCAGCGGCGCGCAGGGCGTCTTTGTAGGCGTTATAGCGTAGGACGACGGGGCGCTTCTTCCATTTATCGCGCTGGGTCATCCTGGGTTTGCCCATCGGCTCCCCGTGGAAAGTAAATTCTCGGCAGTCGAATTTGGTCACGTCGATGCTCATCACCGACTGGAGGATCGGCTCCTGAATCGGTGCGACTGCCTGCGGTGCGCGGCGGCTTTTGGCCAGGCGCTCCTGCATAGCTCTGACATCTGCGGGGTCGAAGCCCATTGTTTACAAAATCTTGTTCGTTCTGCTATTCAGGAGAACGTATTTACTTTTGATATGCCGGAACCTGGCGAACAGCCTATTGCCGATAAACCGAAGCGACCCCGCAAGCGTGCTCCAGCTAAAGCTGCTGCGGAGCCGGTGGCGGTGAGCCCTGAACAGCGCCTGGCTGAGCTGAAAGAGAAGTATCGGCTGACCGATGACGTGAAGCTGGGTGTCCTGGGGCACGACGGCAAGAAAATGGGCCGTGGTCCGCTTATGGACCCGCAGGTCTTCAACAAGTTGGCCGAGCTGGATAAGAGCGATGATAAGCGCTACCTGGACTGGATGCTCTACCAGGCCGGGGGCGGGCCAGAGGCGGTAAAGGCTTCTCTCACAAGCTGGGGTGAGTTTCGCAACCCAGAAAATCCACTGGACCTCCTGGATCGCTGGCGCAGCTCGTCACAGCGGGCGCGGGCAAGACTGGAGTCCAAGGACATCGTTTACGTAGAAGACCTGCTGGAGATCAAGCCGCAGCTCACGAATATCGCGCCGCAGCTCATCCGCGCCGTGTCCAATACGGCCAGTGACCCGGACAACCTGGATGCCATCGTTAAGGTGCTCAAGCAGGCGGGGGTTGCTCAAGGCCGTGAGGAAAAGGTCGGGATCGCCCTCCTCAACTACCAGATCAAGAATTACGTCAAAAACGTCGCCGGTGTCCCGGCGAGGGACCGGATTCACACCACGCTGGTTTACACGGTGATCCTGACACGCAAAGACGTGGAGCAGTTCGAGCGCGAGTGGAACGAGACCCTCATGAAGCGCAAGAAGCGCGAGTATTGCATGGGCGACGAGGACAGCATCAAGTGGGGTTGGTTCTCGTTCAGCCGCCATTGGCCTGGCAATAAGGGCATCTACGAGCGGGTTTACAACACGATGAAGCAGTTCCTGATCAACACGACCCGCGTGAAGGAACGCATTTCCAAAATCGACCAGTGGAACGCTCAGATCAAAGCCAAGAACGCTGAGCAGAATTTGGGTGACGATGAGGGCATTCCTTTGCGGGAGCCCATCGACGTGTCCCTCGACATCGGGGTTGTGACGCTGAACAGCAAGATTCAGTTGGAGTATAGTGGTCCCTACCCGACGCTGCAGTCGCTGGCCGAGGCCAACGAGCAGATCCAGGAGCTGCCTGTGCGTGAGCGCGTGCGCAGCGATGTGCGTTACGCGGGGCCGAAGGGGCGCACGGGCCGGTCAGAAAAGCTCTACTCCGACGCGAATCTGGATGTCCTGGTGCCGTTGACCGTTATGGCCTCGATCAAGGCCGGGCATCCCTCCTGGGAGATTTCAAAGCCGGAGCAGCTCGACAAGATAAAATCGTCTACCAGCAGGTGGGACCGCCCAGCCTGGACGAGTAAGCACGCGGGCGACGGTGCCGATACTGGAGCTGTGTCCCTGTTTTTCATCTTCAAGCAGCCGCAAGTGCCGGAGGAGTATCGCAAGCTTTGGCTGACCGTGCCCCTGTCAGAGCTGATCGAGATTGATCAGGGAGCCTGGGGATTCTTCACCAGCTCCGACTTAAAATGGGTCACGTCAGAGCGTAACAGCGTCAGTTTTAAGGATCTGATCGCGGCCATAAAGACCAAGATGCCACCGGAGGTTCATCACGCTTTAATGGTCTCGCTGAGCAAGGCCCTGCGCGCCATGCGCGAGTGGAGCAAGGAGTATGATCCCAAGTTCATGGTGGCGGATTATGCAGCGCGTTACCGTGACAAATCCGATGTCCGGCGCGGCCTGCGCGAGATGATCCAGTTCCGGGCGAAGCAGGTGATCGAAGAACTGATCAACACATGAGCGCTGCTGAGGAAATCGTAAAGGCGATCCTGGAGGCAGACGACTTCGACGCCGACGACAAGGATCTCTACTTTACCGATGCCGATGCGGAGGGGTCTTATCGGCAGATTGGAGGCGATTTTGGTGATCCTTGGGTTTACGGCGGTGTTTGGTTTAACGGCATCAAGCACATTCTCGTTCATTTCGAGGGTATTGAAGGTTTGAAGGGTGAGATTGAGCCGGAGCATGTGGAGGTTCCGGAGCAGGTCTTGGCCAAGATTAAGGCGATGGTCCACGATCCAGACCTCGACCAAGATTGGGCCAAGGAAGATCCGGCCTGGCTAGAGAGGCATCTCAAGCAGGAGGAGTGGGAAGTCGAGCGGAAGGTTGGTGAGTATCAATACGCCAAAGCCGCGTTCCTCAATGCGCGCAAGCCCTACACGTTTGATGTATTTGAAATGGACGACGAAGGGATGCCGCACGAGCTACAGGATCGGGTGGATGAAGTGCGCAATCAGTTCGAGGACCCTGACGAGTTTTTAACATGGCCGATAGAGGCCCAGATCGCCGAGATTTTCGGCTACATTGGTTGGGACGGCTATTCCAACCATGTCAGCATGAGCAAAAAGGAAGCGAGTGTCTTCCTGGGCATCTCACTTTAGATCCACGATGATCTCACGGATAATCCCGTGAGTCGCGTCGGCCACGGTCGATTCGGTGATCCCGTTCAGCTCACACAACCAGTCGGCCAAAGCGGCACCGAAGCACTCGAAGATTTCCCTGGAGGCATAGGCCGACACCAGCGGGATGAGCACGTGGTAGCGCTTACCGTTGGCATACGCCTGGGTGGCTCCCCAGGTTTTCAGATCCAGATTGGTGGCCTGGGCATAAGGCACACCGTGAGTGATCAGGGCGTTGCAAAGGTTGAGCGCAACGTAGCGCTCCATGGCCGTCTTGAACGAGGCCACCAGGGCGTGATAGCTCTTGTGCTCCGGGGTGAGCTTGGCCTGGACGGCGCTGATGTGCGGGGCTTTGGGCAGGCAGAGCTTGTTATCCCACCGGCGCTTTAGGCTCTCGTCGCAGCGCGCATAGAGCAGGTTGCCGAACTCGCGAATGAGCGTGTAAACGGCCAATTGTCTTGACTTTCCCAAAAGCGACGGATACAGATCAACGCGACTTGAGCCATCCCTGGCGGCTTCCGCATCTGAGGCTACCCGCTGATCTTCCAGTTTGTTCCAGACGACCTCGTTCCAGAGCTTGGCAATGTTGTGCCCTTTGAGCGGCCCTTCCAGGACGTGCTGGCCTGCTTCGCGGACCAGTCGGTCGTAGCTACCGGTCTTCTGGGCGGGCGGTTGTGAACTGCTCTGCGTTGCGCTCTGTGATAGATAGGGCCTGAAATAGTCCAAACTTGACTGGGAGGCTGTATTCATCTGGTCTGGTCTTCCATGTTTTGCATTTGCCGTTCACCCGGACAGCGCGGCCCGTGGCCTTCTCCCAGAACATTTGTCCGTGGTGCGCGTTCAGGCAAACATCCTTGGTGACGGTGCCGTAGGGCACGTCGAGGATGTCCTTAAAATCTTCTTCGGGCTCAAGGGATTCGTATCGTGAATTAGCTGAATTGGCCGTTAGGCTGACTTTGCGTCCCCAGCGCCGTGTGCTTCCGTGGTCCAGATCCCAGAGGTATCCGGAAAGTTTGCCCTCTTGGTGGACCTTCTGTTTGATCGCAGACCATGGCACGTAGCTGTTACGCATGTGGTGGAATGACATGCCGAGCACTCGCCACTTCCCGCTCATCTGCTGGACGGTTGAGCCCTGCCTTCCGATTAGGCCGTTGCGCGTAACTGGGTAAAACTCGCGGCCATCGTAAACCGTGTAGGCAATATTGTCGGGCTCGTCTTGTAGCTCTTTGATGTCCAGGTCGAAGTCGTCCTCAGCTTCGGCCAGTGGTTTGAGCGCGCCGCTCTGGACGTTGTAAACTGCAACCCAACGGTTGGTCTGGGGCTGGTAACCGAAGACAATGCCCTTGCTGTAGCGCAACCAGTTGGGCGGGACATCGTGGATCTTACAGGCCATCCTGATCCGGTCGATCTTCTCGAACATCTCCTGCTGATACCAGCCGATGGGCCGGGAGCCGAACTTGGGAGCTGCTTTGATTCTGGCCATCCAACTGAAAGCACGTCCGAGCAGCTTTTCATCGCTGTAGATGTCGTCGCTCAGGTTGACGGCCCGGCGCTCTATCGGCAGGTCGTCTTCTTCCATCGCCTCGGCCATGGCCGGTTTATTGAGCGGGTGCTGGAAGATGTCCTTTTGCTTCTTCGGCTCGTCTACTTTTTGGATGTCCTTCTTCTTTTTCTCGATCTCGTTGCGCGCACAACGGCGGCATTTGAGGTTGGACTGGGCCTCCTCGAAGGTCTTAAAGCCGCCGTGGAGCGTGCCGCAGTTCGGGCACTTGCAGGTGTAGACTTTCCTGTTCTTGAGCGCTTTGACGAAGATGCCGATGCCCTCTTCAACGGGCGTCAGCTCTTCCAGCTGCTTGTCCAGGATGGCCTCAGTAGTTGACATGCCAAATCTCAGCTCCCACCGCGCCGTCCAGGAGCGCGACCGGATAATCATCGCGGTTCAGGACGACAACATACTTACTCCCCTTGGGAATTGGCTGGCCTTGAGCGACCGCGACCATGGTGTCCGGATCTTCCAGGGCTTCCTGGATGGCCTCGCGGCTGGCCCAGACGCCCCAGTCGCCGTCCGACTCGAAGTTGCCGAAGTAGGTGTAGGGGAGGCAGTATTTCTGGAGGACGTTTGGCAGAACCTCGTAAGCCAGGTAGGCTGGGTCGTTGTCGTCTCCCTGATACTGGGCTGCCTTTTCAGGATCGACAGTGGCTAGCGCTTTTAGCTCTGCCTCAAGGACATCTTGCTCGATACCAGTTGCCCGCAGGATCGTGCCAAGGGGCAGGTATTTCTTAGGTTCAACCAGGTCTTTGAAGTCGTCCTCATCCTCCAACCCTTCGCCCAGACCCTGGCCGTCTGCGAATCTCCATTCGGCTGTGGCCGTGTCGTAATAGAGCAGCGTGGACATGACGCTGCCGAATTTGCCGAAGACAAACGTCTCGCCCAGTGGATTGGTGTGGACGATGGGCTTGCCCTTGAACTTGTAGCCAAGGTAGCGCTCTTTGGAACGGATAGCCTGGCTCAGCAGCGCAGGCGGAGGATCACCTGGTCCGGCTACCTCTTTTACGAGATCATCGTCATCGTCTTCGAGGAGTGCCCGCAGGATCTCATTCGTCCTTTGGTCGGCGTCCTCGTTCATCGGGTTCGTAGGGCAAGTATGTGCGGCCTTCGTGACCTTCGTCCCAGTCAAAAAACTCCGGCTTGTCGGGTTTGAAATCTTTGAAGAAGTCATCGGGTATGCCTGCCGCGCCGAGTTGTTCTGGCGTCAATGGCAGTCCCTCGCCTTCGGTGTCGTGGTGCTTGAGATGGCCACTGCGCGAACGATATGGCGCATCGCTGCCCTGCCGCATTTGTGGATCGACGTGGTAAAGCCGTTTCTTCTCTTTGGCGGTCAGTTGAGAGACTTTCATCTGCTCCAGGAAGAGCCCGCTGACTTCCCGTTGAGGCCGTTTTTCAAAGTGCGGGTATTTTGGATAAAAGCTGTCGCTATATTCGCTTTTTTCCATGTTCTCTGGAACCTGCCACTCCGGGCTTTTCCAGATCATTTTCTGCCACTCGCTGATGTGGTTCTCTGTGGTCATCGACCACCACTTGGAGGTCCGGTAATACTTGTTCTCGACCTTATCGTAGTAGGCGACAGGCGTGAGGTAAGAGATCAGGAAAGTGTAATCCCGCGTGCGGACAAGCTTCCACCGGCCATGGCGCTCGACGGTGGCTTTGCCTCCAGTGGGATCGGTGGAGAGAAGATCCTTGATGTCGAGATCGTCTTCGTCGCCCTCCAGGACATGCCGGAGCAGTGCCTCAGTTGGGTCGGAAAGGTTCGATTTCAACGCGCTCATCGCTGTCAGACTTTAATCCGGTGGCGGTGTCTCGGAAGCTTCTGAACTGGTTGGATTGCCGTGCGGTCCATTTGACCGTCCCGGAGTCCTGTTTGAATTTTTCGATCAGATCCTGCTGGGTCATCCTCTTGGCGCGCTGCTTGACCTCAGCGTAGTTCTTAGCGCCCATCCCAAGCTCGTTGGCGAATTTGCGGATGTGATTGGATGTAGCCTGGCTCCACTCTCGATCCGTGATGAACAGGCCCCGGCCATGGATGAACACGGCCACCGGCGTCAGGTAAGAGATACACCAGTGGTCATCGCCGATCTCGACATCAGCCCAGCGGCCATGGCGCTCGACGCTGCCCTCCTGTGAGCCAATCCCTTCGATGTCCTGGCCGAGCAGTTCTTTGGCCGGATCATCAAAATCGTCGTCGGCCTCCAGAACCGCAGCAATAATGCGGTCGAGGTAGCTCATGGAGTGCTGGGCAAGAGGCTGATTTCTTCTTTGCTGTAAACGTTGTCGCCTTGGGGACGCTGTGCCGCGTTGGCGGCGAAACCGATCTGGTAGCGTCCGTCCGGCATGAGCTTCTCAATCACGCCATTGGCCCGGATACCCTGGCGCGCCACGGTTACCTGGCTGCCGACAATGGGCATATCAGCCTGGCCGGGCGGCTTGGGAGCGGGCGGAGCAGCAGGCGCGACGGGCGGAGCGGCAGGCTGTGAGGCGGGCTGGGCAGTCGCAGTCAGGCCGGGGGAGGGCTGACCGGTGCCGGGCGCGGCGACCTCATTGAGCGCGTGCGAGCGCCGAGAGTGGAGTTTGAGCAGATCGTGGCTTTCAGCGACGGGGATCGGCTGGCTTTGATACTGTTCGGGCTTGGCATCGGCGACCTTGCGCATCTCTTCCAACACGGCCAGATCGTTGCTGGCGCAGAGATAGCCGTCGTCCGTGTCAGGCACGAGCCACCGGCGCTGGAGCGCTTCGGAAACGCCGTCAGGACCGATTTCGGCAGTGATTTCGCCCGGCAGAATGATGTGAGTCATCCGGTTCCGGCGTTCCAGGATCGCCTTGGCGATTTCAGGTGTCGTTTTGCTCATAACTTATTTACTTGCTTCCTCAGATCGTCATCCGGACCTGCAATGTCTCCTTCGGGGTTCGCACCAGGCGCGCCTTCTTCGGGCGGCGGTTCCATACCTTCTCCGCCTAATCCCATGTCGAGATCGGCGGGTTTTTCTTCGTCTGGCCCAAAGTCGGGGCTCATCGGCGGCGCGCCACCACCCAGGCCAGCACTCATCGGGTCGGTCTGGTTGGGGTCGATACCGCGAGGCAGCTCTTCCTCAGAGGCGACCAGCTTGCGGAGTTGATTGCGGAGGGAGCTGAAATAGTTGCGCAGCGGCCACTTTACGGATGCCTGCTGATCAGCGGCAGCCTTGAGCGCATCGACTTCTTCGATGTTGATGGAGCCGGTGACCTCGTGTTCGCGCCAGGTGTTCAGGAAGGCGCGGATGCGGTCGGCGTTCTCGAAGTTGCGGCTGGCCTCCTGGTCGTCCAGCATGCGCTGGAGCTGGTCCTCGATCATGCCATACCAGGACACGATGGAAGAGCCGGAGTAGGCTTCCACCAGCGGAGGGAGCATCGGTTCCAAATTGGCAACCGTGCCCATGCTCTCGTAATCGTGGAACGTCTTCATTCTTCGGTCGGGGGCAGTTCTGGCTCCTGGGCTCTTTTCTCTGGCAGGGGCTCCTGGAGGAAACTTTGGACTGTGCTCTCACCGATGTCACCGGGAGCTTCTTCCCAATACTCACCGCAATAAGGACAGGCAAATTCCATGCGCTCTGGTCGGCCTTTTGCGCCGGATAACGGATGTGGAAGAGCAAGTTTTGGAGTGATTAGTTCGCCACAGCCTCGGCAGGGTATTGCAGGGTCTGATACAGGTGGGGCGTTTTTCGGCATGGCCATTAGCCTGTCCGGATGGAGCGCATGCAGTGGAGGCGGCGTTCCACCAGGGCCTTGTCCTTCGATCCCCTCGCTCGTTGGATGCCGTTTGATCTGTTTGTTAACGACGGGCTGCTTCACCTTCCACTGGCCAGGCATGGCGAACTTGGTCCCCTTGCCGTAGGGCTTGGGCTTTTTGATGATGCCTGCGCCAAGAGCACCTTGTTCCAGCGTGCCCATGGAGCCCGTCGTGGTCATTTCCAGAAGTTTGTCCACGTCGCCGGATTGAATGGCGTCGTGAATGGCTTTGTCGGGATCTTCGCCGTCTTTGGCTTTCCCAACGCCGGTGGCTTTCTTGCCCATCTTCCCGTCCTCGTTATCGACGGGGTTCAAATCGTCATCGCCGCGCTCTTCTGGCGTGGTGGCAAATTCACGAGCCTTTTTGGTGATGGCCTTGATCTTCTCGTCAGGCTTATCCGCATCGCCCGTATCGACTGTGGTGATGTCCAGGAAGCGGATGCGGTAATGCGGAGCCTCGTTGGTCATGGCGTCGTCGCCAGGTTTGGTTACGACCCAGCCCATCTCGGCCAGCTTGTGCGTGTTCTCCGCAGTGCTGAGGACCGTCAGAATATCGCGGTAGCGGTCGCCGTTGTCGGTCTCGATGCAGAAGCCTTCGGGATCGAGCTGCAGGTCGGCCTCGCTGATGCCAAACTCGCTGAGCGCTTTGGTCAGCGGCGTTTTCTTAGCCTCCAGGTCTTTGCAGACGCACTCGTCGGCTGCTTCAAAGAGCTGTTCGAGATTTTCAGCGATCTCAGCGCGCTTGGATTCGTCGGCGTCAGCCTCAGCCGATTCCAGAAACAGAAAGCTCAACAGGTCTCTTTTCATGCCATTTCTCGATCTCGGACCTAACTACGAGCGTTAAATTGTAGACATTATCGTCTGCGCTCAGGCCACACAAGAGCTTCTGTCCACCATTTTGGGAACATCGCCTCGCACCGCTCCCAGAGCTGGAGGAAGTCAGCGTCCAGGATGTAGGTCTCCCCAACGTCTTCGTCGGAGCGGACAATGCGCCCGCACGCCTGAACCACGATCTTCACGGTCTCCAGATCATACCAGTCCGGATCGCGATCCTTCTTCGCGGCCACCTGGCGGTCGCCCAGGTATGGATAGGGGATCTTGGCGATGATCTGCCAGCGCGCCAGGTCGTTGGCGAAGTCAAAGCCCTCGGTAATGGACGGGCTGATCATCACGGTGGGATCGGTCGCTTTCTTGTGCGCGTTGAAGGCCCGCTCGCGGTCGTCGGCATTGCGCGGGAAGATGAGGCGCTTGCCGTGGGGCGTGTCGTCTAAGGCTTTGGCGATGGCTTCGCCCAGCTCATAGGAGTTGCAGTGGATGATGCCTTTGGTGTCCCCGTGAACCTGCAGGATCTCCTGAGTGAATTTGATGAAGCGCGGGAAGGTCTCGTCGCGGTTGCGACGGCTCATTGAGCCCACCATACTCAGGTAAATCTTCCGGTTCTCGACCGGGAAGGTGCTGTTGAGGTTGAGCCAGGCGACACGCTTTTCATCCAGGCCGAGGCTTTTACAGAAGACGCGCTTGGAGCCTGGGTAGGCCGACATGTAAACTCGAACGTGGCCCATTTCCAGGACAATGCTCTTGGCAAAGGGCGCAGCGTCCAGCGGCTTGGCCACGGCTTCCATTTGGGTGCGCTTGGTCGCCTCCTGCCAGAAGATCCAGTTGGACGGGTCAGCGCGAATCAGGCTGACGCTCCGGACCATACGCCCGTAGTAATTCTCAAGTTCCGCCTTTTCTTTGGCCATGGCCTGTTCCTTGGCCGAATCGTCCGCAGCCTCGAAACTGAACATGAGTTTTTCCTGGAGGAGAGGGATATACTCTTCGGCCAGGTAATCGGAAAAATCCATCACGTCCCTGAACACGGGCACCTTTTTAATGAGCGGCGTCCAGCGCCGGAGGGTTTCTTCATCGAGCGTGATTTCCACGAATTTCAGGATCTGCCGCTCCAGGGTGTGGCATTCGTCCAGGACCAGGACTTTGCGCGGCGGTAGCTGGCCCGCAGCACTGTGCTCCGTGAAGAGATACGGGTAATTGGTCACGGACATGGTGGCATTCACCCAGGCGCTCTTCATGCGCTGGTAGAAGCATTCGTGGCTGAACAGCTTTTTGCATGGTGTTGGCCGGGTCATGCCAACGTTGCAGGTGCCGTGGAAGTCGCAGTGATATTCGGAGGAGCTTTTGATCGACCGGCACCGGCGCGCTGCGTCACGGGTCTGGTAGTTCTTGAAGTCGCCTTCGAGCTGGTCCTGGAGGAGCTTTTGGGTGACCAGGTAATAACCGCCGTTCTCAAATCCATCGGCTTCGATGTCGGAGGACCACAGGCAGGCCGTGGCTCCGATGGCGCTCTTGCCGATGCCCGTGGGGGCGGCAATCACGATGTCGTTGTATCCCTCGTCGTATTTCTGGGCGATGTAGTCCACGGCGATCACCTGTTTGCGGCGTGGTTCCGCCAGGACAAAGTGTCGCATGATTCCGTCGAGTTGAGCTTCGTTGGTCATAGGCTGATGGGTAGAACTAAAAACGTATACAGTTTTTACCTGGTAGGTAAGGCATGGCAAATGTGCGCTACAGTTACGGGAACGAGCAGTTCCTCCGTGGGCAGATTGACTGGCTGACCGATACGATCAAGGCGGTCCTGGTGGACACCAATCGTTACGCCGTAGCTCCGGATGTGGACCAGCACCTGGTTGATATTCCCACGGTGGCGCGCATCGCGACTTCGGCGGCGCTCTCCGGCAAGACGGCTCTCAACGGGGTAGCGCGAGCGGCGGATCTGACCATCGCAACCGTCCAGGGTCAAACCGTCCAGGCCGTGGTCCTTTACCGCGACACCACCGACGAGACGACTTCTGAACTGATCGCGTTTCTGGATACGGGGGTTGGCCTGCCTTACACCCCGCAGGGAACAACAGCGGTAATCCACTGGGATTCCGGACCCAACGGGATTTTCAAGCTTTGATCGGTTCTTCCTAAGCATGCCGAAGCAAAGAACGAGTTTGGATAAACAAATTGCTGCGATTGCCAAACTGATCCCAAAATTTGAAAGCGGACCCCGCTGTGAGGGCGGTCCTCTCCGGGATGCGGTTTACACTCTGTCCCAGCTCAAAAAGATCAGGCAGGAGTCCAGTAGCGAAGTTCCTAGCGTGGACCGGATTGCTGATTTGATGGCGGAGCTACTGGTCGGTAGTTAAAAGCATGGCGACAGAAACGACACTGCGTTACGTCCGGGTTGACTATCAAAGTCACAAGGACGCTCTGCTCCAGCGCGTTCAGCGCCGGTATCCGCGTCTTTGGAACGATTTCCTGAACAACTCGTTCGGGATTCTCCTGGTGGATCTGATCGCCTGGTCCACATCGACCCTGGCTTACCTGATCAACCGGGTTGCGGGCGAGAACTACATCAGCACGATGACGTTGCGCGAGTCGGCAGTGAACATCGGCAGCCTCACCGGGTATCAATTGCGCGGGCCAACCGCTGCCAGCGTTTCGTGCGAAGCCACCATTTCAGCGGTCCAGTCGAGCGTCATCACCATCGCCAAGGGCACGGTCATTCGGAGCGGCGCAGAAAACTCCCAGCCCTTTGAAGTCGCCCAGGACTATTTCATCGACCCCAGCAATGCGATCAGCCAGACGACGCCTGTGGCGCTTGTGGTCACGATCAATCCCAGCGCGTCCGGTGCGCAGGTGCTTTCGACGCTCCTGGTCGTGACCAACGGTTCCACCAACGTTGACCTGCTCGATACCTCGATCAATCTGAGCGACTTCGTTCAGCCCGGCCAGTCCTTCAAAGTCGATGGCGACACGGCCACTTATCTGATCCAGGACATCCAGGCTTCTCCTGGGGCTGTGAGCAATAACCGCCTCATCCTGGACACGGCTTACACCGGCACGACGGCCAGCACGACGGGAAACGTGTATGACCAGCGCATATTGTGTGTTCAAGGCTTGACGGTGAGCGACAGTTTCGTCTCGCCGGAGACCGCCCAGCCCTCTTACGTGGTGAAGCTGAGCACGACCCCGGTGATCGAGGGCTCCGTGGAGGTCAGCGTCAATGGGGAAGATTGGAATGCGGTCACGTCATTCGCTAAATCGACCGCAGATGCGAAGGACTTCATTTTCAAAGTGACGGCTTCGGGGGCACCCCTGGTCGTTTTCGGAGATTCTGTCCTGGGTTCGATCATCCCGACTTCGGCTTCCATCCTGGTCACTTACCGGGTCGGTGGCGGCACGGCGGGCAACGTGGCCTTAAACGCCATCAACACGTCGATCACTGGCTTCCTGGAATCCAACCAGAATCCAGTTACAATTCAGATCACCAACCGGACGAGCGCAGGCAGCGGTGGCCAGGAGTCCGAGACGCTCGAACAGGCGCGCATCAATATCCCGGCAGCCACCCGCGCCAATGATCGGGCGGTGACTTTGGACGATTACCAGACCGTCGCCATGAGCTTTCCAGGGATCGCCTTTGCCCGCGCCGCGACCCGCGCTGAGAATGCCCTGCTGGAAGGCAACATCGTTTTCATCTACGCCTGGACAGCGGGCGTGAATGGCAGCCTGGTCCTCCTGACGCCGCAGCAGAAGCTGCAGCTTGAGGATTACATGCAGACCAAGGCCCTGGGCACCGATCTGGTCAGGATCGGCGACGGCACCACCCGGCCCCTGCCTGCCAGCTTGCGGTTCAAAATCTTTGACGGGTTCTCGGTTAGCGACACGGCGCTGCTCGTCCAGGACACCCTCAACAGCTTTGTGGACGTGCTCCGGCCCGGCCAGCCGATCCTTTACTCGAACCTGGTGCGGGCGCTCGACGAGGTTTACGGCGTCGATACGGTCAACATGGCCACGCCGACTGCCGATCTCTTCCCCTCCAATTCCCTGGAGCTGTTCACCAGGCCCGACGCCAACTTCTCCTACGCGCTGGATAAAAACGGTTCCGGGACGCCTGTGACCAGCACGGTGGACGGAACACAGGTGAGCCTCTACATCGCGCAGATGCCGGTTTACCCGATCCAGGCATGGTCGCTGCGGCTCTTCCTGGGGATCAACGAGCTGACGGTTCAGCCGGGGGTGAGGGCCTACGTGAATGGCGCGGCGGGCTACTTCTCTGGGTATGCCCAGGTCTTCGGCGAGCACCTGAGCGAAGATGTAGACAATTTCCCTTCAACGGTGAACCTGCTGACTGGCCAGATCCAACTCTGGATCAAAGGCGCGCCTGGCGACCTGTCGATGAAGCTGATCCCGATCACCGGGTATGCGACAGAAAAAATTGTAAACGTTTTCGTCGGCTACCAGGGAGATACCTCCCAGACCAAGCGGCGCGAGATCCGCTCCGCCATCCGTGGCTTTGGCGACGGCATTGCTCCAGGGGCTCCGCTTTACGGCCAGGTGATCAATGGCGTGGCTGGATCTGCGGCGAACATCACCAAGCTGGTTTCTGGCGTGGCCGGAGTCACGACCGTCAATAGGGTTGCTCTGGATACGGCTGGCAGCACCGACAAATCTCTGAACACGGTTGAGACTGAGTTGCTGCGGATCGGCGACATTATTTTGAACAATGAGGTCGATTGATCCCGTTCTCTCAGACATGCCGAAAACTCGATCACTTCCGAAAATCAGTGCCGAAGAATATCAGCGGGCTACCGCCGCGCTAACGGAACGCGCCGAGCGCGCTGAGAAGTCCCTCCAAACACTCCAGGATTACGTCTGGGGCAGTTTGGACAAGTGGATGGTCAAACTCAGCGCCGGGATCGGTGGCCACCAGCCGGAGGCTTACTCGATCATGGACATGGCCGTGGACCGGCTCTTGGTGCTCCAGACTGAAAATACGGAGCTGCGCCAGCAACTGGGCAAGCCCGTTCGTCGCCGTCTGCCGGACACCCGTGAGTCAGTCATCCACAAGTTCTCCGTGTCCAATCACGAGGGCTACATCACGGTCGGGCTCTTCCCAGAGGATGGCGCGCCCGGCGAAATGTTCGTGGTCATGGCCAAAGAAGGCTCCACGGTTGGCGGGCTCATGGACACCATCGGACGGCTCACCAGTGTCGCCCTCCAGAGCGGGGTGCCGATGAGCGTGCTATGCGCGAAGTTTATCGGTAGCCGCTTTGAGCCCTCCGGTTATACCAACAACTCAGATATTCGCGTTGCCAGCTCGATCATTGATTACGTGTTCCGCTGG
>Ga0105240_10004099_pt1 | contig 22375 bp, 19 predicted proteins | sample KBSC54metaG_FD_80426 | JGI IMG/M metagenome (GOLD analysis project Ga0105240, IMG submission 80426) | Corn rhizosphere microbial communities from Kellogg Biological Station, Michigan, USA - KBS C5-4 metaG | ecosystem: Host-associated > Plants > Roots > Rhizosphere > Soil | place: Michigan, USA... | reverse complement strand
TGCTGATCGAGGCCGCCAACGCCGAGCTCGACGAGGTCTACGCGCGGCAGAACCCCGGCGCGGTTCCCGGCCAGTACGTGATGCTGGCGGTCAGCGACACCGGAACGGGCATGGCGCCCGACATCGTGGCCAAGGTCTTCGAGCCGTTCTTCACGACCAAGGCCGTGGGCAAGGGCACCGGGCTCGGCCTCAGCATGGTCTACGGCTTCATCAAGCAGTCGAACGGGCACATCCGGGTCTACAGCGAGCCCGGCCACGGCACGACGATCCGTCTCTACTTGCCGTGCATTGCCGGCCCGAGCGTCGACAGCCCCGAGCAACGGCCCATGGACCTGCCGCGCGGCCGCGAGCACGTGCTGCTGGTCGAGGACGATGCGCAGGTGCGCGATGCCGTCGCGGGCCAGCTCCGCAGCCTGGGCTACACCGTCACCGCGACCGACGGCGGCGCCGAGGCACTGAAGATGCTGGAAAGCGGTGCGGCGTTCGACCTGATGCTGAGCGACATCGTGATGCCGGGCCTCGATGGGCCGGCCCTGGCCGCGCTTGTGGCCCGGCGCTGGCCCGCGATCGCCATCATGCTGATGTCGGGCTATAGCGAGAATGCCGTGCTCGGCACCGGCGAGGTGGCGCCCGGCACGCAGATCCTGTCCAAGCCGTTCCGCAAGATCGATCTTGCGCGGCGGGTGCGCGAGAGGCTCGACCGCGGCTGACGGTGCCGTCAGCGCGCGGGCGGCCTGCCCTCCAGCATGTCGTTCAGCACGCGCAGCGACACCGGCTTCTCGACGATGTGGAATTCGAAACGCCGGCCGAACTCGCCGATCCTGTCGCTGAGCGCCTCGGTGTCGGCGTCGCCCGACATCAGCAGCCAGCGTGCGGCGCCGAGCTTCGGCGCGGTCTCGAGGTAGAAGTCGACGCCGTTGCCGTCCGCGAGATGCAGGTCGCAGATCACAGCCTGCGGCGGCTGCGCCGCGGCGATCTGGCGCGCGACCGCATCGCCGGCCTCGGCGATCGAGGCGCAGCCGGTGACATCGTGACGCCGGCGTCGCAAATATTCGAGGATCTCGACCCGGAGATCGTCGTCGTCGTCGATCAGGAGGACACGGAGCGGCATGTTGCGAGCTCCAATTCAGACTCGCACGCGTTGGCCGTCAACAAACCAAAACAAATACCTGTGTCGCACAAAACGTGCGCGACAGGCGCGAGATCACGCACTGCGACGTCCAAGATAGGTCTCGAAGAATTTCTCCACCGCCTCGAGGCCGGCCATCGTCAGGCGGATGATGGTGCGGCGCTTGTCCTCGTCGTCGCTCAGGCGTTCGATGAGGCCGTGGCCCTGCAAGGTCTCGATGCGCCGCAGCGCCGTCGTCGACGGCACGCCTGACGCGGCACTCAGGCTCGTCACCGTGACTTCGGCCGACGCCAGGCGCGCGTCGTAGAGATCGAGCAGCATCTCCCAGCACGGGTCCGAGAACAGGGTCGAGGGGAAATACTGGCTGCGCACCTTGCGGATCGAGCGCAGATCGTTGAGCGCGGCCTTCTTGCGTTCCGACGGGCTGGGCTCGTTCGCGGTCTTGCGCGCCTCGGCGACCGGCGGCACTGGCTGCGCGGCCTGGCGGCGGTGCTGGCGCATCAGCAACGCCGATTTGACGGCGCGGATCAGCTTGGGTCCGTCGACCGGCTTGGTGATCATGTCGCGCGCGCCCAGTCTGATGGCCTCGACGGCGTCGTCGAACTCGGCGTTGCCGCTGACGAAGATCACTTCCGGACGGTCGCCGTCGGCAAGCTTGGCCAGGCGTTCGGCGAACTCCAGCCCGTCGAGCTCGGGCATGCGCAGGTCCGACACCACGACGCTGGGCCGCCAGCCGTCGGTCAGCAGGCCGAGCGCCGCCCAGCCATCGGCGGCATATTTGCAGCTCAGGGTCGCCTTGGAGAGGTACTCGACCAGTTCCTCGGCCGCGTCGACGTCGTCGTCGACGACCAGGACGTCGAGGACGCCGGGGGTCACGCCACTATCTGCAGGTACGGGCATGAGGTTGCTCCACGGCGGCGGATTATATCCAAACTGGATGTGTTTGTCCGTTCGGTCGCCGCATAGGCTGCCAATTGTACGGTACACTGCGCAAGAGCCACGGGGACGCACAAGGTCGATGACGATTCCGGCCGAAAACGCCAGACACGGAATACGGAGCCCGGCCGCTCCCGCACAATCGGCGGTAGAGGCCGCCCGGCAGGCCGACCGCCGCCGCCCCTTCGTCATGGCAGCCATCCACCTTGCGCTGGTCTGGGCGATGGCCGCCGGCGTGATGTGGCAGAGCTACCGCGACGCCGTCGACGGCTGGAAGGTCGCGGCCGACAACATCGCGCTGACGGTCGCCGCCCAGGTCAAGCAGACCCAGGGCGCCGCCGAGCTCGTGCTGTCCAGCATGGTCGACTGGGTGACGGCGCAGGACGCCACGAGCGCCGCCGAGTTCCGCGCGGCCATGGTCCAGCGGTCGTTCTACGACGTGATGCGCGACCGCATCGTGGGCCAGCGTCACATCGGCGTGGCGCTCGCACTGGCGCCCGATGGCGACGTGCTGCTGACCACGCGCGGCTATCCTGCCATGATGGCGAACCTCGCCGAGAACGCCTCGTTCCGCGCGGTGATGGCGCCCGACGCGCCGCCCACGACCCTGACCGCCGCCAACGAAGGCAGTTCCGACGGCAACCACCGCTTCTTCATGGGCCGCAAGGTGCGTTCACGCGGCGGCGAGATCGTGGGGGTCGTCGCCGTCGGCCTCGAGTCGAAGTTCTATGCCGATTTCTTCCGACAGGTCGCGCTCGGCGCGGACAGCTGGGTGTCGCTGTTCCGCGCCGATGGCACCCTGCTGGCGACCAGTCTCGCCGACCAGACACTGCTGGGAAAGCGCTACGAGAACGCGTCGTCCTACAGGCTGTTGAAGGCCGGCACGATCGGCAAGCCGGTCCTGGTGACCGAGCCGCCGGCGCTCAGCGCGCGCAGCAGCCAGACCCGCATCGTCGACGTGCGCACGGTCGAGGATTTTCCGGTCTTCGTCGCCGTCGTCGTGGGCGAAAGGGCCTACCTCGACCAGTGGTGGACGCGGAACCTGCTGGTCATGGCCATCGCGCTCGCGCTGACCGGCCTGACGATCCTGGCGGCCCGCCGTGCGCTCCGCCTGATCGCGGAGTCGGAGGCGGCCAATCTCGTTGCTGCCGAGCGCCAGGTCTTGCAAGCGATCGTCGAGACGCCCTCGGCGCTGACCGCGGTGATCGACCGCGACGGCATCGTCGTCCATTCCAACCAGCGCTTTCGCGAGCTGCTGAAGTGCGCCGACGATCCCGCGCGCGTGCTGTCGGATCCGGCGATCAAGGGCGCCGAGGCCCTGCTGGCGTTCGCGCGGGGTGGCGCCCAGGGGCTTGGCGAGGCGGAGCTCGCGGTCGAGCGGCCGAGCGAGCCGGCGCTGCTGCTGCGCTTTTCGCTGTCGCGCCACTCGTTTCCCGACAGCGGCGCGTGCGTGGTCGCCGTCGGCCACGACGAGACGATGCGGCGGCAGGCCGAACGGACGATCGCGATGTCGGGCAAGCTCGTGACCCTGGGCGAGATGGCCAGCGGCATCGCCCACGAGCTCAGCCAGCCGCTGAACGTGATCCGCATGGCCGCGCAGAACGCGCTGGCGGAGGCGAAGCCCGGGACGGCGGCCGAGGCCGGCGACGGCGACGACGATTTCAAGATCGAGCCGATGGCTGACGATGCGTTCCGCGACTTCGCCGCGTCGAAGCTGCGGCGGATCGTTGGCCAGGTCGACCGCGCCGCCGCCATCATCTCGCGCATGCGCATCTTCAGCCGGACTTCCCGCGAGGGCCCGCAGGCGTTCGATGCCCGCATCGCCTGCGATGGCGCCGCCACCATGCTGGCGCCGACCTTCCGGCGCGCGGACGTCGTGCTGGCCCGGGCGCTGGGCGGCGAGCCGCTGATGGCCGTGGGCAACGTGAACATGCTCGAGCAGGCGATCGTGAACCTGCTGACCAATGCGCGCGATGCGCTGGCGACGGCGCGGCCCGGCACCCGCGAGGTGGCGCTGGCGGCGCGGCGTGGTGCCGACGGTCGCATCCTGGTGCAGGTGAGCGACAACGGACCGGGCGTGCCGGCGGCCATCCGCGACCGCATCTTCGAACCGTTCTTCACCACGCGTCCGGTCGGCGAGGGCACGGGCCTGGGCCTCGCCATGGCCTACGGGCTGGTGCGCGACATGGGCGGCGTGCTGTCGCTGCTGCCCGACGGGCCGGGCGCGACGTTCCAGATCGAGTTGCCTGCTGTCCAATGACGGCACCCCCCCTTGCAGATGAGGGTGGAAAATGCACGTAGCCGTTTGAAGCGGAAATACTCTAGCCTCTCCGGCGTGTCCTCCGACGAACCCTCGGTCGAGATCATTGCCCGGCTGGTGCCGGCGCTGCTGCGCGGCCTGCACGCGCTCGAATTCGCCGCGCGGCACGTGGCGCCCGCGACCCTCGCGGAACTGACCCGGGCGGTCGCCGGCCGCACCGGCGATCTGGCCGCCGCGCTCGAGGCCTCGCGCCCGGCACCCTGGCCCAAGCGGCTGGAACCGGTGCGGCTCTGTCTCGAACGGGCGGGCGACGCCGCCCTGGCCGGCATCACCGCCTTCGTCGCCGCGCCTGAAGAGGCGCAGCCGATGATCGCGGCCTATCGTGCGCTGCGCCAGTACGCGCGCGCCAGCGAGGCGCTCTATCCCTTGGCCGCGCACCTGAAACCGGTCAGCCAGTTCTTCCTCGAAGCGGCCGCACGAGACGACGCGGTTCTGGCGGCGCGCCTGGCCGCCGTCGATCCGGCGCGCGAGCATGTGGGCTTCATGCATGTCGACGGTCCCGCCGGCACGCGCGGCGGCGCCTCGCTCTACGTGCCGGAATATTACGACCCGGCCGCGCCGTGCCCGCTGGTCGTGGCACTGCACGGCGGCAGCGGCAACGGCGGCGCTTTCCTGTGGAGCTGGGTGCGCGAGGCGCGCACGCGCGGCTTCATCGTGCTGGCGCCGACCGCCAAGGGTGCCACCTGGTCGCTGATGGAGCCCGAGGTCGACGGGCCCAACATCGACCGGCTGGTCGGCCAGGTCTCGGCCGACTGGAAGATCGACCCGGCCCGGATGCTGCTGACCGGGATGAGCGACGGCGGCACCTTCACCTATGTTCTGGGCCTGCGCGGCGACTGCCGCTTCACGCATCTGGCGCCGGTCTCGGCGGCGTTCCATCCCATGCTGATGACGTTCGCCGATCCGGCGAGGGCACGCGGCCTGCCGGTCACCATCGTGCACGGCGCGCAGGACTGGATGTTCCCGCCCGAGATGGCGCAGGGCGCGGAGCGTGCGCTGCAACAGGCGGGTGCGGCCGTAACGTACCGCGAAATCGCCGACCTCGCGCACACCTACCCCCGCGACGAGAATGCGGCCATTCTCGACGGGTTCCTGCCGGCATGAACAAGGATCGGAAAATGGTCTCCGCGACTTTGCCCAACGCGCGCGTTTCCTTCGCGGGCGTGCCCTATGAAGAGATGGTGAAGCGGGCGCGATCGCTCGTGCCGGTGTTCGCCGAGCGCGCGCCGGCCTGCGAGAAGCTGCGCCGCATGCCCGACGAGACCGAGCGCGACCTGCACCGCACCGGTCTCTTTCGCGTCGTCCAGCCGGCGCGGGTCGGCGGCGCCGATCTCGATGTCGGCATCCTGGTCGACATCTGCGCCGAGATCGCCAAGGTCTGCCCGTCGACGGCGTGGAATCTCGGCAATCTGTCGAGCCATCACTGGATGCTGGGCTACTACGCGCCCGAGACGCAGGACGAGATCTGGGACGCCTCGCCCGACACCCTGATTGCCACGTCGCTGGCCTTCGCCTGCGGGCGCGGCCGCAAGGTCGATGGCGGTTACGAGGTGACGGGGCGCTGGCCGATGTCGTCGGGCATCGACAATTCCGACTGGAACATGCTGGGCTTCCTGGTACGCGAGAGCGACGACGGCCCGCCGGTCGATTCGTGCTTCGCGCTGGTCCATCGCTCCGAATACGAGATCATCGACACCTGGCATGCCGTGGGCCTGGCCGGCACCGGCTCCAAGGACGTGGCGGTCTCCAGGCTGTTCGTGCCGCAGCGCCGCGCGCTCACCGCCTGGGCGATGAACGGCAAGCCGCATGCGGGCTCGAAGGTGAACCCCTCGCCGTTGTTCAAGCTGCCGCTGCTGGCGCTCGGCCCCTATGTGCTGACCGGCGTCATGCTGGGCTGCGCCAAGGGCGCCTACGAGACGGTGGTCGGCGGCGCGCGCAAGCGCAACGCCACCAACACCGGCCTGCCCGTGGGCGCCAACCAGGCCGTCCAGATCAAGGTCGCCGAAGCCAGCGCGCGCATCGACACCGCCGAGATGCTGATGCTGCGCGCCTGCGCCCACGCCATGGACACCGCGCGTGCCGGCGCCGAGTTCACCCAGGACATGAAGGTGCGCTACCGCCGCGACGCGTTCTTCTCCACGCGCCTCTGCCTCGAGGCCGTCGACATCCTGATGGGTGTGGCCGGCTCGAGCGGCATCTACCTCGGCGGCACCATGCAGCGCCTGTTCCGCGACGCGCACGCCGCCAACGCGCATGTCATGTTCTCTCCCGACCTGCAGGGCACGCTGTTCGGCCAGCACGCGCTGGGCATCAAGGCGCCACCGCCGCTGATGTGATCCGTCGATGTGATCCGTCGAGGCAAGGCGCAACCAGATTTCCTGATCGGAGGCAAAGATGACCAGTGGTCCCGCGTACGATCCTGCTGCCCGCTTCGATCTTGCCGTCAGCGACGTCGAGCTTCGGCGCAACAGTGCCGGCCGCCTGCTGATGGCGCGGATCTACCAGCCGAAAGGGCCGGGACCTTTCCCGACCGTCCTCGATCTGCACGGCGGCGGGTGGAACAGGAAGGACCGGCTGGCCGAAGAGCCGATGGATCGTGCATTGGCCGCCAGCGGCCTGCTGGTTGTCGCCGTCGACCTGACCCTGGCGCCCGAAGCGCCGTATCCCGCGTGCGTCCAGGACGCCAATTACGCCGCGCGCTGGCTGAAGGTGAATGCGGCAACCTGGAACGGCGACGTCTCGAAGATCGGTGTCTACGGCTCCTCGAGCGGCGGGCACGTCGCGGAGCTCCTGGCGATGCGGCCGCGCGACCGGCGCTACGGTTCAATTCCCCTTGCCGGGGCACCGCATGTCGACGCGACCGTCGCCTGGGTGGCGATGCGCTCGCCGGTCAGCGACACCTCGGAGCGCCATGAGAACGCCGTACGGCGCAAGAACGAGGCCATGGTCAAGAACAGCCAGATGTTCTTCAAGCCATGGGAGGCGATCCACGAAGGCAACCCGCAGGAAATTCTCGACCGCAAGGAGCCGATCGCCCTGGTGCCGTTCCTCGTCATGCAGGGCGCGCTCGACGACAACGTGCTGCCGCAGATGCAGGAGAAATTCGCCAGGAGCTACCGGGCCGCCGGCGGCGCCTGCGACTATCGCCTGTTCGAAGACTCCGTTCACGAATGGGTCGCGGCGCCGGGTCCCCAGACCGACAAGGCGCGCGATACCGTCAAGGAATTCATCGCCCGTCAGTTGAAGGCCTGAGCGACGTGTGCGACCCCTCCGTCGGCGTGTGATCCCTGTATCATAGGCATCGGAGGTATCCCGGGATATTGGTGCCGTCTCATGCGGAAAAGCCCCAGGGTCCCCGAAGAGTTCGTATGGAGTAACCTGTGCTCGATGGTGCGCACGCCGCCGCCATTGATGTGATCGCCAAGGAGTAGAGTACGCCCATGCCGCATATCGTCGTCGCCGATCCGATCCATCCGGAGGGCATCGAGCGCCTCATGAAGGCGCCCGGTTTCACCATCGAGCATCCGGGAAATGCCAGGAACGAGCCGCTGTCCGAGCGGCTGCGCGGGGCGGATGGGCTGATCGTGCGCGGCACGGTGGTCGACGAGGCGCTGCTGGTGCACGCCGGGCGGCTGAAGATCGTCTGCCGGCACGGCGTGGGTTACGACCTGGTCGACGTGCCGGTGCTGACCAAGAAGGGCATCGCCCTGATGATCACGCCGGAGGCGAATGCCGCGTCGGTGGCTGAGCATGCGCTGATGCTGATGCTCTCGCTGTCGCGCAATATCGTGCAGGTCGCCGCCGGTGTGCGCCGCGGCGCCTGGCGCGTGCAGGGCCAGTCGAGCACCTTCGAGCTGGGCGGCCGGCGGGTGCTCATCCTGGGCTTCGGCCGCATCGGCACGCGGGTCGCGCGGCTGTGCACGGCCTTCGGCATGAAGGTGGCGGTGCACGATCCCTACATGCCCAACGGCACGATCCGTGGCGCGGGCTACGAGGCAGCACCCGATCGCGATGTTGCGCTCGGCAATGCCGACATCGTCACGGTCCACGTGCCCGCCAGCGACAAGACGCGCGGCATGGTCGATGCGGCCTTCCTCGCCCGCATGAAGCCCGGCGCCGTGCTCATCAACACCGCGCGTGGCACCCTGGTGAACGAGAGCGCGCTGGAAGCGGCGCTGCGCTCGGGCCACCTGGCGGGCGCCGGCCTCGACGTGCTGAGCGTCGAGCCCATGGTGAAGACGCCCCCCATGCTGGCGCTCGAAAATCTCATCGTCACGCCGCACGTCGCGGCCAGCACCGCCGAGGGCCTGCGCCGCATGGCGTGGGATTCCGCCGGCAACGTGCTCGACTTCCTGTCGGGCCGCGGCGACCGCGATGCGGTGGTCAATGTCGAGGTTTTGCCCGCTCCCTGAGAGGCGTCCGATGCCGCTGCCATCGGCATCAAAGCGACCATGATGACCAAGTTGGGCGATTCGGCGCGGCACGCCTATGATGGCGGGATGACTGGGTGTCTTTTGACCGGACCGCGCGCTTCCAGCGCGCTCATGAGGCGCGCTGGAAGCGCGCGGTCCAATGCGGCAACGCACGGAATGTACCGTGCATGCACCCGCTCATGAGATTCATGAGCCTCATGAGGAATCGCTTCCGATGCAGCAGCGGCGGCGTTTGATGCGATTCCTCATGAGGACGTGTTTTTTTCGGGAGCGGCTCGCGAGGCTCGCGAGGAATCGTCGCCGGTGCAGCGGGGCCGGCGCTTTCGGGCGATCCTCGCGAGCCGGTGTTTTATTGACGGAGTAGGCGATGCTCGACAGTGACGTGAAGACGAAGATCATGAACGCCGTCGACCGTGCGTTCGACGACCAGACGAAGGTGCTGGCCGATCTCGTGCGCATTCCCTCGACGCGATTCCAGGAAGCGCCGGCGCAGGACATGATGGCGCGCCTGTTCAGGGAGGACGGGCTCGGCATCGACCGCTGGCAGATCAAGATCGACGACCTGAAGCACCTGCCGGGCTACTCGCCGCATAGCCAGGACTACGACGATGCCTGGAACGTGGTGGGCGCGTGGCGGCCATCAAATCCCAGGGGCCGCTCGCTGATCCTGAACGGCCACATCGATGTCGTGCCCGAGGGGCCGCACGATATGTGGGCGCGCCATCCGTTCGATTCGGCGGTGAAGGACGGCTGGATGTATGGCCGCGGCTCGGGCGACATGAAGGCCGGGCTGATCCTGAACGTCTTCGCGCTCCGCGCCCTGCGTGCGCTGGGGTTCAAGCCGGCGGCCGACGTCTACCAGCAGTCGGTGGTCGAAGAGGAGTGCACCGGCAACGGCGCGCTCGCCTGCCTGCAGCGCGGCTATCGCGCCGACGCCGCCCTGATTCCCGAGCCGTCGTCGGGCGTGCTCACGATCGCGCAGGTCGGCGTCATGTGGTTCCAGGTCAAGGTCACCGGTCATCCCGTGCATGTCTACAAGGCCGATGCCGGCTCCAACGCGATCGAGTCGGCCTATCGCCTGATCCAGAAGCTGCGCGAGCTCGAGGTGAAGTGGAACGAGAAGAAGACGCACGACCATCACTTCCACGACCATCACCATCCGGTGAACTTCAACGTCGGCAAGATCGCCGGCGGCGACTGGGCGAGCTCGGTGCCGTCGTGGTGCACCTTCGACATGCGCGTGGGCGTGCTGCCGACGCAGAACCTCAAGGAGTGCCGGCAGGAGATCGAGGACCTGATCCGCCACGCCGCGGCCAACGATCCGTTCCTCGGCAACAACCCGCCGACGGTGACGTGGGAGGGCTTCCAGGCCGAGCCGTTCGTGCTCAAGAACCACGAGCATGTGCGGGTGGTGCTGGCCCAGGCGCACAAGACGGTGTTTGGCGCGGCGCTGGAGGACAAGACCTCGACCGGCACGGCCGACAACCGCTTCTTCGGGCTCTACGCCGGCATTCCCGCGCTGGTCTACGGCCCCGAGTCCGACGACATCCATGGCTTCGACGAGCGCGTGAACCTCGAGTCGGTGCGCAAGATCACCCAGGCCACCGCGCTGTTCATCGCGGAGTGGTGCGGGCTGGAGAAGAGCTAACGAATCCGGCGCGCCGACGCGAAGATGCCCAGCGCCACGCCACCCAGCACGATGGCGACGGCGAGCAGGCGCAGGCCGCCGATGGTCTCGCCGGTCAGCAGCGACGAGAACATGAGCGCGCAGCACGGCACGAGGAGAGAGACAGGTCCGGCCTTGGCGGCGGGATAGGTGCGCAGCAGGGTTCCCCAGATCCAGTAGCCCAGCCACATCACCGGCACGACCGTATAGAAGAGCACGAGCGAGCCGCGCCACGTCGGCGCCAGGATGGGGGCGAGCGTGGCCGTGACGCCGTCGGTGGCGAACCCCGCCAGCAAGAGCGGGATCGGCGGGATCAGGCTGGCCCACACCGTGACGGCGAACACCGACGCGCCGCGCGTCTCGCGCAGGAAGAGATTGCCGGTGGCCCAGCTCAGTGCCGACAGGAGCGCGATGGCGACGGCGAAAATGGGCGCGCTGCCCTCGACCGAGTGCGCGATCAGCACGACGCCCACCATGGCGACGGCCAGCCCGCCCCACTGCGCGGCGGTCGCGCGCTCCTTCAGGAACAGCGCGGCGAGCACGAGGGTGAGCGGGCCCTGCAGCTGGACGAGGACGGACGAGAGACCCGGCGGGAGGCCGGCCTGCATGGCGAAGAACAGGAAGACGAATTGCCCGGCGAACAGGAACAGGCCCATGCCGGCCAGTGCCTTCCACGACGCGGCGGGCTTGGGAATGAACAGGACCGGCAGCGCGCCCAGGATGAAGCGAAAGGCGGCGAAGGAGAACGGCGTGAATTCGTCGAGGCCGAAGCGGATGACGGTGAAGTTCAATCCCCAGGTCGCCGCGATCAGCAGCGACAGGGCGATGTGGACCGGCTTCAAGCCACGGCCAGACCGCTCACAGCCAGACCCACGGACGGGCGCTCTTGTCGGCGCGCTGCCACGCCTCGATCTTGGCCTGATTGCCCATGGTCTGGGCGATGTCGTCGAGGCCGTTCAGCATGGCATGCTGGCGGCGCGCGTCGACCTTGAACGGAATGGTGCGGCCCGTGGGCGAGATCACGATGCAGTTCTCGAGGTCGACAGTCACTCGGGCGTTGCCCGGCGACGCCTTCATCTCGTCGGCGAGCTGCTCGACCTCCTCGATCGGCAGGGCCACCGGCAGGATGCCGTTCTGGAAGCAGTTGTTGTTGAAGATGTCGCCGAAGTAGGGCGCGATCACCGCCTTGATGCCCATGCCCTTCAGCGCCCACACCGCGCCCTCGCGGCTCGAGCCGCAGCCGAAGTTCTCGCGGCTGAGGATGATCGGCGAACCGCGATAGGGCTCCTGGTTGAACACGCAGTCGGGATTCTCCGAGCCGTCCGGCTTGAAGCGGATCTGCTCGAAGCAGAACGGGCCCAGGCCCTCGCGGCCGACATTGTCGACCAGCCGCTCGATGCGGATGATCAGGTCGGTGTCGACGTTCTGGCGCATCAGCGGGGCGGCGACGCCGGTCACCTTGGTGAACTTGTCCATGTCATCTCCTCTATCCGTCGTCTCGACCGGAGCGAAGCGGAGTGGAGAGACCTTGTCTCACCGAACTCGCTTCATCCGGTTGAGAGAAGGCCCCTCGGCTACGCTCGGGGCGACGAGTTGTTAAAGTTTCCTGACGTCGGCGATGGCGCCCTTGATCGCGGCGGCCGCGGCCATGGCGGGGCTGGCCAGATGGGTGCGCGCACCGGGGCCCTGGCGGCCTACGAAGTTGCGGTTGGAGGTCGAGACGCTGCGCTTGCCCGGCGGCACCCGCTCGCCGTTGGAGGCGATGCACATCGAGCAGCCCGGCTCGCGCCATTCGAAGCCGGCATCGAGGAACACCTTGTCGAGCCCTTCGGCCTCGGCCTGCTGCTTGATGCGCACCGAGCCCGGCACGACCCAGGCCGTGACGTGGTCGGCCTTGTGGCGGCCCTTGGCGATCTCGGCGGCGGCGCGCAGGTCGGAGATGCGGCTGTTGGTGCAGGAGCCGATGAACACCCAGTCGACCTTGGTGCCTTCGATCGGCTTGCCGGGCTCGAGGCCCTGATACTGCAGCGCCGCTTCCCACGCCCCGCGCTTCTCTTCCGGTCCGGTCGAGGGATCGGGAATGGCACGATCGACGGCGATCACGTGCTCGGGGCTGGTGCCCCAGGTGATCTGCGGCGCGACCTTGGCCATGTCGACCGTGTGCTCGCGGTCGAACTCGGCATCGGGATCGGACGGCAGGGTGCGCCAATGCGCGACGGCCTGGTCCCACAGCGCGCCCTTGGGCGCGTAGTCGCGGCCGTGCAGATATTCGTAGGTCGTGTCGTCGGGCGCCACCATGCCGGTGCGCGCGCCCATCTCGATGGTGAGGTTGCACAGCGTGAGGCGTGCCTCGACCGACAGGCTGCGCACGGCGGAGCCCGCGTACTCGACGGCGTAGCCGGTGCCCGCGGCGGTGCCGAGCTCGCCGATCAGGTGCAGGATCATGTCCTTGGCGGTGACGCCGGGCTCGAGCTTGCCCTCGAAGCTGGCGCGCAGCAGCTTGGGCTTGCGCTGCACCATCGTCTGCGTGGCGATCACGTGCACCAGCTCCGAGGCGCCGATGCCGAAGGCGAGCGCGCCCATGCCGCCGTGCGTGGAGGTGTGGCTGTCGCCGCACACCAGGGTCGTGCCGGGAAGGGTCAGGCCCTGCTCGGGCCCCATCACGTGCACGATGCCCTGGCCGTCCTGGCCGAGGTCGAACAGCTTGATGCCGTACTTGGACGTGGTCTCGCGCATCGACTGGATCAGCGGCTCGCCCGGCGGGAAGGTCTTCGCGGTACGGCCGGGCCGCGTCGACATCGTGTGGTCGGGCGTGCCGTAGGTGAGGCGCGGTTGGGCAGGCACATAGCCCATCTCGATCGCTTCCTTGAGCGCCTTGCCGCCCGACATGTCGTGCAGCAGCAGGCGGTCGATGTGCAACAGGATGAAGCCATTGCCGAGGTCGGTAATGACGTGGCTGGCCCAGATCTTGTCGAAAAGCGCTTTACCCATGGCATTCCTCCGCAGGGGCGCGATATCAGCACCTTGCCGTGCGCGCCGCCAGAGCTTCGGCGGCATCGCCCGCCAGCGTCTCCATCGCCCGATACCACGGCGAGGGACCGCGCTGCGGACCCCACAGCCAATCGGCGGAATGAGGCAGGCGCAGAAGAGTCGGAATGCCCATCATTGCCGCCAGATGCGTCGGCGCATGGTCGTCACCGACGACCAGCCGGCAGTGCGCGACGTGTTCGGGATTGCGCTCGACCGCGACGTTTGGCGGCGGGTCCGACGTCGAGAACCAGCCGATGTGCTGTCCCTCGGGATCGGCCTTGGGATGGATGGGCGGCGGTGGTGGCAGCGCCTGCAGGCTCCAGCCCAGCACCCGCGGCAGGCTGCGCAGCGCGATGGCGGCGGTGAAGCCGGCGAGCGGATCGCCGCGCCGCACCGTCGGCAGGTCGAGCCAGCCCGCGACCCTGGCCGAGCACTGGATCGCGGCGTCGAGGCCGGGCAGGCGCGCCAGCATCAGCGTGTCGCGCATTGCGGCATCGCTCTCGATGTTGTCCTGCTCGGGATACACCAGCAGGCGGCCGTCGAGCGGCTCGCCGCTCCAGCGCGGCAGGCCCTCGGGCGACCAGCGAGCGTGCCCACGATCGGGAAGCTCGAGCCGCGCTTCGTGGTCGTCGAGGCCGCGCATCCAGTCGCCCTGCGCCAGCAGGATCTCGGCGCGGCGCAGGCGCAGCGGCGCATCGTCGGGACGCGAGGTGAGCGCGGTGTCGAGGTCGCTCAGCGCACCCATCCAGTCGCCGCGCGCCGCCATCAGGCCGGCGCGGGCGCTGAGCGAGGGCAGCAGGCGATGATCGATCGACAGCGCCTCGTCGTAGGCCCGCTCGGCTTCCTCGGCGCGGCCGAGTGCTTCGAGCGAGCGGCCCTTGTTATGGGCGATCGCGGCATTGCCGGGCGCCAGTCGCGCGGCGCGGTCGAGCGCCACCAGTGCTTCGGCGTGCGCGCCCAGCACGCTGAGGCAGCCCGCGAGATTGACCTGGGCGGCGGGATCGCGGGGCAGGAACTTGGCGGCACGCTCCAGCGGCTCGCGCGCCTCGGCGAAGCGGCCGAGCTTCAGCCGCACCTGGCCCAGCAGGTGCTGCGCCTGGCCCGAATTGGGCTGGGCGTCGGCGATGCGGGCGAACAGCGGCTCGGCCGCGGCGAAGTCGCCGGCGGCGGCGCGTTGCTGGGCGTCGCGGGCGAGGGTCTGGATCTGGAGATCGGAAAGGGCCACGCGCGGCCTCTAGCAGAGGCAGGCGCGCCGGCAAAGAAAAAGCCGGCGACCGACAGGGAGGCTTGAGGAGTCGGTCGCCGGCCAGTGTCCGGAGGGGATGGGGCCCTGCAGGGTAAGAACAGGCCCCGCTCCGGATTCAGGGAGGAGGAAAGAAGATCAGCTGCGCCAGAACGGCTTGTTGATCTCGAACTGCACGCTGCCGGCGTTCAGGCCGAGGTCGTGCAGCGAGCGGCCATCGAGCTGGGACAGCTCGCGGCGCTCGCGGGTGCGCTGCCGCCAGGTGCCGAAGATCTGGGCGAAGGCGGTGAAGGTCCCGGCCAGCGGGGCCCTGGAACTGAAGTGGAGCGAGATGTCGGCCATGGGAGGCTCCCCGGAAAGAGTGACGTGCTTTGTGGGGCTGAAGTGCGCCCCGGGGTCCCCCTTTACAAACGACCCTTTGTCCTGTTTTGATAAGAATAACTAATCTGAAGGGTAACCGATGAAACGCAGCCTCCCGCCCCTCAATGGCCTGCGCGCCTTCGAGGCCGCCGCGCGTCACATGAGCTTTACCGATGCCGCCGAGGAATTGAGCGTCACCCAGGCCGCGATCAGCCATCAGGTGCGCGGCCTAGAACAGCGCCTCGGATTAAAATTGTTCGTGCGGCGAAACCGCTCCCTGCTGCTCTCCGAAGCGGGCCAGGCCTATCTGCCATCGGTGCGCGCGGCCTTCGACCAGCTGAACGAGGCCACCGAGAAGCTGCTGCAGAAGGACCGCGGCGGTCACCTCACGGTGACGACGACGGCGTCCTTCGCCACCAAGTGGCTGGTGCCGCGGCTCGGCGGCTTCCAGCGCGCCAATCCCGAGATCGACGTGCGCATCAGCACCAACACCGGCCTGGTCGACTTCTCGCGCGAGGACGTCGACATCGGCATCCGCTACGGCCGTGGCCAGTGGCCGGGCCTGGTCTCCGAGCGCATCGTCGGCGAGGACGTCATGCCGGTCTGCGCGCCGTCGCTGCTCAAGGGACCGAACGCGCTGAAGAAGCCGGCCGACCTCAAGCGCTTCACCCTGCTGCACATCGGCACCTTCCCCGACGACTGGCAGGTCTGGCTGACGGCGGCCGGCGTGAAGGGCATCGACACGACGCGCGGCGTCACCTTCGACTTCCCGATCGCGGCCTACCAGGCGGCGATGGACGGGCTGGGCGTGGCGCTCGGCCGCAACCCGCTGATCGCGCCCGACCTCAAGGCCGGCCGGCTGGTCGTGCCATTCGACTTCAAGATGTCGACCGAGTTCGCCTACTACGTGGTCTATCCGGCCGATGCCATCCGCCGGCGCAAGATCAAGGCGTTCCGCGACTGGCTGATGCCGCTGGCCGAGGTGCAGGCCGGCGCCAAGGCGGCCTAGGGGACGGAGCGGCGCCATGGACTTCGGCTACTTCACGCTCTCCGACAACCGCTACCCCGGCAACACGCGCACGCCGGAGGCGTTCCTCAAGGACATTTTCGCCGAGGCGCTGCATGCCGAGAAGGTCGGGCTGAATTCGGCGTGGATCGGCGAGCATCACTTCAACCTGCTGGGCGTCAACGCCCCGCCGCTGGCGCTGCTCGCGCAACTGGCCGGCGCCACGACCAAACTGCGGCTGGCGCCCGCCGTGACCTTGCTGCCGGTTCATCATCCGCTGCATGTCGCCGAGGAATGGGCGACGCTCGACCTGCTGTCGGGCGGCCGCGTCGACTTCGCCGCGGGCCGCGGCTACGACCGCAAGGAGTACGAGCCGTTCGGGGCCCCGTTCGACGAGTCGGCCGAGCTGTTCGCCGAGGGCCTCGAGATCGTGTGGCGCGCCTGGACCGAGCCCGGCAAGTGGTCGCACACCGGCAAGTTCTACCAGTTCAAGGACGTCGAGATCCGGCCGCGGCCGGCGCAGACGCCGCTGCGCCCCTACGTCGCCTGCTTCTCGCGGCCGTCGATGGAGCTCGCGGCCCGCAACGACTGGAACGTGATCTACGCGCCGTTCGCCGCCGCCATGGTCTACGGCTCGCTGGCCGACGCCGTGCGCATCTACCGCGAGACCTGCGAGGGCATCTACAAGCGGCCGATGCGGCGGGCCATGTGCTCCTACTTCGTGCACATCGCCACGACGCCCGAGGAGGAGCAGTACGGCAAGGAAGCGCTGGTGCACTACTTCCAGGACGCGCTGATCGCGGCGTTCCCGTCGGCGGCGGGCGAGAAGGTGCCGCCGACCTACAAGTACTTCGTCGACATCGTGAACATCCTGCGCGACATGCGGCCGGAGAAGCTCACCGACAAGTCGATCCTGTGCGGCAGCCCGCAGCATATCGTCGATTCGCTGAAGCAGGTCGAGGAGGCCGGCATCGCCGAGGTGATCCTCTACTTCAACTACGGCCGCAAGCCGCACGCGATGGTGAAGGACCAGATGGAGCGTTTTATGCGCGACGTCGCCCCGCACTTTTGATGAAACGCAAGCTCGGCCTCTTCCTGCTGGCGGTGATGCTCCTCGTCACGTTCGTGGCCACGGTGGTCGTGTCGTGGGAGATGTACCGGCTGGTGTCCGAGAAGCAGGAGGCCGAGCTCCAGACCATGGAGAGGATCCTGGCCGACCGCTTCGACACCTTCGTCGTCATGCTGCGCACCGAGCACAACCGCATCACCACGCACATGGACGACGTCCTGCCGAAGATCGCCGCCGACGTCGACGCCATGGGCCGCGCGCCGGACGCGCTCACGACCGCCGAGCTGAACGCGCTCGCCGCGCGCTACGGCGTCCAGCACATCTACTTCATCGACCGGTCCTACAAGGTCTTCCAGACCAACCTCGCGACCGACATGAACCTGCAGTTCCCGCTCGACGGGCCGTTCAGGAAGTTCCTCGACACGGCCTTCGGCCAGGGCCGGGTGATGAGCGACGGCATCGACCTGTCGACGGTGACCGGCACCCTGCGCACCTACAGCTACTTCGGGCCGAAGGACCGCGACTACATCATCGAGACCTCGACCGAGGTGCGCCACGACCTCGAGCGCGGCGACTTCGGCTGGGTGTCGAAGTTCTTCTTCGAGGATTTCTTCGCCGACGCCGTGCGCTCGAACGCGTACGTCAAGCAGGTCGACATGTTCCTGGTCAACGACTCGGGCTACTGGTCGCTGATGAGGGTCGGCAGCCGGCTCGATCCCGAGATCGCCCGCAAGGTCGACGCCAGGGGCCGCTACAAGACGATGGCGGCCGACGGCCGCATGCTCACCGTCTACCGCAAGTACCGCGCGGCCGGCCCGACGGTGAAGGACGATCCGGTGGCGCCCAAACTGGTGATCAGCCAGATCACCTACGACACCGGCCTCGCCCGCGAGGCGGTGATCCATGTCGTCACCGGCGCGCTGCTGGTGCTGGCCTTCGCCCTGCCGGTCGTCTTCTGGATCGCCTCGCGCCTGCTGCAGCGCCAGCTCCTCGATCCGCTGCTCACCCTGCGCGGCGAGGCCGGCGCCATCGCCGGTGGCAACCTCGACGGCGCCATCGCCAACACCGCCCGGCGCGACGAGATCGGCAGCCTCGCCACCAGCTTCGACGTGATGCGCGGTGCGGTGCGCAAGACCATCATCGACCTCAAGCAGACCAACCTCTCGATCGAGCGCTTCGTGCCGCACGCCTTCCTCGAGATGATCGGCAAGCCGTCGATCGTCCAGGTCGAGCTGGGCGACAACCGGCGCACGGAGATGACGGTGCTGTTCTCGGACATCCGCAACTTCACGACCCTGTCGGAGGCGATGACGCCGGACGAGAACTTCGACTTCATCAACGGCTATCTCGAGAACATGGGGCCGGTGATCCGCGACCACAACGGCTTCATCGACAAGTACATCGGCGACGCCATCATGGCGCTGTTCGAGGATGCCGACGACGCCGTCCGCGCCAGCCTGGCCATGGTCGACACGCTGGGGCGCTACAACGACGGGCGCCGGGCCGCCGGCCAGCCGCCGATCGCCATCGGCATCGGGCTCAACACCGGATCGCTGATGCTGGGCACGATCGGCGAGAGCCACCGCATGGACGGCACCGTGATCTCCGACGCGGTGAACCTGGCGTCGCGCATCGAGAGCCTGACCAAGGTCTACAAGGTGGGCGTGCTGATCTCGCAGTTCACCCACGAGCGGCTGGCCGACGCGGACGCCTATCGCATCCGGCCGGTCGACGAGGTGACGGTCAAGGGCAAGAGCCGGCCGGTGAGGATCCTCGAGGTCGCCGGCCGGGCGACGGCCGCGTCCTAGACGGCTTCCTTCACCAGCTTCACGACCTCGGGCGAGAGCTTGGCGTCCTTGATGAGCTGGCCCATGGCATCGATCATCGCCGTGCGTGTGGTGGCCAGTTCCTGGGCGCTGGCGTCGTGGAACTTCACGCCGTTCTTCTCGAGGATGCCGCGGGCGTGCGCCTGGCTGTCGGCCGAGCCCTTGTCGTAGCCGGCGATGTTGTCGGCCCACAGGTCGACCATCAGCTTCTGATGCGGCTTGGAGAGCTTGTCCCAGCAGACATTGCTCACCATCGGGATGTACTGCGCCAGGAACTGGTTATCGACGTAGGAGAACTTGACGCCGGCCTCCCAGAGCTTGGCGGAATTGACGCTCTCGTCGGAGCTGATGAAGGCGTCGAAGGTGCCCTGGCTGAGCGACAGCGGCACGTTGGGCCACGCGGTGGTATTGGCAATGCCGCCGGCAAACTTGATGCGCCAGGAATTCGCCGCACCGCCGGAGCTGCGGATCTTCAGGCCTTTCAGCGAGTCGAAGGCGTTGAGCGGCGTCTTGGTCGCGTACCAGTTGTTGTAGCCGAGATCGAGCCAGGGCCCGAGCACCTTGGCCTTGAGCTTGCCTGCGAGCTGCTGGTTCACGAAGGCACCGGGCTTGCCGGCCGTCGCCTTGTGCGTCACCTCGATCGGCACGCCGTAGAAATACGGCAGTCCCACCAGATCGGCGTCCGGCACCAGGCCGGTCACCACCCAGGTGCCGGGCACGGCCATCTCGACCTGGCCCTGCAGCAGCGCCTTGGAGACGTTGAGGTCGGCGAAGAGCTGGCCGGAGTGGAAGACCTCGCCCTTGAGTTCGCCGCTCGATGCCTTCTCCAGCTTGGCCATGTAGTCGACGACAGCCTGGTTGCGCGGATGGCTGGGCGCGGTGTCGAGCGAGCAGCGGATCTTGGTCGGCTCGGCGGCGCGCAGCACGGCAGGCGCGGCGAGAAGCGCGGGGACGGCCCCGACGAAAGCACGGCGATTGAGCTTCATGGACGGATCCTCCGGTTGTCCTCGTGCGGCTGTCCTCGTGGGCGCGGAAAGTCACGCAGCGCCAGTGCCGTGGAATGGCCGCCGATTATCGCAGGAATCGGGCGTCGGTCGAAAGGCTAGAGGGCCGCCCTGGCCTCGCGGAACGATACGAGGCGGCGCTGGGTGTCGTCCCACAGCGCCAGTCGCACGCAGCGCAGGCTCTGCACGAAGGTCAGTCGCCCGACGTCGCGCAGCTCGGGGTGGTCACGCAGGACGCGCGGCAGCCGGTAGAAGGGGATGCGGCTGCTCAGGTGATGCACGTGGTGCATGCCGATGTTGGCGGTGAACCAGCGCAGGAAGGCCGGCAGGTCGTAGTGGGAGCTGCCGTGCAGGGCCGCGTCGTGGGCGTTCCACGCGCCGTCCTTGGCCCACACCGTGTCCTCGAACTGGTGCTGGACGTAGAACAGCCACACGCCGATCGAGGCGGCGACCAGCAGCACCGGCAGGTGCACCAGCAGGAAGGCCTTGAAGCCGATCAGCCAGATCAGTCCGCTGGCGACGGCCACGATGGCGGCGTTGGTGGCCATGGTGCTGATCCACGGCCGCCAGCCGTTGCCGCGCATCAGGCCGACCGGCAGCCGGTGCTGCAGGATGAACAGGTAGGCGGGCCCCAGCCCGAACATGACCAGCGGATGGCGGTACAGGCGATAGCGCAGCCGTCCCCACATCGAGCGCGCGCGATACTCCGCGACCGTCAGCGTGTCGACGTCGCCCATGCCGCGCCGGTCGAGATTGCCGCTGCTGGCATGATGGATGGAATGGGTGCGCCGCCAGACGCCGTAGGGCGTCATCGTGACGATGCTGGCCGCCCGGCCGATCCAGTCGTTGGCGAGGCGGTGACGGAAGAACGAGCCGTGGCTGCAGTCGTGCTGGATCATGAACAGCCGCAGCACGAATCCGCCGGCGGCGATCGCCAGCGGCAGCGCCAGCCAGTAGCCGATGTCGAGAGTCAGCCAGGCCAGCAGCCACAGCGCCGCCAGCGGCACGACCGTGATGGCGACCTCGACCAGACCGCGGCCGTTGCTGGGCTGGCGGTAGCGCGCCAGGGCCTGCGCCCAGCTACGCCCGTCGGGCAGGGGGGTGGGGGAGGAGGTGGAGGAGGGTTGACCGATGCTTCCCATCCGTCGCGATTAGGGGTCGGCGGGCGTGAAATCAACGAGCGAAATGGCGCTCTTGCCGCCGCGGCGCAAATTCTTGGCTTGCCGTGGCTGCCGATCTAGGAAGCGCGCCGCCGCCGGGGCCGATTTCCCGAGGCTGCCGCGGGCTTGGAGGGCTTGGACCGGATCCGCATGGCCCGTCCGTCCGTCTCCTCGATCTCGAAGGCGCCGCTTTGTCGCACGAGGTCGCTCAGCTTGCGGAAGCCGTAGGTCCGGGGATCGAAGTCGGAGGCCACGTTGGCCAGGCGCTGGCCGACGGCGCGCAGGCCCACCCAGCCGTCCTCGGTCTCCATCTGCGAGATCGCCTTGTTCACGATGGCCACGGCGTCGGCGGCGGTGTGGGCCGCCGCGGGCGCCGGGCCTTCCCGCGGTGTCGCGGCCGGGGCCCGGGGCGCCAGTTCCGGTACCAGGTTCTCGGTGTAGATGAACCGCCGGCAGGCCTGGCGGAAGCTCTCGGGCGTCTTGCGTGCGCCGAAGCCGTAGACGTCGGCGCCTTCCTCGCGCAGGCGCGAGGCCAGGCGCGTGAAGTCGCTGTCGGACGACACCAGGCAGAAGCCGTCGAAGCGCTCGCTGTGCAGCAGGTCCATGGCGTCGATCACCAGGGCGATGTCGGAGGCGTTCTTGCCCGAGGTGTAGGCGAACTGCTGGTAGGGATCGATGGCGTACTTCTGCAGCACGTCGGCCCACGACTTCAGGCGCGGGCTGGAGAAGTCGCCATAGATGCGGCGCACGCTGGCCTCGCCGAACTTGGCGATCTCCTCGAACAGGCCGGCAACGATGCGCGGCGAGGTGTTGTCGGCGTCGATCAGGACGGCAAAGCGCCGCAGTCGGCTTTCGTCTGCCATGAGGGCACCTCGCTGAAGAACTAGAGCATATTCCGTCCGGCTGGAATCAGCCGGACGGAATATGCCTGAGTCGAAGCGCTTCGAGCCATGCGTTTCCGGTCAATTGGGAACCGCAAGCGGTTCCAATTGAACGGAACCCGCTCTAGGCGGACGATTTCTCGAACAGTGCGCCGACATGGATGTCTGCGCAATCGACCAGTGGGAAAGGCGGCTCCCTGCCGGTAAACGCCAGGAAAAGGTCGGTACCACCCAACATGATCGCCTGGCATCCACGTTTCATCAGCGCATCACCCGCCTTGAGGAAAACGTCGCGCTGCGGATCGGTAACCC
>Ga0105240_10004098_pt1 | contig 22381 bp, 16 predicted proteins | sample KBSC54metaG_FD_80426 | JGI IMG/M metagenome (GOLD analysis project Ga0105240, IMG submission 80426) | Corn rhizosphere microbial communities from Kellogg Biological Station, Michigan, USA - KBS C5-4 metaG | ecosystem: Host-associated > Plants > Roots > Rhizosphere > Soil | place: Michigan, USA... | reverse complement strand
TCCATCGCGACCATCTTTGTCCCCGCTGCAAACCCCAGGCCGTAATCAAAGAAAAAATCCCCGATTGCCCAAAGATGAAAAACACCGGTATCAAAGCAAGATCGCGATTCCGTGGGTTGTTTGCGAAGAGAAACGCGGCGAGAGGACGCCAGGAGAACACCGCATTGATCCAAGCATCAGGTCGAATAATCCAAAACATTCCGAACGCAAGGAATGCCCATCGGAGGATGGTGCGTCGCTTCGGCAGGTTTTGCATCGCACAAAATCTAGCATCTCACGTGAATCCAGACAATCACCGGGTCTAAGGAGGTAACGGCCCGATCGGCAGAGGAGGCCGGATGCAACCGGGGAAGCCCAAGCGGCGAGCGAACTCGAGATCAACTACCAGCTGGCGAGCACAGGTCAGCGAATTGGATGTGTTGCCAGTCAAGAGGTCTCGAAACAAGAGACGCAAGCTTGTGACAACGCATGTGGGTGTTGAAAAGTCACTGAGAACGGGGTGCGAGTTAGGCACGCCTTTTATGATGCAATATCAAGATTTATGCTCATAACGTGCCTTTGCTTCCCGGGGAAATAGTTCTATGCATATCGAAAAAGCAGACTTTGCGCTGCTCAATGCGGTTTCCGAAGACGAGTGGTTGGCCTATCTATTGGCTGGAGATGCTTCCACTGAAGACATAATGAACAAGCCTTCTCACGGTCTGTCTCCAGACGAATTGAGTCGGCACTTCTTTGCGCTCTGGAACGCGGGCCTGATCGAGTGTTCGGCGGCATCCTCCGGAGACCATGTGGCTCCCGATCTTCAGAGATCAAGAAACCAATTTGTGCGAAGCGAGAATTGGCCGCCATCGGACGATTTGTGTCTAATATATCGACTCTCACAAAGCGGTGGTGACACATGGGAGCAGTTTGCCCGTCCCGACTGGAACAAATACTTGGTGAGCAGTGAGGACGACCAAAACCCCCATGAGTGGACCCTGACAGGGACAAACCGCGATTTGGTTCAGCATTGGAGAGATTTGGGGTCCAACATTGATGTTGGATTTCCATTCCCGCTTGCCGGAACGGAGCGGTGGGAATTGCTCCAGCCATGGCAAGCGACGTATTGGAAGACTTTGCCTATCGCTTATCGACTGAAATTCTTCACCTCGTGGGGACGGTCATCTTCAAGTCCGCCCAGTTCCGAGGTAGTTGAAGAACTATTCCGGTTTCAAAGGGAAGTCAGGGGCGGATGGCATGAGAAGTTCGAGCTGATCTGTGGCAAACATTTCAGTTCTCCTTAGATGGCGGGAGGCGTGTAACATGCAATCCGTTCGACGGCCATTGCTGGACCGGAAGAACTTTACCAATGGCTAGTATCGGACCAGGATTCGATCTACCGTAACTGCCCCTCAGTCGTTCTCGGGGGAATACATCGCCATCCCGTCGATTGACGGTTAATTCGGTACGAGCAACCCCGTAAAAACGTCATAACCTTGGACATTGGAACGGCGTAATACCTTTTGAGCGACCTTTGCCTTTGGGGGCGTGTATGAGAAGCACCTAGCTCTCGAAGCTTTCGGGGGAACACGGCTTCGGCACAATTGATGTATTAATCTCTTTCGAGGCTGCGAAAAAGCGCATCAAAAGCTTGATGTATCGGACAAAGAAGCTGTTGTTGACGATACTGGTCTGTTGGGCGGTGATTTCTGCCGGGTCTAACATGGCCAATGCGCAGGAAGATCGCGCGGATTTGCCAGACAGCCCCTCACAGTCGCTACGAGAAAAACACGGGAGCCAGGCGGATCGCAAGGTTACGTGGCGATCCGTGCCGAGAGATTTCTTGCACGATCAAAAGGGAATTTGGCTATTCCCCACTCAGTTAGCGAAAGGGCGTTACTGGTTGCCGACGCTGACGATTGTGGGCGGAACTGCGGGGTTGGTGGTCGCCGACCCGCACGTGATGCCCTATTTTCGCGACCATGCAAGGAACCTCGACGACGTCAATGACGTCTTCGATTCGCCGATCACCACCGCGGAAGTATTCGCCGTGCCAGCTTCACTCTTGGTGGCAGGATACATTCGACACGACAACTATCAAGTGGGTACATCCATACTGGCTGGGGTGGCCTATGCTGACAGCGCGGTGGTTGACCTAGCGATCAAAGCTGTAACCCGCAGAGAACGACCGAGTGATGTTCGCCCGGGAGAGCCATTTACCGATACTTTTTTCAGTGGCGGCAAATCTCCTTTTCGGGGCAGCTCATTTCCATCCGGACACGCGGCCGGGGTCTTTTCCGTGGCCACCGTGATCGCCACCCGGTATCGCAACCACCGCTGGGTGCCCTGGGTGTCATATGGTTTCGCAACCGTCATCACCTTTTCTCGGATAACGACGCTTTCTCATTTTCCCTCCGATGCATTCCTTGGGGCGGCACTCGGCTACACCATTACGCGGTACCAAACGCTGGCGCCGCGCTAATTGCCAGCCGCCTTTATGCCCCAACCTGGTGCCAGGCATCGAGGCCGGTGCCGAGGATGACGAACGCCCAGCTGCCTCTTGGTCCTTTTGTTCGATCAGACCCCCTCACACCGCCGGATGGGGAAATCTGATTGAGAAAAAAAGAAGGCCCCCATCTCGAGGTGGAGCCTCCGCTTTACGCTCTGTTAGTCGGTTATTTCAACGCACTTTCAAGTGATGAGGCGCTGGCGTCATAACTGCTCAAAGGGTCTAGCCCAAATCGCAGTTCGATGGTCTTAAGAATCGAAAGCGTGTCGTGCTGCGCGTGGTCGACAAAGTGATTGCGTGCAAAAGGACCAATCACAATGGCTGGCACGCGCGAACCGTCACCCCAGATTCCGTTGCTGGTTGGCGGTGAAACATGGTCCCAACGACCGCCGTGTTCGTCGTAGGTCACAACGATCAGGGTGTGCCCCCAATACTGGCTGTTGCGGACAGCGTTGACGATATCGGCCACGTGCTGCTGACCCTGTTGAAGGTCGGCGTAGCCCGGGTGCTCGTTGTCGGGACCAAGGGGCTTGATGAAGCTGACCGACGGTAGAGTATTGTTCTCGAGATCGAGAAAGAAGTTATTTTCGTCCTGCAGGTGAGCGGCAGAAACCAGGTTGCGTTGTCCGTTGACCCACGGCGCATATTTGTCATAGTACGCAAAGGGCTGGTGGTGCCACTGGAAAAGCGGATCGACCGGTGCATTGGGTGGGACTTGTCCGCTGTTGGCCGGATTGATGGCAGTGCTGGCCAAAGCATTGTCCCATCCCCCCGAATACCACTTCCAACTTACGCCTTTTGCGCTGAGACGATCGCCAATCGTTGGAATGTAGGGACGCGTGGTGTCCAAGGAATTGCTGTCGTTTTGCGATGGCAGCAGGGATGAAGGCAGCGTGCCGCCAGGGCCGAGGGCAACGGTGGTAGGAACCAGATTGGTCGAGAAGATCGTATTGACGGCGTAGTTCTGGTCGAAGGTGGCGCTGGGAACAGCGAAAGATGTCCCTCCAATCGGAGTGATGGTTCCGTCATGCATGATCTTCCCGGTCGTCGAATTCAGGGCAAGTTGGCCATCGCTGGCCAACGTCGCCTGCAGGTTAGCGGGCGCGTTGGGATAAACCGGTGCTGCGGCTGCAATGAAGAACTGGTGGTTCAAGAACGATCCACCGAAGGCCGCGTGAAAAAAGTTGTCGCACATTGTGTACTGCTGGGCAAGCTTACCCTCGGGCAGATTGGTGGCGTCGAAGTAGCTCATGACCAGTCCGGGATTGTCGCTCCAGGTGACGAACCAGTTCATCTTGCCATGATTGATCTGGGATTGTTCGTGCCAGTAGCGATGGACTATGTCACCGGTTTTGTCGGAAGACTGGAGGGTGCTGTGATTCACGACGTTGTAGGGAAGCAACGTGTTCAGGTTGGGATCGAACCGCGTATCGGCTGCGTTGGGAGTAACGTTGGTGTTGATCGGCTGCGGTGGAGTTGTTAGTACCACGCTACCGGAAACAAGATCGAATGGTTGGCCGATCTGCGAGCCATAGGGCTGCCCGGTAAGGCGATCCCGCTGCGTAAGCGAAACCGTAGAAGAATTCAAAAAACCATTGGCGCCGGGGAATAGTCCATAGAGCGAATCAAAACTCCAGTTCTCCTGATAAACGACGATGATGTGCTGAATCTGCTGGAATTTATTCGGATTCTGCGCGGGACTGCTCTTCGCGCTCAAGCAGACGGCGCATACGAACAAGCTTGCAAACAACAATTTGTGAAGATGGTGAGCTGGTCGAACGAAAGGAGCTGTCATCATTTCATTTCCTCAAGTGTTTGGAGTATGAATTTCGAGCAACACAGGCGAGATTCTACGAATACGAAGATTGCGGAAGAATTAATTTGTGATAAACATGCGGTGAGATGGAATGTTGTTCAGTGATGCTGTCGATTCCGGGAAGAACTGTCGTTCGATGGAGCGCGCTCGGAGGCCATCTAAAGACCGACCTTGGCTACTAGCTCCTTGAATCGGGGATCGTCGCGCAGGCCATCGTAGACAGGTTCCACCTTCAGGTACTGAAGTCCGTCAGAGTGTTGCTGATAAGCGAGTTGGAGCTGTTCTATAGCCTTGTCATTCTCGCCCTCGTGAGCGTAGTACATGGCCTCATAGACCGCATCAATTTCTTCCTGCCTCCGCCTCCGTAGCCGCTCGTCTTCCTGCCAGTATCCCTTCAATCCGCCTTTCTGAAATGCTGCGCGCCGGAAAGGTAGCTCCTCGGGCATACCGGAAAACGCTTTTAGGTAGTATTCAATCGCTTGGTCGGGGAGGCCTTTCCTTTCGTAGCACTGGCCCATCCAGTAATACTGGCCGTAGGCCGGCGTAACGCTGAGAGAGTGTTTAGCAATGGCAACCGCTGCGTCGAAGCGGTGCGCCAAGTACAAAGTCCAGGTGTAATTGTCGTTGGTTTTTTCGGAGAGTGGATCGAGTTCCTGCGCCTTACGCTCTTCCGCCAACCCTGCTTCTTGCTGGCCAATCGCGACCAAGAAATTCCCGTAGTAGGAGTGAATGCTGGCGTCATTTGGATCGAGATCGAGGGCGAGGGTGAATTGTTGTGCGGGACCGACGCGGTTCCAATCGCGTGCAAAGCCTACCTTGGCAAGCACGGCATGGGCCCTCGCGTTGCTGGGCTCGAGCTCGATTGCCTTCAAGGCCATGGCTTGAGCTTTCTCAAAGGGCGGAACATGCCAACAGCGCCAGTCGCCAATGCTGAAGTAGGCATCCGCCATTCCGGCGTACGCAGGGGCAAAACTCGGATCTCTTGTAATGGACCGTTGAAAGTAACTAAGCGCGTTTTCAAAGTCCCTACAGCTCGCCAGGTCGAAAAAGAAAACACCTTTCAGATAGGCTTCATGAGCCGAAGGATCCACAGATCGCTCCGTGCGGCCAAGTCGAGTTTCCTCGGTCGAACTCAACTGGATTCCAATTTCTTTCGCAATCTGCTTCGCCACGTCGCCTTGGAGCTCAAGCACATCCCTTAAGTCGCGTTCATAGCTATCTGCCCAGAGGTGCTGGTCTCGCCGGGCATCAATGAGCTGTGCAGTGATACGGACTCGACCTCCCGCCCGCATGATCGTGCCTTCAACGATGGCGTCCACCCCAAGCTCCCGGGCAATCTCCGGCAAGGTCTCGTTGGTGTTTTTATAGTGTTCGACGGAAGTATGCGAAATGACCCGCAATCTGGTGATTTTGGCTAAGTCGGTGATCAATTCGTCAGTCACGCCTTCGCTGAAATACTCCTGGTCGGAATCGCCGGAAAGGTTGCGCAAAGGCAATACCGCCAAGGAACTGACGTTGCGATTCGTCGCCGAGAGCCGCCGCCAATGACCTCTGACAACCAAGAAGCCGCCGGCCAGCAGAACGGCTGCGAACAAGATGGTCAGTCTTCGAATGGAGGATCTTCGAGGAGCCCTTACAGGGGTGGTGTTTGACAGAGGCGAAGGAGCTTCTGACACGTCGTTCACGTGTGCAATAAAACGATAGCCACGCTTCGGGATGGTTTCCAAGTAACGGGAGTTCTCGGCGCTATCCTGCAAGGCCGTTCGTATTTGCCGGATGGCAAAATTCAGCCCGTGCTCGAAGTCGACATAAGTGTCAGAACCCCACACCCGTTCAGACAGTTCTTGCCGCGTGACAATTTCGCCAGCCCTGCTGGCCAGGATCGTGAGGACCTTCGCGGGCTGAGGCTGCAGCTTAAGCACAGATCCGTCCCGTCGAAGCTCTCCCGTGCGAAGGTCAAGCTCGAATTCGCCAAATGAAACCACTTGGTGTGGCTGTGCTTCCGTGACCAACTGTATGCTCCAGCACCCTGGGGCTCGACCCTGGGAAGGCCGCCATTATAGCCCGAACCCTCGAATTCCCCTGGTAAATAAATGATTAGCTCTCCTCACCAGAAACTTACCTCCAACTTACCGCGGATTCCTTGACCTCGCGAAATGCCATGAGGCATCGTCGCAGGCAAATCTCCTCGGCCAGTGCCAGCGCTGAGGTTCTTGGGGTTGCGTATGAACAGAATCGAAGTTTTCGGTCGCGTGGTTTTCCTTGCTCTCTACTTGTCGATAGGCCTGAACCTGTTTGGCCAGGCTCCGCCCAGCCAAGACACTTTCATCTCCGCCGCCAAGTCGACACTTAACTACGGGTCGAATGCCTCTTTGGTTGTCCAATCAGGCAATGGCGGAAACACGCTCCTGCAATTCAACCTCGCATCTCTCCCCACTGGAGTCAGTGCAAGCCAGGTCAATAACGCAAAACTGCGGCTTTTCGTGTCAGGGTTCACGACCGCCGGAAATTTCGACGTCTATCTGCTAAACGGAAGCTGGAGCGAGAGTACCGTCACTTACTCAACCGCCCCGCCCCTAGGTTCGTTGATTATTGCGAATGTCAAAGTACCCTCGAGCGCGAAGAATACGTTCATCGAAGTGGACGTAACCTCGGCACTGCAACAGTGGATTTCGGGAGCGCAGGCGAATTACGGTCTAGCGCTCGTACCAAGCCCGCTGTCTCAGATCTCCGTTGCCTTTGACAGTAAGGAAGATGCAAGCATCAGTCACGAAGCGGCTCTGCTCTACAGCTTCGATGGCCCGGCTGGACCACAGGGACTGCCGGGACCGCAAGGCCTACAAGGAATCCCAGGTCCGCAAGGTATCCAAGGAAATCCAGGCGCTCCCGGTCAGCCTGGTGCGCAAGGAATCCAGGGGTTAAGCGGCCCTGTAGGTCCAGTCGGACCTCAAGGCCCCGGAGGCTTCACAGGCTTACAGGAGTTTACTAATCCCGTGGGCGTAAACCTTCCATCGATGTCCTATGTCTGGACCCCTCCTCCCGGTGTGACACATGTCTCGGTTGAATTGTGGGGCGGCGGCGGTGGAGGCGGCGTGTTCGCTGGCCTAAACGCCACGGGTGGTGGGGGCGGAGCCTACAGCCGCGCTGTGCTAGATGTCACGCCTGGCACCCTCTACGACATTGAGGTGGGTGGCGGGGGGCCATCCCCTGACCCTATCACTGTGCCAAATGGAGGAAATGGACGTGAAAGCAGTTTCAGCTCGCCTACCCAAAAACTAATTTTTGCTGGGGGAGGGAAGGGAGGTGTTCTTTTGACCGATGCCTTCAGCGTGGCCGGAGGGCAACCTGACCCGTCAGCTGCCATTGGCCATGCCGGAGGTGATGGGACCCTCACTGGCGGCGGGTTGGCGGGGGGCGCCTCGTTTTGCCCGAACGGCGGAGAAACCGGCCGAGGCGGAGACGGAAATACCTTTCAGGGTGGCAAACCCGGCTACGTATTGCTCGTCTGGTGAGCGAACGAAAATAGGTTTAAGCCCGCTGGGCTTGAATAGCAAGGGTATTCTTCGCGATTGATCTTATTGAATTGGCATCGCGAGACAGCCCTATGCGACAGAAAGTTTTCGGTAATCGGCAAACGCGTTCAGTTCGTGTTCGACGAATGCGCGATTCAGCAATTGTGCAGAGCTATAGTCCATAGCTCTGGAGTCGCCGTGCATTTTCTAGCGACAATTCGCTTGTCGCCGGCAAGCTCCAAGTCCGGCGTGGGTTGCCGGTTAAAAGACAGGAGGCAACCCACTACCGTTCCGAATGCTATCGCGCGATCACCAAGTCAGCAGTACGTAGCCGTCCTCGCCCGCCGGGAAACTTCCGTCGTTTGTACCGTTCCCTCCAGCGCCAACATTGCCGGGAGCATTGTTAGGTGGCCCAATAAACGCTGAAATTGGCCCCTTGCCGGTTTGCAGGGTGGGCACAGTGAAGCCATAGCCTCCGCTCCCAGTGACTGTTCCTCCAAATGGGAAGGAGAAATTGAGAACTCCCTCGGCGCCGCCGACCAGGATGGCGCTTGGGGCTATGGCAGTCGAAGTCGGGACGCCGCCGGCGCCCGGAATCGGGCTGCTGAGATTCTGAGCCTCGCTTCCTTGCCCTCCTCCAGCGGTGGCGATCGTGACCGGGATTCCAGCGACTTGCAGGCCGAGAGTGGTATCGCCGCCAGCACCCCCTCCTCCAAAGATCGTGCTTCCAGACCCTCCCTGGCCGACGTTGATAGAGAGCACGTCTCCGGGATTCACCGTGAAATAAACGCGCATGTAGGCACCGCCACCACCGCCGCCCCAGCTGCTGCCGGCGGCCCCTGCTCCATAGAGATCCGCCTGCAGCCGGGTGATTCCAGCGGGCACCGCGAACGTGTATTGGCCTGGTGTCGGCGGGATCCCTATGATGTTGCTTCCACCGGGAAAATAGGCAAACCCTAAACTGCCATTCAAACCACCGAGTCCTTGCGGCCCTTGCGGTCCGGGGAGACCCTGAATCCCTGGCAGCCCTTGAACACCCTGTGGGCCGATTGGGCCAGTAAGCCCCTGGATTCCCTGAGGCCCCTGCGGTCCTGATGGTCCTTGAGGCCCCTGCGCTCCCTGAGGGCCTTGCGGACCTACTGGTCCGAGTGGACCCGTGGGGCCGGCGGGGCCTTGCGGCCCTGCTGGGCCGTTGAAGCTATAAAGGAGATCCGGTTCATGGCTGAAAGTCGAATCTTCTTTGCTATCGAAGGTGACGGAGATTTGCGACAAGGGGCCCGGCACTAAAGCCAGACCATAATTTGGAGTGCCTGACATCCATTGCTTCAAAGCCGGGGTCACGTCCACCTGAATGAAGTTGTTTTTTGCAGTTGAGTTGACGGAAACTCCAGAGACCACGAGATTCCCCAAAGGAGGGGCGGAGTTAAACGTCACAGACCCCTCATTCCACGGCGCATTCACCAGATACACGTCAAAGGTTCCGCCAGTCGTGAATCCCGTAACAAAAAGACTCAATGTTGCCTTGTTCAATTGACTCGAGGTGACACCGGAGGGCAGAGAGGACAAGTCATATTGAAGGAGGGTAATTCCACCCCCGGCTTGGACGGCGAGGGAGCTGTTGGTCCCATAGTTAGTCGTACGTTTTGCAGGAGAAATAAAAGTATCCTGACTGAGTGGAACTTGGGCGCTAGCGAGACTGACAATGAAAAAAGCACCCAAAAAGACGAAGGCGGCGCGAAGCATTGGGATCTCCTTGTTCGGTTCGTTGCGTGCGTCCATGAATTCACCCTCGTTTGGCAACCTTCGACCGAAACCTCTCGGATAACAGAGGCGACCCCGCCCTCCCCCGAGACGCGGCACAACTGCTCGCCTCCTGCTAGCTCAGCCTCGGAACCCTGGAGGGAACGTGCAAAGCTTTTCACATCCGCACTTCAAACCAGCTCCTGGATAGCCCGGTATTGCTGGCGAAGTATTCACAAAAAGCTGCAATTTTCCTGATAAAATCCTGAGACTTCGCCACGTTCGTGCTATGTCTGTGTTAAAGGGGCAGATCTACCAGTTTGGAGAGTGGCGGCTTGATCCCGCCGAGCGCCTGCTGCAGCTCAATGGCGTCGCTGTTCCCTTGACTCCGAAGGTCTTCGAAACGCTACTCGTACTGGTTGAGAACAGCGGAAAGCTCGTCACCAAAGACGAGTTCATGAAGCGGGTGTGGCCGGACACTTTCGTCGAAGACCTTGCGCTCGTACAAAACATCTCCCAAATTCGCAAAGTGATGAATGGCCATGGGCCGGTGATTGAGACGGTTTCTAAGCGGGGTTATCGTCTGCTCATTCCGGTGTCGCAATCAGGGGACTCAAGCTTTGGGATCAGTCGATCTCTGGCGGCGGGGCTTGATGAGCCTCCGGCAGCTGAACCGACCGTGCTCAACACCCCCGCGAAAACTGGCGAGATTCACCGAGCGCGTGCCAAACGGGCTTTTGTGTTTGCCGGGTTGGCTGTGCTCCTTGCAGCCGTCGTCCTTCTTCTGTGGAAAGACGGCATCCTGAAACCCCGCGCGAGTTCCACTATCGCGGAGCCGGTGATTCTGCCGATCATCAGTTTGCCGGGAGAACAGCGGATGCCGGTCTTGTCTCCCGACGGGGACAGGGTAGCTTTTGTTTGGCAGGCCCCGGAGCCGACCCAATCAGGTCTTTATGTAGCCGTCGTAGGCAGCCAGAGCAAGATCCGTCTCACAGCCAACGGAGCCGATCAGTGGCCAGCCTGGTCGGCGGATGGAAGATACATCGCATTCGAACGCTATGAGGGTCGCAAAGTCTCGATTTACTTGGAGCCCGCACTCGGGGGAGCCGAGCGGCTTCTTCACGCCGGCGAGCACAGTCCCTGGTGGGGCCCCGAAGCACTCTCGTTCTCCCCAGACGGGAAGTGGCTGGCATTTGCCGATTGGACCCCTGAAACTCAGCAAAGTTTCATCAGATTAATCGGCCTCGATGGCCAGGAATCCCGTACGCTGACCTCGCCGCCGACAGGCTTTCGTGACGCGGCGCCGATGTTCTCGCCTACCGGTGACCGAATCGCGTTCGTTCGCTCCACCGGTCCGATTTTTGTAGATGAGATTTTCATCGTCCCTGTGACGGGTGGGACACCTCAACAGATCACCTTCGAGCGTCGACGAATCTACAGCTCGCCTGTATGGACCAAGGACGGACAGGAGCTGCTTTTTCCATCCAATCGTGCGGGTATGGAAAGTTTATGGCGCATTCCTGTCGGGGGAGGGACGCCCGCGGCGATTCCTGGCGCAGGGCCAGGCGCCGATCATCCCACCCTTTCTTTTAGAACCGGTGAACTTGCCTATGAGTACATAGTGCAGGATGAAAACGTCTGGCGCATGGAAATCCACAATCACGCGAGCAGTGGGGGGCCGCCTCGGGCACTTCTCGCCCAGCGGACGCACAATCTGATGCCCCAATTCTCTCCCGACGGAACGAAGATTGCCTTTGAGAGCGGCCGGTCAGGATACGAAGAAATCTGGATCAGCGACGCCGACGGCGCAAACCCGACACAAGTAACGCATCTCGAGCGCTATTCGGGAAGTCCCCGCTGGTCGCCTGACGGTAAGGCCCTGGCGTTTGATTTTCGTTCCGACGCACACACCTCCGTCTACGTTGTTGAGCTTCCCAGTGGGGCACCGCACTCGCTGGTTGCTTCTCCCGAGGCGGACAACGTGGTTCCCAGTTGGTCACGCAACGGTCGCTGGATTTACTTCGCCTCCAATCGCGGTAGCAAGGACTTTCATCTGTGGAAAGTCCCTGCAGAAGGAGGCACGCCCATCCCAGTCACGCGAAATAGCGGCTTCATGGCGTTTGAATCCCGCGATGGAGCTTCCGTCTACTATTCGAGGCTAACTCAGGCGGGAATCTGGAACGTCCCAGTCGATGGCGGGTCTGAGAGGCTCGCGTGCCCCGAGCCTGAGCCCGATGATTGGGCGAACTGGGCAGTATCTGACGACGGCCTCTTCTTCATAAACTCAAGGCCCGGCCAGCCGGCCGACATTAAGTTCATGGAATTTGCCACGGGAAAGATTTCGCCCGTGGGAAAAACGGAAAGACCTTCGTTCTTTGGATTGACCTTGTCGCCGGATAAGAAAGCGATCATTTACTCGCAACGCGATCGCGACGAACATGACATCGTCATGACGAAATTGCCGTAAGTCAATCGCCCAGCCTCTCGCCGGCGCACATAGAGGAATCGCTGGTTCTCAAAAGTCAAAACTTGAACTTCCGCCAAGGGCAACCGGCCTGCTGAAGCCGAAGTTTTTGTGTGCGAAGATACACCTGTAAGATTTGACAGTAGCACTGACCGTCCCGAGTAGCTGATTCTTACTTGACCGCCGTTTCGCCCTTAAGGCCGCTCCCGGGGGGGAAGTGGCCTTTGGTATTTTTGGGTGTCCTGCGCGAGACAGATCCTGATCATGCACACAAAGCAAAGGGGCGGGCTCGCACCCACCCCACTGCTTGTCGATCTTGCTTACTTGAGCGTTACCAGGGTGGTTTGTGCACCGTAGATGCTCTGCGCGCCACCAACTGTGTTGTTGGTAAGGAGTAAGACGCTCACGCTATAGGTACCCGAAGGGCAGATCTGGGTTACACCCGATGGCAGGATGCAGCTGCTGCTATCCCAATTGAACAAATACTGTTGATTGGTGTCGATCTTGAACAGAGGCTGAGCCAGTCCCGAGCTTCCGTTCGAAATCAGACCAATGGGCACAAACACGGAGTTTCCTTGGCTATCGAGTATTTGCGCAATCGAGAGCAGCGCGACTGCGTCTGTGATGAAGGGAGGGCGGCAAGCGTTCGGACCGGTTCCCGAGCCCAGCTTGAACTTGATGGGAACTGATTTGCCTGGCTTAAAGCTCGATGCTGCCGCTAGGTTCCAGCTGTTCAGGATGCCGTTGAAGGTGTTATTGACCGGCGACTGAAATCCGCAGAAGGTTCCGATTTCCTGCCCTGGAGCGTTGTTCACCGGGATCGCATTCGCCATGAATATTCGACACCTGAGGCTCTTCGAAGCGCCATGGGTTAAATCCGTCGGCAAGTACCCGCCGATCGGCCAAGCTCCAAGCTGAGCGAGATTGGTGGTGATCGGTTGGCAGTTTGTCGGATTCACATTGGGATCGCTGCAAACCACAACTTCCGGATTGTTGACTGCGGGCGAAAGCAGATACGAAAGCTGAAAATTGTTGACATTGCTTCCGGCCGATCCGGCGGAACAGCCATTCAGATTGGCCGTGCTGTAGATCGCCTCAAAACCGTCCAAGCCGAGATTGACAGCCGGCGTCGCTGGTCCGCCTGAGTTCGCGATCAGCGTAGCGATTGCAGCCGGGCTGGCAAGGCCTACAGAAATCGTTCCTCCACAAGGCCCCACGATCTGATTCAGCTCAAAAGCGCCAAATCCAAAGTTGACAAGCGCTGTGCCGTTTGACGCAACCACGTTCTGAGTTGCCGTCGTGGTTGGTGGGAGGGCAAGGCCTACCGCTGGGTGCGGAATTCCAAAACTACGGGTCTGTTGGCAGGTGGTTGCGTCGATCGTGCGCACACTGCCTGCGGTGCTACCTACGGCCGCGTAGAGGGTATTGTCGAGCGCCATCTGCATGAAGTTGGGCAGATCCGGGGCGTTAAAGGAAGCGCAGGTGATCGGGTGATTGCCTTGCGCGTCAAACTGCACAATGTTCGGGTGGTTGCCGCCCCTGTTGCTTACATAAATGAAGCCATCGCCCCTGCGCGCGATCCCAAAAGGTTGGGAGAGGTTGGAGGTGATAAAAGCCGTAGCACTGGCCGGAGCATTGGACGGCGTTCGAAGGACCTTATTATTGGTATTGTCCGCAACCAGAAGATCACCGCTGTTCTTCTGGGCGATTCCTTCGCTGCTTCCCGCAACTCCAACCAGCTGGTTCGGTGTTTGCAGGGCTGAGCCTAGAGCGAGATTCGTCACCCCAGAGAAGGTCCACACTCCCGATCCTGCGCTTGTGCTCGAGACGACCAGATCACCTGTTGAGGTGATTCGTCCACATTGGGGTCCGGTCAAGGAGCCATTGTTGTCGTAGATTTTCTCCAGCGTGTTTTGCGGCACGGCTGAGGTAGGATCGAACCGCCACACTCGGTTGTTCGCCGGATCGCAAACATAAAGCAAATAGTGTGTTGTTTCATCGGTGTTACTCTGCCCGACGTTGTAAGGCGCGACCACCATCCCCTCAAAGTCAGACCCGGGACTCGAAATCAGCGTGGTTAAGGCACCATTCGACGTATTCAGGCTATAGATGATGCCCGCGCTTCCCGTGGAGACGAAAACTTGCGATGCCCCTGGCGAGGCCCACAACCCGGTAGAGCACAGGCAGACGAATACCGATAAGATGCTACGGAACTTGCACATTGATCTGGCCCTCCTGGGAGCCGCGACGAGCAAAGGGGGGAGGGAGATTGCGTCGCCGTAAGTGACTGTTAGATAGATGAAATGAAATCCTGAGGGGTGTCAAGTTAAAAGTCCCTCAAAGCACTTGTCTGGAGCGGGTTCAAAAGGTTGCGCTGAGAGTGCAATTCCTTGCACAGGTTGCGTGGGCAGTTGCCAGCGGAATCTGCCGGCTATCTCGGAACAATCGAGGGCCTCGCTCGCCAGGCAGGCACTCGATCGTGCTGCTTACCGAATCTCGACAGAGGAATGTATCGCGAAGCCGAACCGCAGACACGCGAACCAGAGGTGCTTCAATCCTTAGAAAGAACAGACAGGTCCTCCTCGGGGACGATAAACTCAGAGAATCCACAACGGAAGCAGACCGCCACTTCGGGAAAGACCCAGACGATCGGTCGATTCAAGCCATTGAGGCCGGGAAAATGAATCGCGATCTCGCTCACGAAACTGCCGGTATTGTCGAAAGCGCATCTCCTGCATGACATTGGCTTCCCTCCCTAGCTCCCTGAGTTTCCTGCGAACCTACTTCTCCCCGAACCTGTCGATCGCTCTTGAGTGTGGTCGCCGGGAGTAGTTGAGCCCGATACTGCCTGGTCCTAATGAGCACGACGTAGCTTGGCATGCGCTAGTGAAGGAGCAGTACTACTGAGTCTGTGCTAAAATTCTGCGCGCCTTGCAATTCCCCCAGCAAGGGACAAGTGGGGCCTTTTCAGGCCAAAAAGGGTCGTATGGCAGCCAGTTCCGACCCGCTCCAGAAGAAGCGGCTAGATTCGTGGAAGGAAATCGCCGCATTTTTCGCCCGGGCTGAACGAACGGTCAAGCGTTGGGAGGCACAGCGCGGACTTCCCGTGCACCGCGTGCCGGGAGGAGCTCGTAGTGCTGTTTTTGCCTACAGCGACGAATTAACGGATTGGTTGAAGGGGCCGGGCAGAGAGCCAGATTCCTACCGCAGCCCAGACGATCCGGGCCAGCCCCCGGCTAGAGCGGTGGCATCTAGGACCGAGACTTTCGTCTCGCAGCGGATTATTTCTTGGCTGCTTCTGGTTGTTCTCGTTCCGAGCGTCGCCGTTTTCGTGGAGAGAAGTAGACCCTACCTTAAGGCTTCTGCGACTCGGCATGTTCCCGATCCCGAAGCGCAAGAACTCTATTTGAAGGGACGCTTTTTTTGGAACCGCCGAACTCCCGATGATCTGAACCGGGCAATCGACTATTTCACTCAAGCCATTGTCAAAGACCCCAATGGCGCTCAAGCTTACGTCGGTCTGGCCGATTGCTACAACTTACTGAGGGAATTCGGTGCCATGTCGCCAAATGAAGCCTATCCGCGCGCCTTGTCTGCTGCCCAACGTGCCGCTGAGCTTGACCCTAAATCTCCCGAAGCTCATATTTCTCTGGCCTTTGTGACTTATTGGTGGTCCTGGAAAGCAGCGACCGCGGAGCGGGAATTTAAGCGCGCCCTCGAACTGGATTCGCACTCGGTGCGTGCACACCACTGGTACGCGACTTACCTCTTGGGCAGACGCCGCTACTCAGAAGCACTCGATCAGATCGAACAGGCACGGAAGCTAGAGCCTTCGTCCACTCCCATCCTAGCCGACAAGGGACTTATGCTTTGGCAATCGGGCAGGCACGACGAAGCACTCGATCTGCTCACTCAACTGGAAATTACCGAACCCATGTTTTCCTCAACGCGCGATTATCTCGGGCGGATTTACTGGGAGGAGAAAGACTATGGCAGAGCACTCGCTGAATGGAGGCGCTTGGCAGTATTAAGGCACGATCAGGCGGGACTCGCCGTCGCCGAGGCCCGCGAAAAAGGTCTTGCTTCGGGCGGGCTCCAGGGATTGTTCAAGAGCGAATTGCCGGTCCTGAAAGACTGGGTTGATCGGGGAGGAGGTTCAGCCTATGAGCTGGCCGCTACCTATGCCGTATTAGGGATGCGGCAGGAGGCGCTCGCCTATCTGCAGGTATCCTTCAACCGCCATGAAGAAGCCATGCTCGAGAGTGACCCCATTCCCCCACTCGATAACGATCCCGAGTACCAGAAATTCCGAGGCCAGGTAAGACAGCTTTTGATCCAGTAAGTCGCAGAACTTTTTGTGATCACTTCAGCGACCTGCCCAACCCCGTATCATGTCCCATGGTTCTAGAGGTGAAAGCAATTGATCGAGCAAGCAACTCCCTCCCACACGGGTCCCTTCCTTCGCCGCGACAACCTGTCGCTTTGGGCGATCGCTTCGGCGGTTGCACTGGTGCACATCGCAACCAACGGCCGCTACGGCTTTCACCGCGATGAACTGCAGACTCTGAGTGACTCGCTGCAAATGGATTGGGGATTCGTAGCCTATCCGCCGTTCACGCCTTTCGTGGAGCGGTTTGCAATGAGCTTGTTCGGCCATTCGCTCATTGGACTGCGAATGTTTTCAGTCCTAGCACAGTCAGCGGCCATTTTGGTTACCGGCTTCATGGCCCGGGAACTCGGAGGGGGAGTCCTGGCAGAGATCACGGCCGCAATCTCGGTGGCTCTCGCGCCGCTCTCGATGTTTGAAGGAACAGAATTTCAATACACGACATTTGATTACCTGTGGTGGGTGCTGATTGCATACCTGGTAATCCGGATGCTCAAGTCGAACAATCCGCGATGGTGTGTGCCTATTGGTGCGCTCATCGGATTGGGCTTCATGACCAAATACACCATGGGTTTTTACGCTGCTGGGATCGTGGGCGGCATGGTGTTGACCGGGGCGAGGCGGTTCTTTAGGAGCAAGTGGCTCTGGATTGGGGCGGCCTTGGTTTTGCTGATTTGCCTGCCTAACATCATTTGGCAGTTGCGCCACGATCTGATTTCACTGCACTTCTTAGAGCACATTCACGAACGCGATGTGCGCCAAGGAAGGAACCAGGGATTCTGGCTCGATCAATTTCGGATTGCCACCAACCTTGCGACAGCGCCTCTGTGGATCGCGGGCTTGATCTTTTTATTTGGCGATCAGCGATACCGGATGCTGGGATGGATGTATGTAATTCCGCTCGCGTTATTCGCGGCGACCAAGGCACGCTTCTATTATGTTGGCGCGGCTTATCCCGCGTTGCTGGCGATGGGCGCGGTCCGAGGCGAACGTTGGATTGCGACCCTGCAACGGGGCTGGCGCAGGACGGTTGAGGCCACTTTGTTTGCGGGTATGGCTGTCTGCGGCATCTATTTTGCGCTCATCATCATTCCATGGGCTTCCGGCGGCCGCCTGAGGGAGTTTGCGTTGAAAAACAACGGCGATCTGCGCGAGGAAATTGGCTGGGACAATCTGGTGCGTTCAGTGGCGGATATCCGTGATGGGCTCAGCCCCGAGCAGAGACAGAACTTCGGAGTAGTGGTTGGAAATTATGGCGAGGGTGGTGCAATCACGATTTTGGGGCCAGAGTATCATCTCCCGCCGGCGATTCAACTCACGAACTCGGGATGGCTGAGGGGTTTTCCAGCGCCTCCGCCCAACACGTTGATTGTCGTCGGTTGGAGTCGGCAACAACTCGAGGAGGCTTTTCGAGCCTGTCGACCGGCTGGTCACAACGGAAATTCCTTAGGCGTACACAATGAAGAGAGCGAGGGTCACCCCGACATTTATGTTTGCGGCGCTCCCAAGCAGGGGTGGGCCGAGTTTTGGAGAACACATCAAAGATTTGGATGAGGCAGGGGCGGTTCAGAGGCGCGAAAGCTCCCGAGACATCATGGTGGGTACCGCTTCTCGGAGGCTCTGTTCACGGCCAGTGAACCAGGAGCTTCTGCAGCTGCAGTCCGCGATTTTCCATGGACGGCGTGAGTCAGGCAGCCTTCGCTCGTGTGTTCTCACGGTCGAGCCGCGCCTGCAGCTCTCGTTGTAATGCGAGATGGAGCTCCTCGGTAAGTTTAGTTAACTTCTGAGGATCGTCTTCTTGAGCAACTTCGGCCGCGATCTGCCGCCACGACTTCATGATGTTCATGCGGTTGGCCATACCAACAGCCCTGGATTGGAAGGGAGTAGATGCTGTGCGTTGACCCTGCGGCATCTCCCTGATCTCCTTTCTGCCCGGTCGAATTCTTGTCTGGCCGGTTGGGCTTTGAAAACGTTATGAAACGCCACTCTGGCCGACAGACAGGTCAAGCCAAGCGCCTGCCGCAAAGGATCTCCGGTCCGCCAAATTGGACTTGGAACTCTGACAGCGAATGTCGTGAACTGTTTCTACCCTGAATCAGCCTATGGCCGCTCTCCGGATGGCCAAGGAGTAGAGTTGCCCGATTCTCAGCACCCCTGAAAATACAGAATGTAGGGTATCGAACATAAGGACTCCGACGTGGCATCTTAGACGTGCACGCGAGAAAACGCTTACATGCATTCCGCTACGCAACGCGAACGGGAACAAATCAGCTTTCAACTCCTCGAGTCGTTAAAGGGGAGCTTGCTATCGTTAGAGGACCTCAGGCTGGTGCCCCATAACGATCCTCACATTCTTCGGCTCAAGCAGTACCTTCGCCAGAAGATCGCTGAAATCGAGCACCAGCTAGGTGAGATTTATGGGGAACTGCCAACGTAGCTCGATTCCGATTCCGAGATTTGTTGTCTGCGGAAGTGAGTGCGTCCAGCCTGGCTCTGTTGAGTAAAGCTCCAGCCACCGAGAAGGCTCCCAAAAGAGCATCTAAATTTTCGCCGTCAAGGTGCGCGCAACCGGTTCCCAGGCGGTGGCCGCAATTTTGGCAAAACCCGATTTGCAGGAGGTTACACGTGAGCGAAGCGCCGCGAATCAAGGTTGAAGAACTCAAGAAAAGAATGGACGCGGGAGAGGAGCTTACGATTGTCGACGTCCGGAATCCGCAGTCTTGGGCGGAGTCCGACACCATGATACCGGAGGCGGTCAGAATCCCGCTCGATTCTCTCGATCAGAATCTCGCGAGAATTCCAAAATCCAGGCCCGTGGTTGCCTATTGCACATGACCCGAAGAACATTCGAGCGCCAGTTTGGCGCAAAAGCTTCAACAACTCGGCTACCACAACGTCTACGCCCTTCAAGGCGGATTCCAGGCCTGGCAGAATGCCGGGTTCCCGATTCAGTCGAAGCGGGCGGCAGCTTAGGCATTTTCTCTTGCTCAATTCAGCAACGCGCGTCTGATGTTTACGAAACGCGCCAGCCCGAAATGTGTGACCCCGGCGTGAGATGAAGCATTTTTTTTCTGAATTGCTCGGCGATGTAGCTCGGCTCGCCGGATCTCGAGAGCTCAAGTTCTTGCTGGGCGCGGTATTGTGGCCGATTTGCAGAGCCAATCCTTGTCGCTTGTATGTAACTGGCGTTAGTTGCTCTCCTGTGTCAACATACTTACTCTGTAATTGGTTAGTTGCTCTCCTGCTCTCGCCCACTTACTTTATTGAGAAGTTAGTTGCTCTCCAGTTCTCGACTTACTTAGTCTGCCTACAGAATCGTTGTGGTTGACAACCGATGTGCATCAGAACGAAAACATGCTTAATGCACGTTGTCTAAGCTGAGAGCATACTGTTCGGAAACACGCCGATCTGCAGTCGTTCCACTGGAAGACCCTGCTAGAGGACCTCTGTTCAGAACACCCCGCTCGAGAACCCGAAAGGAGTTTGCCGTGAACATTGCGAGGCCGAGTTTCAGAATACATCGCAAGACGATATATATGAGCTGGTTGATTTGTTTCTTGACGTTCGTCGTTTTCACCGCGCCTCCAGCTCGGGGCCAAGGAGCGTCGACAGCAACGATCCTAGGCACGGTTACCGATCCTTCCGGAGCCGCCATTCCCAACGTTACGGTGAATGTCACCAATGCCGATATAAACCGGACTACACGAGTTACGACCAATGGAGCTGGGCAATATGTAGCGCCCGATTTGCCCATCGGGCATTACGATGTTCAGGTACAGGCCGCAAACTTTCAGCCAGCATCCCAGCAGAACATTGCCCTTCAGGTAGGCGACCGCAGGCGCATCGACTTCCAATTGAAGCTTGGAACATCGCAACAGACGGTCACGGTCGAGGCGGCCCCGGTGGCCGTGCAGGGCGATACCGGCGAGCAGAGCTTTGTAGTTACCGGTCGACAGGTGACGCAGCTCGCTACCAATGGGCGGAGCATGTACGCTTTGCAGGCGCTCACGCCTGGAGCGTCCAGCATTCAGCAGGATTTCCAGATACCCACTTCCGCCGGTGGTGATGCCAACGTTAGCTATAACGGATTGCGTGAAGGGCACAATCTCTGGCTCATCGATGGCGGAGAGGCCTCGGACCGTGGCGGTGCCGGCGGCTCTGATGTAATGCCCTCGATCGACTCCCTTTCGGAGTTCCGTACGTTGACCTCCAATTACAGCGCAGAATACGGACTTTCTTCAGCCGGCACGCTGACTACAGTGATCAGGTCCGGCACGAAGATGTTCCATGCAGGTGCCTGGTACTTCGGCCGCAATGATGCTCTTGATGCGCGCAACTTCTTCAACCCGGCACCCAATCCGGTGGCGAAACTGCGGTTCCACACCTTCGGTTTTAACGTCGGAGGCCCAGTATCGTTCCACCCGCACAAGTCGGATCCGAAGACATTTTTCTTCTACAACATGGAGTGGAGGCGTTTGATCCAGGGACAACTCTTGAACCAGACGGTCCCGCTCGCGAGCGAATATCCCGATGCTGCCGGTCCCGGCACGGGAGCTGTCTTCCCGTCTACGGGGCCAGACGGCAAGCCGCAAACCATCATGGTGCCCACGGGGGTGGCGAATCTAGGCGCTAACTGTCCGGGAGGAACTCCTCCTGCGGGAATTATTCCTGGTGCTCCGTTCCCAGGCAACACGATTCCTTCATGCATGGTTGAGCCGAATGCGACTTCACTTCTCAGTGCCGGAATATTCCCCAAGCCCACAAGTGGATCCCAGTTTATTGGCGGCAATAACCCGTCCACGAATGTGCGTGAGGAAATCGTCCGTCTCGACCACACCTTTAACGATAAGTTTTCCATCTTCGGGCATTTCATTGCGGATCAAGTGGACCAGACCTTCGGCACGACGCAATGGAGCGGGGACAACGTTCCCACAGCCTTTAATACCTTCGGAAACCCCAGCTATCACGCGGTGGTGCATGCGACCCACATCATCCGGCCCAACCTGCTCAACGAAGTAAGCTTCAATTACAACGGAAACCGGATCCACATTGTCCCTCAAGGCGTATTCCAGGCGCCCTCGGACTTCACCTTTAACCGAATCTTTTCTGACGTCAGCGCGAACGTAGATAACCGTATTCCCTCTATTCACCTGAGCGGTGCCACCGGTACGAACTACACCATCAACTGGCAGCCATGGAACAACACGGCTGACGATTACCAAATTCGCGACGATCTTTCCTGGACCCGAGGCGCGCATGAGCTCAAGTTCGGCGCCAGCTGGTCCATATACAAGAAAGTTCAGGACTACTTTGCGACCACCCAGGGCGGGTTCACTTTTGACGGCTCGTTCTCGGGCAGTGACTTTGCCGATTTCCTGCTGGGCTATGCTCAGCAGTACCAGGAATTCGCCCTCAAGGGGACCGGCTATTGGAATAACCAATCGCCGGCGGCCTACATTCAGGACAACTGGCGTGCTACCCACCGGCTGACTCTAAATCTAGGTTTGCGCTGGGACGGGATACCACACACCTATGAAGTCAACGGGAACCAATCGAACTTCTACCCAAATCTGTATAACCCGGCCTCGGCAGCGGTTTTCGCCACCGATCCAGTAACCGGACTGCCAAACTACAACATGATTTCCCCCACCAGCCCCGGCCTTGGTTCGAGCCCGGTAACGGCCCTGCAGTCCATTCCGTTCTATCTGAATGGTATTGGCATCGGTGGGAAAAATGGCATTCCCAAGGGTTTGGTCAACAATACCTGGAACGCGTTCGGTCCACGCATCGGTTTTGCACTGGATCTGACTGGCCGCGGGAAGACGGTGCTTCGCGGCGGCTTCGGAACCATGTACGAACGGGTTCAGGGCAATGACATGTACAACGCTGCTAACAACAGCCCGTTCAACGTCAACCTGAACATCAACAACGTTCTCCTGTCGAGTCCTCACGTGGGCGCGATTGCCGGCAGTGG